>Ga0209316_100130_pt1 | contig 27602 bp, 24 predicted proteins | sample 3C3metaG_FD_184150 | JGI IMG/M metagenome (GOLD analysis project Ga0209316, IMG submission 184150) | Freshwater bacterial and archeal communities from Indian Creek, Illinois, USA - 3C3 metaG (SPAdes) (version 3) | ecosystem: Environmental > Aquatic > Freshwater > Unclassified | place: USA: Indian... | reverse complement strand
CAAGTTCCTTTTCAACCCTTACCATTACAGCCATCTCAGAATATACCATGCCTGTACCGCTGCAATAAGGGCATGGCTTAACTAAGGTAGACGCAAGTCTTTGACGGACTTTTTTGCGCGTCATTTCAACCAATCCCAACCCGGTAAAACCCATAATATGAGTCTTTGTCCTGTCTTTTTTAAAAGCTTGTTTGAGTGTATTAAGAACTCTTTCCCTGTGTTCCGTACGAATCATATCAATAAAATCTATTATAATTATTCCGCCTATGTCCCTTAATCTCACTTGGCGTCCAATCTCTTCCGCGGCTTCAAGATTGGTTTTTAATACGGTATCCTCAAGATTTAACTTGCCTACGAATTTACCTGTATTGACATCAATAGCTGTTAAAGCTTCGGCATCGTCTATGACCAGATAACCTCCGTTTTTTAGCCATACCTTCTTTTGTATCGCTTTTTCTATTTTGGAATCTATGCTGTATTGATTGAAAACGTCACCATTAAGATCAGTGTAAAATACTCTGTTTTTATATGAGGGCGCAATCAAATCGATTAATTCAAGCACTCTTGCGTGCTGATCCCGGTTATTTATAATAAACATGTTGACATCGCCCGTAAACAGATCCCTTACAGCCCTAAATATAAGGCTTTCATCTTTATGAACCAATTTAGGGGCTTTACTCTTACTTTCCTTATCTTTTATATTTCTCCAAAGCTTGCACAGAAACTCAATATCGGGATAAAAGTCCTCTTTCTGTTTACCTTCCGCTGCGGTACGTACAATGATGCCCATGTCTTTAGGTTTTATCTGTTCTGCGATCATTTTAAGCCTTTGGCGTTCTTCTTCGCTTTCAATTCTTCTTGATACGCCTACATGGTTGACATAGGGCATCAGTACAAGATACCGGCTGGGCAGCGTCGCATATGTCGTTACTCTCGCTCCTTTTGTGCCCATTGCCTCCTTAACTACCTGCACCGTGATTTCTTTGCCTTCCCGGATTGAATCACGCATATCAAGTTCAAGGACACTGTTGCCTGAACCAAACTGAAAAAGCGTCTTATCAGCGTTTATATCACCAAAATAAAGAAAGGCATTTCTTTCTATCCCAATATCTACAAAAGCGGCATGCATTCCCGGAAGCACATTAACCACTTTCCCGCGATAAATACTGCCTAAAATCTGCTGACTGTCCTGGTCTTCGATGTATAGTTCAACCAACTCCCCGTCTTCTAGCATTGCAACCCGGAATTGTCCATAGTGCACGTCAACGATTATTCGCTTATCCAATAACTATAACCTCCACAAAATAAAGCAATGTAACAAAATATAAGAATTCAGCATTCATCCCTCAAAGATCGAAATAACATAATTTCGGCTTATGAGTTTACAAAAAAAACAAAAACCATAATGAAATTATATACTTATAAACTCAACTAAATCAAGCGGTGTAACAAGTTTTTCATTCCTAACCAGAAACATGTCCAGACGATGTATCTTGTGATTAAAAAATTTCCTGTCCACTTTAAGAAAATCAAGCAATGCATCCGCAAAAATCTGCGGTTTCAAATTGCTTTTGCTACCGGAATTAAGCATGACATCCAGCGTTTGCTCGGAGACGTCACTAGAATTTAGTTTGACCCAATGAATCAATGGCCTTATGTTAACATATTGCATAGTATCACTTTTTTCTTTGGTGACTAAAACATACGGCTGATTCAAAAAAGCTTCGGTACGCTCCGCAAACTCCTCCACAAAAACAGGCATAAATATGCGATAAGATGCTCTTTCTATAACACTCATCAAAGAAGGATGCTTAGGATCGATCTTTGCCGATTGCATAATTTTTATGCCGGAAGGTGAAGCAAAATTGAGCCTTGCGTCAAATTCTTCAGGTTCAATGTCACTTTCCATAATTATATCAAGATATTCCCCTTCGCTGGTTAAACCTACCGGTAGCGCAGACGCAAACGCTATCTTAGGGTGAGGACTGAATCCTTGGGTAAATGCTACCGGTAATGCCGCCCTTCGAATCGCTCTTTGAAATGTCCTCATCATATCAAGATGAGATATATATTTAATCCTATCTTCCTTAGAATGTTTTGCAATAAGCCGCATCAGCACACCCCTTTTGTGATGTTTTGAATTCCGCAAGCTGAGCAGGAAGTTCTGCAATCAGGCGTTGTGACGCCACTAAGCGCTTTTCTGTATTCGCTTAGAAGAAAATCTTTTGATACTCCGACATCTATATGATCCCATGGAAATATTTCGTGTTCACTTCTCGTTCGGTTGGCATAAAAATGAGGGTCTACACCGACTTCGGCAAAGGAGTTTAGCCAAACATTCGGTTTAAAGTGTTCCGACCATCCATCAAACCTGCATCCGTTTTCCCATGCTCTTTTGAGCAGTTTCCCCAATCTCCTGTCGCCTCTTGCCAAAACCGCCTCGATAAAGCTTAAACTTGGATCATGCCAGTTGAAAAACACTCCCTTTATACGAAGCCCGGTTGTCAAAAGCGCAATCTTGGCTTTCAATTGCTCAGCCGAATCCTGAGCTACCCATTGAAACGGCGTAAACGCTTTCGGAACAAAAGATGCTACGCTGACAGTTATCCTGGGATTTGCTGTTTTAATATTTTTGTCCAGTGAATTACGGCTATATTTAACTTCTCTGACCATATTGCCAATCCCGATTATATCGCTTTGTTCCTCTGTAGGCAATCCAATCATAAAATATAATTTAAACGAATCTATACCCATTACAAGCGCCCGCTTCACACTGTCATAAAGATCTTGTCCTTGAACCCCTTTGTTTATCACATCCCGCAATCTTTGGCTACCCGCTTCCGGCGCTAAAGTTATGCCCGATTTTTTTAGCGCATGAATATCATCTTTAAATTCATCCGCAAATGAATCTATACGCATGGAAGGTAGTGACAAGGAGATTCCGGAGGATTTAAGCATTTTTGAAAGATCGGGTAAAAGCTTGTCAAACTCGCTATAATCACTTGAGCTCAGCGAAACCAAAGATAAATCCTCATAGCCCGTGCTTTCTATAAGTTTACGGGCTGATTTTAAAAGCGTATCGGCACTTCTTTCCCTTACAGGCCGATATACAATTCCTGCCTGACAAAACCTACATCCCCTGCCGCAACCTCTGAATATTTCAAGCGCTATCCTGTCATGTACTATATCCATATAAGGAACTATCATTTTTTCTGGATAATAGGCTTTATCAAGATCAGCTACAAGTCTTTTGGTTATGGTACGGGGAATGTCATCTGAAATCGAAGTTATACTGTTTATTGTTCCGTCATCTCTATAATCAACCTCATAAAACTTCGGAACATAAATTCCCGGTATTCTTGAAGCAGCTTTGAGAAACTCGTCTCTCCCGCCTTTTTTCTGTTTATTAAGTTTGTAGGCATCAAGGAGCTCATCGATCACCTCTTCGCCATCGCCTAGAACAACCAGATCAAGGAAATCAGCGAGTGGTTCCGGATTAAACGCGCAAGGCCCCCCTGCCAGTATCAGCGGGTCATTCTCTGATCTCTCCTTTGCGATTAAAGGTATTTGGGCTAGATCAAGCATATTTATCACATTGGTATAGGTCATTTCGTACTGTAGCGTAAAACCCACCATGTCGAACTGTTTTATCGGATCTTTTGTTTCGAGGGCAAAAAGCGGCATATTGAATTCTCTCATTTTTTGCTCCATATCTGTCCACGGAGAAAAAACTCTTTCGCAATACGAATCCTCTCTTTCGTTTATCTTGTGATACAGTATCTTAATCCCAAGATGCGACATGCCCACTTCATAAACATCCGGAAACGCAAACGCAAATCTAATCAATACCTCATCTTTGTCTTTTTCGACCATGTTATATTCGTTTCCCATGTATCTCACAGGTTTTTCAACTTGATGTAGAATTCTCTCAAATTGTTCCGTCACCAAAAAGTTACCTCGCTTTTACTTTTTCGTTTTTAATCGTCATACCCTTACCGTTCCCGTATTCGATAAGAATACCCAACGGAGCGTCAACCCCGTAATCCATGAGCCCTTTTATTATCTGAGCTTCAGTCAGTACCCCCTTTTGACGAAATTGCTCATCCACCACTCTTACATTATGATATCTGTGAACGGCAAATTTCTCAAGAACTTCTTTAAGAGGGATGTCATACAATGCCACCATATCCTCTACTTGCATAGTCCCATATTTTAGCAGGGTATCCCTTTTGTATGATATGCTTCGTAAAAATATATATGTCGCGGTTTTCTTTTCCATAATCGCCGAGTATATCAAAAAAACGGGGGTTATGAGCAATGTCGGATTTATGATGCCGCTTTCAAACGTGTATATACCTATTGCCGAAATCATCATGCCAAGTATTATTCCGCAATTGGCTGTATGATTTGTAGCTCTTCTAAAACCTAATCCGCGGGATAACAACGCTCTTATTATCCTGCCCCCATCTAGCGGTAGCGCCGGTAGCATATTAAAACCGGCAAGCATCAGATTGGCTTGTACAAAAAAGTCCTTTTGTCCGACATTGATTATTCCCGCTTCGCCTAAAGCGACATAAGACAGAGCCATCCAAACATTAAATATGGGTCCTGATAATGCGACCCAGATCTCATGCATCGGATTAAGTTCAAAAACACTTTCAAGTCGCACAGTACCGCCAAACGGCAAAAGATCTATTTCTTTTACCTTTAATCCCAACATGCGCGCGACGACAACATGAGCTATCTCATGCCCCAAAAGAACAAAAAAAACAGTGGATACTTCCATTCCCTGACCATAGATAAACGCAACCAAAATAAGCAATATAAGCAGCTCGTTTACCTTGATATCAACGTCGCAAACCGTTCCTATTCTCATTTATGTCAGTCCCTTTAACACTCCAAGTTATCCAATAGATTATATTGTGAGTATTGAAGCGTTATGATTTAAGGACTGTTAACTTTCAAAACATAGTCTTTTGTCTTCGCATTCCTACATTGAGTACCAGACCAAACGCGATTAAATTAGTGAGCATCGAACTTCCTCCATAGCTCATAAAGGGCAGCGGTATTCCTGTTACAGGTACCAGTCCCATTGTCATGCCAATGTTTATAAACACATGGAACATTATCATAGACGCCACGCCGGAAGCCAGCATTGAACCGAATTTATCCCGTGCGGTCGACGCTATCATGATAGATCTGAAAATCAGAATTGCGTAAAGCAAAATAACCAATGCTCCCGCAAAAAAACCAAAAGCTTCACCCGTTACGGAAAAAATGAAATCGGTATGCTTTGCAGGTATAAAATCAAGCTGACTCAACATATTTGTGTCAAAAATATTCTTACCAAATATTCTCCCCGATCCTATGGCTATAATAGACTGCATTACATGATAACCCGATCCCATAGCGTCAGCTCCGGGATTAAGAAAAACCAGTATTCTGCTTTTTTGTTCATCCGTAAGAAACGTAAACCACATTGTCACAAGCCCTAATCCGGCCGCAGATGTCATTCCTATGATCAGCTTGTAACTTAAGCCGCCCAAATAAAGCATTCCAAAGAAAATGGCGAAAATCACAGCAGCAGTACCGAAATCCGGTTGAAGTATAATCAATATAAGCGGAATACCCGCTTGCACAGCTACGGGGAATAAATCCCACAAGCTTTTTATACCCTCCTCTTTTAGGGAGAGCAGACGTGCCAGAGCTATGATCACTGATATTTTCGCAAATTCGGAAGGCTGAAAACTAAAAGCCCCGAAGTTAATCCAACTCTGTGCTCCTCCTTGTATATCCCCTGCTAAATCCACATAAATGAGCGCTGCTATAATAACCCAATAAATATACATCGACAGATCATAAAAAGTATTGTAATCGATTCCGATAACAATTATCATAGCTACAAGACCCGCTGCAAACCATAAAAAATGCAGATTAACATGCCTTAAATTCAGGCTTGTTATCAACTGGATTATGCTCTGTTCCTGTCCGTCCGTCGGAGGCCGCATTGAGATTCCTATTCCTAAAGCTCCAATCACTGTGAGTAAGAATAAGACAAGCGGAATTATAAAATCGAAATTCTTGATGTATTTTTTATCAAACATAAACACCACTTCCGATCTCAGCCTTTGTTCTTGCCTATATCCTTCATCCTGCGTATAGGAATATTGGCAACAAGCGCAGACGAAAATCCATCGCCCTCTTTTGGGAGATTGGTTAAATGGATATCAAGCTCACCGTCTTCTATTTCCATGTAATTAGAAATAACCTTTATTATATCTCCCCTTATCGCATCTAAAAAATGCGGAGATATGTTGGCCCGATCGTGAATCAAGACCAGTTTAAGCCTTTCTTTGGCAATATTCTTGCTTGGACTAGTCTCTTTTCTTAGGAACTTTAAAAGGTCGAACATATCATATCACCCCTAAGCTCTTTTCTTACCGTTTTTCCCAAAAAGTTTCCTCAACTTATCCATAAACGTTTCTTCAGTCTCAAGACTGAATACCGGGATATCCTCTCCCATCAAACGCCTAGCGATATTACTGAAAGCCTGTCCCGCCAACGAATCCTGCACCATTACCACCGGCTCGCCTTTGTTGGTGGATACGATTATTTTTTCATCATCGGGAACAACGCCGAGAAGATCTATACCGAGTATGTCTATGGTATCATCGATATTCATCATATCACCGCGTCTTACCATATCCATCCTGATTCTGTTTATCACAAGCACAGGCTCAGGCATCTCGTTTGAGGCGAGAAGACCGATTATGCGATCCGCATCTCTGACCGCAGACACCTCGGGCACCGTAACAACAATCGCCTTATCCGCCCCTGCTATGGCATTTTTGAAACCCTGTTCGATCCCTGCCGGACAATCGATTAGAACATAATCGAACTGCTCTCTCAGATCCTGGCACAACTGCTGCATCTGTTGCGGAGAAACCGCCGACTTGTCCCTTGTTTGAGCTGCCGGAAGCAAAAACAACCCTTCAAACCGCTTATCCTTGATTATCGCCTGCTTTACTCGGCATACGCCTTCAACGACATCGACCAGATCATAGACAATCCTATTTTCCAGCCCCATGACAACATCAAGATTACGAAGTCCAATATCAGCGTCAATCAGAACTACCCTCTTGCCATGAAGCGCCAATGCAGTCCCGATATTTGCCGTAGTAGTTGTTTTGCCTACCCCTCCTTTACCCGATGTAATTACTATTACACTTCCCATCCTGTTAACACCCCCGCACTTAATCCTGGGTATAAATTCTAAAGCCACAAGCTAAACTTCTCGCTACGCCAAGGAAACGGTTCGATCGCTACCGGAATAAAATGGAGGTGACGATGGAAATGTCCCCGTGGTGTATTGACTATTATATCCTACTTTGCGCGTGAGGGCAAATAAGGCTCAATTACTAAATTATCGTCCTTAACAAGAGCAATTTCCGGATATTTTGGTTTAGTATCCTCATTTTCGGGCGGCATCGCAATAAGACCTGCTATCCTAAGCTGCGTCGGTTGAAAAGCGAACGCACATACCATCGCTTGGCTGTTTCCTACAGCTCCTGCGTGAGCCAGTCCCCGAAGCGCCCCCATCACCATAATATTGCCTCCGGCTATAACTTCTCCGCCTGGATTGACATCGCCGATAACTACAACATTACCCCCGTAATGTATTCTTTGCCCGCTTCTTATTGTACCTTTGAAAAATTTAGTCATGCCTTCCTCGATGCCGTCAAAAACACCTTCGCTTAACTGCAGCTGCTTTTCGTCCTCAAACATGACACTACCCATTTCAATCTCTCTTGATAAAAGCGTCATCAATTGCTCAACTTCGCCTTGGGATAAAGATTTTCCTGTGAAAACTAGGTTCACTGAGGTTCCCTCAAAAAATGAGCGACTATCCCTTATCTTTTTTACCAGATCCGCCTTAATCTTTGATATGTCGGCCGAAGTGTCCATTATAACTTTAAGTCCCGCCTTAGTACCCCTGAAGATAACCGAACTCTCCGCAGTCATAAATTCATCCCCTCTATCGGGGACATACCGCAAGAATCATGTCTTTAAACTAGCGGTGTGTCTCCATACCTTAATTCAAGTTAATTCTATTTGGATTTCCTGTACTTTCAAATTGCCTTCTTTGCTCTGATAATCTGTAATACTCCTCGATTATCTTTCTTGCGACATATGCGGCGTTACTTGACGCTACTCCGTTTGGAATCATAACCACTACGGCTATCTCAGGATTTTCAAAAGGAGTAAAAGAAAAAAACCATGCCGTATTTCTATGCGGATTACCTGCGATGGTCTGAGCCGTACCGGTTTTCCCTCCTAAAGTGATATTCGCATCTATATCGGCAAAAGTTCCTACTGCCGTACCTCTGTTGCCTACTCCCGGCGTAACGTCAAAAACCGCTTTCAACATCCCTTGCTTTATTGCCTGCATGTATTGTTCATCAACCATTGCCTCATTCAATACCTCAGGCTGCGTATATTCAATTTCTCCGTGTTCAGAGACAATCCCCTTAACAAGCCTTGGCTTCAACACTTTTCCTCCGTTTGCCAGGCTTGCTGTAAATCTGGCTGCAGATAGAGGGGTTAATTGCACATCCGCCTGCCCTGTTCCCGTCATAACCGTGTCCATTGCGCTCCATCGTTTATACTGTCGGAGCACATCAAATCTAATCCTTTCAGCAATGGTTGCCAAGGCATCCCTATCCGATTCCTCATCAAGATATCCCATCTCTTCGCTTAGTATTTCTCTTATCTCACGCAAAGACGCCGTATATGGGAGATCCGCCAGACGTTCTAATTGAGTCGTGCGAATGTCATTGTCCGTTTCATTAAATTCAGGAATATGTTCGTTCATAAGATTCCTAATGTGATTTAGAATGCTTATTCTGTGATCTAAAGCCTTTCTGTGAGGGCCTCCTACCAAGGATTCCTCATCCTCAATCTCCTCAATACCGGTATAGCCATTTATGCCAAATACCTCAGCCCATTTATTTATCGCATCTATTCCTATGCGATCCGCTACTTCGTAGAAAAAATAGTTACAGGACACTTCAAGTGCGCCTTGCAGATCCAAAGCGCCATGTCCATAATCAGCCCAACACTCAGGTGCGGTATCCTCACTCCAACCATGCCTTATAAACTCGTCGCGGCATACTATTCTTTCATCAATCGTAACCTTTCCCTCCATAAGCCCCGCTATTCCAACCAACATTTTAAATGTCGATCCCGGCGCATACCTTTCCTGAAAAGCCATAGCGGTAAGAGATCGCGTTTCTATTATGGCATCGTAATTTTCCTGCGAAATTCCGGGTATAAACCAATTCAGATCAAATGAAGGATAACTTGCCAATGCCAGCAGTTCACCTGTGTTGACATCCATTACCACCGCCGCTCCCTGTCTAGCCAAAGGGGCAAGTCTTTCTCCATCTGCACGATTATATGGATAAGGTGGATCGGAACTGCTCATATCTGCAATCTCACGCTCCAGTATATCTTCAACAGCTTTCTGAAGAGCTCTGTCAATTGTCAGTATCACATCGTTTCCGTCTTGTGCCGGTGTTTTGTTAATTACGCGGATTACCCTACCCCTTGAGTCCACTTCAGCCAGCATTTCGCCGTGTCTTTCGGTTATCCCTGCGGTAAGCCAATCTTCGAGATAAGCCTCAATCCCCTTCTTTCCGATACTGTCAACAGCGGGATTATAACCCTTCTCCCGGTATACATCCAAATTGTCTTCACTTATTCTGCCGACATATCCAATAACATGAGAAGCAACTTCCCCCAACGGATACAATCTTGCCGTTTCAACAAAAGTGCTTATTCCCGGCAAAATATCAGCGCGGATTTCAAGCTTTGAAACCGCTGAATGGCTCAAATCAGTCGCCACTCTTACAGGATTAGTGGAAAATCTGTTCATATAAACATTAAGTCGTATCGAAATGATCTTTCTGGCCAAATCATCCGGGATACTGTCGTCAATCTGATATCTTTCCCTAAGATGCTTAAGCATTTCACCGGCTGAAAGCGACTGATCTATAGACGCATTGTTTCTCCACCTGTCAAATCTTCTGACTTGTGTATCCTCATCTTCATCTTCCCATTCATAATAAACTTCTCCCTCATAGTCTATTCTGATTGGCAGATTGTCAATTAACGAATCCATCTCACCGCTTGATTCAATAACATCAATAAAACTAAGAATCATTTCATTTATTCGCATATGACCTGACGGGACTTTGCGTCTGTCAAGCTGTACGGAAAAAATCTGTCTATTTTGGGCAAGCGGCAAGCCGTAACGGTCAAATATCTCGCCTCTTGTTCCCCTCAATTCCATCTTTACCGTTTTTCGCTCGTGTGAAATCTCGTAGTAATAATCGCCTAAAACGACGGTAATCTGTGCAAGCTTTAGGAGTAAAACCACAAAAACCATAAGACATGCCAATCCGAACAAAAGAAACCTATTCTTTAAAAGCTTAAAAATATACCGTCACCTCCTGCGTTTATTTCCTAAAATACCAACGCCTATACATAAATTTATACTTATATAGTCTTGTCATTCCATAAAAAACGAGCGGCGCAACTAGGGTTGTGTAAACTGCCTCAGGTAATATGACATAAAACACAAAATACAATAAAGGCAAGTCTGTATTTGTAAAGAAAAGATATACCAGCATAACCGCGCCTCTTAATATCGATGCAAACACTGTCACTATAACCGGCATAGCCACAATTCCCTGAGGGAATCTTTTATACAAAAGTCCTGACAGAAAACCTGCGAGCATGTATTGTATACCAAAAAACCCCAATGCATGCCCATACATCAAGTCTTGTAGAATGCCTCCGAATAAACCTACCGTCGCCGCTAAAGGGTTGCCCGACAAAAGTGCGAAGGATACGACCAATATGAGTAATGTATCGGGTTTTATTCCGTATATCTCAATAAAGGGGAAAACAGCCGACTGTACTATTATGTTAGAAACCAATATCAGTGCTATAACGCTCAGTCTCGACAATACCCGTCCCCCTTATCTCTCAGATTGGACGCCAGACAGAGGGACGGTTCTCTTGTCTTGGTCTGCAGACCAAGACAAGAGAACCGTCCCTCTGTCTGGTCCTAATGCTTTATCACCAGCACTTCTTCCAGTCGTCTAAAATCCGCCGCAGGCTTAATAATGACACTGACATAAAGCTCATGTTCTCGTCCTAAAACCTCTTTTATTTCGCCTATCAAAATTCCTTTCGGAAAGATACCGTCAAGCCCCGAGGTTAAAACCTTATCACCGACGACTATGTCGGCATCGAGAGGAAGATAAATCATCCGCAATAAACCGTCTTCAAATCCGAGTCTGTTATTTCCTCTTATAAGTCCGTTGTCACGCGTTCTCTCAATCATGCCGCTTACCGCGCTTCGCCCGTCGATTATAGATCTCACTTTAGCCCAATTATGTCCGACATCAAACACTCTTCCTAAAAGTCCGGCTTCGTTGACTACTGTCATATCTTTTGCTATCCCTGAAGCCGTCCCCGCATCGATCGTAAAAGTGTTGAACCAGTTGCCGGGATCCTTGCCCGTAACCCTGCCGCCGGTAATGGTAAACCTATCAACTTGTTCGGCAAAGCCTAACAAATCATTAAGTCTTTCGTTTTCGTGTTCAAGTTCGCTCATAGCGATTAGTCTTTGTTCAAGCTCCGTTACCTTTTGGCGCAAATCCTCATATCTTTGAAAAACGGCTCTCCTTTCGCCAAAATCGGCGAAATAACCATAAACCCGCGATGAAAGATCGTAAACAATCGACTTAATCGGCGACAAAACCCACCCTAAAGCCCCTTCCGCAACCGTCATGCCGGAGGTCCGCGAAGCTGTTATGGCAGCCAGTCCGGATAAAAATACCAATAACACTATAACAATCACAAAAGTACGGTCTTTAGAGCTCTTTGTCAAGCTTTATCACCGCCTACATGATATTTCTGGCAGAAATCGCTACTCTTTTTAAGGTTTCCATTTCCTCAGCCACTATTCCCGTACCTAAAGCGACGCAATCGAGAGGGTTATCCGCTACAAAGACGGGCATACCGGTTTCATGCCTTACAAGATCATCTATCCCATCAAGCAGCGCTCCTCCGCCTGTGAGCATTATACCCCTGTCCATAATATCAGCGGCAAGTTCGGGGGGTGTTTTTTCAAGCGTTAGTTTTATTGAATCCACAATGCTATTAACCGGATCGCGCAGTGCTTCTAATATTTGTGTGGAATTTATCGTAACCGTCTTGGGAAGACCCGTTACCAAGTCTCTTCCCCTTATATCCATGGTTTGCTCCCGTTCTTTAGGGTAAGCTGAACCTATAGTAATTTTGATCTCTTCGGCAGTGCGTTCACCTATCATAAGGTTGTACTCTTTTTTAACATAATGGGCTATCGAATCGTCCATCTTATTTCCGCCGATCCTCATAGAACGGCTGGTAACAATGCCTCCTAATGATATTATCGCGACTTCGCTCGTTCCGCCGCCGATATCAACCACCATGCTTCCCGTAGGCTCGCGCACAGGCAGTCCCGCTCCTATAGCCGCAGCCATAGGTTCCTCAACCAGATACGCCTCCCTTGCGCCCGCCTCCTTGGCAGCTTCATAAACAGCCCTTTTTTCCACTTCAGTCACTCCCGAAGGTACGCACACCACAATCCTTGGATGTATAAACGGAATTAACCTAAAGGATGCCTTCAAAATAAAATACTTAAGCATTTGCTGCGTAACGTCAAAATCAGCTATGACTCCATCTCGCATCGGTCGTATTGCTACGATATTTCCGGGAGTTCTCCCTATCATGCGCTTCGCTTCCTCACCAACAGCCAATACCTGTTTGGTGTCGCTTCGAATAGCCACAACCGAAGGCTCACTTATAACTATCCCCTTCCCTCTGACATGAACCAGCGTGTTCGCCGTACCTAAATCGATCCCTAAATCCTTACTCAGCATATTCAAAATTCCCATTTTGCCTGTGTAGCCCTCCTAATTAAAGTCCATTAAAATTATTGCCGTAAGCTCTGTTTTTGATAACACTAAACCACAAAACCAATATTATCAAGACTTGGAATAAAACAAAACTCCCACCAATATTCCCAATACAGTTCCAAAATTCAAAATAACATTGATGCCGAACATAATATCGGTAACAATTAAATTGAGCGACAACGGGGTTTCTCCGGTGCCAATGACAATTGACTCCCTAAATATGGGGAGATCAAAATAAAGACTCAGGAAATGTCCAATAAGCCCTCCCACAATAACGCCTGCCAGTAAAAAAAGCAGAAGTTTCAGCACCCCTTTGGAGTTATCCCTTCTCATAAATACAAATCCTCCAATCGATTAATACATAAAAGAAAATATCTTTATAAGTATAGCATTTCTAAGCAAAATCACAAGGCTTTTGCATATTTTTTTGTCGAAAGATTTTTCCTTTTTTCCCATGAATGTTCAGGTATAAGTCTTTCAGTAAAATTAACCATGACCTTTATGAAGGGATATATCACTAAAGCGCTTAATATGTTGAATACTGTATGAGCGTTTGCGATTTGCCTTACAGGATCATTAGGCGTTAAGGATTCGACAAAATTTATGTATGATATACCTAAAGGTTCAAGTAAAATGAAAAACAACACCCCTGCCACATTAAAAAGAACATGAAGCAATGCCGCACGTTTGGCAGCAACATTCAAGCCGATACACGCTAAAAGAGCCGTTACGCATGTTCCTATGTTGTATCCGTAAAGAAGGTATATACAGTTTGAAAGACTTAACGCTCCGCTTGCCGCAAGGGTTTGTAGAATCGCAATGGAAGCGCTTGAGCTTTGAATTGTAGCAGTCATTATAATTCCCGCTAACACCCCGAATAAAGGATTTTCAAAATGTGTCAGAAAGTTTATAAACCAGGGGACTTCCTTCATAGGCTCCATAGCATATGACATGACATCCATTCCCAAAAACACCACCCCGAGTCCACAAACTATCTTTCCGGCAAGCTTAAGTGTTTTTTGTCTGCAAAAAATAACGATACCCAATCCGGTGAAAATCACCAAAGGCGCAAGGTTTGACACTTCAAACGCTATTATCTGGGAAGTGATCGTCGTGCCGATATTTGCGCCGAGTATAACTCCCGCAGCCTGAACCATACTCAACATACCCGCATTCACAAGCGCCACCACCATTACGGTGGTGGCACTTGAGCTTTGAATAATTGCTGTAACCGCAGTTCCTGCAATCGTTGAACGAAAAGCATCTTTTGCGTATTTTTGAAGTATCTGCTGTGAACGCTTTCCTCCTGCCTCCTTTAAAGAATGCCCCAAAAGCTTTATTCCTGATAGGAACAACACAAGCCCTATGATAAGCAGAAGCAATATTCTAAAGCCCATCGTATCCTCCTTCTAAACTATCATCTTTTCTATGACCATTTGTGCAATTTTGTCAACTTTGTCAAAATTCATAGCGGGTATATAGTAGCTTTCTATCTCATCGTGCACAGCTTTTGCTTTTGAAAGCCTTAATATCGCTTTTCCAACCAATGAGTTTACTCTGTCACGGGCGTCCTTTATTTCTTCACGATGGGTTTCGAGCATTTGCTTCACCAAGCATTCATTAAGGTCAACCGTTCGCACTATCCGGGATTCCTTATCCGCAGACAAATTATAGCCGAAAGGTTCGCTTACATTCATAACCGATACGTTTATCGAAGGTAATATAATCATGTCAAGTTGATCGGGCTCAAACGGACAATGAAACTGCTCGGAGTCAATTCCCCATTCAGAAGCCGCCTGAGCAAGCCGCGCGATTGTTTCTTTAACTCCCGCTCCCGGTTGCCCCTTAATCGTATATACTTTCATCTCCGGTTGTATCAGGGTATCAACATGATTCATCAACCCATCCGGAGTTATGGCTGAAGCGAACAAATGCCGCTCATTTGTCTTTCTTTCAAACTGCGGCGGTATTCCCGCAAATATTTCCTTTATTAATCCACGCGTTACTTCCTTGCCGGACGGCTCATCAAGACACTCCAGAACATAGCCTTTCCCTTCCTCATGAGCTATCTTCGCCTCTTTAAGAAGACTGTAAGCTCCATTGAAATAACCTGTCATTCGCTTTGAACAATCTTGAAGCTCCTCCCTTTGCTTTATAAGAATCCGCTCATCCCAGCACTCAGAAAGACTGACGACTTCGTCAATCGCTCCCGGGACCTGAGGCTCGACTATGTGCGGAGCCGTGCCGTCCATTATACCCATTCCCGTTGCCGGTATCATAACGCCGTCAATTGATCGTTTATCCGATGAGCAATGATGATACTCGACATCAAAACCTTTCTCCAACATGAGTGAAGCTATTTTGTTCATAAGAGTTGACTTCCCGACTCCGGGACCACCTTTTATTATAAACCGCCTGACCGGATTTTGACCGGTAATATGCTCATAAAATGATACAAACCCTCTGCTTGTGTTGCCTCCCGGAAACAACCTTCTTATTCTTCCTATGGTTGACATACGTTCTCCTCCGTTTCAATAATATCGCCATATATATAGTATTAATGCGCAAAAGAAAAATTGACTACTTAATCTTTGTGCTCCTTAAAACCCTTCCCGCCCTTTTAAGCTCACACCTTACATCGACATTTACTATACACTCCAAAAACATCTGATCCCACTGCTTTTTAATCTTTTCCCATTCTTTAGGATCATTTCTAGCCACATACCCTCCGAATCCGAAAATATCCGATTCAAACTCTTTTGCTTTCGCAACCGACGCCATAACCTCGTTTCTTATAACCGTAGCCATTCTTCTCTCCATCGACTGCCACAATTCGGGATTTTCGAACATATCCATGTATTCCTGCACCTCTCCCAAATTACCTTGGGCTTCTACCTTGACATCTACATGTGCTTTCCCTTCCACAATCTTGACTTCATACGAACCCTTGGCCTTTAGCATCTCAAGCGCCACGCGCTTTCCTTCCCTTTGAGGATGTTCTACCACTATAATGCCGCTTTTCGTATCTCCCTTGATCCAATTAAATCCTCTTGTTTCAAGCTTGTTTAGATATCCTTTCAATCTATCGTCTTTGAAAACCGCAGCCCCCGTTAAACGAACACTCGTACCGATGTTCTCCCTTGTCAATTCACCTTCGACAGATCCTTCGCCTTTACGGCGCACAATCTCGCCCCTTGTCAGTACAGGTTCTAAACCCTCCGATTCCATTGCCTGCAGCAAATCGGTATGATTAACGCTAACGACTGTTGACAGATCCGATTCGGCGCGAAGCAATATGCTAAATATACCTCTTGCAGGCATCTTCTCAATCTCAAACTCGGCATGCAGCATCTCCGAAGCTCTCACTCCCTTAGCTACCATGATGTTTAAAAGCCAGTAGGTTTCGTTATCCCTATCCAAAAAATCGACAACATCCCATATTCCCTCTCTTGCCAGCTCTTCTCCGAATATTACAAGTCGTGCATGAACCCAGACAGGTTCGCGCGGCGATTGGGCGCGTAAATTTCTTACTGCGTCAAAAATTGTATAACCTGTGCTGCTCACTACCCAAAAAGGCTTCTCTATGGGTATCGCGCCTTCTTTGCCCATTGCGAAGGGTTTTGCCATATGAACCGTCAACTCTATCTTGCCTTCTTCTCTGGCCTTATCTATCCCTACCATCGTTATAAACCCTAAAGTTTCAATCTCCCTACGATTCCAGCATCCGGTAAGAAGAAACGTTATTAAAAAAATTATTACAAATATTGAAATTTTCTTCATAAATGAACTCCTCATCTTCCGGAACCCGCCGTCAGCATTCCTCTAAATAGCGCCACAATAGCCAATAACCCAATAATACCCACTGTTATAGAGATCGAATATACTCCCCATACCCTTGCCTCATAAAACGATTCCAAATCGATCACGCTTTTATACATGACAATGGATAGCATAGCGCTTACAGCGCCTAAAACGTAAACTAAAGGCTTAACTTTTAAAGATCCAATTATTTGCGTCAATCCGTGAGCCGCAGCCCATATTTGAATTCCGACGCCGACTCCTACGCTAAACACCCATACGGTCAATATAATCGCCTCAATCCTTTCGATAAACTGAGCAATGCTTATCATCTTGCTTAAGTTATACATAGGAAAAGTGAAAGAATCCGCCGTGCCGCCAAAAACTCCTAGAAGGGCTACAATGAAAGCAGTCATAAGAAATCCGCAAACAATAAACGCATAGATTGAAAATTTTGCCGCATCATGCGATTTTTCAAGATAGGGCATAAGCATGCCAAGTATTATAAATTGCATATAAAATCCAATGTTTGTAATTGAGCTTTCTATCACCGTTCCCAATCCTTTTGCCATCAAGGGAAAAAGCTTATCAAAATCAATTAGCGGGTATGGCAGTACTATTGCCGCCAGTATTGACATAATTACCAAGACAATCGTCAATTCCGCAACCCAACCTATTGTTACCGGTCCTTTTTGGGCGGCATAAGCGCTTATAGCAGCCATTACTATCACAAACGCAAGGATAGGAGTCTCAGGCATAACAACACCCGCATATGCTTCCCCTAATTGTCTTAAAGAGTTGGCAGCCGCATGCAGCCAGTACCATATAAGAACGATCGCCACTATTGAACCAAAAAATCTGCCCAGAATTATCCTGCTATATTCAACTATAGTCTTTCCGGGGAATTTACCGCTTATATAAATTATCAGCATAACGGGTATTATAGAAAACAAGACGCTTAACACCGATCCTATAACGGTATCCTGCGGCTGTTTACTGCCGGTAATCATGGGGAACATAATAGTGACGGGCACCATCCTGATCATAATAAGTATTGACATCATCTGCATGCCTGAAATCTTATTCTTGTCCCCACAGATCATCATTCATCTTCCTCTTTGCGTTCATTCTTTAGTTTGCAATTATTTCCCCCACATTTGGGTCTTGGCATTAAACCTTGCTTTTGGCGCCAGCTTTTGTTTTTGCCGAAAAGTTCAGGTCGTCTGTTCATCGCCCACCACGGGAATCGCACCAACGCATCCTTAAGATCAGAAAATATCATAGGTGCTAAAGGCTGCATAAAAGGTATCCCGAACGATTTAATACTTACCATATGAACCATCAACGCGAACACACCTGCTACCATGCCAAAAAAGCCCATAGAAGCCGCAAGAGTCATAAGTATGAAACGGATTAAGCGCACACTTATAGACATACTGAAAACCGGAATGACAAAAGAGGCTATTCCGGTAAAGGCTACCACCAAAACCATAACCGGAGAAGCTAAACCCGCCCTTATTGCCGCATCTCCGATAACCATCGCCCCTATAATGCTGATTACAGGTCCTATGATTCGTGGAAGCCTGATTCCCGCCTCCCTAGTTGTCTCAAACGTAACCTCCATAAGCAGCGCTTCGAAAAACGCTGGGAAAGGTACTCCTTCCCGTTGCGATGCAATGCTCAATATAAGCATCGTCGGCAAGAGTTCCTGATGAAATGTCGTTACCGCAATATAAAGGGATGGCAACAGAAGTGTAACTACAAACGCGCTAGCTCTTACAATCCTTAGAATTGAACCTATTATATAGCGCTCAAAATAATCATCGGGGCTTGTCAAAAACATCGTAAATGTACTCGGAACAATTAGGACAAAAGGAGTACCGTCTATAATCAGGCAAAGCCTTCCTTCCAAAAGATTACCAACAACTTTGTCCGGCCTTTCCGTGCGCAATATGGTAGGAAAAAGAGAAAATGGCGCATCCTCAATAAATTCTTCGAGCTGTCCGCTTTCCTGTATAGCGTCTACGTCTATTCTCGCAAGTCTATCCCTCACCTCTTTAATCAGGCAATCCTTAGCAATCCCCTGGATATAAGCAATTGCAATCGTAGTTAAAGTCACCCTGCCAATCATTCTTTCCTCAATCCTAAGATTGGGGCTTCTGATTCTTCGTCTTAAAAGGGAAGTATTGATCCTGAGCGTCTCAACAAATCCTTCCTTAGATCCTCGTATGGTAGGTTCAGTCGCCGGCTCGTCAATACTTCTTGTTTCCATGCCTGTCACATCGCAAATTATAGCTTTAGTGATCTCGTCGATTATTATGGCGCATTTGCCTACAGATATGTTTAATATGATCCCGTTTATAGAATCAGCCGCACTTATACTGCCGCATGATAAAAAACGTCCATTCAGCTCATTGTAGACTTCATCCGGATTTTTAAAGTTTTGTCCCCATTCATTTATAGGGGCTAAAATATTATCTGATATCCGCTGCATATTCACCAGACCCTCTATAAACACAATCAAAATGGGAACACTGCCGTCAATTCCGGTATTAGTCCTACGCAGCACTATATCGCTGCTGTTGCCATACATTTTTGATATCGTGTCATAATTAAGCTTAAGTTTTGCGGATATAGGCTCATCAATAAAAGATAGTTCAAGTAATTTATCCTGTTTTTTTTCACTAAAAAACTTTTTTAGGAATTTAAGCACAAAATCCTCCTATAATAGATAAAGATCGAAATAAATCACAAATTACGGAAAACCGCTAAAAATAGTATTCCACAAATAATTTGTTACTATTAATCTAATTAAGGAGGATTTTAGAAATTTTTGTAGAATTAGTGCATATTGTATCTGATCGGAGGATGGCGGTTTGGAGTTTGAAAGGTTAGATGACCTGGACAATCTGCTGACTCTTGCTTTATCGGTGATATTCCTTGTTATGTTGATATTTTCACAGCGTACCCTGATAAGCTACAAAAAAGATTGTTTACACCGCAAGCAGGTGGAACAGCGATTGCGGGACTGCATATATGATCTTAGGATGCGGGTCAAATACCAAAGCGAGGAGATCAACGAAATACTGGATGCTCAACTGAAAGCTCAGCAAAAGGCTGATCTTTTGTTTGATATCTCGCACGAAATGATGTTCGTATTTGACATTAATTGGAATTTTATGCAAATTAATCTTATGGGCAGCCGAATGTCAGGTTACAAGAATGACGAAGTAAAATCATATAAATTGCTTGATTTTGTGCATCCCGATGATCGGGATTCAACTCTTGCCAAAATTAAAAAACTGACCAAGGAGAATACAGTATGCGCTTTCCAAAACAGGATCGCATGCAAAGACGGATCGCACAGATGGATTGCCTGGCATATGTCTTACATACCCGAACAATATATTTATATCGCCGGAACAGCCGATATGACTGCCCAAATGGAAATAGAGAATATGACGATAATGCTCAATGAAGCTTTAAGTCATGAAAGAACTAAAACAGAATTTTATTCCAATCTGTCTCACGAACTTAAAACACCTCTTAATGTTCTCATTAGCACACATCAGCTTCTGAAGCTTATTTTAAGCGGCGAGCAGATTGGTGAAAACAAAAATATCAACAGATACTTGCATGTCATGAAGCAAAACTGTTTTCGATTGCTTCGTTTGGTAAACAATATGATTGACGTAACACGTATAGAATCGGGTTTTTTAAGCATTAAACTTGGGAATCACAATATAATCAGCGTAGTTGAGGATGTGTGCTTGTCAGTTGCGGATTACATAAAGGCGCGCAATATAGAACTGGTTTTTGATACAAATGTTGAGGAATTCGTTATCGCATGCGATCCGGATAAAATCGAGAGGATCATCCTGAACATTTTGTCAAACGCAGTCAAATTCACTGACGAGGGCGGTTTAATATCCGTTAATATTCAATGTGACCATGAGAATGTAACGATATCGATCAAAGATACCGGCATAGGTATACCTCAAGATAAACTGGAAACTATATTCGAGAGGTTTAAACAGCTTGACAAGACTCTGCCTAGAAATTACGGCGGAAGCGGTATAGGGCTTTCGCTTGTAAAATCATTAGTCGAGATGCATAGGGGTAAAATTATTGCTTACAGTTCAGAAGGCAAAGGCGCAGAATTTCTGGTTATCCTACCCATCTACACAATCGAGCAGGATCATTATGTCGAACAGAAAGAAAATGGCTTTGCTCAACAAAACCGAGTAGAAAGAATCACGATAGAATTTTCAGATATATATGTAAGCTGACCAGACAGGGGCACAGACAGGGGGACGGTTCTCTTGTCTGGTCAGCCCTTTTCCTCAAAATGCAAAGGAAGGCTGTTATTCCAAAGCTCAAGGCAATAGCCCGAAGCCTTTGCGGATTCCATCCTGTCCTTGACCCATACGCCGGATATCGTGTACTCTCCGAACTTTCTTGAAGAATAAGATATTAACAACATTTCTTCAGTTCCCGCCAGAATATTGTGAACGGCCTTGCTGTTAATGCGAATCCTTCTGGATAAAAGATTTACATAATAAAGAAACGAGGTCCCTGCATAATCTTTGCCCGTAATTGAAGGGACAACCATAAAAATGTGGGGATTAGAACTTTTCTCATTGAGTATGGACATTAAAACATCAGTCATAGGTCTTATGAACGGCCCGCTAATATAAATGTGAGAATTATGCGCACTACTTAGAATAGATTTTGCGGCGTCAAGCACCGAATTTGAATCGATAAGAAATTCAGCATTACTGGTATATTCTGTCACAGGCTCTTCCTCCACATCAATTTATGGAAAGATTATAACAGATTCACTCCAATACCTGCAACTAAAAGCAAAAGGCTCCGTCCCCACTGCTTTTTACTTGTCGTTTACCAGCGCAGGGTTTCTTACAAATGGTTCCATAAGCGATAAATGCCCAATACCTTCGACCACTTTCCCTCCAACCAAAAACTGCACTCTCTCAATATTTTTCGTATTCATCGGATCAGTTAAAGAGTTCACTATGGCATAGACTGCCATAGTCTCCCCGGTTGAGCCCATCTGATTTAAGTTTATGTCTTGAGGTAGATCAACATAGGCTGTCATTTGATCAACGCGTACCCTTATTCCGTCAATTGAAAGACCTTGCGGCATTACGGCAATATTTCCTTCATACACCGGACCTTCGATAAGTTCGCCAATAATCATTCTTGCAATCCTTAAATCCGATCTGTTCATAGCTCTGTATTCGGGCACAAGATGTATAGCATTGCTGTCACTAAAGAATACTCGTATACGCCTACCCAATAAATCCGAAAAATCTTCTTTTACAAACCCTTCTTGCTGTCTAAAAACTCCCTCCGTATCCGTAATTTTAGGAGCAACGCCATTCTCATACTCTATGCTTACTCGTCCTATATTACTAAGCGACGTCAGACTTAACACCAAAGAGCCAAGCGCCGTTCGAAGTGACGATGTATTCTCCGCAAATGCGACTGCAAATTCTTCTGAGAAGTATAGCTTTAATAAGTCTTTGCTTTCAGGATCAACGGATTTAATGAGTTCCACATCAAGCAATCGCACCTCTACAGGGATAGCCCTGTATAACCCTATATCCAGTGCGCTAGGTCCCCTAATCAGCTCCTCAACTATTGCCCGAGCATATTCCATATTCCTTACATTTATGGTTCTGATTTCCGATAAAAGTAATTTCCCTTCCCTATCCTGGAAATACAGCTCCCAGTCAAGAGTTCTTACCTCGCCTGAGCCGTCAGTTTTTTTCTCCTTCGCAAGTATTTCATTGATACTTGTCGGGAACCTGCCTAATATACCCAGTACTTCTCCCTCTTGTCCCCCGCTTGTAGTGATTTCCTTTCCATCAACCATGATTTTAACAAATTCAACCCCATCTATATCAACTAGGGTATTAACCAAAGCCGCCCGGGCAATCAACAGATCCTGAGCCTCAAGAAACTCGGTTGAAAGATTAATGGTTACGATATCCTCAAAATGACTTGCGCTTAAAAGTTTCGTTTCAGGTGGGATAATGGGTTCAAGTTCAGGTGAAACCGGACCTTCTGACAACGCTTCAATAATATTTGAAAAACTTATTCCCGGCTGAGGGGCTACAATCCTTCTCATCTCGACAATCAGGCTGTTTTGAGCCTTGTTATAGAAGTATAACGCAATTTCCTGAACATATCCTTCTATCTCTTCGTCTTTCTCGGCATCCCGATCCTGTGCGCGTGAAATATTCATATCGATCTTCGGTTCGACAACTGTATTATCTTCAGTCGGCTGTTCCTTTTCATGTACATTTATCTCAGGACTTACCGCAGTACATGCCGTCAATAAGAGCAAGCATGTGAATAAGCATATAAGCGCTGATATAGGCTTTCTCAAATTAATCCCTCTCTTTCCCAGCACAGACCGGCAGATCTAATTTTCCGGTCTTAACAGAAACTCAGGAAAAATGAGCTTCCAGATACTTTCTTCGTTTACAACTCTCAAATTGTAGCTTACTTTCTCCCGTCTTTCCCCATTAGCGTAAGTGATCGAAAAATCCGCAGTCACAAATGCCGTCCCGTCATGCCTAATTTCTTCGCCCTTTATTTCAAATGCAATTTCTGATATGTATGCCGTATACATCTCCATGAATTGTTCAAATGCCGGAATCTTCTCTCCATCTATGTCTGTTTCAGCTAAAAATGAGTACGCTCTATCCCAATTGAGTTCATCCGCAAAGCCGGTAAAAACTTCATGCACGACCTGGGTTGGGTTCAATATGAATCTGCTGTTTCTTGATAACGGCATTACCGCCGAATCAGGTGTTACATTCGCAAGCCCGGCGATAAGAGGCCCAAGCCCCAAATCCCCATATGAGATAGATCTGTTGTTAATCAGGATTTTTACTTGCTGCACACCGCTTATCTCAGTTAAGGAATTTACGATTGAATATATAGCAAGCCTCTTCATTTCAGCTAAAACAACCGGCTTTACATCTTCAGCAAGATTCTGTTTACCCGGCAAGACGGTCACGTCTGTTTCACCTTTAAATGCTTCGCTTAAGTTTACAAATACGGTTTCATCCTTTCGTATTACATCAAGCAATTTCACATTGGGAGGCATAATGCATATTCTTCCAAATTTGGCAGGTCCCTTTAACAATTCTTCAACTACAAGCTCCTCTAACGATTGTTTCCCTTTCTGCACCGTACGCATCGACGGTACTAAGAAATCGGCAAACTCATGCTTGAAGTATAATCTAATTTGCATTTCAACAGCTTGGCGTTCAGGATTGATAACCTTTCTATCATGTATCGCCTGTTCCGTTTCTTCTTCACCGGTTATTACGCGGGGTACATTCTCATCAACGTTGACACAACCGGAGAGAAAAGATAAAAAGAAAAGTAATGCTGTTAAAGCAGCCACTGAAGCCGATACTCCTCTATTTGAGTTCATCCGATTTAAAACCTCCACAGTAAAATATATCAACATCGCCGCACGCTACACCATGGCTTCGCTATTTTAATTCTTCACTAACATTCTTCGTTATAGTATAACGCACCTATAAATCTCATCATCTGATTCTACCTCATTAAGATTACGAAAATTTTAAAGATACTTAACATTTTCATTACTAAATCCATTCATGACATAGATAGGCAATTCCACCAAAAAAACCGAACCTTCGTTTTCAATGCTTGTCACCTTAATTCTGCCTCCGTGCAGATTCACTATCTCATGAGCGATTGAAAGACCAAGACCCGTTCCGCCGGTAGTTCTCGATCTCGCTTTGTCCACCCTGTAAAATCTATCAAAAAGATGAGGAATTTCGTCTTGTGATATCCCGAGCCCTGTATCGGATACCTTTATTAAGGCCATGTTTCCTTCTTGTGACGTCTCGATTCTCACTCGGCCTCCTTCGGGAGTATATTTTATCGCATTATCCACTATGTTACTGACGACTTGTTCAACCTTCAGTTGATCTCCTTGCGTCTCAAGTGAATCCTCACAGATCAGCTCGAGTCCAACTCCTTTTTTATAAGCTAAAGGGCGCAGTGCGTATACGATTTCTCTGGTCATAACGGATAAATTTATAATCTCTTTTTTAAGCTTCATGCCTTTGGTATCGATCTGCACGAGTGTGAGCAGATCGTTTATTATTGCGCTGAGCCTATCTATTTCGTTGTTTATGTCAGTCAAAAATTCGTTAATAACCGAAAACTCCTGTACACCTGAATGAAGCAGCGATTCCGTGAGCACTTTTATTGCGCTAAGAGGGGTTCTCAACTCATGCGACGCATTTGAAACGAACTGATTGCGTGCCTTGTCTAAGGTTTCAAGTCTTTCACTCATCATGTTAAAGGCTTCGCCAAGATCCTTTATTTCACCGCCTGCTTTGATACTTATACGTTGACCCATTTTGCCCTGTCCCATTTCTCTTATGGCATCGGTCAACTGCTTTATCGGTCTTGTTATGTAGCCTGAAAGCAAGGAACTCGCTATAAATATCATAATTCCCACTATGAAGGAAAAAGTGGCAAGCCTGTTTCTTACATCTAAAATCAACTCCTGCAAACCCGACAGTGAAGTCGATATTATTACAACTCCTATAATTCCATGTAATTCGTGATGTATCGGAGCGAACGAATAAAGTATCCTGCTAGGATATCTTTGTTCGTTATGATAAACGTATAGATCTTTCGGTTCAATAAAGGACCCTTCCAGCAAAACCGAAATTTCCGGGAAATCATTTAACAGATTTCTCCTTAAAAGACTGTCGGGACCTGTAAGTATATTGTATGAATCAAAATCTACCACTCCATTTTCATTTAAAACGAGTATTCGCGTTGATTCCTGTTCTCTTGTGTATATCTGTTCACCCATGTTTTGTACATCAAACGCTACGTTAGCAAATACCTCCGGATCATCGCTTGCGTAATTGTATACGATCGTTTGTGCTACCCAGTTAGCATACAGCCTGAATACATCCTTTCTTCTGTCAAGCAAATTCCCGTCAAGTATTTCCAATATGGATATGTTTATCGCTATAAAAGCCACAACAATAACCACCAGATAAGTAAAAGCAACCTGCCATCTGTAGCTTGAGAAAATAGGCCTATTTGTCGGTAAGATAATAGCCCACCCCCCATTTTGTATATACAAACTCGGGCTGGCTCGGATTTTTCTCAATTTTCTCCCTTAGTCTGCGGATGTGCACGTCAACAGTCCTTAAATCTCCCATATAGTCATATTTCCATATTGCTTCAAGAAGGCTTTCCCTGCTGAACACCTTGCCTGGATTTGTCGCAAAAAGATACAAAAGATCAAATTCCTTAGCCGTAAGCTCAGTATCTATGCCATCTATCACAGCGCTACGGTTACTTATATTTATGATCATGTTTTTCACAGTAATATATTTATCTTTGTCTTTTCCGACGGCATTTGAGGCCGACCTTCTGAACAAGGCTTTGACCCTTGCTTTAAGTTCCAAAATGTTGAAAGGCTTTGTAAGATAATCATCCGCGCCATATTCGAAACCAAGGATTTTATCCATGTCTTCGCCCTTGGCAGTAAGCATTATTACAGGGATCTGTTCTTTTTCACGTATTCTTCTTAGTACCTCAAGTCCGTCGATTTCAGGGAGCATCACATCCAAAATCACGAGATCAAATTTCGTAGACTCAATCTTCTCTATAGCCTCTTTCCCGTCATATGCGCTGTCTACTAAATATCCATCCTGTTCAAAGCTAAACTTTAAGCCTTTTACTATGGATGGCTCATCCTCCACAACGAGCAGTTTTTTTTGCATTACAAAATCACATCCTAGCCCTAAATTCAATTTACCGTCACATAATCCTTAAGTCCCTCAAATATCTTGTCCCCAATTCCCGATACATTCTTTATTTCATCTATAGTTTCAAAAGACCCGTGTCTTTCCCTGTGCTCTATAATCCCTTCCGCCCTGGTAGGTCCAATGCCCGGCAATGTCTCAAGCAAAGTCTTATCGGCACTGTTTATATTAATCTTCCCATCTTCGCTCTGAGTTTGCACACCGATTGATTCAACGCCAAGCGATGCAGGCAACTCTTCTCCGATCTTTGGTATTATATACATGTGGCCATCGCTAATTCTTAGCGCAAGGTTTACTCGCGAAAGATCCGCATCCGCAAGCGATCCTCCCGCCAATTCAACCGCTTCATAAAGTCTGCTATCCTTTGGAATATCAACCACTCCGGGATATCTAACCTGTCCTGCTATATACACCTTTATGCGGGATTCTTCGCTTGAAGTTTCAACTATATCCGTCTTTACCTCATCATCCCGCATTTCTTCATTTAGACCGCGGTTTGCCGGAAACTGTGTTTGCGCATCATCTATGAGCTGGACTACAGGTTGATTAAAGCTTATTTCTCTATAGATATTGAAACCTATCAAAAGCACTATTAAAGAGATGAGTATTAAAAAGATCTTGCTTTGCCTTGAATCAAGATTAAGCATACAATATGCCTCCCTTTATTTTGGGATATTGCATAAATTGGGGACATATCGCTGTGTCCCCATACATTGTATCGACAGACAAAAAATATTATAACACTTGATTCACTAAAGATACAATAGCAAAAAGGACATGTTCCACGGCAAAATCATGAATCCGTTTTCTGCCAATTGTCGCAAGGTAAACATTCAAAAAATACCTTTGAGGCGACATTTTTTTATGAACATCATCAGACATTCATTATTACTTTGGGAATAAGCCCGGC
>Ga0209316_100129_pt1 | contig 27690 bp, 24 predicted proteins | sample 3C3metaG_FD_184150 | JGI IMG/M metagenome (GOLD analysis project Ga0209316, IMG submission 184150) | Freshwater bacterial and archeal communities from Indian Creek, Illinois, USA - 3C3 metaG (SPAdes) (version 3) | ecosystem: Environmental > Aquatic > Freshwater > Unclassified | place: USA: Indian... | reverse complement strand
TTTTGATAATTTCCTTAATATTATCCAATGAATAATAATCAAGTCGGAAAGTTGCCCCAAACCTAGATCGAAGCGGACCGGATAATAAATCAATTCTTGTAGTTGCCGCGACTAATGTAAAAGGAGAAAGATTAAGAGAAATAGTTCTTGCTGAGGGCCCCTTACCAAGCACTATATTTAGTATTCTATCTTCCATCGCCGAATATAGAACCTCCTCAATCATTTTGTTAAGGCGATGAGCCTCATCAATAAACAAAATATCTCCGTGTTCTAAGTTGGTTAAAATAGCAGCTAAATCGCCTGTTTTTTCAATAGCAGGCCCTGAAGTAATTTTTAAGTTGCTTTTTAATTCTTTAGCGATAATATAGGCTAACGTAGTTTTTCCTAACCCTGCTTGACCATAAAGCAATATGTGATCTATTGGCTCGTTTCTTTTGTTAGCCGCCTCGATAATGATCTTAAGACTTTGTTTTACCGGCTCTTGGCCAATATATTTGCTAAAACCATCTGGGCGTAATAAATTTTCCCATCCTGGCTCATCTTTTTGGTCTTGTTTGTTAGTTTTAGACATTGGTATTGACAATGTTTGCCCTGTATGTTAGAATGCAAACAAATCCGTTAAGGATTTCTAAGCAGGATGTTTCCTTAGTTAATGGTCGCATTGGGTTCTTTAAAAAAACTCGGGCGCACCTCAGGTACATCTTAACCTTTTTTATTTTCTAATAAAAGAGTTTTTATAATACTTAGAAATACTTGGCGGATTTTTTGTTTATAAAAAAGCTACCAAATAAGTGGACCTGTTGCTTTTTCTATCTCTGACAGGCTAGTAATTCCTGTCAGCATCTTTATAATACCATCTTGCTGCATATTAATAAATCCTTTTTCTAAAATGTTTTTTTCTATTTCTACTTCACTTGATTCTTTATGGATAAGTTGTTCAATATCTTTATCTATTTCAAATATTTCAAATATACCTGTCCTCCCTTTATATCCATCGATACAAGATAAACAACCGACGGGTTCATAAATTATGATTTCTTGGGACGCTGACAAAGATATTTTTGGAAAAACTTCTTCAATAAATTTTTTTATTTTTTCGCGATTTTCTTTATTGCAATCTGTTTTTTTGCGGCAAATAGGGCATAGCCTTCGAACTAAGCGTTGAGCAAGTATAATGCTTACAGATGGCCCTATAGAGTGCGGCTTAACCCCAAGATCTAAAAGACGGGGGATAGCACCTGCGGCTGTATTAGTGTGTAGTGTAGAAAAAACAATATGACCAGTAAGAGCTGCTTGGATGGCGATTGCCGCTGTTTCAGAATCTCTAATTTCACCAACAAGAATAGCGTCTGGGTCTTGGCGCATAATTGACCTTAGCCCGTTTCCAAAATCATAACCAGCAGAAGCATCAACCTGTGTTTGTTGAATTCCTTTAAGGCGATATTCTATTGGATCCTCAATAGTAATGATCTTTATTTCCGAAGTATTAATGTGGTTTATAAAAGAATAAAGAGTAGTTGTTTTGCCTGAGCCAGTGGGACCCGTTACAAGAATCATGCCATTAGGCTTTTTAAGATTATTCATCACTTTATTTAAGTGATCTAATCGCAAACCTATGTTATTAATTTCTACAACAACCGCTGTAGGGTCAAAAATTCTTAAAACAATTGTTGAGCCATATTCAGACGGACTTATAGAAACCCTAACTTCAATATTTCTTTCGTCTTCACGGCTTAAAATGGTAAACCGTCCATCTTGCGCTTTTTCATAAATATTAAATTTAATTCCTCCCAATAACTTGATTCTGCTCAGAATATATTTATATTCATTGTGCGTGAGTATGCCTATTTCGCGCAAAATGCCATCTACACGCGCTCTAATTTGTATGGTGTCTCTCATTGGCTCAAAATGAATATCTGAAGCGCCTAAGCTCAATGACCCACCCAATATCTCTTCTATAAAAAGAGTGGTTGGGGCTTGTTTTGTAGATAAAATAGATAAACGCTCTAAAAGTTCAGCTGGAGAAAACACTCCTAAAGCATTAACTGTAACTTCGTTTAACTTTTCTTGTCTTTCTTTGGACGACATTATGATTTATATATAATATAAGCTATATGGCTGGACACAGTAAATGGTCTCAGATTAAACACAAAAAAGCTATAACTGACCAGAAGCGTGCTAAACAATTTTCTAAATTGCTTACAACAATACAAATGGCAGCAAAGATAGACTCAAATCCTGATTTTAATCTACGACTCAGAGCGGCTATTAATAAAGCAAAAGAAAATAATGTTCCTCAAGAGAATATAACGCGAGCCTTAACGCGGGCAAAAGACGATCTAACCGAAGATGTTATAATTGAGGCGTATGGGCCATCTGGTTCCGCTTTTATTATTAAAGCCATAACTAATAATAGTAATAGAACTGTTGCTGAAATTAAAAAACTACTTTCGGACAATAATGCTAAATTTGCTTTACAAGGATCGGTTATGTGGGCGTTTTGTTTAAATGAAGAGGGTGATTTTGTTCCTCAATTTAAACAACTGGCTTCAAGTGAAGATATTAAAAAAATTGATCTTCTTATAGAAAAATTATTAGGCCACCCAGATATTATAGAAGTATATACAAATGCCAAATAACATTATTAAGTCTCGCATTTATTTAGGCATTGATCCGGGCACTCATCGCGTAGGATATGGTGTTATTAAAGTAGAAAATGGAAAATTTTCTTTAATAGAACAGGGGATTATTAAAACAAAGCAAGGAGGCAGCTCTATAGAGCAACTACCTTTAATTTATAAAAAAATGTCATCTCTTATTAAGAAAAATTCTCCTGATGAAGTTGCTATAGAAAAGTTATTTTTTTCCAAAAATCAAAAAACTGCTATGGCGGTTGCGGAAGCAAGGGGAGTAATTCTATTAGCCGCAGCGGAGAAATCTATAAAAATAAGAGAGTTTATGCCAAATACCGTAAAACAATCTATTAGCGGATATGGTTTTGCGGACAAAAAAGCTATGTTAAAAATAGTCGCTATGATGTTAGGACTGAAAAACTTTAAACCCCTAGATGATGCTTCCGACGCCTTAGCAATAGCTATAACTGCAGCTTTAATAAAAGATAACAAAAGCCCTTGACCTTACATATATTTATGATATTCTTTTTTTCATAAAAAGGTCGGCGAAATATTAATAAATTTAATAATGAATCAAGCGACTAATTGGGAAAAAGATGATGACGTTCTATTAAGCGATGATTTGAATGATCTTGATGGTTTTTCTATAAAAGAAGAAGGCGAAGACGATTTATCATCCAACAATGACGATGATAGCGATGAGGATGACGACGATGAAGATAGTGATATAAATTAAAGGATAGATAAATTTTGGATAGTTAGTATAATAATTATGTGCATAATGCCCCCGTTGCTTGTTAACTCTTGTGTTTTTATTTAAAGCATAAGTGAAAATAGGCCGGGGGTAATGTTATAATATATAATCAATGATTAAAGTTTTCATATACAAAATAATTATTTGGATTGTAGGCATTATTATTATTACTACTGCTGTGGGATTTTTAGGTTTTATTTATTTAAGTCGAAGCTTGCCAACAACTGAAGAAATATCAGCTCAAGAAATTATAGAGTCCACTAAAATATTTGACCGCACTGGAGAAATATTGCTTTATGAAATACGCGGAGAGGCAAGAAGAACGAACTTGCTTTCTGAAGATATTCCTCAAGTTTTAAAACAAGCGACGGTCGCCGTTGAAGACAGTAATTTTTTTATACATCCCGCATTTGATATTCGAGGCATTCTAAGAGCGCTTTGGGTAGGAATTCAAAGAGGGCGGATAACACAAGGAGGGTCAACCATTACTCAGCAGCTCGCAAGGAATTTATTTTTAACGCCTGAAAGAACTGTTTTTCGTAAAATTAAAGAGTTAATTCTAGCTTTTAGGCTAGAGCAAGTATATACAAAAGATGAAATCTTAACTCTTTATCTTAATCGTATTCCTTATGGGCACAATGCTTATGGAGTAGAGGCGGCTGCACAAATGTTTTTTGGTAAATCAGCAAAAGAGCTCACTCTTTCTGAGGCAGCAATGCTTGCTGCCTTACCACAAGCTCCTAGTTATTTTTCTCCGTGGGGGCCACATACAGTAGAACTAGAGCAGAGAAGAAGACATGTTCTCTCTAGAATGAGGCTTTTAGAGATGATAGATGAACAACAATATCTATTTGCTATTATAAATAAACCAATAGTGCGAGAAAGGCCAAAAACCAGCTCTTTTGCGATCGCTCCTCATTTTATAATGGAAGTACAGCAATATTTAAATAATAAATATGGTGAAGATTTTGTCACCAGGGCTGGTCTTAATGTAATTACAACTCTTGATGTTAATCTACAAGAGATAGCAAACACTGTGGTCGCGAGAGGAGGAGATAGAAACACAGAACTTTTCTCAGGACATAATGCCGCTTTAATAGCGACGGATCCTAGAAACGGCCAAGTTTTAGCGCTTGTTGGATCTAAAGACTATTTTAGAAAACCTGAACCAGAGGGGTGTATTGAGGGATCAACTTGTCGCTTTGAAGGTAATTTCAACGTAGTTACCCAAGGACTACGTCAACCTGGATCTGCGTTTAAGCCATTTGTTTATATGGCAGCTTTTATGAGAGGACTGACTCCAAATACGATTTTATTTGATGTTCCAACTGAATTTGCGGCCGGTAATCCTAATTGTCCACCAATACCAGATTTTAATAGGCCTTCACCCGGATGCTATCATCCACAAAATTTTAATAATTTATTTCAAGGACCAATAACTCTTAAGGAAAGCTTAGCAGAATCAACTAACGTTACCGCGGTAAAAACTCTTTATCTCGCTGGCTTGAATTATACGATAGAGCTTGCAGAGCGACTTGGTTTTACAACTTTAACAGATAGGGCGCGACTAGGACTATCTTTAGTATTAGGAGGAGGAGAGGTAAGAATGATAGAGATGGCAGAAGCATATTCTGTATTAGCAAATGACGGAATAAGAAATCCTCATACTTTTATTATCCAAGTAAAAAACAACGAAGGGTACATACTTGAAAAACACGAAGCGTCTCCTAAAAGAATAGTTGAGGCTAATTACGCGCGCCTTATTAATGATATTTTAGCAGACAGAGATTTAAGAATGCCTCTTTTCGGAGCTAGTTTGCGCCTAACTGAGGTGCCTGGGTATCAAATAGCGATGAAGACGGGGACAAGTGATGATTTTATTGATGTGTGGGCTTTTGGCTATACCCCCAATTTAGTAGTTGGTGTATGGGCGGGCAATAATAATAGATTTCCACTACAAAGAAGAGGAGGGAGTGTTTTTGCAGCTACTCCGATGTGGCACGATTTTATTTCACAAGCCGTAAAATTAAGAGCTAACGAGTTTTTTCCTGTTCCGGAACCGATAGAAACCACCATTCCTATTCTAAGAGGTGAATTAAATAGAGAAAATCCGCGAAATATTTTATTTTATTTAAACAGGCTTGATGATCCTCAGTTCCCCAATTGGGAGGCGGGTGTTCAAAATTGGTTAAAAACAAATATTTTGCCAGAAACACTTGTCCCGACTCGCACTTCTCAAGCAGGGGCAAGAAATGAAAATGGAGCAAGTACTAAGCCTAATATAAATGTTTTAAACATTAGAAATGGTGATTTTATAACACAAGATTTATTATTACAAGCTGAGATTCGCTCTAATACTGATATTCAACAGATAAATATATATATAAACGATCGATTAGTTGACACAGTGTTAGGTGATACGCAAAGGCAAATAAATTATCAAAAAACTTTTTCTATTAATGAATTTAAAAGTCAAAATAAACTTGTAATTGAGGCTATAAATATTGCTGGTAATACTAGAGCAGAATTAATTCTTTATAGATAAAATACCCTATTTGTTATTATATTATTCCTATATTATTTCTGCTTCTTTATTATCCCCACAAACAAAGTCAGGAATTTATGATTTATATTAGTTTTTAATAGGCATTACGATATAAAGATAAGAGTTGTCTTGAGGCCACCTAATGATTGATGGCTTGATATCTCCCTGTAGTCCAATATTTATTGTTTCGGCACTTATATTTTTTAATCCATCTATAATAAACCGCCAATTAAATGAGATATCGAGTGACTCACCAGTTATTTTTGCCACAATAAGATATTTGTTTTCTCCTAATAAATTATCCACAGAATAAACCTCTATCAGTTTCTGGTCAGAAATTATTTTAAAAACTACCTCATTGTTTTTAGAACTAAAAGAACTGACTAATTTTAAGGCACTCATTAATTCAGCGCGACTTATTTCTATGTTTGTGCTCGTGTTTTTAGGAATTATAGCGGTATAATCAGGAAATTTACCATCTATTAATCTAGTTATAATAGTAATGTCGTCGTTTTGAATCATAAGTTGATTACCATCTGAATATATTTTAATAGCCTCTTTATCAGTTATAATTCTTACTATTTCTTGCGCCGGCTTAAGAGGAACAATAATTTTAAACCCATTTTCAAAATTATTAGTGAAATCGGTGCTATAAATAGTTTTTTCAGCTAATCGAAAACTATCTGTTGCTACAAACTTTATAGCATCTCCTTCTACATCTATCATTATACCGCTAATTTCAGGCCTCAATTCTGATATCTGGGCTGCACCTATTACAGAGAGAATACTTTCTTTTAGAACATCTCCTTTTATTTCTATGTATTCATTCTTTGCTTCTATTCTAGGAATAATTGGAAATTCTTCATAACTCATTCCTTGTATTTTAGCCTCATAACTATCTGTTTTAATAAGAATATTTAATTCTTTGTTTTCAATATCAATTCGCTCACTCTGAATATTGTTTATAATATTATTAAATATTATAAAAGGGACTGTGACCTGCCCCTCTTCTATAATTTTTCCAGCAACTATTTTAATAACGGCTGTTTCAAGATCAGTAGATACTATATTAATTTTTCCTTTTTCTGCTTTAATTAAAATATTTTTTAAAATAGGCAAACTAGTATTTTCTCCAACAATTTTAGAAACAGAATCTAGTGATTTTTTTAGGTTATTTTTAAGTATGATTATTTTCATTTAATTACAGTATTTAATTTATTTATAAATAAATATAATTTGTTGTAGTAGTAAGTCGTTGTGTATAAGTGGATAAGTATTTTTTATAGAATGAATCCTTATATAATAGGCAGATATTTCTCAAGCTAACTATAAAAAATATTGTGGATTGCTGTGTAAAAATATAAATATTATTTACTAAGTATATAATTTTATAAAAGTTATACAATAATAATCCACAAATAATTCATTTGTTATTAATTTTACTATAATTTATTAATTAATTCTTTAATCATTGTTATTTTTTGATGGAAGACAGGATCTTTATTTAAAGAATGCGTTATTTTATCAAAAGCGTAGATAGCAGTTGTATGGTCCTTTTTACCCATTTTTTCTGCAATAAATGGATAAGAGGAGTTAATCATCTCTCGCATTAAATACATTGCTACTTGCCTTGGTTCAATAATTTCTTTTTTGCGCCCCCTGCTCGATAAATCAGGTATAGAAATTTCATAAAACTCAGCCACAGCTTTAATAATTTGAGTATGAGTTATATTAACAGCAGATTGTTTTAAAATATCATTAATAATTTTTTCGACCGCTGTGATATCAAATAAATAATCATGATTTTTATGAAAAACAATTTTATTAATTATTCCTTCTAATTCCCTAATATTTCGTTGAGTTTTAGTAGCTATTATATTGATAATTTCATCATCTAATCTCTCTTTTTTTTCTTGTAACTTAACTTTAATAATAGCTACCCTAGTTTCAAAATCAGGAAAACCAATATCAACTATCATGCCTCCTTCAAAACGAGATTTTAGCCTTTCTTCTAAAATAGGAATTGTGCGCGGGGGCCTATCTGAAGAAATAATTATTTGTTTATTATTTTCATGTAGGGCATTAAACGTATGAAAAAATTCCTCTTCTGTTTTTTCTTTACCGCCAATAAATTGAATATCGTCGATAATAAGAACATCTATATTGCGGTAGGTTTTTTTAACATCCTCTATTCGTTTATTACGCATTGCCCAAATAACATCATTAGTGAATTTTTCTGAAGAAACATATTTTACCTTAATTTGTCCTTCATATTTTTTATGAATTTCATTGCCTATGGCTTGAATAAAGTGAGTTTTTCCTAATCCTGTCCCGCCATAAATAAATAAAGGATTGTATTTATTACCTACTTCTGAAATTATAGATGTCCCCGCTGCATAGGCTAATTCATTAGATGATCCAACAACAAAGGTATTTAAATTATATTTAAGATTTAAACCAGACTCAGGGTCGGTTTTAAATTCATTAAATACTAATTGACTTGTTTCTTCCGGTTTTTGTATTAAAACATCTTTTTTTAAAAGATTGCTATCTACTGTATATATTATTTTTTTAACCGAATTATCTTCAGTTCTTAAAATACCGAGAATAGCTTTGTGATATTTAGACTCTACCCATTCTTTAGCAAAATGATTTGGTAAAGCCACAGTCACATCTCCATTATTGTTACTAACAAGACGACTATTTTTAAGCCAGGTTAAAAAATTAGGCCTTGAAATCTGCAATTCTAGTTCTCCTAATAATTTATTCCAAAGCTCTTCAGTGGTCATGTTGTTGTTATTCTATGTAGATATGGCGCAGTAGTCAAAGCGCCTGATTTTTTGTAATAAGATTAGTACATTTTTAAAAAATTTAATATTTGTTTAATATAGTGATATATGGATTTTTAGGTAATTAGCAATTTTATCTTGACAGATACATATATATGTTTTGTTTTTAAATAAAATTATTGACTAATAGTTAAAAATTACTTATTTTAAACTCTATGAAGCCGACTTATAATCCAAAAAAGAAGAAAAGAGCAAGAACGCACGGATTTCTTCAAAGGCAATCAACTCAAGGAGGAAGAAGGGTTATTGCGAGAAGAAGAATGAAGGGCAGAAAGAAACTTTCTGTTTAGTTTTTAAAAAAATGATTAACTCTAGATATAAATTTCAAATTACGCCTGCCTTAAAAGACTTTAAAATTTTTTATAGAGACAATCTTTTTTTTATAAAAATTAAAGAAAATAATCTTTTAAATTCTCGCGTAGGAGTAATTGTTTCACAAAAAAATACTCGATTATCTACAGGGAGAAATGCAATCAAAAGATTAGTATATCGTTTTTTTCAAGCAAATAAAGTGTTTTTAGATAATTTTATTCCACCATCTGATTTTTTAGTCATAATTTTGACTGACTCTTTTAATTTGATAGAAAAAAAACGCGTTTTAATACAAAAACTAAATAATGCTATATCTATTTAATATATTTATATATTATCCGATTGTTAATATATTGGTTCTTTTATATAATACGGCGGCTTTCGGGGATTTTGGCGTAGCAATTATAATGTTGACTATTATAGTGCGTCTTGGATTAGCCCCTATGTCTCACAAAATGCTTTGTCAACAAGCGGCAATGCAAAAAATCAAGCCGGAAATGCTTGAAATTCAGAAAAAACACAAAGATAATAAAGAAAAACAAGCGGTGCTTTTGATGGAGTGTTATAAAAAACACAAAATCAACCCCTTTTATACATTTTTAGTTTTACTTATTCAGCTACCTATATTATGGGCGCTGTTTAGGGTTTTTACAAACGGATTTAATGGCCAGATTACTCATATTCTTTATCCTTTTATTAGTGACCCTGGAGTATTTAATCCAATTTCTTTCGGCATAATTGATTTAAATGAGAGAAATATATTATTAATAGCGCTGGTGGCAATATGTCAGTTTGCCCAAATTAAATTATCTACTCCTGTGCTTCAGAAACAAAAAATAGACGAATTAAAAACATTTATGCCCTCAGGCAACACGATGGGTATTATGCTTGCGTTATTAACAACTATTGTTTTATGGGGACTTCCTGCGGCAGTAGCGGTTTATTGGCTAATAACTACTTTATTTTCTATAGGTCAACAATTTATTTGCAATAAATCAATTAAAAATGCAGAACTTAAAAATAACAACTGTTAAACTACTTTCCTTTTTTAATTTTAGAGAGACAGATGTAGAAATTAACGAAGAAATAAAAAGAATCTCTTTACGAATTGAAGACGAGATAGTAAGCGCAAAAAATATGCCGATTCTTATTGGCTCATTTAATCAGATATTAAAATTAATTGCTAAAAAATATGATGAGGGGCCAATAGTAGTTGATGTAAATAATTATCATCAAGAAAGAGAAAAGTTAGTTATAGCGCTTGCAAAAGCTGGGGCTAAAAAAGCCGCTCTTACACAGAATGATGTAATCTTACCGCCGATGAACGCCTTTGAAAGGCATCTTATTCATGAAGAATTATCAGCTCGGCCCGACCTTAAAACAGAGAGTATAGGAGAGGGGCAAAGTAGGAGAGTGGTAGTTAAATTTATAGATAAATTTTAATCTAAAAAATTAATTTTTCAATCTAATTAAGAGGAGGAGACTGTGCAGGCGGAAGGGGCGTAGGGTCGCGCCTAATAGGTGGAGTAGTGGGAGTAACAAGACGACCAGCAAGCGAAGTGGTGGGAGTAAGGCGCTAAGCAGGCGGAGTAGGAGTAGGACGAAGTTTTTGGATTTCTGGGTCTTGAATCTCTTGAAGTCTAGGATTGATTATATTGATGAGGACAACGCCAAAGGCGATGAGCGCTAGCCCTTTTATTGCTGCGATAATCCATTCCCTGGACTCTTTTTGCCTTGAAACATTATCTCCGGCAACGCTATATAAAACGCCTGCATAAAGTATGGTGCCAAGCGCTAGAATAGCTCCAATTCCCAGTCCTAAATTAAAGACATTAGCGATGCCTCCAGGAATAAGACTATTGATAGCAGAAATGATGCCGCCTGATTCAGGACTCATAAATATATCTTATAATATATTTCTTTTTATTAAAAGCCTACTCATCTGACTGTGGTTCTCCTGCCTCATCTTCGTTAGCGGCTTTTTTCATAGCAAGAATTTCTTCCGGATTAGTGGTAATAATTCGATGTTCAAAATCAGAGGCGGTAATTTGAATAGCGACATGTTTCTGTCCGACAAGTGCTAGCCCTTGTCCTGTACTAACATCTAATAAATAGTTTTTTTCAACATCAGTAAGATTAAATGCTTTAGCTACTATTTCTATAGTTGCGGGAGATTGTTTAAGTAGAAATTGGAGAGAGGAGTTAGTAATGACTGGGCGACCATAGGGAGAATTCAAGAAGTCTTCTACATCTTGAGTAATAGTAGTAATACCTAAGTAATATTTTCTTGCTCTACGAACGAGGTTAAATAAGAAGGACGCGGAATCAGGATATTTCATCATTAACCAAGCCTCGTCTACTACTAGAATTCTGCGCTTTAATTTTGACCGAATAATGTTCCATGTATAATTTAAAATTATATACATTGCAACTGGTCTTAATTCTTCTTCAAGATCCCTAATAGAAAAAACAATAACTTTGTTTCTAATATTTACGCTTGTTGGGCGATTGATAAACCCAGCATAGCTACCTTTAGTAAATCTATAAAGTCTATGCGCTAGATCTTTTCCGCCATCCATATTAAGAAGAATATTTTCTAAGTCTTCTAATAAAGGCGGCTCTGCTCCCGTAAAATCTCGTCCAGGGGAGATGTCTCGCGAAGCGTAGGCTTCGTTAATAGAGCGGTCAAGAATCCCTTCCTCTGCGGGCGTGATAGCGCCAACCATAAGCCTTATAAGACCTGTTAAGCTCGCAATATGGGATTGAAGTACTTCGGATTCATTTTCTCCCTCAGGAACAATAGGAATATCAAAAGGATTAATATTGTTTTGAGAAGTTAGAGATATTTTAAATGTTTCCCCTCCTACTGCCTCTGATAATGAAATATATTCATTTTCTGGATCTATAATAATAACATCTGTTCCAAGCATAATAGATCTTAAAAGCTCTAATTTTGCTGCATAAGACTTACCAGAGCCGGATCTTGCGAATATAACTGAATTATGATTTTCGAGATTAAAGCGATCAAAAATCACTAAGCTATTATTGTGAAGATTAAGTCCATACATTATGCCCTCATCAGAAGTAAGGTCAGACGAAATAAAAGGAAAAAACGCCGAAGCGGGACTTGTGTTCATCGCAAAAGTAATGTTTGCCAGATTTTGAGCTATTGGAGCAATGGAGCGCCAGAGCTTTATTTGCTCAAACATAGGAACCTTAACTGTAATAAGAGATCTCTCAAAGGTAGAAATTATTTTATATTCTAATTTTCTAAGCTCTTCTAATGAGTCGGCATATATTGCGCCATAGAGACTAATAGAAAATAATTTTTCTCGAGTTTGCTGTAACATGTCTCGCAAATTTTCTGTGTCCATGAGAGCGGTTTCAAGTAGTGGGTCTCTGACCGAATCTTGCTTTTGTTTTTCAGCAATAGAAGCATTAAGTAAAGCAGACCTTCTGGCGAGGTTTTTAAGAGCGATGTTGGTATCTGTGGGCGCTATATGAATCGCAATATCCATAAGTTCTGGCATATTAATTATTGGCTCAAGCCAGCCCGAAGCAAGATATCTGGGATAATTTAACACAAAAAAAGTTTTAACGAATTTATCATTAATCTTTATATAATTTGGTTTTATTTCTACTTTTTTAGAAGAGATGGGACTATTTTTAGGGGCAGGCAATTTTTCAGTTTCTTTAGGATTATAAAAATTAATATAAAGCTCTTTAAGCTCTTCATCATTAAGAATGACGGCGCGCAAACCCAAGCTTCTTAGACCCTGGAGAACTTGGTCTACGCGAAAATTAAGCTTTTCTATATTTTTTGCGAAATCTATGGCGGTTGCATCAATAGAGTCGTTAGTTGATTGATCTATTTTTTTATTTTTTGGCCCTATATTAATAGTGGGAGCGGCAAATGTATTAAAAGGCACCGTAACAAAAAATTGTTTTTCCATAACGGCGTTTTCAGCAACAAAGCGTTCAATAAATTGAATATATTCAGAAAGCTGTCCTTGAATAAGGGGATTTTCTTCTATATTTATCCGCTTTCGCATATTATCCAAATAATCTTTAATTGCTAATCGTCGCGAATGTATGCTGAATTGTATGGTAAAATCTAATGAATTAAGTAAATTTTGGAAAGAAATAATAATAGAGTTTTGCTCTTCTTCAGACTTAAAATCAAGATTGACTCCTGTTGTCATCATAACTTTTCTTAGGCCCCCATCTTTAAGAAAAACAATATTATTTTTAATTTCTTTTATATCAGTTAAGCTTTCAGTTGATCCTGGAATGTCTGGAGCTTGAAAGGTTTTAAATAAGTCTTTGTGCATATTGAAAATAAATTTATCTATAATCTACTCTTCGCGCGACGATTGTTTCTCCAGTTGGTTTTTGTATAAACTCATAACCTTGTTTTTTAGTAGTAGTTTGCACAAGACTAGTCTCGCGAGCAGAAATAGAAGATGAGTAAGTAATCATTTTGTCAAAAATATCTCGTAAAGGAGATATGTTTTTTATAGATTCAGAGGGAGGGATGGATTTATCAGGAATACTAATATTTATAGGCGAGGATGTTGTGACGGTAGCGGGGGCAGATGAGGGAGCTATAACGGAAAAAGGGGAGGGCGTGACTGGAGAAGCAAGGGGGAGAGATGGGGGCGCGATAGAAGGGATATCTGATTTATTAGAGATAATCGTCTCCGTAGGGAGAGCGGAGCGATCTTCAACTCGACTAACTTTTTCAATAAGTCTTAGTGATTGAGTTAATATTTTAGGCTCCCATAAATAGTGGGCGGCCGCTAATAAAAAAATAGCCATTGGGCGACCGCCTATTTTAACTAGCGCTAATATAAGGGAGCCGCCGATTAAGATGGCAGAAATAGTAAACCAAAACCAAGTTTCAAGGATAGGAAAAAGAAAGAAAGATACAATTAGCGTTGAGGCAACATATAAGAATTGAGCGACTGTAAAAGGACCAAAAAGCTTATCTTCTGTTTCAAATTGGGGAACATTAAATTGCATGTTATCTAGTTTTTAAGTAAGCCATAAATAACTTATAAAGGCAAATTATTTTACAGCCTTAAACGCCTTGAGGACCCGCGTCGTCGTTAGTTATTGGTGGCCTAAACTCTAAATTTACAAAAGAAGGAGGCTCTTGCTTTACTTCTTCCTTAGAATAAAATAGTGGTCTTAATAATTCTTCTTTATGTTGAGGGCTTGGAGAGACTCTTTCTATAGGTTTTTCTTGATGAATAACGAAAGGAGTAGAGGCAGAGAGAGAGTCGTTTGCGGATATTTGCTCATTAGTAGATATGGGCTCAATAGAAATATCAGGGAGTGGACTAAAAGGTGGGGCTATCTCGACTGGAGAAATAGGCATTATATCTGAAGAAGCAGGCGGCATATCCGTAGAAATAAGGGCGGGGTCGGATGTATTCGTTTCATTTAGCATATTTTGGGGAGAAGTGGTGGAATAAGAAGAAACAGGGTCTGTGTTTAGGAGGGTGGCTGAAAATTCAGGTGCAGCTGAGTTAGTTAATATTTCTGGAGTAATGGAAGAAGGAATCACTGCTTCATCTAAGGGGGCAGGCAGAGACTCGGATGTAATAATTTCAGTGGTTGCTTCTGGGGCAGGAGGAATATAAGGAGTAGCGAAAGTTTCGTCTAATGGAGTGATAACAGAAATATCTATACCAGATTCAGCAAGAGGTCCTTTAATAGGAAGTAGCGAGGCGTGAACGAGCTTAGAAACGATAGCTTCGTTTTGTTTATCTGGAGGAAGAGAGGTCAATAAATTGGTTTTAAATTCCTCGGGCTTCATAGTTTTTAATAAAAGTCCAAAAATAGTTTCAATTAAAGGAGCTGTGCTTGCAAGAGAAAACTCTCGTGCGACAGAAATAAGAGAATTAATAAATTCATCAGAGTCTACCCAGGATTGAATAATTGAATGAAGTTCGTTATATACCATTTTTTCTTTTCCTTATTTTATAACCATTCGTGCTTGCTTTTAAGTATGCCTATTTTAGTATCTACGCGACTCCACTCATCAACTTCTGTTGAGGTAGTAGCGTGTGTAACAAGATGCGCTAGCGCTTTATCTATTTTGTCTTTATCTGAAGCGGTGCCCGATTTACTTATATAAGATAAATTTTTATTTGATAGATTTAAAATAGATTTTAAGCTCTCCGGAGAGGCAGTTGAAGGATCATCTAGGTTGTCTAAAATATAGTCAGTTATTTTTTCATCAAAATTTCTTCTAAGGGCTTGTAGCTTGCCTAGCTCTGCTCTATTAAATGAAGCAGGGTTTGCCATTAGCTCGCTTTCTAGCGCTAATATAGTTTTTGCTCCTTTTTCTATTGTTTCTATAGTCCCATTATTTATTATATCGCGCATGCTCTCTTGTGATAATTGAAGCATATTTTTAGCTTTACTTAAATCATCAGATGTCATAGCCTTGCCAAAAGTTAGTGTAGTGGGAGCTTCTACATCTTTCATAGTTTCTTTAGCGAGCTCTGGGGCAAAAGTTTTTTCGTGTTTTCTAAGAGCGGAGAGCTCTTTAGGAGTAAGAGAAGAAGATATTTTCTGGACTTCGCGAATAGCAGTAATAAATGCCTCTTTGTCGTCTTTAGATAATGCTTTAATATCTTCTTCATTAAATGAATGGAGGGCGCCTTTGGGAGTCTTTTTTAACTCTGCTATTTTTTTAGACGCTAATTTTTTTCTTACTTCTTTTTCATCAAGGGTTTTAATAGTTGGTTTTATACCTACGCGCGCGAGTGAGCTGGAAGATTTCTTTAAACCAGCGCCAGCTTCCGCTGATTGAAGCCATCTAAGTCGAGATTTAAGTTTTTTTGCTTCATCATGCTTCCCCTCGCTTTCTAGTTTATCAATGCGCATTTGAGTTCCTACTACTCCTTTTTTTGCTACTCCACTAGCCCTACTAGCAACGAAACCAAGCCCGCCAGATGCTGCTTGCATAACGAGCCCGCCAGCGGCACCGCTAAATTTATGAGTTGCATAAAGCCCTATAGCGCTTATAAGAAGAACAACAAGGAGTTGGGCAATTTGTATGAAATTTTGTGTAAAACCTGGAGCTCCTGCAAGAGCAATGGGGTCAGCTGTAATAGAATACAGATATTCGGAAACAAATGCTAGGAATAATACGATAATAGGACCAAAAAATGTCCATTTAAGAAATTGACTCCACCAGCCCGACCAAATATTTCCAAATCCAGGAATTTTAAAATCTGAAAAAATGAAACCAAACCAAATGAGCGGGGAGAATGTTATTAAAAGCATTAATACAACAAACCGAATAAGGAGAAAAATAGCAAAAGCGAGGAATGTAAGGGCGGCTACAAAGCTCATAGCTGAACCAGCCATAAGAGAGAGAAAGCTAACAGTAAGCCCACCGAGGATTCCCGTGAAGGCTGATGCCTGTCCGGCTATCCTTCCTCTTTGTCTATCTAGCCTTCTTCTTTCGGCGGGCGATAGGTCTGGATCTTCTGCTAGTAGGAGACCATCGAATTCCTGACTGACATAAGGGGGTTCTTCTATTGTCACAGGAGCTTGTTCACCGCCCCTTAATAAGGTCGCAAATCTAGCTTTTAATTCCCACGCGGTAAACTGGCGAGTAATATTAGTTGGACAAGGAGCTGAAGACCTATACATTACATCGGTAACTATAGTTCCTATGCCGGCGATAGAAATAGCAGCGGGGATAGTAAGATTTACGAAAATAATACCAACAATAAGCTTAATAAGTAGCTTATCAGCGGAATATTTATTTTGCTGTAAACGAAGAATAGTAGCAATGCCTATAAAGATAATGCTGATGACAAGACCTAAATTAACTATTTGAAGAATTATCCTGCCTCCATAAGCTATAAGAGGGTTCCCAGCACTAAGAGTTAAGTTAAGAGCTATTCCTGCTTCTATAAGAGAGCCGGCAAACCAATTAAAGAAAGAGGCAATAAGGCCCCAAATAAGCGCTTCCATCCATATGTGTCTCACGAATCCTATGGCTTGCTCAAGGGGCTCTATCGCCCCCCCTACTTTCCAACCGAAGATAGTTAGTGTCTCAAGAAAGCTTGTGAGCATATCTATCCCCATAAAGGCAGCTCCCCACAACAAGTTGCCTACCATAAATGTGAGGAGGTCGGTCGAAAAAAATTGAGAATCGGCGGCACATTGTGCGGCTCTATCAGCCTGGCTTGTATTTGCAGAAACAAATGGCGCAGCAGAGCCGCTTAGGATGATTAATAATAAAAAAACGCTAATTGCTTTGCGAAACATAATTATGATTAATAATAACAAACGCTTTGTAAAAAATCACTATTTTGCGTTTGTTTATTCCGGCTAGCTTGTTAGCCTAGCGTCCTTAGAGCATGTTGTGGTATCTGTTTTAACAATAAAAGTCTTATAATAATTTTGAAGACAAACAAAGAATATCCGCGGGGGAGAGGTTTTGGGGGCGAATGTCTAGCGATAAGTTACAAGAGATGAAAAGCTTTTCAGCTTGGGGTTTTGATATTTTAAAAAAATCAGCAAAATTGTTTATCGCTTTTTTGCGAGGCTGTTTAAATAAGGCGCGCGCGACAATAAAAAAATTTTTATCAACGATTAAATCGTTGCGACGAAGCGAAATTGCGGCGGAATCAACTTTAGGAACGGGATAAAAATTACGACGAGAAACAGTGAAAAGATATTTAGCTGTTGCCCATCCGCTAGTGACAGAAGAAAGAAGATTGGCTCTTGGCGGGCAAGCCGAGATGCGTTCTGCTACTTCTTTTTGAATAAGTAGAACAGTTTGTGTGGGGGGATTTGGAAGCTCGGATATTATTCTTTGTAGTCGTCCGGTGATGTAGTAGGGGATATTGCCTATAAGTTTCCAATTTTTTGGCAAGTCAAGTTTGGGTAGATTTTCTAATGCATCGCCTGAAATAATTTGGATATTGGCGAATGTATTACGCAAAAGAGTGGATAGCTCTTCATCTTTTTCAATGACAATTAGTTTTTTTGGTTTTTTGATAGCTATAATTTTGGTTAGCTCGCCATGGCCTGGCCCTACTTCAACTACGGTGTCATTTTCATCTATTTCTAAACTATCAACTATTTTTTGTAGGATAGAGGCGTTGCGTAAAAAATGTTGTCCAAGAGATTTTTTTGCTTTCATAATAGTTTGGGGCTTTAGTCTAAATACATTGTGTCTTCATCTGAAAACGAAAACTTAGAGTTTGCAAACACCACGAGCTCTGGCGGAATCTCATAAAGAAATCGCGAAGCGTTACGGAAAAAAGATATAGAAAGCTTTTTCTTTGCTCTTGTCATCGCCACATACATTAGGCGACGCTCTTCTTCAAGGTCATCTGCCTTAAAAATGGAGCGCTCATGAGGCAAAATACTTTCTGAGGCGCCGACTAAAAACACATTATCAAACTCAAGTCCTTTCGCCATATGAATAGTCATTAGACGAAGAGGGATATTTTCTTTTTGTGATGAATCTTTATTTTGTGAGAAAGTGTTGTTTTGCGAAGTGTCACCGATGCTTTTAGGTTGGTCAGTTGATTCAAGTAAGGAAACTCTCTCTACAAGCTCGGCGACGGAGACAAATCCTCCAGCGAAAGAGATAAGTTCGCCGATATTTTCTTTTCTGTCTTCAAAGCTTTTATCGCTTTTAAGCGATTCAAGGTAATCAGTTTTTTTAAGTAAATATCCAATAAACTCAACAGGAGACAGGGAAGACGCCATTTCTGGCAAAGAATCTATTATTGGACGAACGCGAGTTTTTTTAAACTCTTTAAGCAATCTTTCTTTACTTAACTCGTCGGCTGGATTTACCGCATATCTCATAGCGGAGACGATGTCTTTAATTTCTTTTCGATCGTAAAACTTTAGCCCTCCATAAATAAAATAAGGAATTTTGTTAAATACGCAAGCTTGTTCTATGGGGCGAGACTGGGCGTTTGTTCTATAAAGAACAGCTGTGTTACGAGTATTGCCAATATTTTCAATAAGCCATTCCGCTTCTCTTTCAGCGCTATAAAACCCTTGAATATGAATAAGAGATCCTTCTTCGTTGTTTGTCCATAAGGTTTTGGGACGCTGGTTTTTATTATGATTTATAACTGCTGAAGAAGCCGCAACTATATTTTTAGTAGAGCGATAGTTTTGATTTAATACAACAATTTTTGCGTTAGGAAAATCTCTTTCAAAATTAAGAAAGTTACGAAAATCAGCCGACCGAAAACTATAAATGCTTTGATGGTCATCTCCCACAACGCTTAAATTTTTTTCTTTGTCTGATAAAAGTTTAATCAAACGATATTGAGCTGTGTTGACATCTTGATATTCGTCTACTAAAAAATAACGAAAACGATCTTGATAGCTGGCTAATTTTTGAGCAAACAATTCAAGAAGGCGCACCGGTTTTTCTATAAGATCATCAAAATCAAAAGCGTTATGCTTTTTTAATTCTAATTCATATTGATTATAGAGATATTCTAATCGTTCGTCGGCGAAGAAAGGAGTTAATTCGCCTTTGGCTTGAGAGATATTTTTTCTAACCATACCAAAAGGATATTGCGTTTTATCAAAATCGCCGTTTTTCAAAAGTTGTTTAATTAGTTTTACAGCATCGTTTTCATCAAAAATAGAAAAAGACCTGTTTCTGTCAAATGCCCCTGCTTCGGTTCGTAGTATTCTTGCGCCAAAAGAATGAAATGTGCCGATGAAGGGAAGGCTATTTTCTTCGTATGCTGACGCTTTGCTGACGCTTTGCTGATTTATAAAGTTTGTGGTTGCTCTACGCTTCATTTCTTCCGCTGCTTTATTAGTAAAAGTAATTGCGACAATTTCGCGTCCAGGAATTCCTTGAGATAGGAGAAAAAAAAGGCGACTTGTTAGGGTTTTAGTTTTGCCAGAACCAGCTCCAGCTGTGATAAGCAAGGGCCCATTAATGTGTTTTACGGCTTCAAATTGATTAGGATTTAAGTCTCGGAGAGGATCGTTCATTAGATACAACATACAACAGACGCCAGACTATAAACAACCTGCTCGCGGAGTGAGCTTAAGCCTTTCGCTGAAGCGGACTCTGGATTCCCGCTTCCGCGGGAATGACATATCCCCTCTGTCATCCCCGCCCACGAGCGGGGATCCAGAGTCTATAGAGGGGTCATGGATTCCCGCTTTCGCGGGAATGACAAGAAGGGGCGCGGGAATGACAGGAAGATGTGGGAATGACAAGGAAGGCGTGGGAATGATAAGGAAGATGTGGAAATGACAAAGAAAAAATACGGGGTGATAGAGTTTAAAAAATGGCGATAAAATTTATTTTCAACGCATGCCAGACTTTAGTCTATACTGGAATGCTTCTCCAACATGTTTAGATTCAACTAATTCGCTTAAATCAAGGTCAGCAATAGTGCGGGAAACTTTAAGAAGACGATAATAGCCCCTACCGGATATTCGCGCAGAATCAAATATTTTTTTAATATATTCTTCAGCTTCTTTAGTGAGAAAAATAGTTGCGTCGCATTGTTTGGCAGAAAGCGTGGCGTTTCCATCTGTTCTGATACCAAAGTTTTTAAATCGCTCTTCTCTAAAAGCATCGGCAGACGCGATAAGGTCGCGATATTTAGTAATGTCGCTATCCCCGCTGTTTTTTAACTCGTCGTATTTTATGCGCGGGACGCTAATTTGAATGTCTATGCGGTCAAGTAGGGGCCCGGATATTTTTCTTTGATAGCGCATAACATCATAAGCGCCGCAACGACATTCTACTTCTGGGTCTCCGTAATAACCGCACGGACAAGGATTCATAGCAGAAATAAATTGAAACCTGGCGGGGAAGCGAACATTGGCTTTAGCGCGAGCGACAATTACTTCGCCGGATTCCATAGGCTGTCTTAACGACTCAAGTACATCGCGATGAAACTCTGGTAGTTCGTCAAAAAATAAGATGCCGTTGTGAGCAAGACTGATTTCTCCTGGTCGCGGATTTGTCCCTCCACCAATAATAGAGACAGAAGAAGAGGTGTGGTGAGGATTGCGAAATGGACGAGAGGCGATAAAAGGCATTGTGGCAGACAAAAGTCCTGAGGCGCTCCAATTTTTGGAAGTTTCTATAGAGCTTTGTGGATTTAAGGGCGGTAAAACAGAATTAATTGCTCTAGCGAGCATAGTTTTTCCTGAGCCGGGCGGACCAACCATAAGTAGATTATGGCGTCCGGAAGCGGCAATAAGGAGGGCGCGTTTTGCAGAATCGTGTCCCTTAATATCGGATATTAAAACAGAATTTTCGATTATTTCTGGAAACGGCTCATTTTCTATAGGGCTAATTTTAGCAGATTCCTCAATATGTCTTGCGGCATCAATAAGACTGCCGACTGGTATAACTTTTATCCCAGCGATAAGCGCCGCTTCACGAGCATTTTCTTTTGGTAAAATAATTTCGTTGAAACCTGAATCTCTTGCAAGACAAGAAATATTTAGGGCTCCTCTTATGGGGCGAAGACTGCCGTCAAGAGATAGCTCGCCAACGATAATTTTATCGCTTAAGACAGCATTTTTAATTTCGCCGGTCGCGATAGCATAGCCTAAAGCAATACCAAGATCGTATTGTGAGCCGGTTTTATGAACATCAGCGGGAGCGAGGTTTACTGTGATGCGTCTATTTTCCCGATTAGGCGGGCGGAAGCCTGAGTTTTTTAGAGCGGCATTTACTCTTTCTTTGGCTTCAGAGAGTGCTTTGTCTGCAAGGCCGACGATAGTAAAACTATGAAGACCGACATTTAAGTCAGTTTCAATTTCAATCATCTTAGCCGTGACCCCCTCGAGTTCGGCAGAAAAAAGTCTTGAAAGATTGCGAGACACGGGTTTATTTTTGTAGCTTATGTTTTTTGCAGAGACTTGATTCTGGGACAATTTCTAAAACTTCTTTTTCAATCGGTTCGTTGCATTTTTCACAAAAACCATATTCTCCCGATTCTATTTTATGAAGAGAGATTCTTGCATTTTCAAGTCGTTCTCTTATTTCATCTCTAATACCAGCTTGTTCATTAGCTGCGATAGACTCATCAGCCTCTTCTTCTTCTGCATCAACCTGGTCTCCGAAGTCTATTATTTTAGGGATTTCCTGAAGTTCTTTCTCAAGTCTTTCTTCAAGGGCCTCAAGCGTTTTTTTATATTTTGCTAGTTCTTCGCGATTCATTATATGATTGTAGCATATTCATATGATTTATGCTTTAAAAGGCAGAATAGAAGAGATAGGGATAAATTTTGTTGTTTTAACGGTTGCTGGCGGAGAGTCATATAAAGTATTTGTTCCTGCGAGAGAATTAAGTGGGACTCTACAAAATCAAGAAGTAAGGCTTTTTACTTGTTTGTTTGTTAAAGAAAGCGGAGTAGATTTATACGGGTTCTTGTCAGGAGAAGAGAGAGCGTTTTTTGAGTTGCTTAACACTGTGTCTGGAGTGGGGCCAAAGGCGGCTCTTGGCGTATTAGGACTTGGGCCAATTAATCAAATAAAGGCGGCAATAAAAGAGGGTAAGCCAGAAGCGCTTACTAAATCATTTGGAATTGGAAAAAAGACAGCGGAAAGAATAGTGGTAGAACTAAAAGATAAAATTAAAGAAGGAGGAGGGAATATTCCAGAATGGGACGAAGATATATATGATGCCCTTATTAAACTTGGTTATCGGAGAGATGCTGCTAAAGAAGCAATTAAAAAAATTGGCAATAAAACAGCGAGCGTTAATGATCGACTAAAAGAAGCGCTGAATAATATTAAATAAAAATGATTAAAAAAATAAAAAATTTATATCATTATATTTTGGCTTTACTTGGGAAGATTATTTATGATAATCCGTCAAGAAAAATAACAGTAATTGGAGTAACAGGCACTAAGGGCAAAACCTCAACGGTAGCGCTTATTACTACAGCTTTGTCTGCTTGCGGGCATAAAGTAGCAATGATTTCATCGGTATATATAGCGATAGGTGATAAAAAAAGACTAAACACTACGGAAAACACTATGCTTGGCAGAGGCAAGGCACAGAAAGTGCTTGCAGAAGCGGTGAAAGCAGGGTGCAAATTTATGGTTATGGAAGTAAGCTCGCTTGGGGTAAAGCAACATAGACACAAGTTTATTGAATGGGATGCAGGAGTTTTTATGAACATTCATCCAGAACATATAGAGGCGCACGGTAGTTTTGAAAATTATAGAAGTAGAAAGGCTGATTTTTTTAGATATGCTGCTAAGTCACCTAAAAAACAGAAAGCGTTTTTTATTAATAAAGAAGATGAGAGCGCTTCGTATTTTGCCGATGCCGCAGGAGAGAACAAAAAAGTATTTTTTAGCGGCTCTTTTTTTAAAGCCAACTACGCAGCGGCGGCGGCAGTCACAGAACATTTTGGTTGTGACCGAAAAGTAGTAGAAAAAGCGCTTGAAAATTTTAGTGGAGTTCCTGGAAGACTAGAGACAGTGATTCAGGAGCCCTTTAAGGTTGTTGTAGACTATGCTCACACTGCAGAATCATTAGAACAGGTTTATAAATGGGTGATGTTGCCGTCAAAAATTAGCCACGGGAACCATAAGCTTATATGTGTTCTTGGATCAGCTGGAGGAGGAAGAGATAAGTGGAAAAGGCCTAAAATGGGGGCAGTCGCAGCAAAATATTGCGATGAGCTAATCATTACAAATGAAGACCCTTATGACGAAGATCCTATGGAAATAATGGAACAATTGGCCGAAGGAGCTAAGGGAACAGATAAAAACGCTATAATGATTTTGGACAGACAAGAGGCGATAGACAAAGCTGTTTCGCTAGCGAAAGACGGAGACACAGTTATAATCACCGGCAAAGGAAGTGAGAGATATATACATTTTGCAAAAGGAAAGAAACTTGCTTGGTCAGATAAAGAAGCGGTAAAGCGAGCGATGAGAGATAAAAATAAAATTTAGATAAAAAAAGCTCCATAAAGGAGCTTTTATAATTATTTTTTACCGCCTGGCACCCCAGATAGTAAAAAATATAAGGAAGAGGCCGAGTATTGTTCTAAAAACAAAGTCAGGCGCGCCTCGGAACTCAATAAAAGCCGAGGCAAAAAATGCTATTCCTAGTACGGAGAGGACATAAAATAATCCTCTTCCTATTTTTCTTTCAAAAACGCCAAAAGCATGAGAAAATTGTTTTTCTCCCTCTTTGGTGTTTTTGCATTTTGCCATGGTCATAATTGACCATAACAGAGACTCTTTTCTCATTGTAAGCCCTCCTTTTTTAAATTTTCAGTATTTTGCCCTTGTGCATCACGAAGGCTCTGTTTTTGGGGGCATTTGGGGGCTGATTAATTTTTTTCTTATCCACTTGGATGACTTGAGGCGTCCATCCATATAAGCCGTATAAGGATAGATACACAAGCTTCCATCCTTGCTTAACGGAGTACGCCCCTATAAGGAACGTTTCTCCAGTCTCATCTTTAAATGAGACTTCCCACCTCCAACACTGAAGCCTCCTTTTTTTAGAGACTGCCACTACAACTACCTCCTCTCAATTGTTAATATCCTTTTTTATTATCTTAATAAAAATCTATCTTTGTCAAGGCTTTGTTTCTGAGATAGATATAAGTTATCCTTATCGCTATGAAACTGTATTTTTATGGAGGAGCAAAAGAAGTGACGGGAGCAAACTATTTACTTGAAGGCGACCCAAATGCAAAGGGACAGACTACAAAACTACTTATAGATTGCGGACTAACTCAAGGAACAAATAAAAAAGAAAGAGCAAATTATTATTCTTTGCCTTATGACCCAAAGGGAATTGATGCTCTTTTAGTAACTCATGCACATATTGATCATACAGGCAAAATTCCATATCTTTATAAACTTGGATTTAGGGCGCCGATATATTCAACTTTACCGACTAAAGACTTCGCGGAAGAATTATTAATAGACTCGCAAGGACTGCTAGAAAAAGAAGCTAATGTAGACGGGCGAGAGCCTCTTTATGCCTTGCATGATGTAGCAGAAGTGATGAATATTTGGAAAGGAGTAAAATATCGTACCCTTATTAGGGTAAAAGAGTTTGATATTGAGTTTTATGATGCTGGACATATACTTGGGTCAAGTTTTATTAAAATAACGGCAAATTATTCAGCTGGCAAAAAGACGATAATTTTTTCTGGGGATATAGGAAATGTAAGCACTCCACTTGTGAAAGACACAGAGCCTTTACCCGAAGCGGATTATGTTGTGATGGAAGCTTTGTATGGCGACAAACTTCATAAGCATACAATTGATAGAAAAGATGTATTGGAAAACACAATAGAAGAGGCTGTCACGGCAGGAGGAGTGCTTATGATTCCAACATTCGCCATGGAGAGGACGCAAGAACTTTTATATGAAATAAACGAGCTTACAGAAAATATGCGTATTCCTAGGGTGCCTGTTTTTATAGATAGTCCTCTTGCTATAAAATTGCTGGCAATTTACAAAAAATATTCTGATGATCCGGATTATTTTGACAAAGAAGCTATAAACTTATTTAAGCAAGGAGATGAGATATTTAATTTTCCTGGACTAAAATTTACACTCACAACCGAGCAATCTAAGGAAATAAATCAAGTGGCTTCACCAAAAATAATAATAGCTGGATCAGGAATGAGTGAGGGAGGCAGAATAATACATCATGAATATAAGCATTTAGGAGACCCTAACAGCACGATTCTTTTTATTAGTTATCAGTCGCCTAGCTCTCTTGGTCGAAAAATTTTAGACGGAGAGAAAGTGGTAAAAATATTTGGACGAGAAATAGTTGTGCGATGTAGAATTCGTCAAATTGGAGGATATTCTGCTCACGGAGATCAAAAAAAATTATTTGAATGGCTTCAACCAATGAAATCACACATACAGAAACTTTATTTAGTGCAAAGCGAAGATAATGCGGCGCGAGTATTTGCGAATAAGGCTCGGGATGAACTTGCGATAGATGCGCAAATTCCAGAACAAGGAACAATGGTAGAACTTTAGTAGACTTTTAATTAAAATTAATAAATAAAAAAAACAAAAAAACATGCAAGACTTTTACTTAAAACATAAAATTTGTGTTTCGGGAGCGGCTGAGACAGGGCATTGTGGAGAAGAAGCATTTGCGATAGCTGAGGAACTTGGTAGAGAAATTATTAGACAAGGAGCGGTCTTTGTTGATGGCGCTACTACTGGATTTCCATTTTGGGCAGCTAAAGGAGCCAAACAAGAAAAAGGCATAGTAATTGGAGTTTCTCCTGCGCATTCAAAAAGAGAGCATATAGTGTCCTATCAATTACCAGTGGATTATCATGACATCATAATGTATACAGGACACGGATATTCAGGTAGAAATTTACTGCTTACAAGAATGGCAGACGCGGTAGTTGTGGGGTGTGGTAGAATGGGAACATTTAACGAATTTACAATCGCTTTTGAAGATAAAAAACCAATAGGCGTGCTGGAGGGAGCGTGGGAAACAGATGAGGTATTAAAAACTCTTATAGAAAAATCTTATCGCGCATCTGAAATGGAAGGCAAAATAGTTTTTTCAAGTGACCCCAAAGATTTGATTGCAAAAGTTATTGCGATTATTGAAAGAGAAGAACAAAACGGCCAGAAATAATTATGCTTATACCAGCAGGGATATTAGCTTCTCTTATAGTGGGGGCGGGGATGTTCTCTCTTCCTCATATTTTTGTGAGGACGGGTATTATTTATGGGTTTATTGCCCTGCTTTTTTTCACCTGGGTTTCTACTTCTCTTAACGCGCGATATGCAAGGATAATAGACCAAAATGGTACCAACAACAGGTTTGCGGGATATGCAAAAAAATATTTAGGAGATACAGGATATATTTTTGCTTTAATTTTTTCTTTAGGAGGAATAGTTTTTGCGTTAACGGTTTACATAGCGCTTGCAGCTAGTTTTTTTACACTTGTTTTTCCTTTGTTTTCTGGAGTTATCGGGGCGCTGGCATTTTGGGTAATTAGTACAGCCATTGTTTTTTTAGGGACTAAAAACGCCTCTGTTACGAGTCTTGTGGTATTTGCCGCGATGACAGCCATTATAATTTTCTTTGGTTTATTCGCTTTGGCGCGAGGAGGCGCGGACAATATAACAACTCTTACTTTATTTAATTATAGCAATTTATTTTTACCCTTTGGGCCACTTCTTTTTGCTCTTTCAGGCAGAGCAGCTCTTTCTTCTATAAGGGAGGGATATAAAGAAAAAGAATATAGTCTTCAAAATTTTCAAAAAGCTATTCGTTTAGGAGTGATTATTCCGGCAATTATTTATGTTGTGTTTGTTGTGGCAGTAATTGCTCTTTCGCCACAGGGAGTAACGCCAGACGCAGTTACCGGCCTTACAGCACTGCCCGCTTGGGGGCTTGTAGCGATAGGCATACTTGGACTCCTTGCTATTTTAGATTCTTATGTTCTGCTTGGCATGGAGTTTGCGGGAATTATTTCTAAGGATATTGGAAAGTCAAAAGCGATATCTTACTTGTTGCTTGCGATAATTCCGATAGCTATATATTTTTTAGGAACAAGCGATTTTTTAATACTTGTTGG
>Ga0209316_100128_pt1 | contig 27792 bp, 18 predicted proteins | sample 3C3metaG_FD_184150 | JGI IMG/M metagenome (GOLD analysis project Ga0209316, IMG submission 184150) | Freshwater bacterial and archeal communities from Indian Creek, Illinois, USA - 3C3 metaG (SPAdes) (version 3) | ecosystem: Environmental > Aquatic > Freshwater > Unclassified | place: USA: Indian... | reverse complement strand
CCCATCTGGTCCAAAATGGTGCGGCTGTCGATCTTGCTGCTGACCTGAAAGCTGATGCGCGTCGGGATGTTGGCCTTGATCAGGCCGGTGATCACATCGACACTGGGGCGCTGGGTGGCCAAAATCAGGTGGATGCCGGCGGCGCGCGCTTTTTGCGCCAAGCGGGCGATGAGCTCCTCGATTTTTTTGCCCACCACCATCATCAGATCGGCCAGTTCGTCGATCACCACCACGATGTGTGGCAGGCGCTGCAAGGGTTCGGGCTGCTCGGGCGTGAGGCTAAAGGGGTTGCCGATGGGCTCGCCGCGCGCTGCGGCTTCGGCGATTTTGGCGTTGTAGCCGGCCAGGTTGCGCACCCCGAGCTTGCTCAACAGGCGGTAGCGCTTGTCCATCTCGGCCACGCACCAATTGAGCGCGTTGGCAGCTTGCTTCATGTCGGTGACCACCGGCGCCAGCAGGTGCGCGATGCCCTCATAGACGCTGAGCTCGAGCATCTTGGGGTCGATCAGCAGCAGGCGCACGTCGCGCGGGTCGGCCTTGTAGAGCAGGCTCAGGATCATGGCGTTGATGCCCACCGACTTGCCCGAACCGGTGGTGCCGGCCACCAAGCAATGCGGCATTTTGGCCAGATCGACCACCACCGGATGCCCGCCGATGTCTTTGCCCAGCCCCATGGTGAGCAGGCTTTTGGCGTCGTGATAGACCTGCGAGCCCAGAATCTCGCTCAGGCGGATGGTCTGGCGCCGGGCGTTGGGCAGCTCGAGCGCCATCAGGTTTTTGCCGGGGATGGTTTCGATCACGCGGATGCTCACCAGCGACAGCGAGCGCGCCAGGTCGCGCGCCAGATTCACCACCTGCGAGCCCTTGACGCCGGTGGCCGGCTCGATCTCGTAGCGCGTGATCACCGGCCCGGGCAGCGCCGCCACCACCTGCACCTGCACGCCAAAGTCGCCCAGCTTTTTCTCGATCAGGCGGCTGGTCATCTCGATCGTTTCGGGGGCCACGCTGGCCGATTGGCGTGTGGCGGCGTCGAGCAGGTCGATCTGCGGCAGCTTGGTGTCGCTCAAATCGTGGAACAGCGGCTGCTGGCGCTCTTTAACCACGCGGCTGCTGGGTGGCACTTCGGTGAGCACGGGTTCGATCTGCAGCGCTTTGGAGGCGGATTTGGAAGCGGCTTTGGCCCCGGCAGCGGCGGCTGGCTTGTGCGGCAAGGGCACCAACAACGGGTCGGCGTCGGTGTCGTCGTCTTGCGCGCCAGGGCTGGGGCCAGTGCCCATGCTTGGGTCGGAAGCGGCTTGCTCATCCCCTTGCACGCTCAAGGGGTGGGGTGGGTGCAACTGCTCGTACTCCGATTCCTCCAGGCTGCGCTGGCGCAGGGCTTGGCGGCCGATGCGCAGGTCTTCTTTGGCCTCGCGGCGCAGGCGCCAGCGCTGCACCGCGTCGTCAACCCAGCGTCCCAAACCCTCGGCCGCCTCGGCCCAAGAAAACCGAAACACCCCCGCCATGGCCACCAACAGCAGGCAGATGGCGAGCAAGGCCGACCCGGTCTGCCCCAGCCACAGCTGCGCTGGCGGCCCCAGCAGGCTGCCCAACAGGCCGCCCGATTCACCCGGCAGCCACGCATCCCAGCGGTGCAGCCGGCTCCACTCCAGCACCGTGCTGGTCGCCAGCAGCAGCAACATCCCGGCGCCAAACGCCACCCTCGACCACGGCGGCTGCAGCAAGCGCGCACGCAAAGCGGCCAGCGGTGTATCGGGCCGCGCCGCAGAGCTGCTGGGCCCGGCTGCTGCAGGCACGCGCAACCAGCGCGCAAGCCCCATCAGCCAGATATGCGAGGCTGCCAGCACCAGCCACCACACCGACGCCCCCAGCAAAAGGTAGCTGAAATCGGCCAACCAGGCGCCGGCGCGCCCGCCCCAGTTGGCGCTGGCCGAGGCCACGCCCGAAGTGGACCAGGCGGCGTCGCTCGGGCTGTAGGTCAGCAGCGCGAGCCACCAAAACAGCAGCCCAGCCGCCCCCAGCAGCAGGGCAAACTCCTGCGTGAAGCGCCCGATGCCGCGGGCCGCGCTGCGCGCCGCGTCTTTGTTGAGGGTATTGACAGAGGTACTCATATGCAGGCGCTAGCTTAACCGAGGCCGCTGCCGGGCAAACACAGAATACCCCAGCCCGCATTTGAGTTTGCTGCTACGATACACTCATCACCACATTGGTCCACTGCACCTAAAGAGCCCGCACCATGAATACCCGCCACGCCCAAGTCCTGATCCTCGGCTCCGGCCCGGCCGGCTATACCGCCGCTGTGTACGCCGCGCGCGCCAACCTCAAACCACTGCTGATCACCGGCATGGCCCAGGGCGGCCAGCTCATGACCACCACCGACGTGGACAACTGGCCCGCCGACGTGCAAGGGGTGCAGGGCCCGGAGCTGATGCAGCGCTTTCAGGCCCACGCCGAGCGCTTCCAGACCGACATCGTGTTCGACCACATCCAGAGCGTGGACCTGAGCCAGCGCCCGTTTCGCCTCCAGGGCGACAGCGACCAGTACAGCTGCGACAGCCTGATCATCGCCACCGGGGCCTCGGCCAAATACCTCGGCCTGCCCTCGGAGCAAGCCTTCATGGGCCGCGGCGTGAGCGGCTGCGCCACCTGCGACGGCTTTTTCTACCGTGGCCAGGAGGTGTGCGTGATCGGCGGCGGCAGCGCGGCGGTGGAAGAGGCGCTGTACCTGTCCAACATCGCCAGCAAGGTCACGTTGGTGCACCGGCGCGAAGCCTTTCGCGCCGAACCGATCTTGGTGGACAAGCTCATGGCCAAGGTGGCCGAGGGCCGCGTCGAGCTCAAGCTTTTTTATGTGCTCGACGAGGTGCTGGGTGACGAGCGCGGCGTGAATGGGGTGCGCATCAAGCAGGTGCAGACCGGGCAGACCGAGGACATCGCGCTGCACGGCTGCTTCATCGCCATCGGCCACAGCCCCAATACCGAGCTGTTCAAAGGCCAGCTCGAGCTCAAAGACGGCTACATCGTGACCCAAAGCGGGCAAAACGGCTTTGCCACCCAGACCAGCGTGCCTGGCGTGTTCGCTGCGGGCGACGTGCAAGACCACATCTACCGCCAAGCCATCACCAGCGCCGGCACCGGCTGCATGGCGGCGCTGGACGCGCAGCGGTTTTTGGGGCGCTAGGCAACGGGCCGCAGGGCGCAAACGCAGCACCATAAAGGTGCACAATGGAGGGGCTTATAAGCTTAATAAGTTAGGAGACGCCCCGATGACCGTTTTGGAGACTAGGCTCAAAAACCGCAGCGCCGAGTTTTTGGCCAATCAAGAATCCATGCTCGCCCTGGTGGCCGATTTGCGCCAGCGGCTGGAGCAGATCGCGCAGGGCGGCGGCGCGGCGGCGCGCGCCAAGCACACCGCCCGCGGCAAGCTGCTGCCACGCGAGCGCGTGCAAACCCTGCTCGACCCCGGCACCCCGTTTCTGGAGCTGGCCCCGCTGGCAGCGCTCGACGTTTATGACAACGACGCCCCCTGCGCCGGCCTGATCACCGGCATCGGCCGCGTGGCCGGCATCGAGTGCATGGTGGTGTGCAACGACGCCACCGTCAAGGGCGGCACCTACTACCCGCTGACGGTCAAGAAGCACCTGCGCGCGCAAGAAATCGCGCAGCAAAACCGTCTGCCCTGCATCTATCTGGTGGATTCGGGCGGCGCCAACCTGCCCAACCAAGACGAGGTGTTCCCAGACCGGGACCACTTTGGCCGCATTTTTTACAACCAGGCGCAGATGAGCGCGCAGGGCATCGCGCAGATCGCGGTGGTGATGGGCTCGTGCACTGCCGGCGGCGCCTACGTGCCGGCGATGAGCGACGAATCGATCATCGTGCAAAACCAGGGCACCATCTTTTTGGGCGGGCCGCCGCTGGTGAAGGCCGCCACCGGCGAGGTGGTGAGCGCCGAAGACCTGGGCGGTGGCGACGTGCACGCGCGACTGTCGGGCGTGGCCGACCACTTGGCGCAAAACGATCTGCACGCGCTGGCGTTGGCGCGGCAAGCGGTGGCGCACCTGGGGCGGCGCAAGCAGCCCGAGGCGGTGCTGCGCGCGCCGCAACCGCCGCGCTACCCGGCGACCGATCTGCACGGCATCGTTCCCACTGACACACGCAAGCCCTTCGACGTGCGCGAGATCATCGCCCGCCTTGTGGATGGCTCCGAATTCCACGAATTCAAGGCCCTGTACGGCAGCACGCTGGTCTGCGGCTTTGCCCACATCGAGGGCATGCCGGTGGGCATCGTGGCCAACAACGGCATCTTGTTCAGCGAATCGGCGCAAAAGGGCGCGCACTTCATCGAACTGTGCTGCCAGCGCAAGGTGCCGCTGGTGTTTTTGCAAAACATCACCGGCTTCATGGTGGGGCGCAAGGTGGAAAACGAAGGCATCGCGCGCCACGGCGCCAAGATGGTGACGGCGGTGGCCACGGCGGCGGTGCCCAAGTTCACGGTGATCATCGGCGGCAGCTTTGGCGCCGGCAACTACGGCATGTGCGGGCGCGCTTTTGGCCCGCGCTTTTTGTGGATGTGGCCCAATGCGCGCATCAGCGTCATGGGCGGCGAGCAGGCCGCCAGCGTGCTGGCCACGCTCAAGCGCGACGCCATCGAGGCCAAGGGCGGCCAATGGGCGCTCGAGGACGAAGAGGCCTTCAAAGCCCCACTGCGCCAGCAGTACGAAACCCAAGGCCACCCCTACTACGCCAGCGCGCGCCTGTGGGACGACGGCGTGATCGACCCCGCCGACACGCGCCGGGTGCTGGCGCTGGGGCTGTCGGCGGCGCTCAACGCACCCATCGACGACACGCGCTTTGGCGTGTTTCGCATGTAAGGGGGCGCAGAGCATGGCCCACTTGCAGGTGACGGTGCGCGGTGCGCGCGCCACCGTGGTGCTGACGCGGCCCGAGCTGCGCAACGCCTTCAACGAGGAGCTGATCGCCGAGCTCAGCGCCGCTTTTCAAACCCTGGGCGCGCGCGACGACGTGCGCGCCATCGTGCTGGCGGCCGAGGGGCCGGCCTTTTGCGCCGGGGCCGATCTGCACTGGATGCGCCGCATGGCCGACTACACGCGCGAGCAAAACCTGGCCGACGCCGGGCGGCTGGCGGCCATGCTGCGCGCCATACACGACTGCCCCAAGCCCACCGTGGCGCGGGTGCAGGGCGACGTGTACGCCGGCGGGATGGGGCTGGTGGCGGCCTGCGACATGGCGGTGGCGGCACAGGGCGCCCATTTTTGCCTGAGCGAAGTCAAGCTGGGCCTGATTCCGGCCACCATCGGCCCCTACGTGCAGCGCGCCATGGGCGCGCGCGCGGCGCAGCGCTACTTTTTGAGCGCCGAACGCTTCGATGCCGCCGAGGCGCTGCGCATCGGCTTTGTGCACGCCGTGGTGGCGCCCGAGGCGCTGGATGCGCGCGTCGATGAGCTCGTGGGCGCCCTGTGCACCAACGGCCCGGCCGCCGTGCGTGCCTGCAAGCGGCTGCTGCACGACATTGCCCAAGCGCCGCTGGACGAGGCGCTGGTGGCGCGCACGGTCGAGGCCATCGCCGACATCCGCGCCAGCGCCGAAGGGCGCGAGGGCGTGCAGTCGTTCCTACAAAAACGCAAGCCCAATTGGCTGGACTGAGGACACGCAGCATGTTTAAGAAAATCCTGATCGCCAACCGCGGCGAAATCGCCTGCCGCGTGGCCGCCACTGCGCGCCGCCTCGGCGTGCAGACGGTGGCCGTGTATTCCGACGCCGACGCGCAAGCCAAGCACGTGAGCGCCTGCGACGAGGCGATCCACATCGGCGGCTCGGCGCCCAAAGACAGCTACCTGCAATGGGCGCGCATCATCGCCGCGGCCCAAGCCACGGGCGCGCAAGCCATCCACCCCGGCTACGGTTTTTTGAGCGAAAACGCCGACTTTGCCCGCGCCTGCGCCGCCGCGGGCGTGGTGTTCATCGGGCCACCGGCGGCAGCGATCGAGGCCATGGGGCTCAAGGCCGAGTCCAAGCGCCTGATGGAGCAAGCCGGCGTGCCGCTGGTGCCGGGCTACCACGGCGCCGCGCAAGACCCGGCGCTGCTGCAGCGCGAGGCCGACCGCATCGGCTACCCGGTGCTGATCAAGGCCAGCGCCGGCGGGGGCGGCAAGGGCATGCGCGCAGTCGAATCCAGCGCCGACTTTGCCGCCGCGCTCGCCAGCTGCCAGCGCGAGGCGCGCAGCAGCTTTGGCGACGACGCGGTGCTGCTCGAAAAATACGTGCAGCGCCCGCGCCACATCGAAATCCAGGTGTTTGCCGACTCGCACGGCCACTGCGTCTATCTGCACGAGCGCGACTGCTCGGTGCAGCGCCGGCACCAAAAGGTGCTCGAAGAAGCCCCGGCGCCGGGCCTCACCCCCACCTTGCGCCAGCAAATGGGGCAGGCTGCGGTGGCAGCGGCGCAGGCGGTGGGCTACGTGGGCGCGGGCACGGTGGAGTTCATCGTCGAGCAGGCCGACTACGCGCAGCCCGAGGCGATGCGTTTCTACTTCATGGAGATGAACACGCGCCTGCAAGTGGAGCACCCGGTGACCGAGGCCATCACCGGCGTCGATCTGGTGGAGTGGCAGCTGCGCGTGGCCGCCGGCGAGGCGCTGCCGCTGCAGCAGCACGAGCTGCGTCTGCAGGGCCACGCCATCGAGGCGCGCATCTGCGCCGAAAACCCGGATCAGCAGTTTCTGCCAGCGACCGGCACGCTGGCGGTGTACCGCAAACCGGCACACTGCGCCTTTGAGCGCGGCCCGCTGCGCTTCGACGACGGCGTGCGCGAGGGCGACGCCATCAGCCCGTTTTACGATTCGATGATCGCCAAGCTGATCGTGCACGCCGACACCCGCGAGCAGGCGCTGGCGCGGCTGGACGCGGCGCTGGCGCAGACGCACATCGTCGGGCTGGCGACCAACGTGCAGTTTTTGCGCCATGTGGTGCGCAGCCCGTCGTTTGCCCAAGCCCGGCTCGACACCGCCTTGATCCCGCGCGAGGCCGCGCTGCTTTTTGACCAAGACCCGGTCGGCCTGCCGCTGGCCGTGGCCGCGGCCACGGCGCAAACCCTGCTCGACGAGCGCGCCCTAGAAAACCCCGACCCCTTCAGCCGCCGCGACGGCTGGTGCAGCCACCCCAGCGCCGACGCCGCCCGGCGCCGCTTGGCCTTCGAGTACCGGGGCAAGCCGGTGGCGGCCAGCCTGGTCTATGCGCGCAACGCCAGCGTGCAGCTGTGCGTGGAGCCGCCGGCGGTGCAGGCGGCGCAGGCTGATGCCGAGGCCGCTGCGGCGGTTGCGCCCGCAGCCGCTGCAGCGGACTGCGCAGGCCCACTGCGCTTTCATTCACTGCCCGCTGGCAGCGCGTGGGCGCTGGAGCTGGGCTTTGGCGGGCACAGCAGCCGCGCCAGCGTTTACATGCTGAGCGAGCAGGTGCACGTCTTCACGCCGCAGGGCGCGGCGCAGATCGTCGAGATCGACCGGCTCGCCCACGCCGGCGACCACGCCCTCGAGGGCGGCCGTCTGAGCGCCCCGATGCCGGGCAAGGTGCTGTCGTTTTGCGTCAGCGCGGGCGAAGCGGTCAAAAAAGGGCAGCCACTGGCGCTGATGGAGGCCATGAAAATGGAGCACACCCTATCCGCCCCCGCCGACGGCACCGTGGCCGAACTGCTCTACGCCCCCGGCGACCAGGTGAGCGAAGGGGCCGAGCTGCTGCGCTTCGTGCCCGCTTGAGCTGCATCCCCCCTAATCGGAGCCGCGCATGAACCTACCCCCCAAAGTGCATCTGGTCGAAGTCGGGCCGCGCGACGGGCTGCAAAACGAGGCCCAAGCGCTGCCCGCTGCGGTCAAGATCGAGCTGGTGCAGCGGCTGCAGGCGGCCGGTTTGCGCCACATCGAAGTCACCAGCTACGTCAGCCCCAAGTGGGTGCCGCAGATGGCCGACAACCACGCTGTGATGGCCGGCCTGGTGCGCCAGAGCGGCGTGCGCTACGCCGTGCTGGTGCCCAACCTCAAGGGCCTGGAGGCGGCGCTGCCCGACCGGCCCGACGAGATCGTGGTTTTTGGCTCGGCCAGCGAAGCCTTCAGCCAGAAAAACATCAACTGCAGCGTGGCCGAGAGCATCGAGCGCTTTGCGCCGGTGGTGCAAGCCGCGCGCGCGGCCGGCATTTTTGTGCGCGGCGCCATGAGCTGCACCGTGGGCTGCCCCTACGAGGGCGAGGTGGCGCCGCAGCAGGTGGGGCAGCTGGCGCGCTTGATGAAAAGCATCGGGGTGCAGCACGTGGGCGTGGCCGACACCACCGGCGTGGGCACGCCGCTCAAGGTGCAGCGCGCCTTCGAAGCCACCTTGCAGCACTACGCGCTGCATGAGGTCAGCGGCCACTTCCACGACACCTACGGCCAGGCGCTGGCCAACACGCTGGCGGCGCTGCAGCTGGGGGTGGCGCAGTTCGATGCCTCGGTGGCCGGCCTGGGCGGCTGCCCCTACGCCCGCGGGGCCAGCGGCAACGTGGCCACCGAAGACCTGGTCTATCTGCTGCACGGCATGGGGGTGCACACCGGCGTCGATCTCGAGGCGCTGGTCGAGGCCGGCGCGTACATCAGCGCCGCACTCGGGCGCCCCAGCGGCTCGCGGGTAGCGCGGGCGCTGCTGGCGCGGCGCGCGGCGGGCAGCGCCTAGGGCCAAATACCCCCTGCGGATCTGCCTGCAACGCCCCCTCGCTGCGCTTGGGTAGGGGCATGGCGCTACCATGTTCAGATGAGTGCCTCCGCCACCGCTCCTGCGACCGATCCTGCCACCCCGTCATCCACCGCGACAGCTCCGCGCCGCCCCGATCTGGCCGCAGCGCTGCGCTCCGCCCGCGCCGGCCGTGGCCTGCCCTCGCCTTGCGTCGGCGTCTGCCGCATGGACGCCGCCAGCGGCCTGTGCCTGGGCTGCTGGCGCACGCTGGACGAAATCGCGCGCTGGGGCGCGGCCAGCGCCGCCGAGCAGCTGGTGTGCTGGCAGCGCATCGGGCAGCGTCTGATGGAAGCGGGCAGCGACCCGGCAACCAGCCCAGCACCGCCGCAGCTTGGTTAAGATGATGGCCCCGCCGTGCAAACGGCTCAATGCATGGAGTCGCAATGTTCAAAAAAATTCTGGTGCCTTCTGATGGCTCCAAACTGGCGCATGGTGCGGCCGAATTTGCCGCCGCTCTGGCCAAGGTGCACGGGGCTTCGGTGGTCGGGCTGTACGTGATCGACCCCTTCCCCTATATCGGCATCGGCGACGCCTCGGCCGCCGGCCTGCAAGCCTACATGGGCGAAGCGCAAGCCGCCGCTGACCGCGCGCTGGGCGATATTCAGGGCTGCTGCGAAGCGCAGGGGGTGGCGTTTGCCGCCGACACCATCGAACGCAACAGCACCTACGAAGGCATCTTGGAAACCGCGCAAGACGAAGGCTGCGACCTGATCGTCATGGGCTCGCACGGCCGCACCGGCGTCAAGGCGCTGATTCTGGGCAGCGTGGCACAAAAAGTGCTCACCTACGCCAAGGTGCCGGTGCTGATCGTCAAGCCCTGAGCGGTTGCAAGGCCCTTGCTGCAGCCCGACCCCTTGCCGCCCGCGCCCGAAGGGCTGATCCGCATTCGCGGGGCGCGCCAGCACAACCTCAAAAACCTCGACCTCGATCTGCGCACCGGCGAGCTGACGGTGGTGACGGGGCCGAGCGGGTCGGGCAAATCCAGCCTGGTGTTCGACACCCTGTACGCCGAGGGGCAGCGCCGCTACGTCGAGACCTTCAGCGCTTACGCGCGCCAGTTTCTCGACCGCATGGACCGCCCGGCGGTCGATCGGGTCGAGGGCGTGCCGCCGGCCATCGCCATCGACCAGAGCAACCCGGTGCGCAACTCGCGCTCCACCGTGGGCACGATGAGCGAGCTCAACGACCACCTCAAGCTGCTCTATGCGCGCGCGGCGCAGCTTTACGACCGCCAGACGGCGCTGCCGGTGCGCGCCGACCACCCCGACACCCTCTACACCGAGCTGCTGCGCCGCAGCGCGCAAGAGCACGCCCGCACGGGGCAAGAGCCGCGCCTGCTGCTCACTTTCCCGGTGCAGTTGCCGGCCAGCAGCAGCGCCCAAGAGGTGGAGCAGTGGCTGAGCGCCAGCGGCTACACCCGGGTGCTGGGGCAGCGCCAACAGGCCGGCAGCGGCCCCGACAGCGCGCCGGTGCAGGTGCTCGACGTGGTCGCCGACCGGCTGCTGCTCAGCCGCGCCGAGCGCGCGCGTGTGCTCGAAGCCATCGAGCGCTGCCTGGAGCACGGCGCTGGGCGCTTGAACGTGTATCTGCAAGACGCCCCGGGTGATCAGAACGCGCCCACGGTGTGGCGTTTTTCCACGGGGCTGCATTGCCCCGAGAGCGATTTGCGCTACGCCGAGCCGCTGCCGGCGCATTTTTCTTTCAACTCGGCGCTGGGCGCCTGCCCCAGCTGCCGCGGTTTTGGCCGCGTCATCGGCATCGACTGGGGGCTGGTGATCCCGGACGAAAAACGCACCCTGCGCGCCGGCGCCATCAAGCCGATCCAGACCCCGGCCTACCAAGAATGCCAAGACGAGCTGCTGCTCCACGCCGAGGCGGCCGGCATCCCGCGCGACACGCCCTGGATGCACCTGAGCCCGGCGCAGCGCCACTGGGTGCTCGAAGGCGACCCCGGCTGGCGCGGCGACTGGAAGCGCCAGTGGTACGGCATCCGGCGCTTTTTCGACTATCTCGAGAGCAAGGCCTACAAGATGCACATTCGGGTGCTGCTGTCGAAATACCGCAGCTACACCGAATGCCCGGCCTGCCAGGGGGCGCGCCTCAAGCCCGAGGGCCTGCTCTGGCGGCTGGGCAGCCAAGCGGATGCCGACGCCGTGCTGCCGCCCGAACAGCGCTTCATGCCGCCCGGCGTGGCCTGGAGCCGCGCGCAGCTCGAAGCCCTGCCGGGGCTGTGTCTGCACGACCTGATGCGCCTGCCGCTGCAGCGTTTGCGCGTGTTTTTTGCGCGGCTGGCGGGGATGCGGACGGACGTTGTTGTGGGTGGGCCCGCCCTCAAGCTGCTGCTCGACGAAATTTGCACCCGGTTGCAATACCTGTGCGAGGTCGGGCTGGGCTACCTGACGCTGGATCGGCAAAGCCGCACCCTGAGCGGCGGCGAGGTGCAGCGCATCAACCTGACCACGGCGCTGGGCTCCTCGCTGGTCAACACCCTGTTCGTGCTCGACGAGCCCAGCATCGGGCTGCACCCGCGCGACATGGGGCGCATTCTGCAGGCCATGCAGCGCCTGCGCGACGCCGGCAACACCTTGGTGGTGGTGGAGCACGACCCGGCGCTCATGCTCGCCGCCGACCGCGTCATCGACATGGGCCCCGGCCCCGGCGCGCGCGGCGGCCAGATCGTGTTCGACGGCCCACCCAGCGCCCTGGGCCACGCCGACACCCTCACCGGCGCCTATCTGGGCGGGCGCAAGCAGGTGGGTTTTGGCTTCAAGCGCATGGTCACGGCCAGCACGCCGCGGTTGCAGCTGCGCGGGGTGCGCGCCCACAATCTGCAGGCGATCGACGTCGATTTTCCGCTGCAGCGCCTCGTCTGCGTGACGGGCGTGAGCGGCAGCGGCAAATCGACCCTGATTCAGGACGTGCTGGCGCCGGCGCTGCAGCGCCATTTTGGCCAGCCCACCGATGCGCCGCTGGCGCACGATGCCCTGTTGGGCGCCGAGCGCTTGAGCGCGGTGGTGTTCATCGACCAGTCGCCGATCGGCAAAACGGCGCGCTCCAACCCCGCCAGCTACCTCGGCGCCTGGGACGCCCTGCGCGCGCTGCTGGCGGCGCAACCGCTGGCGCGCCAGCGCGGCTACAGCGCCGCCAAGTTCAGCTTCAACGGCGGCGACGGGCGCTGCCCGGGCTGCGGCGGCAGCGGTTTCGAGCGCGTCGAAATGCAGTTTTTGAGCGACGTCTATCTGCGCTGCCCCGATTGCTTGGGCAAGCGCTACCGGCCCGAGGTGCTGGAAGTCTGCCTGCAGCGCGGCGGCCGCAGCCTGAACGCCGCCGACCTGCTCGAGCTCACGGTGAGCGAGGCGCTGCAGCTGTTTGGTGCGGGTGCGGGTGGGGTTGCCGGCTCAGGTGTGGGCGTGAGCGTGGGCACAGACCATAGCACCGCGCCGCCGGCTGACCAAGCCACCGACCATGCCGCTGACCTAGCAGCCGACCAAATCGCCGCCCAGCCCGCAAACCAATCCAGCGACCCGAGCCGCCACAGCCCCCCTGCCGTTGATCCGGCCCAGACCAAGCTCGAGCGCGCCTTTTGCGCCGCCCTGCAGCCCTTGGTGGATGTGGGGCTGGAGTACCTCAAACTCGGCCAACCCGTGCCCACCCTCAGCGGTGGCGAGGCGCAGCGCCTCAAGCTAGCGGCGCACCTGGCGATCGCGGCGCAGACCGACGCAGCTACCACCGCTGCCGCCCGGCGCCGCCCTGCCCGGCCGGGCAGGGCCACCCAGCCGCCCGCCAGCCCGGCCGCGCACACCGCGGCCGCAAGCTCCGCAGCCGCAAATACCGCCACGGCGCGCACCAAAAACCCGCCGCCGCTGGGGCAGTTGCTGCTGTTCGACGAGCCCACCACCGGGCTGCATTTCGACGACATCGCCAAGCTCATGCGCGCCCTGCGCAAGCTGGTGGACGCCGGCCATTCGCTGATCGTGATCGAGCACAACCTCGACGTGATCCGCGCCAGCGACTGGCTGATCGACCTCGGGCCCGACGCCGGTGCCGACGGCGGCCAAGTGGTCGCCCAAGGCCCCCCCGAAGAGGTGCGCCTGCACCCCAGCAGCCACACCGCCGCCGCCCTGCGCGCCTACGCCGAGGCTGAGGGCCTGCGTGCGCAGGAGCCCCCGCCGCCGTGGCGGCTTGGACCAAAACCAGCCGCCGCCCGCCACCATGACGCGTCGATCCAGATCGTCAACGCCAAAGAGCACAACCTGAAGAACCTCTCGCTGGCCATTCCGCGCGGTCGCTTCAGCGTCATCACCGGCGTGAGCGGCTCTGGCAAATCGACGCTGGCCTTCGACATCCTGTTCAATGAGGGCCAGCGCCGCTACCTCGAAAGCCTCAACGCCTACGCGCGCAGCATCGTGCAACCGGCCGGGCGGCCCGAAGTCGATGCCGTGCACGGCATCCCGCCCACGGTGGCGATCGAGCAGCGGCTGTCGCGCGGCGGGCGCAAGTCCAGCGTCGGCACGGTGACCGAAGTCTGGCACTACCTGCGCCTGCTCTACGTGAAGCTGGGCACCCAGCACTGCGTCCACGACGACAGCCCGGTGCAGCCGCAGAGCCCGGCGGCGATCCTGGGGCAGCTGATGGGCCGCTTTCGCGGCCAGCACATCGGCCTGCTGGCGCCGCTGGTGCGCGGGCGCAAGGGCCTCTACACCGAGCTGGCCGACTGGGCGCGCCAGCGCGGCTACAGCCACCTGCGCGTCGATAGCGAGTTCGTGCCCACGCAGGGCTTCCCCAAGCTGGAGCGCTTTCGCGAGCACCAGATCGAGCTGCCGGTGGGCAGCCTCGAGGTGCAGCCCGAGCACGAGGCCGCGCTGCGCGAGCTGATCGAGCGCGCGCTCGAACACGGCAAGGGCGTGCTGCAAGTGCTCAGTGGCATCGGCGGCCCAGACGACGCCGCCCGCCCGGGCAGCTTGGCGCACGCGCTGGCGACCGGGGGCAGCGGCGCCGGTGTGGGGCAGATCGAGGGCTACTCGACCTTGCGCGCCTGCCCGCTGTGCAGCAGCAGCTACGCCGAGCTGGATCCACGCCTGTTTTCATACAACAGCAAACACGGCTGGTGCCCGGATTGCGTGGGCACCGGGGTGCAGCTGAACCGCCAGCAGCGCCAGGCGTTCGACGACAGCCGCCCGCCCGACGACGGCCAGGGCCGCGAGCAAAGCCTGAGCGAACCCGACTTCGACGACCTGAGCGACCAGCCCTGCGGCACCTGCGGCGGCAGCCGCCTGAACCCGGTGGCGCGCGCCGTGAAGTTCCAAGGCCGCACCATCACCGAACTGGCGCGGATGAGCGTGCACGCGCTGCACGCTTGGGTGCAGGCGCTGCCCGAGGGCGGCGCTTTGTCGGCACGGCAGGCGCAGATCGCGCGCGATCTGCTGCCAGAAATTTTGGGCCGCCTGCGGTTTTTGCAGCAAGTCGGGCTGGGCTACCTGACGCTGGAGCGCGGCGCACCGACGCTGAGCGGCGGCGAGGCGCAGCGCATCCGGCTGGCGGCGCAGCTCGGCTCCAGTCTGCAAGGGGTGTGTTATGTGCTGGATGAGCCGACCATCGGCCTGCACCCGCGCGACAACCGGATTTTGCTCGATGCCCTGCAACAGCTGGGCCGCCAGGGCAACACGCTGGTGGTGGTGGAGCACGACGAGGACACGATACGCCGCGCCGAGCACCTGATCGACATCGGACCGGGCGCCGGGGTGCGCGGCGGCCAGGTGGTGGCCCAAGGCACCGTGGCCGACCTGATGGCCGCCCCCGATTCGCAAACCGGGCGCTACCTGCTGCACGCCATGCGCCATCCGCTGCAGGCGCGGCGCTGGGTGGCGGATTTGGGCGTTGGCGCGCGCCCCGATTCCTTGCCTTCCCCCGACTGGCTGCTGGTCAAGGGGGCGCAGCGCCACAACCTGCAGCAGCTCACGCTGCGGCTGCCGCTGCGGCGGCTGGTGGCGGTCACGGGGGTGAGTGGGTCTGGCAAGTCCACGCTGGCGCGCGAGGTGTTGCTGGCCAACGCCGCCAGCGCGGTGCAGCTGCGCAGCACGCAGGCCGGGCGGCGCGCTTGGGACGCGGGCGAGCGCCCGGCTTGGCAGGGCTGCCAGGCGTTGATCGGCTGCGAAAGCATCGAGCGCGTGCTGGAAGTCGATCAAACCCCGATCGGCAAAACGCCGCGCTCCTGCCCCGCGACCTACATCGGGTTTTGGGACACGATCCGCAAGCTCTACGCCGACACGCTGGAAGCGCGGGCGCGCGGCTACGGGCCGGCGCGCTTTTCCTTCAACACCGGCGCCGGCCGCTGCCCGCACTGCGAGGGACAGGGCCTGCGCACCATCGCCATGAGCTTTTTGCCCGATGTGAAGCTGCCGTGCGAGGTCTGCCACGGCGCGCGCTTCAACCCCGACACGCTGGCCGTGAGCTGGCGCGGCCGCAGCATCGCCGAGGTGCTGCGCATGGAAGTCGATCAAGCGCTGGATTTCTTTGCCGCCATGCCGGCCATCGCCCAGCCGCTGCAACTGCTGCACGACGTGGGGCTGGGCTACCTGACGCTGGGCCAGCCCTCGCCCACGCTCTCGGGCGGCGAGGCGCAGCGGCTCAAGCTGGTGACCGAGCTGAGCAAGGTGCGCCACGATCTGACGCGCCGCGGCCTCAAAATCCCGCACACCCTGTACGTGCTCGATGAACCCACGGTCGGGCTGCACATGGCCGATGTGGAGCGCCTGATCCGCGTGTTGCACCGGCTGGTGGACGGCGGCCACAGCGTGCTGGTGATCGAGCACGACCTGGATCTGATCGCTGAGGCCGACTGGGTGCTCGACCTCGGCCCCGAGGGCGGGCAAGATGGCGGCCGCTTGGTGGGGCAAGGCACCCCAGAAGACCTGGTGCGCCAAGGCAGCCACACCGGCCTCGCCTTGGCGCCGGTGCTGGCGCGCGGCGCGGCGCCACCTCCGCGGGCCACGGCCTGAGCGCCTGGCACCAAGCTCCAAGCTCCAAGCTCCAAGCTCCAAGCTCCAAGCCCTGAGCCCTGAGCCCGCCACACACGATAGGCCATCACCCATGCCCAAGCACTGGCAGCTGCTGCAGGTCGAGCCGCAGGCACCGGCCAAACCCGCCCTAGGCCAGCCCTGCAACGGCTGCGGCCTGTGTTGCTTGGCCGAACCGTGTCCGCTGGGCATCGTGCTCAGCTTGCGCGTGCGTGGCGCCTGCCGCTTGTTGCGCTGGGAAGCGGGGCAGCAGCGCTACCGCTGCGGCGCCATCGTGGCCAGCAGCGCCGGGCACGACCACACCCAGTCAGACCAAGCCAGCGCAGCCCCCCTGCGCCTGTGGGCGCGCCTGTGGAACCGCTTGGCGCGGCGCTGGATCGCGGCCGGCAGCGGCTGCGACGCCGCGTTTGAACCCCTCAACCCGCCTTAGTAAGCCTGCCAAGCCAGCATCACCAGCCCCAGCGTGAGCAAGCCGCCGCCGGCCACGAGCCAGCGGCTGCGCTTGCGCAGGCGCTCGACTTGATCGATCAGGCGCGCGTTTTGTTCGGCCAAGTCGGCGTTGGTCTGCGCCAGCTGGGCCTGATCGGCCTGCAGCTGCTGGCACAGCGTCTCGAGCACCTGCAGGCGCTCGTGCGGCGTGCCGTTGCCCGTGGGCACCGGGTTGACGCTGGCCGCGCTGGAGCCCGAGCGGCTTTTGTCCAGAAAACGGCGTGCGCCGGCGAGCACCTTGGGCGCGTGCTCGATCACGTCGCCCCAAGGCACCAATTTCAAGGCCAGCAGCCACGGAAAACCCATTGCATCGACTCCTTCAGTGCGGTGTACAGCGCAGCCTCAAGCGGCCAGCGCGGGCGCGGATTGCAGGGCGCGCAAGCGCTCAGAGAACTCGCGCAGTGCTGCAATGCCGCTGGCCTCGGCGCGCTGGCACCAGGCGTGCAAATCCTGCGCCAGTTGCTCGCGCGAGCGCGCGGTGTTGTTCCAGAGCAAGCGCAGCTCTTCGCGCATGGCATGCATCTGCGCCAGCGTCGGGTGCTGGGCGCGCACCTGCTGCACCCGGGCCTGGTGCTGCGGCGGAACTTGCGCGTCGTCGCGGTGCAGCCAGCGCCGCACCGCGCGCAGCGCCGAGGCGTCGGAGCGCCGGGCTTGCAGGCCGGCGAGTTCGGCCGCCACGGCGGCGCGCATCTGCTGCGCATAAGCGGCCATGACCTCGTAGCGGTGCGCGATCAGGGCTTCGAGCGTGTCGGCGTCGGCCACGGGCCGCACGGCGCCAAAGGCCGGTTTGGGCGGCGTCTTGCGCGCCCGGGCCAAGCCCAGCGCCGACAGGGCGCGGATGTAGGCCCAGCCGAGGTCGAACTCGTAGGGCTTGACCGAGAACTTGGCCGACGTCGGGTAGGTGTGGTGGTTGTTGTGCAGCTCCTCGCCGCCGATCACGATGCCCCACGGCGAAACGTTGGTGCTGGCGTCGGCAGACTCAAAATTGCGGTAGCCCCAGTAGTGGCCGATGCCGTTGACCACGCCCGCGGCCCAGAACGGAATCCAGACCATCTGCATGGCCCACAGCGCCAACCCCAGCGCCCCGAAGAGCGACACGTAGAGCAGCAGCATGAGCACGATGCCCACCTGCGGCCAGCGGCTGTAGAGCCGGCGCTCGATCCAGTCGTCGGGCGTGCCGTGGCCGTAGCGCGCCAGCGTGTCGGGGTTTTGCGCCTCGGCGCGGTACAGCTCGGCCCCTTGCCAGAACACCTTTTTGATGCCGAACACCACCGGGCTGTGCGGGTCCCCCACCTGCTCGCATTTGGCGTGGTGCTTGCGGTGAATGGCGGTCCAGTCTTTGGTTTTCATGCCGGTGCTGAGCCAGAGCCAGAAGCGAAAACCATGCGCCAGCGCCGGATGCAGGTCGAGGGAGCGGTGCGCCGAGTGGCGATGCAGGTACAAAGTGACGCTGACGATGGTCAGGTGCGTGCACACCAAGCCCAGCAGCAGCGCCTGCCACCACGCCGCCCCGGTGAGGCCATGGACCAGAAAATGCAAAGACGCACCCCAAAACGATTCAATCGACACCGCAAACCTTTCAAACAACGGCCATAAAACCACAGCCCGCGCACAAGCCCACAGCTCAATCCACTGAGCGCCAACGCAGCAGCCCGCTGGCGCAAGCGGCGAGCAAGTTCAAGTATGGGATTCTAGAACCCGCGCCAGCGTTCCCCGGATATTTTGTTCAATCCCGGCGCTGCCAGACGGCGGCAAAAAAACCGTCGCAGCCGTGCCGGTGCGGCCACAGGCGCAAGTAGGGGCCGTGGCAGAGCCGCTCCGCGTCTTCCACGCCGCAGCGCGCCAAGATGGGCGCCGCCGGCAGGGCCTCGAAGCCGGGTTCGGCTTGGTCAAAGGCGGTGGCAACGGCTTCGTTTTCAGCCCGCAGCAGGCTGCAAGTGGCATAGACCAGCCGCCCGCCGGGCTTGAGCAGCCGCGCCGCCGCCGCCAAGATGCGGCCCTGCAACTCGGCCAGCCGCAACACGTCGGCCGGGCTCTGGCGCCACATCAGGTCGGGCTGGCGCCGCAGCGTGCCCAAGCCGGTGCAGGGCGCATCGACCAGCACCCGGTCGGCCTTGCCCGCCAGCCGCTGCAAGCGCTGGTCGTGCTCGTGGGCCAGCGCCAGCGTGTGCACGGCGTCGATGCCGCTGCGCGCCAGCCGCGGCTTGAGGGCATCGAGCCGGTGCGCCGAGGTGTCGAAGGCGTACAGGCGGCCGGTGTTGCGCAGCAAGGCGCCCAGGGCCAGCGTCTTGCCGCCGGCGCCGGCGCAAAAGTCGATCACCGTCTCGAGGCGCTTGGGCTCGAGCAGCAGCGCCAGCAGCTGCGCGCCCTCGTCTTGCACCTCGATTTGGCCCTCGCTCCAAGCCGCCAGCCGCTGCAGCGCCGGCTTGCCCGCCAGCCGGATGCCCCAAGGCGAGTGCGGCGTGGCGGTGGCGTGCAAGCCGGCCTCTTGCAGCAGCGCCAGCACGGCGGGCCGCTTGGCTTTGAGCAGGTTGACGCGCACGTCCAGCGTCGCCGGCTGGCGCAAGGCCAGCGCGGCGGCTTGGAATTCTGCTTCTGCTTCTGCTTCTGCTTCTGCTTCTGCTTCTGCTTCTGCTTCTGACTCCACTGCCGCATCGGATTCGGGCTGGCCCAGCACCGCACCCGCTGCACCGGCTTCAGCAACCGCACCCGCGCGCTGCAGCCGCAGCTCCGCGCGCAGCGCCTCGGCCAGCCAATCGGGCAGGCCGTGGCGGCAGGCGGGCGGTGCGCTGGCGTCGAGCGCTTGCGCCAGCGCCTGCGTGCGCCATTCCCACTCTTCGGGTGTGCAGGCGGCCTGCAGGCGCTCGGGCGGGCCGGTCCAGGCCAGCAGCAGCAGCGCGCGCGTTTGCGCCGTGCCTTGGGGCTGCGCGGCGTGGTTGGGGCGCTGCGGGCGGGCCGGGCGCTCCTGCTGCGGCGTGCGCCCCGGGTGGCTGGCCGCCAGCCACTGCAGGCGCGGGCGGTCGCGCAGCACGGCAAACACCGCGTCGGCCAGCAAGGCGCGCTCGCGGCTGCCCAGCGCGCCTTGCTGGCGAAAAAACTCGGCCACGGTGGCGTCGGCCGGGTGCTCAAAACGCAGCACGCGGCTCAACAGCGCGCTTCCCAATTCCAACAAAGTGTGAGGATGCATATTGCCGGCTATTGTCGGCTATTGGACAATGACACCCTTTACCGAGCTACGCCCATGACCCAGCCCCCCTACACCGAAACGCCGCTGCCCCTGACGATCGAACAGCTCTGGGTCTATCCCATCAAATCGTGTGCCGGCGTGCGGCTGGCGCAGGCCGAGCTGCTGCCCAGCGGGCTGCTCTGGGACCGCACCTGGATGGTGGTCGATCAGCGCGGCGAGTTCCTGTCGCAACGCGAGCTGCCGCGGCTGGCGCTGGTGCGGCCGCGCTTCAGGCTCGGGCAGCTCGAGCTGCAGGCGCCGGGCATGTTGTCGCTCTATTTGGCACTGGATGCGGCCGAAGCGCCGTGCAAGGTGCGGGTCTGGGACGACGAGCTCGACGCCTACGACATGGGCGACGTGGCAGCGCAGTGGTTCAGCGATTTTTTGCTCGCCGACCGGCCCCAGCTCGGGCTGCGGCTGCGGCTGGTGCGCTTCGACCCGGATTGCGTGCGGCCATCGGATGTGCGCTGGACCGGCGGCATTCAGGCCCCCAACACCTTCAGCGACGGCTACCCGCTGCTGCTGCTGAGCGCGGCGGCGCTGGACGAACTCAACCAGCGCCGGCGCCTGCTCGGGCAAGAAGCGCTGGGGGTGGAGCGCTTTCGCCCCAACCTGCTGCTGGGCGGCCTGCAGGCACACGACGAAGACCGGCTGGCCGAACTGCGTTTTTCTGTGGCGGCCAGCGCCGGCGTGGGCACCGCCAGCGCAACAAGCGGCGAAAATGCCGAAGTCTGGCTGCAACCGGTCAAGCCCTGCGCGCGCTGCTCGATCCCCGACGTCGATCCGGCCACCGGCATCGAGCAAGGCGACGCGGTCAGCACCCTGTTGCACAGCTACCGCCAAGACCGGCGGCTGCTGGGCGCGGTCACCTTTGGCATGAACGCGATCGTGCGCCAAGGCGCGGGCTTGACGTTGCACGAGGGCATGCCCGGCTACGGGCGCTGGGGCGCGTGGCAGTAAGCGGCCTGCGCTGCGGCCACCCCAACCACCCCAGCGTTCAAATGCGCTTGAGCAGGCGCGCCAGATCGAGCCGGATGCGCAGATCCTCGGGCGCCACCGGGGCCGTGATGGCGTACAGGGGCAGTTGGGTGTCGCGCTTGACCGGGATGCTCAGCAGCATGCCGTCGGGCCCGGTGATGGCCAACGCGAGCGGGGCGTTGACCTTGGCCCCGCGCCGCACCACCAGCGCCGTCTCACCGGTTTTGAGCCGCACCAAGGTACCGGGCGGGTACATGCCGAACTGCTTCACAAAGCAAGCACCCAGCGGGCTGGCGCTGGCTTCAGCCTCGAGGTACAGGTTGCCCACCACCACCTTGGGCCACATGCCGCGCCGGGTGCTGCGCGGGCTGATGCGCGCCACGAACAGATCGCTCAGGCGCAGCAACTGCTGCCCCAGATCGAGCTCGGTTTTCTGGCTCGGGTAACCGCTGCCGTCGGGCGCTTCGTGGTGGTCTTGCACCCAGCGCAACCAGTCGGCGTCGGTCACGCCCAAGGCGCGCAGCAGGGCCGCCGAGTCGCTCGGGTGGGCGCTGATTTTTTCGCGCTGGTAGGCCGTGGTCTGCTGTGCCTGGGTGGCCAGCAGGTCTTGCAGCTCGGCCATGGCGATGTTCATGGTCAGGGCCGCGCGCAGCAGCGCGCCGCGCTGCGGCTCCTCGATCGGCAGCAGCGGCGCCACCAGCAGACAGGCGCTGGCCGCGAGCAAGGCGTGGGTGGCGCAGTAGCCGTATTGCCGATCCGAGAGCATTTGCACCAGCACCAGCAGGCTGTCGTCGGGCCGGTTTTGCAGCGTCAGGCGCAGCCCGGTTTCGATGAAGGTCAAGCGGCGCGCGAAATCATGCGCCTGCGCGCCCTCGAGCAGCAGCGCCGCCAGCCGCCGGCGCAGCGCCGGCATGGCCTCGACCGGGTCTGGGTCGATCTGCAGGCGCACATCGGGCAGCATCGGCTCCAGGGCAGCGGGCAGCTCCCAGAGGCTGGGGTCGTGCGGGTCGAGCGGCATGGCGCAAAAAAATCCCGGTAAAGGAAAAAGCGGGGCAGCGGGGACGGGGGAGTCTGGCAGGCTGGCGGCACCGGTAAAATCGGCGGCTTCTGTTTTTTGTCATTTTAGGGCTTCCATGAGTCTCAAGTGCGGCATCGTCGGTTTGCCCAACGTCGGCAAATCCACCCTCTTCAACGCCCTGACGCAGGCCGGCATCGCGGCCGAGAACTACCCTTTTTGCACCATCGAGCCCAACGTCGGCGTGGTCGAGGTGCCCGACGCGCGCCTGCAGCAGCTGGCGGCCATCGTCAAGCCCGAGCGCATCGTGCCGGCGATCGTCGAATTCGTGGACATCGCCGGTCTGGTGGCCGGCGCCAGCCAAGGCGAGGGCTTGGGCAACCAGTTTCTGGCCCACATCCGCGAGACCGATGCCTTGGTCAACGTGGTGCGCTGCTTCGAAGACCCGAACGTGATCCACGTCGCCGGCCGCGTCGATCCGGTGGCCGACATCGAAGTCATCCAGACCGAGCTCTGCCTGGCCGACCTGGGCACGGTGGACAAAGCGCTGCAGCGCGCCAGCAAAGCCGCCCGCAGCGGCAACGACAAAGACGCCGCCCGGCTGCTGGCGCTGCTGGGCCCGGTGCAGGCCGCACTCAACCAAGGCCAGCCGGTGCGCGCGCTGGCGCTGAGCGCCGACGACCAGGCGCTGCTCAAACCGCTGTGCCTGATCACCGCCAAACCGGCCATGTTCGTGGGCAACGTGGCCGACGACGGCTTCGAAAACAACCCCTTGCTGGCCAAGCTGCAAGCCTACGCCGAGACGCAAAACGCGCCGGTGGTGGCCATTTGCGCCAAGATCGAGGCCGAACTGGCCGAGATGGAGCCCGCCGACCGCCTCGTCTTTCTGCAAGAAATGGGGCAAGATGAACCGGGCCTGAACCGGCTCATCCGCGCCGGCTTCAAGCTGCTGGGCCTGCAGACCTACTTCACCGCCGGCCCCAAAGAGGTGCGCGCCTGGACCGTGCGCATCGGCGCCACGGCACCGCAGGCGGCAGGCGTGATCCACGGCGACTTCGAGCGCGGCTTCATCCGCGCCCAGACCATCGCCTTCGACGATTACCTGGCCTGCAACGGCGAGCAAGGCGCCAAAGACGCCGGCAAAATGCGCGCCGAAGGCAAAGACTACCTCGTGCGCGACGGCGATGTGATGAATTTTTTGTTCAACGTCTAAACGGTACCAAACACACCCGTTTCATGCCTGTGCAGCAAGCTGTTACCCTCTGTGGCGCACGCAAGCTCAGGCCGGCCGGTGGGTTTGCAGCCACTCTTTGAGCGCCGCGTTCATGCGCGTTTGCCAGCCTGGGCCGCTGGCTTTGAACGCCTCGATAACCTCGGGGTCGTAGCGCACCGTTAGCGCCTGCTTCGGGCTGCTGACTCGGGGGCGGCCACGGCGCACGAGTCGCTCGCCGAGGTACTCATCGGCCTGCTCAAAGAAGGCATCCGTCAACTCGGGTGCGTCGTCAGGGTCCACCCAGGTGGCTTTCGTAGCGCTCTTGCTCGCGTTCATTGGCTTTCCTCATACTGATGATCCGCCGCGCCTGGCTGCGGGGCGTCCAGACCAGCACGACCATGCGCGCGTCCAGACGACCCACCGTGATGTAGCGCAGCTCCTTGTGCCCACGCGCATCCGGTGCGGTGAAATGCCGCCCCCCAAAAACCTCAGCGGCCCGAGCAAAGTCCAGACCTCTCTCAGTCAGAGTGCGCTCGCGCTTGTCGGGATCTTATTCAATGTTCAGCATATTACTGTAACCACGAATAATATCAAGCCCTGCTACCTGCAACCCCCAGCAGCGGGTGCGACCAAGCCCAAGCTGCGCGTCCACGTCAAGCAGCCAGCAGCCATCGCGGTCACAGCCCGGGCTGGCGCCCGATGCGCAGCCACAGTGCGTACAGCGCCGGCACGTAGAGCAGCGTGATGGCGGTGCCCACCGCCACGCCGCCGATCAGCACGTAGGCCAGCGGGCCCCAGAACAGATCGAAGGTCAGGGGCACGAAGGCCAGCACGGCCGCCACGGCGGTGAGGATGACTGGGCGCGCGCGCTGCACTGCGGCTTCCACCACCGCCTCGCGCGCAGGCAGGCCGGCGGCAAAGTTGTCTTGCACCTGCTGGGTCAGGATCATGGTGTTGCGCATCAAAATGCCGGCCAGCCCGATCAGGCCCAGCAGCGCCACAAAGCCAAACGGCTGGCTAAACAGCAGCAGCGCCAGCACCGCGCCCACCAGCCCCAGCGGCGCCGTGGCCAGCACCACAAAGCTGCCCGAAAACGAGCGCATCTGCAGCATGATGAAGATCAGCATCAGCGCCACCATGAGCGGAAACAACTGCTGGATCGAGGCGTTGGCTTGGCCCGCCTTCTCGACCGAGCCGCCGAGGTCTATGCGATAGCCCGGCGGCAGGCTGGCGCGCAGATCGGCCATCTGCAGCCACAAGGCGTTCGAGACATCGGGCGGCTGGGCCCCGCGCACATCCGCATTGACCGCCAAAAAGGGCTCGCGGTTGAGCCGCTTGAGCACCGGTTCCTGGTGCAGCAACTCCAGCCGTCCGACTTGCTCCAGCGCCACCACGCGGCCGTCGAGGGTGCGGATTTCGATCTGCTCGGGCAGCAAGGCCGCCGCACCGGCGGGCAGGGCGGCGCGCGCCTGCAACTGCACCGTGCGCGTGCCCTGGCGCAGTTCGCTCACCGGCACGCCGCCGAGCTGGAACTGCAGTTGCTGGGTCAGTTCGCGCGGCGTCAGCCCGATCAGGCGCAGGCGCTGGGTGTCGAGCGTGAGCTGCAGCACCAGCGCGCGCTCGTCCCAGTCGAGCTGGGTGTTGTGGGTGTGCGGGTGCGCCTGCATCAGCGCGCGCACCTCGTGTGCGATGCGGCGCAGTTCGAGCGGATCGGGGCCGATGACGCGAAAGCTCACCGGCCATGGCACCGGCGGCCCAAACAGCAGCTGCTGCACCCGCACCCGGGCCTCGGGGAAAGCGCCGGCGTCGATGCGCGCCTGCAGCTCGGCCATGACCGCGTCGCGGCCCGCAGCGTCGACCCCGATCGCCAGCAGCTTGCCAAAGGCCGGGTTGGGCTGCTCGGGATTGGCCGAGATGAAGAAGCGCGGCGCGCCGGCCCCCACATAGGCCGAGAGCGAACGCAGCTCGGGCCGCCCGGCCAACAGCGCCTCGATCCGGCGCACGGTGGCGTCGGTCTGGTGCACCGAGCTGCCCTGCGGCAGTTGCACGCTGATGAGCAGCTCGGGGCGGTCCGAGCCCGGAAAAAACTGCTTTTGCACCTGCGTCGCCATGGCCCAGGCGCTCAGGGCCAGCAGCGCCAGCGTGAGCAGCACCACCGGCACGCGCCAGCGCACGCAGGCCTCGATCAGCGCGCGCAGTTGGCGGTAGCCGCGGGTCTGGTACGGATCGGCGGCGGCGTGGCGGCTGTAGTCGGGCAGCAGCTTGACGCCTAGGTAGGGCGTAAACACCACCGCCACCAGCCACGAGGCCAACAACGCGTAGGCCAACACCCAAAAGATGTTGCCGGCGTATTCACCCACACCCGACTGGGCAAAACCGATCGGCACAAAGCCCGCCACCGTCACCAGGGTGCCAAACAACATCGGCGCGGCGGTGGCGTTCCAGGCGTGGGTGGCAGCGCGCACCCGGTCCCAGCCCTGCTCCATCTTGACGATCATCATCTCGATGGCGATGATGGCATCGTCCACCAGCAGCCCAAGGGCGATGATGAGCGCGCCCAGGGTGATGCGGTCGAGGTTGATGCCGGTGAACTTCATCAGCAAAAAGGTCAGGCCCAGCGTGAGCGGGATCGCAATCGCCACCACCAACCCGGCGCGCCAGCCGATGGCCCACATGCTCACCAGCATCACCACCAGCACCGCCGCCAGAAACTTTTTCTGGAACAAATCGACCGCCTGGGTGATGGCGTCGGCCTGGTTGGTGAGCACGGTGAGCGTCATGCCCAGCGGCAGCGCGGCCTGCTGCTGCTGCACGAACTCGGCCAGGCGCGCGCCAAAGGCGAGCCCGTTCTCGCCCTGTTGCATCACCACGCCCAGCAACAGCGCGTCCTGCCCTTGGGCGCGCACGAGGTAGCTCGGCGGCTCCTCGTAGCCCAGCCGCACCGTGCCCAGGTCTTGCAGTTGCAACAGTTGCCGGCCCACGCGCAGCGGCACCTCGGCCAGTTGCTTGGGGTCGGCCAGATCGGCCGGCACGCGCAGCCGCACCTGCGGCCCGGCCAGCTCCAAGGCACCGGCCGGCAGCAGTGTGTTGTGGGCCTCGATGGCGTCAAACACCGCCTGCGGGCTCAAGCCCAGCGCGTGCAGGCGCGCCATGTCGAAGTCGATGAACACGCGCTGCGGCCGCTCGCCCAGCAACTGCGCCTTGTGCAGCCCCGGCAGTTGCTGCAAGCGGTCACGCAGGGCTTCGGCCATCGGCGTGAGCGCGCGCTGCGGCAAGCCCGGCGCGCTCAGCGCCATGAGCGAAAAATAGACGTCGCCAAAGTCGTCGTTGACCAGCGGCCCGATGACGCCGCGAGGCAGCCGCGGCGCTTCGTCGCTCATGCGCTGGCGCACCTCGTCGAACAGATCGGGCACCTGGGCGCTCGGGGTGTAGTCATGAAACTCGACCTGCAAATCGGCCCGCCCCGGCCGGATGGTGGACTCGACCCGGTACAAGTTTGGCACTTCCTGAATGCGGCGTTCGAGCCGGTCCACCACCTGCGCCTGCATCTGCTCGGCGCTGGCACCGGGCCAGTGCGCCGACACCATCATCACCCGCACCGTGAAGGCCGGGTCTTCGGCGCGCCCGAGCGACAAAAAGGCGTAGATACCGCCCAGCACCGTCAAGATGATGAAAAACAGCGTCACGGCGCGCTCGCGCAGCGCCAGCGCCGACAGGTTGGGAAAGCTCATCGGGGCAGCGCCTGCACCGCCAGGCCGGGCGTGAGCAAATGCACGCCCAGCGCCACCACGGCCTCGCCCTCGGCCAGCGGGCTGCGGATGTGGGCGTGGGTGGCGTCGATGTGCAGCAGCGTCACCAGCACCGGCTGCGCCCGGCCCTCGGCCACGCGCCACAGCTGCGCACCGCCGCCGCGTTCGTCCAGCGCCCCCAGCGGCACGCGCTGCAGCGCCGCCTCGGCGGTGGCCGCGTGGCCTTCGGGCTGCAGCGCCACGCGCACCACCGCCCCCAAGGGCCAAAGCGCCGGGTCGAGCGCGCCCACGATGCGGTAGCGCGCGCGCCAGGTGCGGCTGAGCGGGTCGGCCGCGCCGGCCACTTCACGCAACTGCAGCGGCTGGCGCGCGCCGTCGGGCAACACGGCATAACCCGTGCGCGGCGCGTTCAGGCCTTGGGGCAAAAACAGCTCGATTTCGCGCTCACCCGCGTGCGCCAGCGTGCCCACGCTCTGGCCAGCAGCCAGCACTTGGCCGGGTTCGGCGCTGAGGTCGAGCAGCACCCCGGCCGCCGGGGCGCGCAACTGCGTGTGCTGGCGCAGGTTGCGCGCCACCGCCGCTTGGCTGCGCGCCGCCTGCGCGCGCGCACCGGCCTCGCGCAGCGCCAGCTCGAAGCGCTCCAGCGTTTGCGCGCTCACAAAGCCTTGTGCCACCAACTGGCGTTGGCGCTCGAGTTCGCGCTCGGCGTTGCGCTGCGCCGCTTCGGCGCTGGCCAGTTGCGCCGCCGCGCTGGCTTCCTGGGCCTGCAGGTCGTGCGCATCCAGCGTCAGCAGGATCTGGCCGGCGGTTACGGGCTGGCCGGCCTGCACCGGTCGCGTCAGCACCCGGCCGCCCACCTGCAAGGCCAGCGGCGTTTCGTGGCGCGCGCGCAGCGTGCCCGAAAACTGGCGCTCGGCCGGGGCCGAGGCCTCGATCGGCACCGTTTTCACCCACGGCGGTGCGGCTTCGGCAGTGGGCGCAGCGGGGCCCTGGCAGGCCGTCAAAAAAACGAGGGCCGTCAAGCCGAGCAAGGCGGCCCTAAGCGTGTAGGCAGTCATGGCATCCCGATTGATTTTTAGACCCCGCTGCGCCGACGGGGTCGAGAGCGTCCCATTCTAGTATCTTTCTTGTACTGACCTTGCCCCTAGAATCCGTATCCCATAGCCGAGTCACGAATTGGTTTGCTTGGCCTGAGCCGCGAGCCAGTTTTTCTCGAAGCGCATCGGGCTGACGTAAGCCAGCGTCGAGTGTAGCCGGGTGCTGTTGTACCAGAGTACCCAGTCGATGACCTCGTCCTTGGCTTGGCGCCTTGTCACGAAGCGCTG
>Ga0209316_100127_pt1 | contig 28122 bp, 25 predicted proteins | sample 3C3metaG_FD_184150 | JGI IMG/M metagenome (GOLD analysis project Ga0209316, IMG submission 184150) | Freshwater bacterial and archeal communities from Indian Creek, Illinois, USA - 3C3 metaG (SPAdes) (version 3) | ecosystem: Environmental > Aquatic > Freshwater > Unclassified | place: USA: Indian... | reverse complement strand
ACCATCCTCTCTCCTCCTGTATAGATATTTTGACCAATACTGACTATACAGGTTTTTATCGTGAAGTGGATCACTTTTTTCTGAGCGTTTAGCTCAGTTTTGGATCACTATTATTTTAGCGTTTATACTTTAGCATTGTGCTCTTTTACCATTCTATAAGTTTCTGCAATTTTATAATTAGATTTCCCTGAGCCAAGACCTCCTATTATGTGGATAGAATTTTTATATTCAAGATTTTCATTCTGTAAACTACTTGAATTGATAAGTTTAATTTCTGGCCTTTTTGACCAATTGCCAGGCATACTTTTAAATAAATTGCTCCAGTTATAATTCTTTGGTAAACAAATATTTTTTTTTCTTAACATAGAGAGGTAAAATATCACTCTTTTGACCAAGTAATCTTTCCGGAATTTCACCTTTAAACTCAGTTCTTATTTCTTCATCATGCTTAAACTTCTTATAATATCTAATTTTTCTATAGTATTTGAAAGCTCCACTTTCTGCTACTTTTATATCGTTTTTTTCGAGAGTAATATCTTCAAGGAGCTGTTCATCATACTTCTGTATCCTATCTTCATCAATATAAGATGGATTTTGCTGCAGCATTCCATCTTCATCAATAATAAACAAACCAATATCGTTAGAAACTTCTTTATATTTTTTTAGTGCCTCTAGCCATACTTTCTTATTTCCATATTTATGGCAATGTCTGCGAAGATTATATAGTTCGTTGCTATACTTTTCTAACTTGATCCATGGATATAAATCCTTTAAATATTGGGTTACTATTATCCATGCATCTTCAGCTTGTTCACCTATAAAAGCTTTATTGAACAAATAAAGCATGAGTTCTACCCGGCCAAATTCCTTTTCGCTCATATCAATTTTATATCTTTTCAAATGGAATTTTACTTGATTTCTTCCCATATTACCTACTCCCAATATTCAAATATTTGTTTATTTTCTTGTCCAGTTCATATTCATAAATCACTCTTACATGTATGCCTCTCATCTTAAGCTCAGCAAGAACACTTTCCTTATACGCTTGATTCAATGCTTTTCTGTGGTTGGGGATGACGAGAAAAACTGGATGTTCAGAGCTAAGCTTTTCTATATTGCCATTTTGAATAATACTATCAACCAATTTCACTGGGCTCTTGTGGTCCTTCACATCCAAGTCAATTACTCTGCCCCCATAGGATATTCGGATATCATATAAATCAATTTCCGGATATAGCTCAATATTGAATTCTTTATACTTCTGTTTAAGTGAAACATAAATCTTATTCTCTGAGATTGATGGTAACAAGATAAATAGATATGCTCCTTTTGTAAGAATGAAATACTTCTTATTATTAACGTTTAAGATAGTGGGCTCTTGATCCCTTTTTAATTCTTTACATAGTTCGCTACTGCAAAGACCTTCTTTTTTACTATCATAACTTACTGGATAACCGCAGATTGGGCAAAGAAAAACCTTATCCTTTGTTGTATCGAAAGGTTTATACAAATTTCTTAAAACTTTCCTCAGTTCATCTGGAAATTCATCTAAAAACTCTTCCAAATCAAGTTTTTCAATAATTGCGTTTTTGGGGCTAATAAACGATCTGCCTTTTCTATAGTACTCTATGTAAATTGAGTCATTTGTTTTTTTGAATAAATTCCTACAAGCTAAGAGAAAATCAAACATGTATTTTTGTTCAACCTCCTCAACGCTATGTATTTCATTCATCCATTCTACAAAATCCGGATTTAGTGTACCGTAAATTGTAAGTATACTTTTCCCAGACATCTTTTCGACTATCCCTGAGAAATTGATTTCCCACTCATTTATAGGCTTGCCTAATAACTTTATGAATTCGTACAAGTTATTAGGAAATCGACTTAATCCGTTATTAATCATATGCTTAACAAGCTTATTTTGATAATGGATTACATCAGCAGGCATATTAGAGTAGTCATTTTCCCATGCGTATAAACTTTTTATTATGCCAAAAACAATCTCATCTGTTTTTTCCATATTATCACCTTTACAACTTTTGTATTCATCTATATTCTATCAGATTGGGTGTACGTTAAAACGGACAACGAATTTAAATTAAAAAATTTTACTTCAATAATAGTTTTACTGCTTTATTATTTTAAAGATATAGAGATGTGAGCTTATTCAAACTCTCAGCATATTTCTCAACAACACACTCTGGCGACAGTATCTTCACTTTTTCTCCAAACTGAAATATCCAAGCAAAAAATGTTGAGCTAACAGCAACCTTTATTCTAACAATAAAGTTATTTTCATCAGCCCTCTCTATAGTAATATCCTTACCATAACGATCAATCACTACATTGACAAGAGAATTATCAAACTGGATTTTGACTGTTTCCTCTTCGCCTCCGAACATATTAAAAACTTTTTTTGAATACTCAGCAATATTAAAATGCTCTCCATCAGGCAGTTTTACCCTAGCCTGCTCATTAATTTCAATATCAGCCATTTTGTCTACCCTGTAATGAGTGAAGTCTCCATACTTCTCTGAATATGTTATGAGGTAGTAATTTTCATCATCCCAGGATAATGCATATGGGCTGGTTATATATTTCTCGCCGTTTTTTCGAAACTTCTTTTCTTTATTTACAGTATACTCAAAGTATTTGAACGATACCTGTCTATTTTCTGCTATGGCAAGGTGAAGCTTGTCCACATTGTAGTATATACTCTCGTTTAGCGTCTTGGTTCTGTTTGCAACATAAACTTGACGCTGAAGTTGCATAGCCTGATGGACACTTGCGAAACTCTCAATTTTCTTAATAAGCTCATTACTTTTTTTATGTGTAATAAACTTTGAACATTGGACTGCATCCACAAGCAGCTTCAATTCCGGCATCTCAAAAAGTCGATTAGCCACAAAATAATCTGTAGTCTTAGTTTTACGGGTAGTTATATCAATACCATACTGGCGTAATGATTCAATATCATCATATATTGATTTCCTCTCAGCTGTAATCCCATACTTTTCAAGCTCTGCAATCATTTCGTTTAGTGTTATGGTATTATCTTCGTCTGTCTTTTCCATTAGTATTTTCATAAGGTAAAGGATTTTTAACTTTTGATTAGCCCCTTTTGCCATAACTGCACCTCAAATTTATTTATAGTTACCCTAAATATTTACACCTCCTATGATACCATAATATCACAAGAGGTGTCCAATAAAAAGGATAGTGTTATCATATTAAATTACTTCTGCTATTTCTCTTAATCTTGTATATATGTTCTCCCACTTCGAATTTAAGTTAAGCGTTTTTACATATATCTTTTTTCCTTGGATGCTGTAAGTAAAGTCAAACTCTGTATCCACAACCGGATATATAAGCATTCCTGCCTTTTCCCCATTAAAAGTACTGTTGTTAATATAAGTATAAATTTGATACAGATTTGAAGAGATAAGTTTTTTTGCATCCCCAACATTTCTTATTTGCAGAGCATTAGTATAATACTTCGCATCAATAATAAGCTGCCGATGCTTGGTTTGTAAAACTATATCGGTTCTCATAACAGGTAGAAAATTTTCACCGATATGTGTAAAATCAACATCCTTATTCCATTCAAAAATAGGGGAATGGACCGTCACATTAGGTAATTCTTTTTTATAAAAATTAAGTATGAATTTCTCATAGAGTGCTGCCATTCGGTGGTCTCTTATAAAGTCCTTAAAATCTGTCTCACCTTTTTGAGATGTGACTATCAGCTCATCATAAAGCAATTCACAAATATCCATTATCAATTTGTAAAACCTGTTGTTCCGGTGAAACCTGATACGGGAAAAATGTGATTTTTCCAATGGTATAATATCAATGCCCTCAAAATATCTGCTGATATTCATAAGCTGCTGCCTAATAACCTTATCCAACTGTTTGTATTTTATTAAAGTAACAAGTGATGTCCTTATTATCTGATTAAACAAAACATTGGAGGAAAGCTCATCAAATTCACAATTTAGTCTTCCCAGAATATATGTCTGTCTTTTTATTGTTTCATCAATACCAATCCGGCCTCTTAAAACAGGCAATTCATCCGATACATTGATATACTCCCTGTTAAAGCCCCGTTTAATAAGCAAACTTAGTCCGTTCACTAGAATTTTCCCAAATAAGTCATAGATATTGTCAAACTCCTCATTTGACAATTTGACATTATCGCCCTGCTTTAAAACGTCATAAGCATAGCTGAGCATATAGTATATATTTTTAATAGGAATTACATTTGTCATTTATTCTCACCCCAACAAGTAGTCCATATGCTCCTGCGCTTTCTCTTCATTGTCAAACCAATATTCCTCAATAAGTGGATTTATTTCATACTCAATAACACTCTGATACCAATTTTCATCTGTTGATGGATTGCAAAAATAACTGTGTCCTATTCTAAATCCCTTGCCCAAATTGCTGTCTGTGGCAATTTGATTATTCAAATATGTTAACCGGCTTATTATTTTTTCAATTAAGTCCGAATGAATACCACTATCAGTCAAATGCTTTTTAAACGAATGTGTATTAAAAGCCGGCACAATCTCTATAAAACAAAATCTTCTTCTAAGAGCATAATCAATCATTGCCAGCGAACGGTCAGCAGTATTCATCATACCAATAATATAAACATTCTGAGGTACATAAAAACGGCTGTCTGGTTTGTATGTGAGAGGAACTGCAAACCTTGAGCCACGTTTATCATTTTCAATTAGCATTAGAAGTTCACCAAAAATTTTACTTAGATTTCCTCTATTTATCTCATCAATAATAAAGTAATAATCTTGTTCAGGATCATTAGAAGCCTTTATACAGAACTGATGAAAAATACCATTCCTAAGTTCAAAGCCTCCTCCTTCAACAGGTCTAAATCCCATAACAAAGTCTTCATATGAATAGTTTTGGTGAAATTGAACCATTTCTATTCTTGAATCATCAACACTTCCCATAAGTGAATAAGCCAGCCTTTTAGCTGCAAATGTCTTACCTACACCAGGTGCACCTTGCAAGATTATATTTTTCTTTCTCTTCAGAAGAATCGATATTTCATCATATTGTTGCTCTGAAATAAAAACCTCATTTAAAAAATCTTCCTTGGAGTACAATTCTAATGAACCTTTTGTGCCAGAAGGCTCATCTTCTTTAATCAAGTCTATAATAGCCTCATATTCATCTTGAGTAAGCCTAAAAAGGCTGCCTCTTGGTGTTTTGAAGTACTCCATATTTTGAAGCTCATCAATTTCAAGTAAAGCACTATACTTAATGGGGTTAATGAGATTTTGAACTTTTTCAACCCAGATTCGCTCTCCATCATGTCCCTTTGAAATTTTGCATATAGCTACGATAGCCTTTTCCGGGTATGATTCATAACCAATGACAATATCTCCTACTTTCACATTTTCGAAGTTCTTGTAAATTTTTCTTTTATGTCCATTTTCATTAATTGATGTATATTCTACTGCCTGACCAACTTCAATATTGCTAAAGCTCCATATTTTAGGGCTTGCATTTAACCACCAGTAATTTGCGACTCCATCAGTAACATTAGAAGTTAGCATGACTATTTCATCAGAAATCAATTCTTGAACTCTCATATCAAAGCAGGGCAAAAGGATGTTTTTCTCAAATTCAGCATAATCATTTCTTGGTACACACCAAGCAGTTGAATTGTAATTTGGAGTCCAACCCTTCTGTGAAGCCGAATATTGATAATCAGGATTTTTTGAATAAGCTACAACTTCATAGCTTCTATATAGCCATCCCTGAGTCTTGCTTTCCAGTTGTCCAGCTTCTGAAGTAATCTTTCCAAGGAGTTTAATACCATTATTCCCATAGCACAAATAAAAATAATCTCCAATTTTTATACCATTCTCAAACTCATTTCCTTGACCTCTTCCAGTATCTCTATGTACAGTGACTATCCCTTGGTCAAAATATTTCTCTCTTTCTTCTTCAGTAAAGCTACCATCATTACCATGTGATATTTTCCAAATATTCATTTTTCCATCTTTTGAAACAGCCATATGATTAACTGCATCATCCTCTACAATTTCCTTACTTCTACCATAGACAGACAATTTCATGTCCATAGCCCTATAGTTCCTAAATACACATTTTTCATCCCTGAATTTCTTAAGCTGCCTTGAGTTCTGTATATAATACTCCAATTCTTTAGGTTTTACTAATGATACCCCTTCTATTTGAAATAATGCTACTGTATCATTAACAGCACTATTCATGGTAGGAAAGACATATGGCTTCAAACAATGCAGCATTACAGAAGCAGCAGCACTCTGCATCCCCTTAATACCCTTTTTAATTGCTTCCTGAACCTTTACAAACATTGCTTCATCATCGTCCATGCTTTTCAACTCTATGCAAAGAGAAATGAATCTTTGAGCGCTTTCTTTATCTGCTTTTGAAGCGAATGTGTGAAAGCCAGTACCAAACATTCCAATAGACCACCCTAAATTTTTACCTTCTTCCGTAATATTCTCATAGATATGCTGAACAGCTTTTTCTTTAACTTTGTCTAAAACAGCAAAAAGCCTGTCCTTTTCTTCTGCGCCCAGATGACTATCCTTAATTTTCTGTCGTTTCACATCAACACCGCTTCTCCAAGTACCAACAACCATAAGGTAAAGAAGATCCAAGTCACTAATATCAAGTTGCTCCCGTGGAATAGTTGATAGTGATTCAACAGTTTCTCTTACAAGTTCATATGACCCATCATGCCTATCAGGTTCTACATCAGCTACGGTCTTAAGTTCCTGAATCATCCGGTTATCTTTAAACTCTATGTATAGTTTCAAAGCAGCTTTTAATGTATGCGTTCCATTATAAACATCACCATCTATTGGTATACTGTGCTTTGGTTTACTTCCAAGCTTTTTATCAGCCGTTGTATAAGTAAGCTGCTCAATAAGATTTACACACCTATCTGTACTATACAACTTATCCAAATCGCCATAAAATTTTTCGATTCTTAGGCAATTTGAAGATCTTGCATTACTTGTAGTTGTATCAAGTTTTTTGAAACCCTTAAGCCATGTATAGAATAAGTCTCTATTCATCTTGTTTCTTCCCCCATCAAAAACATATTTCAACATTCGGTATAGTAATGCCTCTATTGGCACCATCATATCATATTAGATGTCCAATAAAAAGGATAGTGATTCTTAGCTACTTTAGCATTTACTAAATAGTCGTAAATTTGGGCTCTACTTTTCTCATTTAGTTTTGTTTATACAATGCTTTCTTTAATTCAATCCAAGATTGAGCGATTACTATATCTTGTATTCTCTGTTTCAACTGTAATACAGCAGAGCAGTACCGGTCCTTCATCCTCGCTTCATTAATACCAAGCTGTTCTCCAATATTTAATATCCAAGCACAAACCCCAGGTGCAACTAAAGCACGTTCTTTGTTAAATTCTTTAGAGCCATTTGTACATCCCTGTAAATCATAGAAACAAACCGTCAAGTACATATCCAAAGCATTATCCAGCTGATTAATATGCTCGTAAATGTTCCCAATATGCATTAGGCTGTTCCTATATAAACCTATGTTTGAATCGCGATAATGCTTGCTGGTCTGTTCATTAATACAAAATAGCATGGCTTCTTCAATACTGACATTTCGAGTCTTAATAATTTTTGCTACATCGCTTGCGTTTAGGCTTTCATATGAAATAATTGTTTTAACCCAATTCCTTTGAGCTTTTTCATTTCTAATCCCTGTTAGTTTTTCGGTTTCATTTTCGGTTATTATCATCTTTTCGCCAGTGAAGATACTGTTTTTCACCAGTACTGTATTTCCACACTCATTACATTTTCCTTTTTGAGTCGGACGCTTTGCTAAGGATTTTTTGCAATAAGGGCAGATGCCATCATTATAATGCTTGATATTTTCATCAAATACATGAACATCAATTGCATCGAACAAAACAGATTTTCTAAATACTTCATCAGGTTCCTTTGTAGCTGCATTTTTAACTGTTTGAACTTGCTGATTATATTCGCCACCCTTTCTTAGCTCCTTAAGAATTAATTTTACATTTTCGTGAGTGGCCTGCAACAACTCTAATACAGTGTCAGAAAAAGCTTGATTGTCGATGATAGAAGGCACATTAATAACACGTTGGTTTGAATCGAGTGAGTAATTAGCAATTATCATCTGTTGCACAATTGGGCATTTTTGGGGAGAGTACTTTCCAAGTGGTAGATTATCAGTTTCAAACTTATCTTGCAGTAACTTTTTCAATTCAATCTCAAATAAATTACTTTCATCCTTTAAATACCTTTTGTTAGCAAATCCCACTTTCCCTGTAAGTGCCATCATCTCTATTGCAGCAAGCCCCATTCCCATGTATTGCTTGGCAAGAATATAAATGTTTGACAATGCCACTTCTTCAACATCCTCCACACTATTTATGAATTTTACAAGTAAATCTTCTCGCTTATGAAAAAGACACGACGCAATTAAAGCATTAGATGAATATGCAGAAAAAGAGTTATTCTTATGATACTTACGCAGTCTGAGGATCATATCGAAAGCTGCCTCAATGTTTCCAAAGAACAGATGGCGTTCAAGCCCGTAATAAAAAATAAACACATATCCAATATTTATACTTGACTCTACATTCCTCAACCAGTTCAAGTATATCCACCGTTGTTCAGGAGAAATCGAATTATAGGCAGGATAATAGGAAGGACGTTCAACCTCATCTATACTGTTAGGCTGCTTTATGGGTAGATTCATGCTGATTGCGCTTGGCTCCATTGAACCCATAAATGATATCTCTAAATTCATACCATCAATGTTTATTGATGATTTGTGTTTTGCAGTTTGAATATAATTCTTATATGGACCGTCATTAAACCATAAGAGCTGCAGTACATCTTTAGCAACAGTATCCGGTCGTATAGCAATCATATTTGTTTTCGGCTCTATTGCAGCCTTTTGTACAGGAACAATCTCTTGAATGCTACTTGTTTTCTTTTTGAAAATGTTAAACAACCCCATGCTTTAACCCCCATCTTTCTGCTTTTTAAGACTTTCTCCTATTTACTCTAAATCAAATATCCATACTATTTTTTTCTAAGTTTTCTATATACCTCTGGCAGCATTAAAGACATCATATAATTCAAGAAGTTTTCATCGCCAAACATTCTGACAAAAAATTCTTCATTCTTTTCATATCGCTGTGCCGCTATATCTTTAAACTGTTGCTCAAAGATGTGCTTAAATGTGGATTCATCATTATTTTTAGCAAAATTGACAAGAGTTTCATCAGCCAAAAAGTCCTCTGTCATTTGCATCATAACTTTATCCATGCCGGTAAAGTTTGTTCCAAATCGTTCATTGATTTTTTCAATAATTTCTGAAAGAGGCTCTTTCTTTTTTTGTTTACCTCCCTTTTCACCTTTTACCGCATATACAGAACCAGTCTCCTTTACAAGTTCTATACTCCCCTCAAAAGCCTTCTCAAGCTTGTAGTATTCTAGAAGCACCTTGTTATCAACAGTTACTTTCTCTGTACTACCCTTTGGCAGCAACTTCTGCAAGAACTTTGCATAGACATAATACTTATGTAATTCAATATCAAACATTCTGCATACCTGAGTAATAAAGGAATAAATACGGATAAAGCTTGCAAGCTCTGTCTTAAACCCATCCTGCTCCTCGGTATTTTTTGCAGCAAAACGGTCTAAAGCAGGCTTTAAAATAGATGCCAACTTACCGAGGTCAGTTGTATCTTGTCCACCTGTTTTGTAAAACACTTTTGAAAAAGCTTCAACCTCTGAGTGCTGCCATATATGGTATTCTTCCAGGTGTTTTTTTAAGTCGTAAACAACATTCGGATTTGTTTCCTCTATCAAAACTGTAGATTCATAATATGGTTGAAAGGATTTCTTCATATCTTCTGCACTGTTCACAAAATCAAGAACAAAAGTGTCTTCCTTGCTATATGTTTTTCGGTTTAACCTTGATAAGGTCTGTACTGCCTTGACCCCAGAAAGTTTTTTGTCTACAAACATAGTATGTAAAAATGGTTCATCAAAACCGGTCTGATATTTTTCAGCAACGATAAGCATATTAAAATCATCGGTTTTAAAATATTCCTTAAGTTGATTTTCCTTTATTGTCTGCCCCTCTGAATTTTTGTTGAGCTTTTCCTCTGTATAATCCATTTCTTCATCTGTTACTGTGCCCGAAAAGGCAACAAGAATGTCTAAATCATTATAGCCTTTATCCTTTATATATTTTCGAAACTCAAAGAGATAGCGAACAGCATGTAAGCGTGATGAGGTTACCACCATAGCTTTGGCACGGCCACCAATTTTATTTTTTGTCACGCTCTTAAAATGTTCGATCATAATCGCTGTTTTTTGAGCAAGATTATGCGGATGTAGCGACTCAAAGCGTTTTATAGCCCTTATACCTTGGGATGTCTCAAGCTCAGGATCATCTGGAGTATTCTTAAAAATCTTGTAATACATATTATATGTCAGATAGTATTTTAGCACATCAAGAATAAAGCCTTCATCAATCGCTTGTCGCATAGAATAAATATGAAAAGCTTTAAATTTCCCATCTGGCTGCCTTTCACCAAACATTTGAAGAGTTTTTTCCTTTGGTGTAGCAGTGAAAGCGAAAAACGAGAGATTTTTATGCTGTCCATGAGCAGCGATCTCATTCAGAATTTTATCTTCTTCATCAGGGCGCTGTTCTTCAGATTCATTTTCTATTCTCGCATATTCTTCCAGGATTACTTCAGTGTCAGCAAGCGCTTTTTTTAGCTTCTTTGCCGCTTCACCTGTCTGTGAGGAATGTGCTTCATCTACAATAATAGCAAAATTTCTGTTTGCACCAATAACCTCTTTATATATTACCGGAAACTTCTGTAGCGTTGTAATAATAATGCTTTTACCGGCATTTATTGCATCTTTTAGCTGAGTTGAATTTTTGTCTATCTTTTCTACAACGCCAAGCTTATGATCAAATTGATATATCGTATCCTGTAATTGACTGTCCAAAACTTTTCTATCGGTAATAACGATAACGGAAGCAAATATCTTCTCATCATTAGCATCATGCAGACCTGATAAACGGTGTGCAAGCCAGGCTATAGAATTAGATTTCCCTGAACCTGCACTGTGCTGAATGAGATAGTTTTTACCACTGCCGTTAGTTTTCACATCAAAAAGCAGCTTGTTTACAACATCAAGCTGGTGATACCTTGGAAATATAATGGATTCCTTAATAGTCTTTTTACCATTTTTATCTTTATCTTCCTTCTTCTCCAAATGCAAGTATTTGTGCAATATTTCAAGAATCGTATCCTTTTTAAGTACCTTTTCCCACAGGTAAGCCGTCGGAAAATTATCTTCACTTGCAGGATTACCTGCGCCACCAACATTGCCAGCTCCTTGAGACCCTTGATTAAAGGGAAGAAAATATGTATCACTACCTGATAGCTTTGTTGTCATGTATACGTCATTCAAGTCAACAGCAAAATGAACCAGTACCCTGTTTCGGAATTCAAAAATCGGTTCTGATGCGCTTCTGTCTGACATATACTGTTCTTTTGCATCTTCTACCGTCTGATTGGTAAACTGGTTTTTTAGCTCTAAGGTTACGATGGGAATACCATTCATAAACAATACCATATCCAAGCTTTTTTCACTTGTAACCGAGAAATGAAGTTGTCTTACACAGGTCAATATATTCTGAGCATAAAGTTTTACGGTTTCCTCATTGATATTTGTTTCAGGTTTAAAGAAAGCAAGCCTAAATTTGATTCCCCTATCAATAATTCCTTGCCGTAGAATTTTAATAATGCCTGATTGTCTTACTTCCTTGCATAAGCGGTCAACAAAGGCTTTAGTACTACTTGCACCATATATAGTCTGATATTTTCCCCATTCTTTAGGTTGTGTAGTTTCAACAAAACGTATAAGGGTTGACACATCCAATGCAAGCATACGGTCAAAACCTCGACCATCATCTTTTATATATCCGCCCTCAGTCGTTAGAAAATGTTCTATTGCTTCCTCAAGCTTAATTTCTTTATAATTGAAATCCATATATTTCACGCCCCTCAAACATTAATATAATCTTTATATTTCCAGATGCCCACAGACCTGCACAAATCGGTTAATAAGCTTTCTAATGATTGCTTTACTTTTTCGTCATTGTGAATATCAATTATAGCAACTGGCATACATAATACTTCATTTCTATCCACAAATCCTCTATAGTCATTATAGAAATTATTTTCAGTGCAGCATCCTTTACAGTTGATAATTGAAATGCATACAAATATTGTGCCAATAGCATTTAGGCGCTTATAAAGTTCTATCGACTCCTTAAACAAAGTTGATATATTATCACATAGAGACTTCATTGGAATCGTAACCAGTTTACTATCTTGGTGTGTATGCTTCTTAATTGCACAGAATTTTTCAGTAATCCCCGATTTGAAAATCTGCAAATAATAGTCACGGCTATACTGTCTGTCACAATATGCAAGACCATCTACGTTTGGAACTGGAGTTCCATAACAATTATGCTGAAAAATCCTATCAAATTGAATTTCTCTTTGTGCTAATGAATTAATTGGATCGAAGTATTGATGATTCGAAAAAGCAAAATCAGGAATAAAATGTATCAGAGAAAAGTCTTCTCCCTCCATTGGAGAAGCGACACCTTCTTTTTCTTTACACATTCTTATTCGTTTTCGCCTAAACTCATCAATTTGTTCAGACAACATCAATGAATTATTAAACATTGCTTTCACCTCTTCATAATTCATGGTGACTTTTCCATTCCCTCGCCTGATATAGAACTTAAAATAATCATTTTCTTTATTAACATATGGGATATAGGACCCACGATGAACTTGAATAGTTACAACATATTTGCCACTTGATAGTAAGATAAATTTTATAGTGCAAGCTGGTGCAACAGGGCTGATAAAAGATATTATATTTCGCAAGTTAAGTTCAAACGCATCAGTATTTCCATCTTTAATATCTACCCCGAGAATTCTTGACGGTACTCCAAAGGACTCAGCGAGTCCAAACATCAAATACCCACCATTTGCATTTGCAAAGGCACAGACATCATTTCTAAACTCTTCTTTTTTGCTACGTACATCGTTCTTATCTACATACTCCAAAAAGGAAAAGTTCACCTTGTAATCAATGCTTTCATTTTCTTTATAATCATCGTTGCCGACCAGTAACATTAAATCTTCTTCTGACCAATCGATAAGTTGTTTTCCGTTGAGAATCATTACATTATCCCTCACTTATACGCATACAATTGTTAAAATTAGCCTTTCTAAACTCTCTGTATATATAAATACTATAGCGTATCATTTTCAATCAAGTTTTTAACTACTGTGTTACAAAAGCAGTTATACAAATCATATATCTCTTCTTGACGAAATTTCATGTTTTCAATGGAATTCTTATGAAACTCTTTTAAGAAAGTGATTTGAGCTTCAGTGTCAATTTGATTAATGTTTTCACCCTCTTGTTCCAATAAACCCATTACCCTTTGAATAATAGCATCTTTATTTTTGTCTATATTCTCTAGCGACCTTATTGTTTCATTTATTTTTGAATCAATCGTTGTTGGATTACCCGCCGCCAATAAAGAACTGATAGCAGCAGTCACAAAACTACATACTGCTAAAAGTTCAGTCGTTGTATTTGCAATCTGCACACACTTTTTAATTATTTGTTTATAATTTTCTTCATCATCCCAATGCGAATTATTATTCTTTTTATTGAATAACTCTGGTAAATAGTAGAGGGTAAGAATATCGAATATTTTCCTCTTCTTATTTTTCTCTAAACAATTTAGAGCATTTAACAGACTCTCCACTGAAGAATATGGACATTTCTTTATATATTCCGAATGGTACGGGTTTATATAATCCAAAATGCTATCTTTGTATATAACGTTATGTGATCTGAATAAATATCCCATATTTGCAGTCAAACTCTCGAGCTTGGGCTTTTCCCATATCGATATAGTATAAGAAGGTTTATTGTTGTCTATATAAGATTCAATATAGTTCTTGGCACTATTTGACAAAAAATTAGACGCTATAATTACGCATCTTTGAGGTCTTTCAGCATTGCACCAAGATAATATATTGTTAAGTTTATCAGCCGGAACACCCTGCTTATAGTGCTTGCACTCAACAAACCACTTTTCTACAGACGTCTCCCCTATCAAATAATCCCTTTTAACATAATCGCATTCAATATCCCTGCCAGAATCCGACGGACTCGAATCATAGCCAGTTCCTTTTCTCCAATTAACATTGGTACATCCCAATGCTTTAAGCAAGTCAAAACAGAAATTCTCAAACTGTGTCGGTGTAAGCTCATCAAAGCTAATCCTGTCAATCATGGCAAACCTCCAAAAATACCTTGGTTTTTCTATAAGCAATTAATTTTCCCAGTCACCGCCTCATAAATTAGAGACTTCTTATAGCTTATTAGTTTTTCTATAATCTTTCGTTTTTGCTCGGTAGCATTGTCTATCGCAGTACATTTGCTATCGAGGTATTTTACAATATCATTTTGTTCGTTAATTGGTGGTATAGGAAACCGAAACTCTAAAATTGTTGTAGAATTTGTACTTGCCAAATTTGTTGTTTTCTTTGCTGTAAAATCAAAATAGTTACGAGCAACATTGGAAGTTGTAATATAGTCAAAATACTTTGCATTCAGCTTATTCGCCTCTGTTTTAACAGCAAAAATATGGTTTTGATGCAGACAATTGCTAATTTCTCCATACCAGATGCATCCTCTACCTAATTTATCTCTGTCTCCACCTTCTGTCATTAAAACTTCCCCAACTTGAAGTTGGTACTTTTTAGCCTCATCTTCTGTAATCAATATGGTTGCAATATCTGATAAATCAGTATATCCACCTTGCACGTTAGCAACACGCAAATAAGGATATTCAACTAATTGCGTTTCGGGAGGATATTTTTTCCCAAGCGTTACACCACAACGTATTGTAGCAAAATATTTTAATTGCCCTACTTTCCATTTCTCGGGTATTAAACCAACCCAAAAATAGCGTGTCTTTTTTAAGCTTAATGTATTGTTTAAACCTTTTGTTACTACTTCTGTGATTATGGACTGCTTATAAACTTTCAACTTATCAATAATTTTCTGCTCTTTTTCTATTGTGCTGTCAATTTTCTCGCATTTACGGTCAAGAAAATCAGTTATGCGTTGTTGTTCAATATAAGACGGAACAGGAATAGGATAATTCATTAATGATTGATTATTAAGTGTCCATCTATTTTCAAACGAAACCCCTTTTCCATGAGCAAAGAATGATAATCCCCAATATTGCAACTTAAAGTAGTAATCATAATATTTGTTGAAATATCCATCATAATTTTTCAAGTTTATATAAGCAGGACTAATTACGCCATCCAAGTGTGAAACAGATGAAAAAGCATTTGTGACTAGATCCATCGGATTGAGTAATAAATCACCTTTTTCAACTGGATTATAATCATAATATGAAATTGCAACTTGCCCCTCATTATTGGATATATCTCTTATACGAATCCCTTTTGATGTCAAAGAAAGTATTGTTGGATTATCCTGCTTAGCTTTGTACTTTTTCCTGTAAAAAGCATTTTTAACCTTTTGTATATTCCAGTCTTTTGGTATTTCTCCAATCCACTCAATTCCGCTATTTTTTATTCTCATTTTTTATCATCCTCAATCTTATGTGTATAACCGAACCCACCTGTCATTTCAGTTCCGTTTGCTTCTCCACAATATGGACAGCCAATTTTCTCTTTATATTTACCATCAAAAAGATTCATAGAGGTAACTACATTGTTAATTTCATTCCCAGATTTTTTACACTTCCTTATATTCATATTTCAAAAATCTCCTCCAAGCTTCCAGCAAGTTCCACTTCGATTTTCATAATCTCTGCCATAATTTCCGCTGAAGATTTTGGTACTTCATATTTGTAAAAATAACGCGTAAATGGAATTTCATAGCCTATCTTAGTCTTGCTCTCGTCTATCCATGCATCAGGCGCAAATGGAATAACCTCACGTTCAAAATATGTTTTAATATCCTCAGTAAGTGGCACATTTTCTGTATCACGCAATGAAGGGTCTGGTTGTTTCTGATCTTTCTTTAATACAATCTTTCCGTTTTCGTCCAAAAGGGGTCGTTCTACAGTTACTTTGTTATATCCAAAATCCTCATTTTTAAAGATTTTAGAAATATCAGTCTCCTTAAATTCCCCATATATACGTGTGATCTCATCAATATATTGCTTTGGTATGTCGTTACGTTTATTGCCTAAAGCTTTACGCCGTTTGTCGTACATTTCGCTAGCATTGATAAGCTGCACCTTACCACAACGACGAGGTGCTTTCTTATTAGATATGACCCAAATATAAGTGGCAATGCCGGTATTATAAAATATATCATTTGGTAGAGCAATAATAGCTTCCAGCAAGTCATTTTCAAGTATATACTTCCTTATCTCGCTGGGTCCACTTCCTGCATCTCCTGTAAATAAAGGTGAACCGTTATGTATAATGGCAACACGACTGCTTTTATCTTTCATCTTGGCGATCGCTGTCTGTAAAAAGAGCATCTGACTATCTCCAATTGCCGGTAAGCCAGCTCCAAAACGTCCTGCAAAACCTAATTTTGCTTCTTTTTCAACAGCATCTTTATCATTTTTCCACTCACGCCCAAAAGGAGGATTTGAGAGTATGTAGTCAAAGTTTTCGGTTTTAAACTGGTCATCAGATAATGTATTCCCATTCTTTATATAGTCTGCGTTTGCACCTTTAATAAGAATATCTGCCTTGCAGATTGCATAAGTCTGATCGTTAATTTCCTGTCCAAAACAGATAAGCTTGGCTTTACTGTTCAGTTTTTGCAAATACTCTTCAGCAACAGTAAGCATACCACCAGTACCACAGGCTGGGTCATATATAGTCTTTGCAATTTCCTCACCGGACAAAATATCACTATCTTCTGCAAAAAGAATATTAACCATCAGCTCTATCACCTCTCTCGGGGTATAGTGCTGTCCTGCATCCTCGTTGTGAGCTTCTGAAAAGCGGCGGATAATTTCCTCGAAAATATAACCCATTTCAATATTGGTTACCTTGTCTGGGTGCATATCAGCTTTGGGATCGGTAAATTCCTTTAGGACTATATATAAGAGGTTCTTTTGCGAAAGCACCGATATTTGATTGTCAAACTTGAACTTTTCTATTATATTTCTCACATTGGGTGAAAAGCCGTTCAAGTAACTCCTGAAATTCGCCTCAATTCCGTCAGGATCATCAAGTATCTTCTTGAATGTAAAAGGACTGGTATTATAAAAGGAGTATCCAGAAATACGACGCAAAATTGGGTCTTTGACTGTCGCAGCTAACTCAGCATTTTTCTTTACTACGTCATCCTTTGTTTTCTCTAAAATACAGTCAAACCGCCGAATAACAGTAAGAGGTAGAATAACCTCTCCATATTCATGAGGTTTGTACACCCCGGTCAGCTTGTCCGCTATACTCCAGATCAGATTGGCCTTTTCATTTATGTTAGTAATACTCATTTATTCTCTTCCTCCAGTTCTTTCATATCAGCAATTTCATGAAATTCATGCAGTTTGTCCTTTAGAAGCTTTTTATCAATTAATTTTAAAGTATATTCTGCAACCATTGTAGGCGAAAGATTTCTGCTCATCGCATATTCCACAACTTCATCTTCCTTGTTAGTGCATAGTATAACGCCTACACTAGGGTTCTCATTGGGCTTTTTTACATCTCTATCAAGAGCTTCTAAGTAAAAGTTCATTTTTCCAATGTATTCCGGTGAAAAATCATTAATTTTCAGTTCAAATGCAACAAGACAAGACAAACCTCTGTGATAAAAAAGCAAATCTATATAAAAATCCTTGTTTCCGACCTGCACCCTATATTCCTCACCAACAAAGGTAAAATCTTTACCAATTTCCAGTATAAAATTCTTGAGATTATGTATGATTGCTTTTCTCAAGTCATGTTCCGATACCTTTTCGGGAAGATTAAGAAATTCTAATACATATGTATCCAAAAAGGTATTTTCTGTCTTTTCGTTAAATTCTTTCAAAGCAGGCGATATCTTTTGGGTTGACAGCATGTATCGTTCAAAATATGCACTATTTATTTGTCGTTCAAGTTCTCTAGCACTGTATTTTTCTTTTACACACAATGCCAGATAAAACTCTTTCTCTTCCATTGTTTTGGTTTTTGATAATATATGTAAGTGATTCGACCAGCTAATTTGTGTCAACACTGTTGACACAAATTTATTATCCGTATATGTTTCATAGAATTGCTTCATTCTGTAAAGCCCGCGCCTGTTGAAACCCTTAATTGTTGGGTAATTTAATTTTATAAAATCAGAAAGTTCATCTATTACAGCATCGCCCCATTCAGCTGACGCAACTTTTTGACTCATATACTGTCCAACATTCCAATAAAGCAAAATAAGCTCTTCATTTACTTTTTTAATGGCGTTGTTCCTTGCTGTTTCTATTAAATTGACTATTTCGTCAAAGTTTTTCATCAATTCCATTTCACATCTCCCAAACATATGATCTTGGCTATACATGGTTAATTATATCACAACAACTGTACCATAAAACGGATTATGAATGCAATATTATATACATTCAGTATTAGAAAACATCGATTGCACTTCTCCATACTTTTTAATTAACGTCAGGAACCCACCTGCAGTAATTATCTTCATATTCTCTTCTCCATGAGTCTCAAGTAGAACTTCATAAATTTTCTCAAATTCCTCGTCAAATTCTTTTTTCTTTCCTAGTGAAGCAATAGTAAAAAGCTTTTTATAGTACCTTTCAAACAAATCTTTCTCTAAACCGCGAATATATGGTATGCAATAGTTTTCATACTCATCAAACCCTGATATTTGGCCATGCAGTTTACTACCTGAAAATTCATTCCCTTTAATCTCAGGCCTTACACGTTGCATTTTATTACCTGCTACGAATTCTTTCATCCATTCCCATAATTCATCAGCTTTTTTGTCAGTTATTATTTCTTGGATGCTAAATTCTTGCAGCGAAGCATACCTGGAAAAATATAATCCAACCTTTTGAATAGTAACCCCTGTTGTTTGGCAATTATCTTGCCTATTTAAAATATAGTAACCTACAAGTTGGTTAATAAATTGCTTATATGAGTCAAACCCCTGAACAGTTTTCACCTCTATCAGCTTGTTATCTATAAGAATATCCGCATCAGCACCGCCAATATAAGCAGAAGCTGATCCAAATGTAGGGTTTAATAAACATCTTTCTTTAGCAATCCATTCAGCAGGGTTAATAATCTCATATAGGTTATTTAAATCCTCTATATCTCCCTTTTCAACAGATTTCAAATCTTCATCCAAAACTCCAGAGCGAAAATAAATATCAAGCTTTGCAAGATATAAAGATGATCTAATCAGCTCCGGTATAACCTGTAAACCGTCTGTATATTGTCCATATACTTTTTCCGCTTCCTCAATAATGTTCATTGCGTTAATATGCTGTTGATGCAATGAGTCTTCTTTAATTCTTCCATATCCCGCATATGCAACCCAAGTCTTATCACTTGCATTTTTATTTATAAGCTTAAGCTTAAAACGCAGTAAATAGTCAAAAGCAGTTCCGACCAAAGAATAGTGCCGTGTTATCGGCGGCGCTTTAATCTCAAGAGTCCTTTTTAGCTTGGGATAATTAATCATCTCATTAAATTTTCCACGAACTTCTTTAGACTGCAACAAACTTGATAAGCTCATTTTTAATAATACCTACCTAAACAGCATATTTTACTTTTTATTTTCTTCGTTCCCCTTGACCTTTGCATGCATTAAATCCGTAACGGTTTCCAGTTCCTTTGCAGTTCTGAAAAACAAATGTGAGACTCCCTTTTTGAATAAAAACTCCTTAATAAAAGAGACCCTCGCACCTTTAGTGGCACAATTCCGGAATGTAGCATTTTCTAAAATCTCTAACTCAGTGTTTTGTTTTAACAATTCGTTAGTTTTCCTTTTTTCTTCCCTAAATGTGGATATTTCTTCCTCATATTCTGAAGTTATCTCTTCAAGCACCTCATCAGGCTCCCTTAAAAACTCACTCCAATCTACAAGATTGAAAACAGAATATATGAAACCATCCATAGTAACAAAGAATTTATATGTAGCTGGGGTCTCATTAACCGGAAGATTCTTTATCCTTTTATTATGTTGCTGTGCCTTTTTCTTAATTTTTTCTACTACCGATCCATACTTTTGTTCATTAATCAGATCAATATCTATAAGTCGTTCTGAAATACTATCTTCATCGAGCCAAGAGGTTTCAAAAAATAGAAACTTCTTGTTACAGCAAGATATAAAATCAAAGAAGCTGTTTATCGATTCCACCTGGGTTCCTCTGGTAAATGATATTTCATTTAGGTTATCTTGTGGTAAACTTACTTCAAACATAGATATTCCTTGTTCTGATGCTTTGTTCTTAATCATTGCAATTTCATCCAAAAGTAAATCAGGCATTAAATCACCCTCCATTTTGTCAATTGTAGCTTTTGATAACTCTTTCCAGTAATGTTCGAAGTTCCTGTTCGGACATATCATTAAACTTAACATGTTCCATTGCGCTTTTAATATATTTATAACCATGAGGAGCTTCATGCTTGAATTTATACTCTTCAAGGTATCCTACATAAACATAACCGCGAACTCCTCCATTTTTTAGAGGGCTAACATTAGTTGCAACATTCTTTTTTCTTGTAATGCTTTCCCTGTCTGTGAAGGCATATTCCATTCTTTCTCCATTACCCAAGGTATGGCTTTCTAATCCATATTCCTTAAAAATCTCATCAACCCTCTTAAATGTCAAAGACACTCTCCGCACCTCCAAGTCATTTAGTTTCACAAAAACTGTGTCTCATTAACTTTTTATGAAATCCTCTTTAAAAGCTACAATCCCCTCATATACTTCATCCCAAATTTTAACTTTGTTCTCATCATATAAATCAAAAACTTTGCCGTTGCTATTTCCTTTATCAGTTCTCATCTGCACAAAGTTTATGTCAAATTTCTCCACATAAGTCTTTGTGTGATTGTCCTTATCACTGCACCTTGCTTCTAATGCTTCAACAGTAACAACTCCAAGTTCATCTTCAAGTTCCCAAAACGCCTTTAATATTTTATGATTGTTCTGCCAAGGCCTATTTTTCCAAAGCTCAATTTTATTAACTGCTTTTCTAAAATTAATATCCGCAGTTTTTCCTATTGCTAAAGAACTTTTCTTATGCTTTTGCAAAAGCCCCTCTAAGCTTTCTGCAATGTAGCTATTCATCAATACCTCCAACACCTCAGATACTTCCTGCTTGTTTAAAGCTACAATACCTTGAAACCTATCAAGAAGACCAGCATCAACCCTACAAACAAATTCCTGCTTATTACTCATAAGCTCACCTCTAAACGAATTAGATTCTAAATTCTCTAATTTTTCTAATATGATTATAATTTAAAACTCGGATTTTGTAAATATATGTATAGAAAAATTCAATAATTCTGTGCGCTTTGTATAATTTTTAGTCAAGTTTTAGATAAATTTATATATAATACTTTCTTTCAATACCCCAGAATTATTTACACTGTATAGTTCTATGGGGGTACACAACTGACACCACCCCGGTGACACTCCTTACTTAGATAAGATGTAGTGTCAAAAAAAGAAAATTTGATATTCTGCATCTCCTGCTGATAACTTGCTACTTCTGGTGATTCATTTTTATCTCCAGATACTTTTTTATCCGCAGACTCTGCTTTTAAATTAACAACATCAGCTTTGTTATTTTCTTCTGTTTTTAGTTTATACAAATTTGAGCTTTGCCCTCCGTTCTCTCTATATCGATGGCTCTTTTCTACATACCCTTCCTCACAAAGCTCTTTCAAAGCCCTCTGAACAGTCCTTTCACTCATGCCAGTTTCTTTCGCTATGGTTGGAATGGCAGGAAAGCATGTAAGCTCCTTGTTTGAACGGTTCGCAAGATAAAACATGACTGTTTTGGCTCTACTGGGCAAGTTGGAGGCATATACTCTATTTAAAACTGTTGCCTTATCCAAAAGTCTGACCACCTTTCTTCAATCTGTACTTCATTAATGGAACACTTATTCTCAGGATTGAACCTGCAAATATTCCTTAACCATTTCTGAAAATATCTTCTCATTTGCTTTTCCATCAAAAAGGTCTGGTGAATATTCTGTAAAATACAAACAACAATTCTTTATCCCCAGCACGACTGCAATATCTTCCTGAACACTTTTAAGAGTATGGGACAGCACAATGTTTAAAGTCAACCCTTCAAGCTCCTTGAGCGCAGCGTTTAGAAAATCAACCTCATACGGTTTCGCTGTACCGCACAAAATAAGCACTTCACATTGTTTTAACGCCTGTATCCTACACTGATCAATAGTTCCAAAGTCAATAACTATAAAGTTATTCTTCTCCGGAAAATTCCCGCTGAAATAATACTTTACACCTTTGTATTCAAGGTAGGTCTCATTGACACACATGTCTTTATAATAGCTCGGTAAGCATTTCAAGTGTTCATTTGTATTTGCCTCAACATAAGCCGTCTCAGCTCCGGCATTAACTAGGAAATTCACCAGATTGAATGCAGTTGTCGTGGTTCCAACTTTGTGCGCTGCACCTACTACCGCAATTTTTATGTCACTACACAGAAATGAATACTCCGGTTTCCCCTTTTCCTTGATTTCCTCCAGGGTAAAATATTTACTTCTGATTGCAGAACGAATATCCTTTCCATCAGGACTGACACATTGGAACATTTCTTCTTTTATATCCTCAAATTCTGTTGAAGTGATAATGTTATAAATTCCTAAATCTATTAAGTTTGAGAACAATGGACTGCTTGCTTCAAGCCCTTCTGCAAATAGAATAATCCGTGCACTATACATGGTTCCAAAAGCTGTTATTGCCTCAACAATTTCACTCTCATTATCCTTTAAAGCTTTCAGATCTATGATGAGAAAGTCAAACTGGCTTAGATTCCTGACATCATGGATGACAAATTGCTTTAGTTTAAAACTTCCAGACATTTTCTTTATTGGCATTCCCCGTTCCTTGTCAATAAAGTCAAAAAGATTTATGTTCTGGTTGCTACAAAGGTATAGAATCACGGCTTATTCCCCCTTTGATCTCCAATTTTAAAATCAGAGTTGATTTGTATTTGTTTTTGCTCCGGCTTACTCGTAAGCAACAGAGTTACGCCAACCACAACAACTATGACATAGATAAATAGCTCAATTAAGGTTTTCTTCTTCATGCCCTTCCTCCTTCGAAACAATCCAGAACGGTCCACCTGACCCCGCCTGTTTGCAAGCTTCCTCCATTATTAATGTTATGTCCCATTCCTGCTCACTCCGGCTTTTACTGATAGGGTCTGCTATAAGAATTCCGCCTTCACTTGTAACCCCTCGCAGTACTATAAAGTGTCCTGACTTTGTGAAATGCCCTTTACCCATAATAGCTATAATAAGGTTTCCTTCTGCCAATGTATCAGCAATTCTTTGCGGGTTACTTATAGAACAACCTTCAACTTTCAATCCAAAATGCCGTGCTCCATCCAGTATTAGGCTGTGATAGGACCCATTGCCCTCACAACGGTAGCCACTTTTATATGCCCATTCACTTATCTCAACTGGATCAACAAGTTGATCAGATAGGCTTGAAATAGCCATTGCAAGTGATGTAGGACCGCATCCGCTCGTGCCAATAGTTCCGGTCTTTCCATAGGGTTTATCTGCCCATCTTTTATCTGCCTGGTTGTAATAGATGATGTTTGTTGAACCGTAAGAGTATGTAATCCCTGAATAGTCGATACCTTTACTCTGCTGATAGTTTGCATCATGTATATCAATGTTTTGGTCAAGCGAGAATTGTTCATGTAACTGAGTTACCTGATTAAGCTCATTGCCGGAAAATATTGTTCCTAAGAAATCCAGAGGATGTGTGACAATATAGACAAATATGCTCAAGATTAGTAGCACCGATACTACCGGTATTAGTGCAATCATGATTATCTTTTTTCTTGCTTCTTCGTCAGTGGCAGCTTTCAAAGCAATCTGTGCAAGTATTTTTGCAGTTGCCGGGTCTATCGCCATCGTTGTTCACCTCCTCGAAATTGATTTAATATAAATTGCAGCAAGTATCCGCATTTTTTTATATATGCGGATACTTCTACTTGGCTGAATATGATTATCTCCCACCTGCTTTTCCCATGAACCTGAACTTATACTCCGGTATCTCAAACACTACATGCAGCCGCTTTGAGCCAATCATTACGAGTGCGTTCCCCCTCTTTTTACTTGCCAACAGTTCCTCTTCAGCCTCAGTAAGATTATATAAATCCTTTGTTTCCTGAAGGTTCTTCCCATCACAACCCATCAGTATTTTGAAACATGGAATATCCAATAGCGCCTGTCCATACATCCTGATAGACTCATCTAGGAAATCTACAACACTGTGAGATATAATAGCAATTCCTGCTTCATACTTTCTTGCTCTTTTTGCCACATTCCGCAGGAATACAAGGGACTGAGGAACATGGGGGTCTATCATCAGATAAGCCTCATCTGCGATAAGCAGTACTCGTTCTGTCCTGTTTCTGCTCATCTGCTCCCAGCACCATGTCAAGATATTAAAATACTGTGTCCGCTTAACGTTATCTGAGGTATTCTGCAAGTCATGGGTATCAAGGCATATGCAGTTTGAATTAGCCTGCAGAGTACTGTGACCATTCCACAGGAAGGAGTCACTTCCGTCTGAAATATCCTTTAAAAGACAAGCTAGATTCACATAAACGTTGGATTCACTTTCTTTCCTTGTCTTTTCCTTCTCCACAGACATCTTCACAATAAGCTTGTAAAGGTCTGAGAATATCGGAAAATCAGTATTTGATAATCTGCTGATATCAGTCGTCCAGGTCATGCCAAACTGATTATATAAGTTAATTAAACATTCCTTAAGGATGGCTTTTTGCATATCGGTCAGACTTGGCAGGTATAAATTAAAGAAGATTTCAAGATTTTTTATGTGCAGCACCATATCACCTAAGCCATTACCTTCGTCCTTATAAAGTTTGTTTGCCTCTTCATCTTCATCATCCGGAGCAGGCCGAATCTGTAAAGGATTTATCATACCTCCCTTACCGCCACCTGCATTTATCCAGTCACCCTCCAAAGCTTCACAAAGCTCTTTGTACTCCCTTTCCGGGTCTATAAAAATAATTTTTGTTCCCTTCATGTATTCCGATAGTGCAATATGCTTTATTGCGGTACTTTTACCTACACCGGCAACACCCATGATAACCATATTGGTATTTGTTCTGTCACCGCCCCTCTTCCAGGTGTCAAGCACTATCAAACCCCCGGATGCATCACGACCAAAATAATAGCCTATGCCATCGTTGTAGCCGCTTGATGCGAATGGAAAGCCCCCGACAAAAGTAGATAGCGGAATAATACGCTGAATGATTTCTTCAATTTGCTCATTTGCTGCATAAAAAGGGGAGAGCTGTTTGAAGCCCTCCCTCTGGAGATTGGACAAGTTGCGGATTTTACATTTCACCATTGCAAAGGCACTTTCAGTCTTTCTGCAAACCTTCTGGAATGCTGTGTCATCACGAGAAACAGGCATGATAGCAATACTTAAAAGTCCAACCGTTTCACCCTGCTGATCCACCTGCACCATGATACGTTCACCATCAAGGGCAGCTCTTTCAGCCCGTTTTTGTGTCAACGGGTCTTTTGCACTCTCAGCTGCTCCCCTGTTCTGAATGACACTTCGAGACAAGCTTTCGATAAATGCCCCATTGTCTATCGGCTTGAAGGAAATTGAGGCTATGGTACTCGGTAGATTAGTTATTTTGGATAACCACCCATAGTCAACCTTTTGAGGGTATTTTATAACACCATAAACCCTGCCGGAATTTTCACCTATGACCAAGCCATTTCGTTTAAGCTCCAAGCCCATAGGGGTTATAACATTCAAAAGTGCTGCATTAACCGGCAGCTCCTCTATATTTGTCTTTTTTGTAAGCATGATTTCCTCCTCACAGCTCCATTTCTTCCTCATCATCAACTTCATCCACATTTTCATTTTCCCGGATTTGTTCCTGCTCTGCCTGACGTTTAATGAATTCTTTGGCAATTTCATTTAATGCACATGGATGAACATCAGATATATAGTTCCATGAATGGTCATGATCACTATGCATATCCGGAAAGCTGTATTCACTCGCCCAATCCTTTAACTTCCCGGAAAACCGCCCATCATAATCTTTGAATTGAATCGTCCTTGCGATAATATAAAGCGGTCTTTCAATACCAAATTCATTGATGATACCGTCAACAAATTCCTTGGTTTTATAACTGTTATAAGCCCTGACTGCACTTAATTCCTCTGTACCCTCCAAAGCTCTTTTACAAGCCATGTTGGCTTGGTAGGATTCTCTCCAGATCTCAACCTCACTATTATCCATAGCATATTTTGCTGACTGGACGTAAATAGGTAAATTCTTCATGATATTTAGTCCTCCCTATTCAAATTAGTAAACAAAGGTATTGAGGCATTAAAGCTTGAATCTTCTATATGTGAATAAGCCGGATTATTCACAAGATTGCAAAGCTTTACAATATCCTGTTGATTTAAAATTTCGCAGGAGATCCCGCAGCCCTCAAATTTAGAGGAAAGCTCATAACACCGCTTGGCGATTTCCCTCTCTACACCTTCCTCACACCGTTCCCATATCATAATATAGAACTGCCGCTCAACTACATCACCCGACAATGCATAGTTGCTCATGACGAACATTTCATTTCTCAGAAGCTCCTTTTGCCTTTGATTTGAAGAACCAGACATAAGCTGGCTGTAGTCGCTGATAAGTGGAGAAATATCCACCGGTCTAGATACTGCAAGGAACTTAAAGGGCTTTTGTTCTGCTGAAAGCTCCGCAGTGAGCTGCTTTGTGAGGCTCTTTTTCTCACGCTCACTTAATAGGTCAATAGCTATTGGGCTAAGCTTGATATACATCATGATTTTGTTATCCCGTGTGTATAAATATTTGTCCCTGATATCCTTTACATTGATAAATTCATTGGCTGTCTGCTGCTCCTTGCTTTCAGCTACTTTAGAAGTTTTCTTATCCATTTTCATGTAAACAAGAAAGCCTCCACCCCCGAGAAGTGTTATTGCTATAACAACGATTGGGAATACTGGATTCATCGATTACACCTCCATTTCCAAATCATCTTCTGCCTTTGCTGCTTGCTCCTGCCGAACACACTTGTCGTTCGCCCATTCTGGCATACGGTCAGGATGGATAACTCCGATGAAATCTGCCCTATTCCAACGATGGGTTTCACCATCATAAAGACATTCTGCATAGACAGCCCGGCCACTGGAGGTTGGATCACACCCAAACCCTCCTGTGGCCTTCCATATTTGAAACTCTGCTTTCCTATAGTCCTCTCGAAGAACATCCGGACGTAAAATTAAAATTCGGCCTTCATACTCCATTTGATCGCTGTCTTTTATACAATCCTCATAGGTAAAAAGCTGTCTTTCCTCTCTCTGTTCAGGTGCTTCCATCTCCTGCTGTACTGTAACGGCCACAACAGTTATTCCTAAACTATTTGCCGCCTCAAGCTCTTTTAACATGCCTGATGAAGGTTCATCACCAAATAACCACAACTCATCGCAGCGTTTTAATAGTTCGAGCCCCATTTGCAAACCCTTTTTTCTTTGTTCCACAATTGTGTCATCAAGGTACTCCGTAAAAATAGTATGTGAAGCTTTTCTTGACAAATTTTTGACACGATAGAGATGAATTACTTCCGTAGATAGGTATGTTTTAGCCCTCAAATTAACAGTAATCAATAATACACCTGCTTTCTCTGATTAATTTCAATAAAAAACACGACTAAGAAG
>Ga0209316_100125_pt1 | contig 28367 bp, 22 predicted proteins | sample 3C3metaG_FD_184150 | JGI IMG/M metagenome (GOLD analysis project Ga0209316, IMG submission 184150) | Freshwater bacterial and archeal communities from Indian Creek, Illinois, USA - 3C3 metaG (SPAdes) (version 3) | ecosystem: Environmental > Aquatic > Freshwater > Unclassified | place: USA: Indian... | reverse complement strand
TGCGATAGTCCCACCGAGGAAACAAAAGCAGTCATTCTTGGTTGTATAAAATGCAGTTACGAAGAAGTGCAGCCCGTCACTTCAGGGAAAGCTAGCGCGGGGCGCTGCCAGTACTGCAACCCCTAGTCTTGGGCAGGCCCGCTAGGCGTATTAGTTAAAGTCCAGTGTCAAGTTGTTCCCCGTAGCGATTCACGCCATCTAGAATCGCGCTCACACTGGGGGCACCTTGCTCGCGGTAGACAATCACTCTGTTTTTATCTACCACGAGTACGGTGCGCTCTTGTCGCAGTCCATCTGGCTTGAGAACGCCATACTCTCCCGCCACAGAGCGTGTCGGGTCGCTGAGCAGAGGGAAGGGGAGTTCTAATTCTTCATGGTAGCCTTGGTGTGAATCGAGTGAATCGCCGTTGATGCCAATGGCAGTTATCCCGAATGAGCCTAGTTCAGCATACGCATCCCGCACCGCGGTCAGTTGGTTTGTTCAGCCTGCGGTGTTATCCTTGGGGTAGAAAATTAGTAGCACTGCCTTATGAACAAGCGTTTCATAGAGATTAAAGGCACCACCTGTACCAAAGAGCGCAAAATCAGGGGCAATTTCGCCGACTTTCACCATGTACGCACCTCCTTAATACAGTATATCATTTCTTGCTAAGTTTTCTGGAACATCAGGGCTCTGAATTCGTCTATACAAGTGTATTAACAAAGAGGAGTGATCAAGCATGAAGAGAATTCTTGCTGTCTTGGTGGTGGCCGTCATGCTGCTTGCCGTGGCAGCGCCAGCCCTAGCCGCACCAAATGACCCTAGGCTGAGAGAGGCCATACTCTTGGCTAAGCGCCACTTTCCCGCCACCGACACTTTTCGCGAATTTTTCACCTCGCAACAGACTTTCGATGGCAGGACCAGCTATTTATTGGAGTGGCGTAATTCTAATCAGGACCCAGCAGGCCACAATCCGTCGACGCTCTCCGTCAGTGTAGACTTAGATCGTATGCTAGTGACAAGCTTTAACTACCAAGAAGCGAGCCCGCGCCATCGCACGGTAAAGTATGCACCGCTGCCTAGGCTAGGTCAGGCAGAAACGGCGCGCACTGCCGCGGCTCTCGCACAAAGATTAGCACCCCAGCAATTTGCTGGCATGCGCCTCTTTCGGGTTCATGCACCGACAGTGCGTATTGGGCAGCGTACCTGGCCCCATCACTACACTTTCCACTACATCCAGTATGTAAACAATATTCCCTTTCCCGCGAATTCCATATCTATCGCAGTCAATGCCGATAGTGGCGAAGTTGCAAACTACCAACTTAATCACGCCGAGTATCAGTTCCCCTCCCCTGCCGGGATAATATCGCTGGCGCGAGCAGAGGAAGTGCTCAAGGGCGTGGGACTTAAGCTTGTTTATCAGCAAGGTTTCTCTTGGCGGCAAGGGGAGAGCAAGCCCTTTCTCGCCTATGTGCTGGAAGATGGCAGGCAGCTACACATCGATGCCTTTACGGGTGAGATCATTAGGGGCATCGAAGCTGTCCCCATGCCCCCTCGCCTAGATGCGGTCATGGGCCTTGGCGCAGAAAGGGAATCAGGCTTGACACCCTATGAACAAAGAGAGATTGAGCTTGTGGCTGGGCTAAAGCCCCTGCCAGAGGTTGAAGCGTTAGCGCGCCTCATGCTCAACCTGCCCGCAGAGGCAACTCTGCAGGGCTCGCGCCTCTACCTAGACACGCGCACAGAGCAGCGCTTGTGGGCACTGCACTTTCGTCTGCAGATCAACGATTTACAAGGCTCGGCCAGCGTCACTCTTGACGCGGCAACCGGACAACTAGAGTCGTTTTTCTATCACGACCAAGAGAAGTCCGAAGAAAAGCCTACCCTGACGCGTGAGGCAGCCCTTCTTATAGCACGTCAATTCCTCAGCCGCTTTGTCAGTGAAAGATACCAGTCCGTGGTCTTAGTAAATGAAAATGACCGCCACGCCGCGCCTGACGAGCCACAGCATGCTTATAGCTTCACCTTTAATCGCCAAGTTCACGGCATTCCCGTCACCAATGACAATCTCTTTGTTGCGGTGCGCCACGACGGCAGAGTCACGAGCTTTAATGCCAATTGGTATCGGGGTGAGTTCGTTTCGCCGCAGGGTGCGCTCACAGGGGCACAAATGAGCGAGCGCTTCTTGGCCGACGTCGGACTTGAACTGATGTATGTAGTGTCTCAGACCGAAGTTAAGGGACGTAGGCTTCCCGTGGCACAAGTCAGACTTATCTACCTGCCTAAGGAGCTTAACAGTTACTTTTTCGATGCATTTACCGGCAAGAACGTCGATTGGCAAGGGCAGGCCATAGTGCCCCGCGTCCAGCCTGACTACACAGATATCGCTACACACTGGGCGCAGGCGGACATTAAACTTCTTGTCGAGTGGGGCTTGCTCAGGCTGCCCGGCAATGAGTTTCGCCCTGACGCTACCATGAACCTAGGTGATCTGTTGTCCCTCTTGGCCACCGCTGCTGGCTGGGAAGATAATATAGGCATACGACCCCCATGGCTAAGCGCCATCGCTAATGAGCGCAATGTCTCGGCCCTCAGCTTTGCCGCGCACAACAACCTTATCCGCGAGGATGAGAAGATTGACCCAGAGGCCCTGGTTACGCGCGAAGTGCTCGCCTTCTACCTAGCTAGACTCACCGGGCATGGTGAAACGGCCGCCCTCGAGGGCATTTGGGCCGCACCTTTTGCCGACTTTACCCAAGTTGCGCCAAAGTACCAAGGCAGTGTGGCCATAGTGCAGGCTCTTAGGCTTATGGCAGGTGCAAACGGCAACTTTATGCCGCAAGGCCACACCACACGCGCCCAGGTCGCAGTTATACTGGCGAGGATGCTGCGCACGAAGTAGACGGAACGCTCTGCACCTCTGCACCTCTGCACCTCTGCATCAAGACCGCGCCTAGGTCGGGCGCGGTCTTTTGCTATGACCCAATCCGCAATCCGCCATTTGGGTTGTTTCACCATTTAGTAAAATTTCATCTCTTACTTCGCTTTTTTCTGTACAATGTAACGAGAGCATATGCTATCTTACATGAGGGCATCCCGCGCTGTACCACCGACATTCTCTGTGACCTCTGTGGTTAAAAAAACGCTCCCTCCCCGTCTAACTTCCACCCTCTAACATCCACCCTCTAGTTAAGCTCTGAGGAGGTACTTTCCATTGATTAGATTAGCGTACTCCAGTATACGTCATCGACTAACCAGGACAATAATCACTATTTTTGCCACGGCCCTTGCTGCGGCAGTCGTTACAAGTGGTATGTCACTCGCGCAAGGCATTGCCAGGAGGGCATATATTGAGTATCGTACATATTATCAAGGCGATATCTTAGTCTTTACGCCAGTCTATGTTGGCGCTGCCATGCTTCATCAAGTAAACAGCCGTATAAAACAAGCTATACTGCCTGATTCAGGTTTTAACCCCCTACTTAGTCTATATCCCCACTTCGGCACCACAGGATATCTGGCCTATGAAGCTTATCCGTACGTTCCTATTTCTCTCGCACAAATAGCGCGCCTGCGCACCTTTCCGGGCATTCAATCAGCAGACCCAACTTTGATGATGCCGGGCCGCGTTGGGCAGATAGACATCGCCCTCAAGGTCACAAACAATGATCTGGAGAATCATCTGGTTATGGGAAGAGTTCCACATGCGAATGCTCACAGTTATGGTTCTTTGGAGATTGTCGTGAACGCTCATGGCAGCATTCCAGCGAGCCTAGGGGATATTGTAACCGTTACGATGCCTGTCTTCGGGGTGGACGCCTCTGGGATACCATTCGTAGATTTCAGTTCGCCTCCAAGGGAGTACGAGGCAAAGGTTGTTGGCATAGCCGAGTGGCCTACCAGGGAGCTGTCCTATTTTCCGCCGGGTGCTGGTAGCGAGCCCATATTTGAACAAGGGTATGTGCATAGTGCAGAAATCTACTTGGTTCCCAGCGCGTGGCATCAGATTTGGCACAGCCAGGCGGGAGATTTGGCCTATCCTGTTCTTTCGGTATCCCTGCGGGTAGATAATCTCTCGCAGCTTAATGTCATTGCCGCACAACTTCGGTCAGCGTTCCCAGAGTTGACCATTAAGACGGTTCCCGAGGTGGCCCGCCATGTTGAGCGGTACGGACTGCTTGATCATTTCTACACCTTGCCGCCCATAGTATGGCAGGTGTCATCTGCAGACATCACCCACGGATATGTTCCTGTTGAGTTCGGCTTGGCTGTTTCCCTTCTTCTCTTTGCTAATGCAGGGATGCTTCTCGCCGGGCAGATGCTTTTAGGGGTTGCCGAACGAAAGAAGGAAATTGGTATTCTTAAGACACTAGGCGCTCGACGCAGTGACATTGTTGGGATGATCTTAATTGAGGGCTTTATATTAGCCTCCATAGGCTCGCTTATCGGCTTTGGCCTTGTACGCATACTGGCCACATACCTTGAACTTGGCAACCAGGTAGGTGTATTGTCGGTCTTGTTCTCTGCGGCCAAGGAATTCCTCACTGTCATGAGCCTCACGACACTAGTGTCCCTGATTTTTAGCGCCATTCCTGCAGCAAGTATGGCTAACTTAACGGTGATGGAGGTGCTTCGCAATGAGTGATAATATCATGCGCACTGAACGCCTAAACAAGGCTTTTAGTCTAGGTGAGACTATTTACGCCGTCACAGATGTGTCGCTGACTATCCCTGCAGGAAAGATAGTAGCCATTGTAGGCCCGTCAGGTTGCGGCAAGAGCACCTTGCTGAGCCTGCTTGGCGGCCTAGACCGCCCTATGAGCGGCGACATCTTCTTAGAGAATCAGTCTTATCGCATGCTTTCTGAAGACGGTTTAGCCCTGTTACGGAGAAGGAAGCTAGGATACGTGTTTCAGTTTTTCAATCTTATTCCGCATCTCACAGCCGTGGAGAACGTCATGCTGCCCATGTCATTCATTGGCGTGAGCCGCCCAAATGCGAAGAAAAGGGCCACAGAATTGTTGGCTCAGGTGGGCCTGGCAAAAAGGCTGAACCATCTTCCTCTTCAGCTGTCTGGGGGAGAACAACAGCGGGTCGCTATTTCTAGGGCCTTGGCCAACAACCCTGCACTTGTATTGGCCGATGAGCCTACGGGAAACCTGGACAGTGGCTCCAAAAATGACGTGCTTGATCTCTTCAAGATGTTCAATGAGATGAATGGCCAAACCTTTGTGTTAATTACGCACGATGCGTCGGTGGCTGGCATTGCCCAAAAGGTCATCCATATGGTTGACGGAAGAGTGCTTGAGGAAAAATGATACAGTTGGCATGGCGTTTTTTTGCAAAAAGTTGGCGCATACAAGTGGCTATTACCTGCCTATTTGCGGTTTCCGTTGCGTTGTTAATCATTTATGGTACCTACCTGCAGCGGGAAGTCACTCTTCTCGAGGTGAGGATGGAGGGGGAACTCCAAGATAATTTTATTCGAGTGGAGCTAAATACCTCGCAGAGCGGCCCTAGCAAGTTGCGCCCCTACCGCGGTCCTGGTCCTGTACCTGTGAAGTATCTCGGTTCGTGGCAGACAGGGGTCGTTAACACTAGTCATGGTCGCTTGCCGGTAGCTATGGTGACGCAGGATGAGGGCCTCAATTTAGGGATAACTAGCGCAGAAGTGCTTATACCGCAGACTCTAGCCACTCTGCATAATCTCGCCCTAGGCGACAAATTGATGATAATTACTGCGGGAGAGCATGCTCAGTTCACCATAGCCCAAGTCCACGACGGCACCCTCTATGGGCAGCGACTAGTTGTTTGGGACAAAAATGTAGCGGTCTCTAATGTTTTCTTGTTCCGTCATGAGTCTAACGCACTATCTGCGGCAGTTGCTTATCTGCGACGTACCTACGCGGAAGGAGTTTTTGCCTATAGTGGTAGTACGCGCTCCGCTGCTCAAGAGGTCATTGATGCCGTTTACTCCCCAGGGATTCGGGCCCGCTTGGGAGTCATTCTCTTTATATCGCTGGCCTTTCTCACCGTGACACTATTCAGCTTTTTAGCGAAACGTAGGGCGCTAGCCATAGTTAAATCCTTAGGGTTAAGAACTTGGGAAATGGTCGCCCTATTATCCTACGAGGCAGTTTTACCTCCCTTGCTTGGTTCCTTGCTTGGGTGTGGCCTTGCCCTTGTTACTCTGCGCTGGATGATTAATGCTGGGCAGCAGTTTATTATCGATGGTGCAGTCTTTGCCAACGCCGCACTTAGTATCTGGCCAGCGGTGGCAATTGGCATAGCTATCCCAGCGCGTTTCACACAAGTAGCCACCGTAAATCAGCTACTGTTTGAAAGACCGGTGCCCATCCAGACAGTCATAGTAAAGGAGTTGGGTAAGCGCATCAGTGCGCTAGATGTTTATACTAGCCAAGGCATAGAATTTATCCACCTGCAAATGGAGTATGGGTACTTTAACGGCTCTGTATTTCGTCGTTTAGGTGATTATGTGAAGCAGGGAGAGGTCATTGCCGTGGAAGAGCGATGGTGGGGACTGCAGGTAGTGGAGTACCATGCTCCGATAACTGGCTGTATAACGTATTTTCAGGACGAGTTGGGGCTTGTCGGTGTCTCGCCAGACAGTAACAGTAAACTTCCGCCATTGCAATTTGACGCTCGGTGTGGTAATACTTAGGTAAAGGGAGGCGAAGTACAATGATGTGCCCAGTCTGTGCCAATGTGGAACTAAAGATGACCGAACGGCAGGGTGTGGAGGTAGACTACTGCTCCAAATGCCGGGGCGTATGGTTAGATCGCGGCGAACTCGACAAAATTATCGAGTTGTCCGTGGACAACCGGAATCCGGAGCGCGACCGCCGCTCAGAAAGCCCGCGCGATGTACGTGACACCCGCAGTGACCGTGACGACCGTGACGACCGTGATGATGTAAATCGCAACCCCCGGAGGAAGAAGTCACTCCTAGGCGACCTTTTCGATTTCTAGGCGGATAAGTCATACTCTGCTCGCAGAGCGAGGCTAATAAACAGGTGCTTCCTCTTAGCAAAAGAGAAAGCACCTGTTTTTTACGGTCTGTCCCCTAGGGGGCCTGCCGCGGCAATTTCGCTCACTGCCTCGCCAAATTGCCTAAAATTACTGCGAAAACGCTCTGCCAAATGGAGCGCTGTAGCATCATAACTAGCTTGATCTACCCATGCCTCGCGAGGCGTAAGGAAGGCAGGTGGTAGGCCGGGTACTAACTCTGGCACCAAGAGTTTGAAGACAGCGTCCTCGCGGTAAGCACACTGATCTAGGTCGCCATTTAGTATAGCCGTAATGATGGCGCGCGTATGGGCGATGGAGATGCGCTTACCCTGCCCATAACCGCCGCCAACCCAGCCGGTATTGACAAGGAAGACCCGTGGCCCGTTCTCAGCGATCTTTTTACCCAAGAGAGCGGCATAGACATTGGGGTGCAGTGGCATAAAGGGGCCGCCGAAGCAGGCCGAGAAGGTGGCCTCTGGTTCTGTGATACCGCGCTCGGTGCCCGCGAGCTTACTCGTGTAGCCCGAAATAAAGTGGTACATCGCTTGCTCGCGCGTCAGGCGAGCTACGGGTGGTAAAACACCAAAGGCATCAGCGGTGAGAAAAACAATCGTCTGTGGGCTGCCGCCTACGCCAGTGAGAGCGGCGTTCGGGATATACTCGACAGGGTAGCAGGCGCGCGTGTTTTCCGTCAGGCTGTCATCAGCATAGTCTGGCCTGCGGGTATGGTCATCGAGAACTACGTTTTCTAGCAGAGAGCCGAATGTAAGGGCATTCCATATTTGCGGCTCAAATTCTTTGGATAGGCCGATGCACTTGGCATAGCAGCCCCCTTCAAAATTAAACACCCCACTATTACTCCACCCGTGCTCATCGTCGCCGATAAGTCTGCGGTCGGGGTCGGCCGAGAGCGTGGTCTTGCCAGTGCCAGATAAGCCGAAGAAAAGCGCGACGTCATCGTATACGCCGATATTGGCTGAACAGTGCATGGGTAGAACATCGCGCTGTGGTAGTAGATAATTCATCACCGAAAAGAGGGATTTTTTTATCTCGCCCGCATATTCGGTGCCACCAATGAGAATGACTTTTTCGCTAAAACTAATGATGACAAAGGCTTCGGAATTGGTGCCATCGATCTTGGGGTCGCTCTTGTAGCTCGGGCACGAAATTACCGTGAAATCGGGTGCGAAACCCTCGAGCTCCTGCGGCAGAGGGCGGCGAAAAATTTGTGTGGCAAACAGACTGTGGTAAGCAAGCGTAGTAATTACTCGCACTCCAAGGCGATAGTCGGCGTCTGCGCCAACGAAGCCATCAAGGATGAAAGTATCCCGTGAATCCATGAACTCCAGTAGCTTTCTTTGTAGGGCCTTGAAGTGTTCGCTGCTGAAGGGCTTATTGACCTTGCCCCAATCTATTTTCCCCTGCACCTCGGGCTCGTCCACAATAAAACGGTCTTCGGGCGAGCGACCGGTGTACTTGCCGGTGTTTACGGAAAGTGCGCCGGTAGAGGTCAAGACGCCTTCTTGGCGTAGGAGGGAATGTTCGATCAGTTTCGGGATGGTTAGGTTGTGGTAGTTACGCCGAGAAGTCACTATGCAGCCCGCCCCTTCACTTCATATACACTAATTCAGTTTACATGGGGATGTGAATCTGTCAATGGTCTGTCATATTATCGGGATTTTAAGAGTCCACGAAGCGCATAAAGACGCTGCAGCGGTCTAGGCTGCAGCGGTCTAGATGTGGCGATCTACCTCTTGGTGGGGAGGATCTCTAGCCAGTATCCATCTGGGTCTTCAATAAAGTAAATGCCCATGTCCTCGTTTTCATAGCAGATACAACCCATTTCCTTGTGCCAAGCGTGTGCCGCCGCAAAGTCGTCCACTCTGAAGGCTAAATGCATCTCATTCTCGCCGAGGTCGTAAGGTTTGTCCCGGCCTCGCATCCATGTCAGCTCTAGCCGATGTTCGCTGGTGCCATCGCTCAAAAAGGCTAGGGTAAAGCTGCCATCCCCAGCGTCACGCCGGCGCACTTCCTCGAGCCCTAGCGCCTCCTTGTAAAACTTCAGGCTGCGGTCGAGGTCGAGTACATGCATCTCATTGTGGGCAAAAGTGAATTTCATTCTTTAATCTCCTTTCTTCGTATAGACAATATGTTGTCCGCGGTGGGTAATGACAGGCGCAAAGGCGCTTTGTGGGGGTATTTTGTCGGCAAAGGCACGGACTGCGGCGTAGTTTTCGCGAAAGTGCATCGGAACGAGCATTTTTGGCTTGAGGACCTTAATGAATCGCTCCGCACCTAGTGCATAATCACTCCCCAAGCGTGGATCGACGGGGAAAAAAGCGATGTCGATGTCTTGGCCGATTAGAGGTGCAAGCGCCTGCATAAACAACTCTTCGCTCTGCCGCACTTCATCGAGGGTAGATTCCTCTTTCCAGTGCCACCAATTCAAGTCGCCGGCATGAAAGATGTTCAGGCCATCCACTGCAACAAGAAATGAAACTCCAAGATCAGTGGAATCATAGGTTGACACTTCAACATCCCCGACCACAATCCTCTGCAAGGGTGACATAGCAGAGATGTCTGGTTCTGTCGCAGCGACATCAGAGCTCAGCACATAGCGTATGCTTGGGTTAGCTTGGCGCCACTTGAAAATGGTCGGACTAAAATGATCGGCGTGGCCATGCGAGACAAACACCAGCGTGTTCTGGTGGCGCACTCGCTCGCCAAGAACTATCTCTCCGCCATCTTTGATATAGTCAAACACCAAGAAATGCCCCTTGGTCTCTACGGCAAAGCCGCTGTTTTCCAGGTAGTAAATGTCAGCGCGGATTTCATCCATTTTCTTCGCCTCCTATGGTGCAAACAAGCGATTAGGTCGTATTTCCATTATACTCTAGAATTAATCGCCACGGGTACTGAAGTGCGTTGACGGAGTAGCGGCCGTATTTCTGTAATAGCAGCGCCTAGATACAAAACGTGGCGTATAACGGCACAGACTTCTTTCTGTCCTCATACCCGTAGTTTCTGGTGGATAGTTTTAGGGCGTAGTCCGGCTGGTATGTTGCCATAAAAACACTTAGGCTCTTGGCCTTATTGTTGTCAGCAGACTTTACTTCTATGGGGATTATCTTGCCTTCACGCTGAACAACAAAGTCGACTTCTGCTCCGCGCTCCGAAGTCCAATAATATGTGGCGTAGCCATTGGCAGTCAGCTGAGCGCAGACGTAGTTCTCAACCAAGCCGCCTTTGAAGTTGTCGAGCTCCGGGGAGAGCAGTAAGATATCTGCCGCGAGAATATCTTTCTTAGCGCACAGTAGGCCAACATCGGATACAAAAGTCTTGAAGGAGTCGATATCCCTGTAGTTCTCGAGGGGCTTCTTAGGGGAGTCCACCCGGTAAGTGCGGGACACAAGGCCTGACAAGACTAGCCACTCAATGGCATTTTCAAACTCTGCGGCCCGCGCCCCTGTTTTAATCATTTTGTACTGGAAACGGGTGTTCTTCTTCGAGAGTTGGACTGTAATATTGTCATAGACAAGTCGTGTCTTGGCTATCTCCTTGGGCGCGTTATACTTGCTCATGTCGTTAAGATAGCTAGAGAGAATAGTTTTCTGGGTGTGGCGCAGCAAGGTGAAATCTCGTGTCTCCAGATATTGCTTGACACAGTCGGGCATTCCACCGACGACTAAGTACGCACGATAATGTGCCAAGGCAGCTTCATGCAGGGCGGTAGGCATAGGAGTGTCGTTGCTAAAACACAGCTTAATCCTTGCCACCAACTCCTCTTCGCCGCAGGCGAGCAGGAATTCCTCCATGTCCATGGGATGGAGGGTATGTAGGTCGACTTTTCCGACCGGAAAGGAGTAATGTTCTCTGCTTACAGCCACTCCGAGCAGGCTCCCTGCGGCGATGATATGGTAGAGAGGGGCGCTCTCGCAGAAGTATTTGAGAGAAGTAAGCGCTCGCTCGCAAAGCTGGATTTCGTCTAGGACAAGCAGGGTCTTCCCTTTGACGATTGTCTGACCTGCCAGACGTGAAAGGATGGGAATAAGGTACGAAGGATCGATGCTCTCGGCGAATGTTCTTGTTAGTTGCGGCGTTGTTTCAAAGTTAAAGTAAGCTACATTTTCGTAGTGTTCACGTCCGAATCGCAGGATAGAATATGTCTTGCCTACTTGCCGAGCCCCCTGCATGATAAGCGGCTTGCGGTAAGGGCTGTCCTTCCACTGTTGCAGATACTTGTCTACCTTTCTGTACATGGGCGCATCGCCTCCTAGTAGGATTGTATCCAAGGTTGGTGTAAAATACAACGGAAAAGCGCAAAATTTTCGCGCAAAATAACATCATTGTTTCGCCTTTTTTCACACTATATCACGCATTCTAGAACAAGTACTAGGCCGTCGGTACAGCCTGCATTCCCACCAACGCATAACGAGGTAGGCGGCTCTACAACTAGGAGGCGACAGAAGGCATCTGCCGAATGATGGACACTATGCCCTGATTTCCAGGCACTCTAACGACTTTCAGACTTTCCTCAGGCAGCGCGTTAGGTGTCAACGGGAATGCCGGGACAACCCACGCCTCTGTCAGGAGGATGTCAGGGCATGCAGGGCGAAATCATATGGCTAAAGCAGAAAGTGCTACTTTTCGCGTGGGGAAGAGGTTAACGGATGTCTTTGCGGTTAATTATAGGTGGGGCGGGCAGTGGCAAGACAGAGACTATACTTAATGAAATCGTGGCCGAGGTAGGGCGAGATCCTCTGGGGACACCGCTTTGGCTGCTCGTTCCCGAGCAGGCGACTTTTCAGGCCGAGGAAGCCCTGTGTAAACGCCTGGGCGGCATCATGCGAGTGCGCGTAGTAAGTTTTCAGCGACTCGCTTACTTAGTTATGCAGCATGTCGCCGGGGCAGCCTTAACGCCCATTAATGAACTAGGCCTTACGATGCTGGTGCGTAAAGTGTTAGAGGAGAAACAGGGCGAGCTTAAGCCATTTGCGCGGGCGGCGCGACAAGTGGGTTTTGCCGCACAGCTAGTGGAGATAATCTTGCAGCTTAAGCGACAGTGTCTTCTGCCGGAGCACTTAGAGCAAATTCTCGCCAAGCATGGGGAACATCTTTCCCTGCCAGTCGCGGACAAGCTGCGGGATGTACTAACTATTTATGGCAAATTGCAGGACACACAGCATCACAAACAGATTATCGACAGTGAGGACAGCATCGCCTGGCTGGCGCGATATGTGGGTGATTTTGTTGACATGCAGGGAGCGAGCCTGTGGCTAGATGGCTTTACGGGCTTTATGCCGCAAGAATTTGCCGTACTGAGCAAGCTCATCGGCTTAGGGCAGGTGACGGTTAGTCTCACTATAGCTCCTGACCTCTTTAACAGGCACCTGGCCGATGACCACCTGTTCTTTCCCACTTGGGACACCGCGCAGAAGTTGCGCCGTGTCGCCGAGGTGCAAAATGCAGAGATCAATGCACCCCTCTTCCTTGGGCAAAGACACCGCTATGCGGGTGATTCCGCCCTGATGCAAATCGAGAAGTTCTTTAGTGAAAATGACCGCAACCTAGCTTCATGGCCCTCTACGGGCTTGACAGTGGTGGCCGTGGCCACGCGCAGACTGGAGGTTGATGCCGCCCTGCGGGAGATAGTGCGGCTATGCCGTGAAGAGGGGTTGCGGTATCGGGAGATATGCATTGTCGTGCGTAGCCTCGATCTCTATGCAAATATTTTGCCGACGGCCTGCAGAGACTATGATATTCCTATTTTTATCGACCAAAAGAGGCCCATCAGGCATCACCCTTTGCTTGATTTACTCCGCTCCGCCCTCAGCCTAGTGCAAGATAACTTCCCCTACGAGGCAGTTATGCGTTGCCTCAAGGGGGGTCTTTTCCCTTTAGATATGGGCGCGGTCGATAAGCTCGATAATTTTCTTTTGGCCACTGGATTTAGGGGAACGCGTTGGCTAACTTCTACAGATTGGGTGCTACGGGCTCATGCTTCCCCTGATGAATCGCATCCTCTAGCCGATGAACTCAACGCCCTGCGTAGAGAAATCGTGCCATATTTCGCCGCTCTCCATCGCCAGATTGTGGCGGGGAAGACCGTACATGACTTTACCAGCGCCCTGCTTGACTTGCTAGAGCGCTTAAAGGTGGCCGAGACTTTGGCTACCTGGGCACAAGAAAGTGAAGCCGAGCAAGATGTAGAGGGGGCGCGTCTCCATGCGCAGGTTCTTGGGGCAGTGCTAGACTTACTGGCGCAACTAGAAGAGATCCTAGGCGCCAGTGAGTTATCCCTAGCAGAATATGTGGGCATCCTCGAGGCCGGGTTAGAGGGCTTAAAGCTCGGGCTTATTCCCCCGAGCTTAGACCAGGTTATGGTGGTCGAAGCAGGCAGGTCGCGCGCGCCGGAAGTGCAGTACGCCCTAGTGCTAGGCTTAAATGACGGTATCTTCCCGGCGCGGGCACCTTCGCAGGGGGTGTTTTCGGACAGCGAGAAAGAGAATTTGGCCGCACTGGGCTTAGATTTAGGCAGCACTGCGCGACGCAAGGTCTTCGAGGAGCAGTTTCTCCTCTACACGGCTCTCACACGGGCCAAGAGGGGGATGTGGCTAAGCTATGCTGCCGCCGACGAAAAGGGGGCTATTCTCCTACCTTCCGTCGAGCTTAAAATGTTTCTCTCCTTGTTCCCTGATTTGACGGTGCGGCATGAGGCTGTGGAAGTGCCAGCTGCAGATGAGGCTGTGTTGGCGCGCCTTGTGCACCCGCGCACGACCTTAGAAACGCTAGGCACGAGTTTGCGCCAAGCAAAGGCGGGTTCTTTTACCCCCCGCATCTGGTGGGACGTATATAGTCACCTGCTTCTCTCCCCCCAGTGGAAAAAGGAGACGGGGCAAGTAGCAGAGGCCTTGTTTTATACGAATACTGAGCCGCCTCTGTCGCCGGGGCTTACGCGACATGGTTCACGGCGCATATTGCGGGGCAGTGTTTCGCGCCTAGAAAAGTTTAATGCCTGTCCTTTTTCTTATTTTGCCGCCTTTACCCTAAAGCTTAAAGAGCGCAAGATATACAAATTGGCGGCTGTCGATATTGGTAACTTTTATCACTTAGCGCTAGAGAAATTCGGTGACAAGCTAGCCGAGCGTCAGCTAGCTTGGGCCGCTCTTGATGAAAATACTTGTCGCGTCATTAGTTCAGAGCTCGCCCAGGACCTGCAACCCATCATTCAGGATAATATTCTCACCAGCACAGAGCGTCACAGCTTTTTGGGGCGCAAATTGCAAAGGGTTGTCGAGCGCTCGGCCTTGGTGCTCGCTCGCCATGCCAGGCAAGGTCGTTTTACTCCCCTGAAGGCAGAACTCGGATTTGGCCACGGGGGAACCCTGCCTGCCCTGATTTTCACCTTGGCTGATGGCACCGTGATGGAGCTCACCGGGCGCATTGATCGCTTGGATACGGCCAGCGGTAAAGACGGTCTGTTCCTGCGCATTATTGATTTTAAGTCAGGGCTAAATAAGTTGACTCCCCTCGAAGTCTACTATGGGCTGCGCTTGCAGCTCTTGACCTACCTCGAGGCAGCCTTGCGCTTCGGTCAAGAACTGACGGGAAGCGCCGTAAAACCTGCGGGCGCGCTCTACTTTCAGGTGCACGACCCTTTAATTTCAGCTAATCGACCTCTCAGCAAGGAGGAAGCAGAGGAGCAAGTTCTTTTGGCGTATCGCACCACGGGCATGGTGGTGGCCGATGCCGAGGCCATTCCCCTTATGGACAGCGAAATGGGCGCAAAGTCAGCGCTCATACCAGTTGCTCTAAACGCCAAGGACGGGTCAATAAAGAAGTCGGCAGAAGTATGGTCGGCAGCAGAGCTGGCTGCCATGCGCACGCATCTTGAGGCCGTCCTGGTGCAGGCAGGTGAAGGCATAGTGAGCGGCAACATTAGTATCGCGCCGAGTAGCTTGGCCAAAGAGACGGCCTGCCGGTACTGTGCCTACAAGGCCGTGTGTCAGTTTGACCCGCTACTACCAGGTAATCGCTATCGGGAACTACAAAAAATGAAGGCCGATGCAGTCTGGGCTGCTCTAGACGTCAGAGAGGGAGGTAGTGATGCAGATGTGGACCAGTGAACAACGACAGGCCATAGAAAAACGCGGTAGCAATCTCCTAGTGGCGGCCGGAGCAGGGGCAGGCAAGACGGCCGTGCTTGTGGAGCGCATTGTGTCGCGTCTGACCGACCCACTCGAACCTCTCGACATTGACAACTTGTTAGTCGTTACCTTCACCAATGCAGCAGCCACGGAAATGAGATCGCGCATTGGGGAGGCGCTAGCCCGACTGGCGGAACAAAACCCCCTTGAGCCTAGACTGCGTCGGCAGCAGCTCCTGTTAAATAAGGCCTCGATCAGCACCTTGCACTCCTTTTGTTTAGACATCTTGCGCCAGCATTTTTATCGTCTAGAACTTGACCCCGCCTTTAAGATTGCCGATGACATTGAGGCGGCCTTGATTAGGGCTGACGTGCTAGAGAAGGTTTTTGAAGGGCACTACGAAACGCTGAGTGAAAACTTTGCTTTACTCGTGGAAGGTTTCGGCGGGAAGCATGACGATGCTGGGCTTGGCCGCCTCGTTCTTAATCTGGCGGATTATAGCCGCAGTCAGGCCGACCCAGTAAGCTGGCTTAGTGGTTTGAGCCGGAGCTATGATTGTGGGGATGACGGAGAGAACTACACGGGGCAGGCCTGGTACGCCGAGCTCAGGCAAGCCATTTCTGATCGCTTGCAGTCGGCCATCAGTAGTCTCAGTATGGCGGACACATACGCCGCACTGCCCGATGGCCCACTAGCCTATGGTGCTACCCTAGACGGGGAAAAGCGGGCTCTCGTTAGCATTCAACAGGCTCTGCCGAGCCTAGCCTGGGACGAATTGCGCCGCAAAGTAGCAGAAGTAGAGTTCTCGAGGCTGCCACCGGCGCGGGGGGGCTCCCCCGCGCTCAAAGAGCGTGCCACGCATTATCGCGACCGCAGTAAGAAAATTATCAAGAAAGATTTGGTCGAGGGGTTACTAGCGCAGACTGCGGCCGAAGTGCGAGGTAGCCTGCAAGTGGCCAGGAGCATGGTCACCGAGATTTGTACGCTCGTCGCCGAGTTTCAAGCTCTGTATCAGCAGGCCAAGCAAGTAAAAAATTTAGTTGACTTTAGCGACCTCGAACATATGGCGCTTGCCATTCTCTCGGCCGAAGGCAGCCCGGTGCAAGCTGACCTGCGAGCGCGTTTCAAGGAGATCTTGGTAGACGAGTATCAAGACATCAATGGGGTGCAGGAGAGAATACTCTCACTGGTAAGTTCGGGCGCAAATTTAGTAATGGTGGGGGATGTAAAGCAGAGTATTTACCGGTTTCGCCTCGCTGAACCTCGCCTCTTTCTCGAAAAATATGCCGACTATGCCGGTGATTCGCAGCTTGGGCAGAGAGTCCACCTGGCCAGTAATTTTCGTAGCCGCCCGCATATCATCTTAGCGGTCAACTATATTTTTGGCCAATTGATGTCCCCCATCATTGGCGAGATAGCCTATGACCACGCTGCGGCCCTTATCCCCGCGGCAGACTATCCCCCGACGAGCGAAGACCCAGCCGTGGAGCTACTGCTCTTAGATACCAGCGAGAGCGACCCAGAGGAAGAAGAGGGTGAGAATGATCTCGATACGCCCAGCAAAGAGGCACGCGCCATCGGCAAGAAAATTTTAGACATGGTGCAGGGCGGTAAGTGCCAAGTGTGGGACAAGGCAAGAGGAGCTATGCGCGACCTAGCTTTCCGCGACATCGTAGTGCTGCTGCGTGCGACTAAAGGTTGGGGCGAGGTCTTCGCCGAGGTGTTTCGGCAATTATCACTGCCTGCCTATGTGGACGTGGGTACCGGGTACTTTGCCACTACCGAAATCTCCGTAATGTTAAGTCTGCTCAAAGTGGTCGACAACCCCGAACAAGACATTCCCCTGGCGGCAGTGCTGCGCTCGCCCTGTGTGGGGCTCTCGGGCGATGAGTTAACGGCTATTCGCCTGGCCGCGCCAGAGGAGACTTTTGCGGCTGCTGTGCGGCAGTCCAGCCAAAGTGGGGATGCCCTAGGCGAAAAATTATCTCGCTTCTTGGCTCAATTAGCCTCTTGGCGCAAGTTGGCCATGCGGGGAAGCCTGCCAGAGTTAATATGGCGGCTGTACCGCGATACGGGGTATTTTAACTACGTCGGAGCCCTGCCTAGTGGTACACAGCGCCAAGCAAATCTGCGGGCCCTCTATGAACGCGCTTGCCAGTATGAAGCAACTTCCTTCAAGGGCCTCTTTAGGTTTCTGCGCTTTATCGAACGCTTGCAGGAGGAAGAAAAAGACATGGGCCAGGCTCCGGCCCTCAGTGAGAGCGAAGATGTGGTGCGCGTCATGAGCATCCATAAAAGCAAGGGGCTTGAGTTCCCTGTGGTGATTGTGGCGGGTCTCGGGCGAAAGTTTAACATGACTGATTTCGCAGCCCCCATGCTCATCCACCGTAGCCTAGGACTCGGCATGCGCGTCGTGGATCTTGACACCCGTTGCAAGTACCCGACCATTGTCTATCATGCCTTGAAGCACCGCTTGCAGCAGGAATTGCTGTCTGAAGAGATGCGTATTCTCTACGTAGCCCTCACGCGGGCTAAAGAAAAGCTCATTTTAGCGGGGTCAGTGGCCAAGCTACAGGAAAAGATGGCCGCATGGCGGAGCCAGGCCGATGATTTACAACTGCCGGTGTGGCAAGTTGCCGAGGGCCGGAATTTTCTTGATTGGATTGGTCCGGCCTGCCTTAGTCGTCCCCCAGACAGTGTTCGTTTCAGCATCTGCGGCAGGGAGGCTGATTCGTCGCCGACGGAAAGTTTCATCAGTTACCAGGAGGAACTGAGGGCCGTGAAGCAGGGCCTTCCCTGGCCCCCGCAAGGATTTGCTGATCAGGTTAGCCACCGTCTAGCCTGGGTCTATGCACACGCCACAAGCACGATTACGCCCATCAAGAGTTCAGTCTCGGAACTAAAACGGCGGTTTGCCCCACCTGATGACTTGACTCTGTCCCCGCCATGGTGGAAACGGCCGCGCAGTCTGCCGCGTGACAGTGGATTAGCACCAGCGGAGGTAGGTTCCGCACTGCATATGTTTATGCAGCATGTAGACTTAGGGCGGAGTGTGACCCAAGAGAACTTAGAGCAACAGTTAGCCACTATGCTGGGGAAAAAGCTATTGACGCCTTTAGAGGCGCGCAGTGTGGACTTAGGGCTTGTACTCGGGTTTTTTGGCAGCAAGGTAGGGGAGCGTTTGCTCGCCGCAGAAAAGGTCTGGCGCGAGGTGCCGTTTGGTCTGCGGCTTGACGCCACTAAAATACACCCCGGCGTAGAAGGTGAGTCCATCTACATCCAGGGTGTTATAGATTGCTTATTCCTAAGCGGTGGAAGCCTCGTGCTCGTTGATTTTAAGTCAGACCGAGTGAGCGAGGAGACCACGGGCCTTGTCGTGGATCGGTATCGGGGGCAAGTGGGCATCTATGCCCAGGCTATTGAAGAAATCCTCGGGCGGCGAGTTGCAGAAAGGTACTTGTACTTTTTTGCTCTAGGGACGGCCGTCAGCCTTGGCTCTTAGGGTTAAGAGCTTGACGATTCTAAATATATGGGTGAGCAACACCTTGAGCACTGCGAACGCTGGTACAGCGAGGAAAACACCCCAAAAACCCAACAAGCGACTCGATGCCAACATGACAAAGATGATGGCGACAGGGTGACTGCCAAGTTGCTTGCTCATGATGCGCGGCGAGAGCACAAGACTCTCGAACTGCTGCACAGCCACCATGACCAACAGGGCCAGCCAGGCCATGGTAGTTGACTGGATTATGCCTACGATCAAGACAGGGATTGCGCCTACGATTGGTCCAACAAAGGGGACAATATTGGTTATGGATACGACAACAGCTAGTAACAGGGCATACTCAAGGCCAATGACTAGGAAGCCGACTAAGGCTAGGCTTCCTATTGCGATGCAGATCAGCGCCTGCCCTTGTATATACTTGCTGAGGGCCTGGTCCATCTCGCGCAGTATCTTGCGGCCTTGTGCCTGCAGGTCAGTGGGTAGAAGGTAGCCAACTAGTGCCGGCGCTAGTTTTTCGCCATCGAGGAGCATGTAGAACAGAATGAAAGGCACGAGAAAAAGCAAGGCCAGTACATTTGTCGTCATGCTGATAAAAATGGTAAGATTGTGACCTAGGGTGGTAAGGATATAATTCAGGCTTGCAGTCACACGGTCGACGAGTCCGTCTAGGGCGAGGACATCTGGACCAACGAGACGAACTACCCATTCGTTTTGTTCCAGAGCCAGCAGTCGTGGCCGTAAGGCCGATAAGAGTTCGGGTGCGTTGTTAACTATGCTCGTTAGCTGTCGCCCTAAGGCTGGGCCGGCAGTGGCGACCAGAAGGCCGATAACGCTAACGATGATGCCATAGACCACGATAATGGCTAGGCCGCGCGGTAGACGTAGTCCGCAGAGCCAATTTACTGCGGGGTTCAGCCAGTAGTATATCAGTCCAGCAAAAACTACCGGGACAAACAAAGCGCCTATTACCGCGCCCAGCGGACTAAAGAGAAAGGGTACTTCGCTACCCACCAAGACAATGAGGAGCAGTAGCAACACCCAGACCGCTAGGCGAAAAGGTCGTGAACTAAGCATTGCGACGCCTCCTTAGGTCAAAAAAGACTAGGTTTCCCTAGTCGCTGAGTTAATAGACCTTTTTATCTTTTTTTACTTTTTCTTGCTTTGGTTTCTTCGTTTCCTTCTTGACAACTTTCTCTTTACCCATGCAAAATCCTCCTTTCTCTTGTTACTGGATGATTGGTTGCCCTTAGTATATCATGTCACTGCGGGGAGAGGAAATAGGGTGACGGATTCATATATCCCAAAGGTGGTAGGTAAAATGAGCGATAACGAGGTAGTGAAGAAAATCCCCTTAGGAGGAAAGGAAGGTCTACAAGTAGACCTGCTGTGAAGGAGTAAAGAGCGACGCAAAGTCTAGTGGGGGCGGGGCATAGAGCGAGATTTGCTCGCCACTTTGGGGGTGCTTAAAGGAGAGCCAAGCGGCGTGTAGGGCCTGCCTGGCAATAAGCGGCGACGCATGGCCGTAGACTTCGTCGCCCACGAGGGGATGCCCGAGGTGGGCAAAGTGCACGCGAATTTGATGGGTGCGTCCTGTGACTAAGGTGACTTTCACCAGAGTAGTATCAGCGCAGACCGACAACCTCTCCCACAAAGTGAGGGCGTCTTGTCCCTCAGGGGAGATAATGCGGGCTCTACTGCCGTTGCCCACGCGCTTAATGGGAGCCGCGATGCGGCCCTGTTTTTCGGTCATGACTCCGCTTACTAGGGCCAAGTAGCTTTTCTGCCACTCCCCTGTGTGGTGTTGCTCAGTGAGCACGGCCTGCACATGGGGATTTTTAGCGATGAGCACGAGCCCGGAAGTATCCCGATCAAGGCGATGTACGGGCCGAATGATAAACTCCTGCCCGCGCTCATGATAGTAGGCCAGCAGGGCATTGGCCAAAGTGCCCTCCGTGTATCCCTTAGTAGGATGGACGACCATAAATGCCGGCTTGTTGACCGCCACGAGATGTTCGTCTTCGTAGGCGATATCAAGCGGCACGCTCTCGGGCAGAAGCCCTTGTTCTCTTTCCTCCCGCAGCACCATAGTAAGGGTGTCCCCGGCACGAACGGTCTCTCGCATGTACACCGGTACGCCATTTTGCCATACCTCACCGCTACGCCTAAGGCGTAGCAGCGTCCTCTGCGACATGCTAAGGCGCGCGGCGAGCACTTGGCTTATCTTCTTGTTGTCATCTTCTGCCTGCACGGTGTGGGTGAAAACATGCTCTGCTATCACTTGCTAGCCCTTCACTTCGAGGCGCGAGTACAAACTCTCGGCACGGCCCAAGAGCAAGGTGATGGACAGCAGAGCCAGGCCGGCATGAGCAAAGAGTAGCACGAGGAGCGTGAGCCATGTCCCGTGGGGCATGAGCTCTCTATAGGCCAGAAAACTCAACAAGCCTAGTGCCGCCCCAAAGAGCATGGGGCTCACCGCATTGAGATTATTCTTCACTGCGTGTTGAGGGTTAGTCCATGTCAAGAACGGCCGCCAGATATCAAACCATAAACCTAGTACTTGCGGCGTTAGGCCAGCCGCTATGCCTAGTGTCAAAGCCGTAATCAGATGTGCTGCTCCCGGCTGAAAGATGAAAGCATAGACGCCCACCAGGGGCAGGCCGCTAGGTAGGGCCGCGGCTAACGCGAAAATTAATTTAGACCAGACCTGCTCCTTGGCAGAAACAGGGAGGGTCTTAGAAATCCAGAGATGCTTGCCTTCGCGGCTAATAGCTGTGCTGGCTAGGGTGTTTATGCTCGTCACAAAGACGATGGCGGCAGCCACAATTAAGGTGGCCATGGCCAAGCCATCGGGGTGAGTTTGCGCCACGACGGCTAATTGTCTTAGACCTGTTCCTTGTGCGCCAAAAAATGTGGGGAAAAAAGCCATAAGCGGGAAAAGTATGACCCCCAAAAAACCATTCATTACCCAGATCGGCATGCGCATAAAGAGCTTAAGTTCGCGGCGGAGCAGGGCTGACAAAGCACTGCGCCTTACCGCCTGGCGGGAGAGGACTTCCTTGGTGAAAAGAGTCCTGCGGCGACTCTTTTCATTCCCTCCGACCAGTCCCCCGTAAAACACTCTTTGGCCCACCACCATAAACGCGCTTACTGCCGCCCCCGATGACAAAATGAGTAAGGCTAGGGCTTCTAGTCCCTCGGTGGTGCCGTGCGCTGCGATTGATCTCGTAGCCCAGATGGCGGGGGGGAAGGCCGCACCGACGACTTCCACAAAGTCAATGCGGTTCATTATTAAATCTTCGGCCGCTATCTGCCCAGTCATGCTGGCAGTAAAGTGGTACTGCAAGTAAAAAATAATGCCAAGTAACACCAGGCTCGCGATTACCATAAGTATATCGCGGTGGCGGCGATTGACACCGCGCATAACGGTGACAGCTAATATGCCGGCCAGTGCTAGAGGTATGGTCGGCAAGAACAGCATGGTGGCGGCTGCCGTAAACCATCCGCCGAGGCCAAGCGTCACCACTTGATTGTAGGCGATGAGGGTGGGCATCAGTATTACGATGACCGGAGCATACTCGACGATGTTGACGAGAGAGAATTTCGTGGCGAGAATTTGCCAGGCCTTGAGGGGGAGCGGTACTAAGATATCGAGGTCGTTCGAGAAGTAAAAGATTGAAATCATGGCGAAGAGGCCAAATGTAAAGGCCATAATCTGCGCTAACATAATGAACTGCGTTAAGACAAAATCGGCTTGCCCGACCATATGAGCGCCTTGTGCCATCGTGAGTGCTAAGAAGTAGAACATGCTACCAAAACTCATGCCCCCCGCCACGACCCCAAGCAGAACCAACATGGGTTCCCACAGTTTTTCGCGTTTATGCAGGTACTTAATGCGCAGGGCAGTGAGTCCAAAATAACTGTTTAACGAGAGGCGAAAGAGGCTTAGTAGCTCGTTCATTGCTTGGTCAACTCCAAGAAGATACTTTCGAGTGAAGAGCCTGGAGAAGACGTCTGGCGCAATTCCTCCATAGTGCCACAAGCGATGAGCTGACCTTTTTTGATGATACCAACGCGGTGGCATAACCTCTCCGCAACATCCAGTATGTGGGTGGAGAAAAAGACGGTCTTCCCCTGGCTGCAGTGTTCGTTCATGAGCTCCTTAAAGAGATGGGCCGAGCGCGGGTCAAGCCCGACCATGGGCTCATCGAGGATCAAGAGGGGAGGCTCATGAACTAGGGCGGCCGTTAGAGCCAGTTTCTGTTTCATACCATGCGAAAAGCTGCCAATTAAGTCGCCCATGGCGTTGCCGATTTCAAAAATATTTACTAATCGCTCGAGACGTCTCTGCCTACTCAGACTATCCACCTTGTATATGTCGGCGATAAAGTTTATGTACTCCATGCCGGTGAGTTTATCATACAAATCGGGGTTGTCCGGAACAAAACCTATGCTGGCCTTAGCCTTGAGCGGGGCTTCTAATGTATCATGTCCGTTGACAGTAATAGAGCCTTGGTCTTGGCGCAAGAGGCCCACCACCATTTTAATGGAGGTTGTCTTGCCAGCGCCATTAGGGCCGAGAAACCCGAAAATTTCGCCCCCCTTTACCTCGAGGGTCAGCGCATTCACCGCCTTGATGTTTGCCTTTTGGTAGGCCTTGGAGACATTTTGAAAATGCAGCATGAAAACTCCCCCTTTACCACTATCACTACTACTACGTTCAAACAGACCGAAGGTTTTGTTTGGGCCTAGGTAAAAAGAAATCAAATCGCCTAGCAGGGATTCTTCTCCCCGCAATGAATACAGAACAATGAATACTTAGCTGCATGGGCATTGTCGTAGGAGGGGTACATTTTGATTCGTATAGGAACTAAGGCCGATATACCGGCCATTCAAGCAGTGGCGCGTGTGGCTTGGGAGCATACCTACAAGGATATTATGCGGCCTGAAACGCGCAGCCATTTTCTTGACCAGTTTTACAATTATGAAGCCCTAGCCAAGGCTCTCGAATTGCAGCCTGGGGGCATATGGGTGGCGACTGTGGGCGCAACCGTCGCGGGGTTTATTCAAGTGGTGCCCATGTTAGACAAAAGTGGACTCGAGGTAACTCGCCTCTATGTTTTGCCCGAGTGTCAGAGGCAGGGTGTGGGCGGCAGTCTCTTATCTGCGGTAATGGTGGCTTATCCGGAGACAAAATGGTGGGCCTTGGTCGAAAGAGACGATCACATGGCCGTCGCGTTCTATGTCAAGCACTTCTTTAAGCGGGGGCGCGACTTGGTGTTGAACATCATGGGCGAAGATCTCGCCTTCGTCGAATTTTTCAGGCAAGGGTAGGCTGCGGCCTATACGGGCCTAATATGAACAAATTGCTTCTTGCCACGGCGAACCTCGATGCGCCCTTCCTGTACAAAGGACAGATCAATCAAAAGATCGTCCTTGTCCACTCGCTCTTGGTTCACTTGCAGGCCTCCACCTTGAATAAGGCGTCGCCCTTCGCTTTTACTTGCTACGATGCCTGCTTGCACCAACAAGTCCACGACATGGCCACCCTTTTCCAGCCATTCGCGGTTGATTGAGGCCGTAGGTATGGTAGATAAGTTCTGACCACCCTCGAACAAGGCTCTAGCAGCTTGTTCGGCCTCTCTCGCTAGCTCTATGCCATGTACAATGCTGGTCGCTTCAAAGGCCAGTATTTTCTTTGCCATATTTATCTCGCGTCCCTCTAGGGCACCTAGGCGTCGTACTTCATCCATGGGCAAGAAAGTGAAAAAGGCCAAAAACCTTGCTACGTCGGCGTCATGGGTGTTGCGCCAGTACTGGTAGAAATCATAGGGCGAGGTGCGAGCGCTGTCTAACCAGACGGCGCCTTCTTCTGTCTTGCCCATTTTCCTGCCGCTGGCCGTAGTCACTAAAGGGTAGGTTATGCCATAAACTTCTTCGCGTTCGACCCGTCGTACCAAATCGGCACCGCCGAGGATGTTAGACCACTGGTCATCTCCGCCCATCTGGAGTTTGCAGCCATAGTTTCTGTAGAGATGGAGGTAGTCATAGGACTGCAGTAGCATGTAGTTAAACTCGATAAAAGAGAGCCCCGCCTCGAGGCGCCCTTTGTAGCACTCTGCAGTCAGCATGCGGTTGACGGAAAAATGCACCCCTACTTCGCGCAAAAAAGTAATATAGTTAAGTTCTCGCAGCCAATCCGCATTGTTAAAGCAAAGAGCCTTCCCGTCCGCAAAATCGAGGAAGCGGTCAAGTTGCGCACGGATGCCGCGTACATTCGCGGCGATCTGTGTTTCTGTCAACATCGAGCGCTGGTCGGTCTTGCCGCTGGGGTCGCCGATCATGGCCGTACCCCCACCCAGTATGACTATCGGTCGGTGTCCGGCGCGCTGCAAATGGGCGGCGGCCATGATGGGGACGGTATGGCCGATGTGCAAGCTATCGGCTGTCGGGTCTAGGCCCACATAGGCAGTCACCACTTCGCGGTCGAGTAGGGTTCTGAGCGGCTCGTCGTGCGTGAGTTGCTTGACAAAGCCGCGTTCGCGTAGCACATCTAATGCGTTAGCCATCTTACCACCTCAGGCTTCATGTATTGGCACGATTGTAACACAGCCTTCCTGATTGAACAAACGAAGTGTCAGGGACGGTTCTTCTTGCTTCAGAGAACCGTCCCCAACGCTTCAGCGCGGTGATTTTGCGTTAACCCTAGGAGGAGCGACGGCAATTTGATATAATGCCCTCAATCGGCAGAGGGGGAGTTTATATGTCACAAGCGATCTTATTTGTGGTTACCGGGCCTTCAGGGTCAGGAAAGGGAACTATCATGCGGTCCATCATTGCTGCTCACAAAGACCTAGTAAAAATGGCTACTTATACGACACGGAAGCCTCGCCCCAATGAGGAAGGTGGCTTTGATTATAATTTCGTCACGCCCGAGGTGTTCCGGGCTAAAATTGAGCAAGGCGAAATTGCCGAGTATGAGCAGGTCTATCACGACCATTACTATGGCTCGCCGCGGTTTGACGCCAATACCGGTCCAGACCGTCTGATGGAATTAGACTTCAATGGGATGTACAAATACAAAAAGACCACGACGCGCCTGGTCAGCATTTTTATTGCCCCCCCATCGCTAGACGTTATCGTCGAGCGCATCATGCGCCGGAGTAGGGAGGCCAACTTAGAAAGGCGCATTGGCAATGCCTATGAACAATTGGAGCAGGCTGCCAATTACGACTACATCATTATCAATGATTCTGTCGAGGCGGCTTGTGCGGAAGCCATCGCCATAGTGCGCGCTGAACGCGTTAAGCGTGATCACGCGCGGCGTGCCGACCTTGTCAGGGCTATGTGTGCAGAAAAGTGTGCGCCAAGACGTTAGGCACTATGGATGACTCTGACGATAAAAAGGTCAGAGTCGCGCAGCATAATCTCCGACTGCGCGTCAAGCAAACGCACGCGGGGCCGCAGAGGAGCACCGGGAGTGGTGTCGAGTACGATGGCTTTTGTTCCATCGCTTAGTTCAACCAGGAGGCCACTCGGGTAGGCGGCTATATTTTTCAAAAATACTTTGAGTAATTTCATATCAAAGGCCTTGTTGCCACTAGCGGATAAGTACTCATAAGCTTCGTGTGCCGGAAATCCGGCGCGATACTGCCGATGTGCGGTCAGGGCATCGAATACATCGGCCATGGCCACAATTTGACTGGTTTCGAGGATGCTCCCCGCCTTGAGCGAAAGCGGGTAGCCCGTACCGTCTACCCGCTCATGATGCTGGTAGGCTATGTCTTTAATGGCGGGCATGTCCTTGAGAAGGGCATAGCCATGGTCAGCATGGCGCTTAACGATGGCATATTCTTCTGGGCTCAATTGACTTGGTTTATTGAGAATCGCCTTAGGAACCATCACTTTTCCGACGTCATGGAAGAGGGCGCCAAGGCCCACTTCTTGCAGCTTGTTCTTAGGGTAGCCCAAGGCGATGCCGGTTAGTAAGGCCAGTACACATACGTTGACCGAGTGCGCAAAGAGATAATCGTCATCAAGCCTGATGTCCGTAAGATTCACTACGGCGTGACTATTTCTTAGGAGTTCCTGAACAATAGCTTGTACGGAACGCAAAGCACCATCGGCGCGGAGCGCGATGGTTGCGGTATTGGTGTCTTCCAGAAGATCGCGTACACGCACCATGGCGGTGACGCGTGTTTCATCAGAAATGACGTCCCTAATGTCTGGCAATTTTAGATGGGGCTCGCTGATGTAGAGGCAGGGAATACCAAGAATTTCTAAACGACGAATGTAGCTGGCCGAAAGTACGGTTCCCTCTTTAAGTAGTGTCTGCCCCAAGCTATTGTAAAGACTCCGTCCGATGACCATGCCGGGGGTAAGGTGGGGCAGGTCTATACGGCGCATTAAACCACCTCCTGTGCGTTAGATGACTATTCCTCGCAAGGCCGCAAATTCTTCTTCCGTCAAGACTTTGCGGATCATGAGGGAGGGGTGGTCAAGGGTGTTAATTTCGAGCGTGCGCTTGTAGGGCTGCTTGTCCTGATCAAAGAGCAGGCGGACTCGGGGATACTTGCTAAAGCCGGGTGGGGTGTCAATGACTATGCCCACGCGTTGATCTGAGAGTTCGACAATGGAGCCCGAAGGATAGGCCGCGATATTGCGCAAAAACTTTTGCACAAGGTCGAGGCTAAAGGCGCGATTGCCCGAAGCCGACACTAACTCTACCGCTTCATGAGGCGGGTGAGCGGCGCGATAGATTCGCACCGAAGTCACAGCATCGTAGACGTCGCAGATGGAAGCGATTTGGGCATTCTGACTTATTTGTCGGCCCTGTTTGCCATCGGGGTAGCCATTACCATCATAGCGTTCGTGGTGCTCTAGGGCCACCTCGCGGCCTTCCGGCGTGTTCAGTAAGATTTCATACCCCTTGGTAGTGTGAGTTTTAATTACATCAAACTCTTCTGCCGTGAGGGATCCGTTCTTGTACAAGATGTGGTGCGGCAATGCTCCCTTGCCCACGTCATGCAAAATTGCCCCCACCCCGAGGGTCACCAGCTGGTCGCGCTTAAGACCTGCCGTCAGGCCCGTAATAAGCGATAGAATACAGACGTTGACAGAATGCGAAAAGAGGTAGTCGTCTTCTAGCCTAATATCAACTAGATTGACCATGAGGTTGCGTTGACTGAGCAAGTCACTGACAATGTCATGCACCGTGCGCGACGCTTGCTGGGTGCGTAGTAGTACATGGCTTTGGGGGTTTGGTGTCTCCACAGCGGCTACAAGGTCTCGGACTCGCAGTACAGCTTGATGGCGGGTTTCATCGCGGATAACGTCGGCCACATCATGTCCATCAAGCATGCCATCGTCTATATAGAGGAAGGGCATGCCCAATTGTTTAAGCTGAGTTATGTAGCGGCGTGTGAGGATCATGTTTCGTTGTAGCAAAACAAGACCTTCGCTTCCGTAAACAGGACGCGCTACTTTCATGCCAGGTTGCAGGGCGTAGATGGGGATTCTGCGCATTTTTTTACCTCTCTGTCGCGATGAAGTAATAGGGCTTGTATTGCTTTTCGACATGGTTTCGCAATAACCTTTAGGGTGGCTCACAAAAGCTGTGAAGACCAAGGGGGAGGAGTCTAAATATCTATAGGCCATGCTGCGCGAGATTTATCGCAGGGTTTAATTATAACATGTTTTTGGGGGGAGC
>Ga0209316_100124_pt1 | contig 28406 bp, 24 predicted proteins | sample 3C3metaG_FD_184150 | JGI IMG/M metagenome (GOLD analysis project Ga0209316, IMG submission 184150) | Freshwater bacterial and archeal communities from Indian Creek, Illinois, USA - 3C3 metaG (SPAdes) (version 3) | ecosystem: Environmental > Aquatic > Freshwater > Unclassified | place: USA: Indian... | reverse complement strand
CAAAACCAGATCGTATGCCTACCCTGATCTGCCCAGAATGCGAAGGGACTTTAGTATTCAAAAGAGAAACGGTAGACACTTAGTCCACCGTTCCTTAAGGTTGCCCGTTAGGGCAAATTTGTTCTGCAAACAGGAAACATTCGGATAAAACAATCCTCTTTACATATACTATTTCCGAATGTATAGGTTAAAAACAGGGAGGAATGAGATTTGCTGGGAAATGTGGTGATAATGATACAGCTCTTTTTCGCAATCGTTATAGGGCTGTATTTTTTAAACCTGTTAAAAAGCCAGCAGGGCAATAGGATAGCGGTCGAGAGGGAGTCCGGGATCGAGATGGAGAAACTTAAAAGGCTGAGGGAGATTAGTTTAAGCGAGCCGTTATCCGAAAAGACGCGTCCTGCATGTTTTGATGAGATAATAGGTCAGCAGGAGGGAATAAAGGCTTTGAAGGCGGCGCTTTGCGGGCCTAATCCGCAGCATGTGCTGATCTACGGCCCGCCGGGGATTGGTAAAACTTGCGCCGCGCGCCTGGTTCTTGAGGAAGCCAAGCGTAATCCGCAATCCCCATTTAAGCCTGCTGCTAAATTTATAGAAATGGACGCAACTTCAATACGCTTTGACGAACGAAGCATAGCGGATCCTCTTATAGGATCGGTTCACGATCCGATTTATCAAGGCGCAGGCCCTCTTGGGATAGCCGGCATACCGCAGCCAAAGCCGGGAGCTGTCACGAAAGCGCACGGCGGGGTATTGTTCCTTGACGAAATAGGTGAATTGCATCCTACTCAGATGAACAAACTGCTCAAGATTCTTGAAGACAGAAAGGTTTTCTTGGAAAGCGCCTATTACAATTCCCAAGACGCAAATATTCCAAGACATATTCACGAGATCTTCCAAAATGGTCTGCCTGCTGATTTCAGGTTGGTCGGAGCAACCACGCGCAGTCCAAATGACATTTCCCCTGCGATACGCTCAAGGTGCCTGGAGATTTTTTTCAGAAGCCTTCAACAGGATGAAGTAATGCTCATAGGCGAAAAGGCGGCGAAGAAAGGCGGATTTGCAATAGATCCGGATGCGGTGCGACTTATAGGCAAGTATGCCGGAAGCGGGCGCGAAGCGGTCAATATAGTCCAGCTTGCGGGAGGTATCGCCCTTACTCAGGGTAAGCTTGACATATCTCAAAAAGATACGGAATGGGTTGTAAACAATGGCAATTACTGTCCGAGAAATGAAAGAGTAGCGCCTGATGCGCCGCGCGTGGGATTCGTAAATGGATTGGCAGTTTACGGACCGTTCCTCGGAGATCTGATAGAAGTTGAGGCGACTGCGATGCCTGCCGCACGCGGCAAGGGAATCTTAACAATTACAGGTATCATCGAGGAGGAGGAGATAGGGCGCGAGGGCAGAAGACTGCGTTGCCGGGGAACCGCAAAAGGCTCGGTTGACAATGTGCTTACGGTTGTGCGAAAATATTTGAACTTAAGCACTAAAGACTATGACCTTCATTTTAATTTTCCCGGCGGTGTTCCGGTTGACGGGCCTTCTGCGGGAGTAAGCATGGCTGTGGCGGTTTATTCAGCAATAACGGGTCTGCCGGTTGACAATAAGGTGGCTATGACCGGTGAAATTTCCATACACGGCAGACTAAAGCTTGTCGGGGGCATAACAGCTAAACTTGAAGCCGCAAAACGAGCCGGTTTGGAAAAGGTCATAATACCGAAAGATAACTGGCAAGTGCAGTTTCAAGGGCAGAGCATAGAGATTATAGCCGCCGATAGAATTGAAGAAGTGATAGAGCATGCGATAATCAGGAATTCATTGTAGACACAAGCCGCTGTATGTGATATATATAAGCGTTAGCGGATAAACGGCTTTTTTAATGAGAGCCTATGTTTTAGGAGAGTGCTTTTGTGCCAAGAAAGAAACGAAAGATTAACAAGCAGCTGCCTTGCCTGCCGCTTCGCGGGCTTACAATATTTCCATATATGGTGCTTCATTTTGATGTGGGTAGGGACAGGTCCATAGCCGCACTTGATGAAGCGATGATGAGCAATCAGGTGCTTTTTATTGCTACGCAAAAAGATACAAGAAATGATGATCCCGCTATTGAAGATATTTACGAAGTGGGTACTATCTCAAGAATTAAACAGATGCTCAAAATGCCCGGGGATACAATTCGTGTGCTGGTGGAAGGACTTAACAGGGCAAGAATAGTAAGATGCATAGAGACAACCCCATACTTTGAGGTAGAGCTCGAAGAAGCGGACGAAAATGCGGAGAATCGGGACGCTCTTGAAGAGGAAGCGCTTATGAGAAGCCTGCTTAATATTTTCGAAGATTACATTAAGCTAAGTAACAAAGCCTCACCGGAAACACTGATCTCTGTTAACTCGGTACAAAATCCGGGACAGCTTGCGGATGTGATAGCCGCCAATATTTTGATTAAAACAGAGGACAAGCAAGCGGTGCTCGACGCATTCGACATACCCGAAAGGCTTAGAACCCTCTATGATATACTGGCAAAGGAAATACAGATACTTGAAATAGAAAAAAAGATAAACCTTCGCGTAAAAAATCAAATGGACAAAATGCAGCGCGAGTATTATCTGCGGGAACAATTGAAAGCCATACAAAAAGAGTTGGGCACAAGAGATGAATTAAGCAATGAAGTGGATGAGTATAAGAATAAGATTTTAAACGCCGGATTGCCCGAAGAAGCCTACGACAAAGCAATACGAGAAACCGACAGACTGGCGAAAATGCCTTTTGGTTCGGCGGAAATGGGAATTATCAGGACCTATTTGGACTGGATACTCGATATGCCTTGGAATGCATATACCGAGGACAATCTTGATCTTAAAAAAGCAGCGGCTGTTTTGGCCGATGAGCATTATGGCCTCAAAAGAGTAAAGGAAAGAATAATTGAATTTTTGGCTGTACACCAATTGACAAAAAACATGAAAGGCCCGATACTCTGTTTTGTGGGTCCGCCGGGTGTGGGCAAGACTTCGATTGCCCGATCGATCGCACACGCTCTAAACCGCAAATTCATCAGAATGTCGCTTGGCGGAGTAAGGGACGAAGCGGAAATAAGAGGTCATCGCAGAACTTACGTAGGAGCGATTCCCGGCAGGGTGATATCCTCAATTAAGCTTGCCGGTTCGAAAAACCCTGTTTTTTTGTTTGATGAAGTGGATAAAATGAGCAGCGATTTCAGAGGGGATCCGGCATCAGCGCTTCTTGAAGTATTGGATGCGGAACAAAACTATGCTTTTAGGGATCACTATCTTGAGATCCCGTTTGATCTTTCGAAGATTATGTTCTTAACCACGGCGAACAGCCTTGAAAATATACCGAGGCCGCTTCTTGATCGTATGGAGGTTATTCGCATAGCCGGCTATACAGACGATGAGAAAATAAATATTGCCAAACGCCATCTTATACCCAAACAAGCGTCTGAGCACGGGCTTGATCAGGGAAGCATATTGTTGCATGATTCGTCGATAGAAAGAATTATAACCGATTATACGAGAGAAGCGGGCGTACGCAGTCTTGAGAGGCAGATTGCTTCTATTTGCAGAAAGGTCGCACGTATAGTCGTTGAAACTTCAAAAGAACAGGTAAAGGTATCTTCCGCAAACTTGAGAAAGTATCTGGGTACTCCTAATTATAGATATGACAAAGTAAACCGTCAGGATGAGGTTGGTTTGGTCACAGGCCTAGCATGGACTGTAACCGGTGGAGAAACATTATCAATCGAAGCGATCCCTTTAAAAGGCACCGGAAAGTTGGTGTTGACGGGCCATTTGGGAGAAGTGATGAAAGAATCGGCAAGAGCGGGCTTTAGTTATATCCGCGCAAAGGCTGATATGCTGGGAATAAATCCTGATTTCTACAATAATACCGACATACATATTCATATCCCCGAAGGCGCGATACCCAAAGACGGACCTTCGGCGGGTGTGGCTATGACGATTGCGACGATATCGGCACTTACAGCTATACCTGTTAAAAAGGATGTGGCAATGACCGGAGAGATTACGTTAAGAGGAAGGGTGCTCGCTATAGGCGGACTTAAAGAAAAGGTGCTTGCCGCTCACAGGGCGGGCGTATTGACCGTGCTTATCCCTTCGCAGAATGTTAAGGATTTGGATGATATACCGGACAATATTAAACGCAGCGTCAAAATAATTCCTATAGATCATATGGACAATGTCATAGAACAGGCATTTTTAACATCTCCTCAGTCAAAGCAGTTTATTAAGACACAAACGGGAGATGAGAATGCAAATTAAGAGAGCGGGATTTGTAAAAAGCGCTGTTATGCCGCAGGATTGGCCGGAAGATGTATTCCCTCAAATAGCGTTGGTCGGAAGATCCAATGTAGGTAAATCGTCGCTTATAAATTGTCTTGCAAATAATTTTAAGTTAGCACGAACAAGCAATGTACCGGGTAAAACCAGACTTTTGAACTACTATGTATTCAATGATTCGTTTTATGTGGTTGATTTGCCCGGATATGGCTTTGCTAATGTTTCGGCGAGCGAAAAAGACAAATGGGGAGAAATGATTGAGAGATATCTTAAGGGTGCGTCAAATCTTGTGCTAATTGTTCAGATAGTTGATATACGACATAAGCCTTCGGCAGAGGATATTCAAATGATGGAATGGATTAAATATTTCGGGTTTAAAACGGCACTGATCGCTTCAAAGGTGGATAAGATGTCAAAAAGCGCTGTTAACAAGGGACTGAAGGATATCAGATCCGCATTCAATCTCAGAGATGATGTAGTTATCATTCCTTTTTCGTCCCGTACAGGTCAAGGCAGAGAAGAGCTTATAGCGGTTATGGCTCATCTTCTTCCGGGTTAACCAGAATCTTCGTTTTACCCAGTGTTATCTTATCGCCGGGTGTTTCCGGATGCTCATGTTTGGTATGTGGCACGATCTTAGGACTGGGAAGCTTTATGCCATGTTTGCCTTTATAGCTTTTTGCTTGGCGTCTTTGCATTTCGTCGAATTCGATTAACAGTCTTTTAAGCAGTATTTCCATTTGATGCTTGTTATTATCTTTTATGCCTTCCTGCATTTCGTTGACAAGCAGAACCACTTCGTCAAGCCGGCTTTCCAGCTGTTTTATTCTGTCGGGTTCAGCCTGCAAGGCTTGCTTTGTTTCAGTTGATGATCTGACTGATGGTATAGAAAGCATTGAGGCTTCGCTTCCCCAAAGAACCTGAGTGGGAGGGTTTAATGCATTAACCAAAGAAGTGAAATAGTAAAAAAAACAATTTTTGTTTTGTGTCTTCGCAAATTCACGAAAGCTGCTCCAGGTGCTGCCGTTATCAGATGATTCGATGCAGTAAACGTTTTCGTTTGAAAGCCAAAGGCAAGCGAGTGTCTTGATCTTATTTACGACGAGTAATTTCGGCTCGGATTCTCCGTCAAAAAGGACTCTATGAGTTTTTGAATATTCCTCAGTACTCAAAGTTTCATTGTACCGCATGTAGTTAATCGAAAAGGATGCAACAGTGTTTTCTTGCTTTTTTTCCTCTTTCCAAATGATATGAATGTCTGTGGAACCGGAAGTGTTCTTATCGGCAAACATGTTAGCATCCTTGTGCTTTAATAAGCCCTTATGAATGTTTATGGGAGATGACCATTTGAGCGTCAGCGGACTGAAATTGCATACATAGAGCCTGGACTCGCTTTTGTATTGATTGCCGTATGATAGATGCAAAGCGTCATCTTCATCGACGAATCCGGCAAAAATCACCGCAGAAGTGTCAGATGCGAAATTCCAAACTTTCCCGCCTTCCCATCCTTTACCGTCACTCACAAAATGAATGAGATGTTCAGTCGCCTTTTTTAAGGAGTTTGAAATATAGTAAAGTATATGTGTTAGTGAATGCGATGTAAGAACATTCAAATAAGAGATATCTTGAAATCTTGAAACTATTTTTTCAAGGATTACACCTTTCCACGCATCGCTTTCCCACGTGTAATATAAAAGCTGCCGAGAAAAAGTGTATGCTAACAAATGTATTTTATCTCCTGCATCTATAGCCGCAGAAAAATTCTTAATTTTTTGCATGTCAATATTTACAGGTTTTGTCCAAGCACCATCTTTTACATACGAGTAAGAAACACATCTTTCGCAAGACAGTTTAAAGTGCCATCTCTTGCCTGTAGTTTCTTCGAGAATATAGTATTTCCCCTGTTGATCTTCCATAAAAACACCCATTCTATTCAGCATAGTAGAGTTTATGTTCATGGCAATGTTTTTATCACCCGATTATCACATCTTAAGTTAAATGCTCATATTATGAATTAAGCATCGGCAAGGGTTTGCCGGTAGTTCTATAATGAAGGAGGCTGCTTTAGATGTCCTTCTATTCATATAAAAATGAAGGCAACGAGAATTGCCCGGGAAGAATCGGTTTCGAAGTTCTAAGGAAGATAATAGAAAAAGTATGCATTCAGGTAAATAAGGTCTATGATGCATGTCTTCAGCAAGAAACCTTAAACGATGTACGAATACATCTTAAAGATGTCAATCCCTGCACTGATTTTACACCTCCGCTGACTTTTATAAGCTGCAGAAGCACAACGGTTAAGGGTAAGCTTGTATGCACACAGATAGAAAGATTGCCTGAGAGACCTAATTTCGCAAGAGTACAGACGAAAGTAGAGATCCCCATCGAAGTGTTGTTTGAAGATGCAAGAGGCGTTAAAGGCTGCGGATTAGGCGTTATAACTGTACCTAAAGATGTAATAATGTATGTTCCCGACGAATCGGTTATTCCGTTCCATCTTGAGAGCATAGTAAACGCTATCTGCGTGTCCGGAAGATTTGTACCAAGGGATACATTCAGGTTTGATGTAGATGTTTGCGTGACGATCATATTGAAGATAGTGGCAAAAGTAGAATTGCTCATACCTGCGTTCGGATTCTGTGAGATACCCCCATGCGAGGAGTTTGCCGAAAACGTATGCGAGGAATTTTTCAAGCTTCCATTGTTCCCGCCGCAGCTTGAAGATGTGCTCGATCGTATAAAGGATAAACCCCGCCCGATGATTCGCGGCAAAGACGTTGATAATGACGATTAGCAGCATAGATTAAAAGCAAAAATAGTTCTGGACAAAGAACGGTTCTTTTCCTCAAAGATAAGAACCGTTTTTTCATTATTCGTTCAATAGGAGAGATAAAACGCAAAAATGGAGGAGACCTTACTATATCGGGAAAGATTTGTACTGTTACACTAACTCGTGGTATACTCATTTCAAAAAAAGTGTGCCTTCTGGTTTTTTCTAAATCTATAATATCACAGATAGCATATTTTTCACGCATTTGTTGTTACTGCGGCAGGGTATGGGAATTATTGATAAGGAGAAAATTATGAATAGTGAAACTAAAATTAAGGGTGTCTCTTTTGCTTTTCTAAAGCCTAAAACTAAGAGCTTTTTTCTGGAAGGTTTTCGGCTTGCTCTGTTGAATGTGCTTTTTATGCTTTTCGGTGGCGGGCTGGCGTTTGGGTTGTTAAAGGGATCGGATTATGTAAGGGGCATAGGCTTCCCGCTGCCATTACCGTTATGGCTTGTCTTTCTCCCGCTCGGTGCGGCTTACTACATAGCCTGGTTTAGGTATGGCAAAGCTTACGGCAAATTAATCAGCACAAGAAGATTTATTAAAGGCTATATATCGGGAATAATAGGGCAAATACCTGGATTTGCTCTAATGTATATTTTGATGACGAGGATTAGCGAAGATCTTCTGGTACCGGAGCTTTTAAGAATCGGGTTAACTATAATAGGGACATTAAATATTGTTCTCCCGCTCATGGTTGGGCTGGGTGCGACAGACCAAAAAAACAAAGGTGCGGTTTGAGAACCGCACCTTAATAATCCGTCTTGCAAAGCAGCGATGTGTCCTTATGCCTTATTACTCCAGCTTAAATTTGCTGATTGTAACTGATAAATGATCAGCTGCGTTATTTAATTCTTCGGCGTATGCAGCAAGCTCTTCAACACCTGCGAGTTGTTCTTCCGTTGATGAGGCGACTTCCTGCGAGGAGGCGGCGGATTCTTCAGATATCGCGGATACGTTTTGCATCGCTAACAGTACCTCGTTTTTGTTTTGTTCAATATCTATAATACCTGACATAATAAAGTTTACATTATTACTTAAAGTTTTCATCGAAGCGGAAATCTTCTTGAATGTAGATATGGTGGCGGATACTGCCTCGACTTGCGATTTTACTATATCTTCCGCAGATTTTGCGTTTTTGACCGCCAAATCGGTTTGTTTTTGGGTTAATTTGATAATTGAGGCTATATCCTTAGTGGCTATCATTGATTGTTCGGCAAGTTTTCTGACCTCATTTGCTACAACCGCAAATCCTTTACCTTTCTCACCTGCTCTGGCAGCCTCGATAGCCGCATTCAATGCGAGAAGATTGGTCTGATCGGCTATTTGGTCGATGGTTTTTATAATCTTTCCGATGGATCTGGACTGTTCATCCAGAGAACGGATATCTGTGACTATATTTTCTGTTATAACCGCTGTCTGAGTTGTTCTCGCATCCAGATTATCAACCGTTGATAAGCCCTGATCGGTAAGATCTGAAGTTTCTCGGGAAAGCTTGGATATATTTATCGCATTTTCAGACAACTGTGCGATTTTAAGAGAAAGCGAATCCATGCTTTGAACTCCCTGCTCGGCATCGCTCGCCTGTTCCGACGACCCTTTCGCTATTTCCTGCATTGCCTGAGATATCTCATGGGAAGATGACGATATTTGCTGTGCGGTAGCGGCGACTACGTTTGATGATTCGGATACCTTTCGAGATATGGATGATGTGTCAGATATGAGCTGTCTTAAATCCGAGATCATTGAACTGATACTCTTTGTAAGAATCCCCAATTCGTCCTTACGCTTGGATGTAGGTTGTGCCGTCAGATCTCCGGCTGCAGCACGGCCTGCTGTGTCAATGATCCGATTTATAGTTCGTCCCATACTGTTTGACATGATAAGTCCTAACAATACCGCGAATAGAGCCGCTATGAACCCAAGAATCAAAGTAATATTCCTAATCGTGAGAGCTGCGCTAAGCAGTGTTGACATCGGAACTAAACTTACTAAAGTATAACCTGTGTCACTTATTTTGGAAAATGTCATAAGGTGTTCTGCGTTATCATAAGTTACGGTACCGTAACCTTCCGTTTCGGTAGATGACAGAATATCATTAAAAAAAGCTTCCTGGGTGATATCTTCTTCGGTCAGAAGTACTCCTTGACCTTCGGCTTCCTGTGTCTGCTGTGATGAAATATGCCTTCCTTCCGGACTTATGAGGTGTATTTCAGCCCCGGTTCCCAAATTGATGTTTTGGAGCAGATTTGTTATGGGGCGTGCTTTTAAATCTATAACCAAAACTGCAGATACTTGACCCGTATAAAAGTCTCTTATACTTCTCGCGGTAGAAACCGAATAATCTCCTGATATGGAAAACGCCGGATCAAGTTCCGGACGTTCACCGATCCAAAGCAAGCGCCCTTGCCGTTCTATTGCTTTTTGATACCAAGACGAGGCTCTTAGCGTTTCAAAATCAAGGTTAATAGTTGAAAAGTCAGCGGTGCCGAGAGACAGTTCATTCTCAATTGCTATAAAAGATATGTTACCTATAAATTCTTCGGTTAAGGCGTATTCGTTTAAGTAATTGCGTAATTCCTGCCCCAGTTGGAAATGCGCAAACTCCGCTTCAGAAGTCTCATTTTCAGGGCCTGCCAGATAATCTTCTATAATCGCGCTTGTTGAGATTCGAAGAGAAGCATCGTCGATTGTTGAAAAGATACGATTTAGGTAGTTGGTTAGCTGTTGTTTTGTTTCGACAGCGGAAGTAAATGCTTGATCGGTTATCGATCTGTTCGATACGGAGTACGAGAAAAATCCTAGCGTCGATATAGGGATGATTAGTGAAAGAAATGCTGCTACTAATTGAATTCGTATACTGTGGTACCACATCCTCTTTGATGTTTCCTTAGGGTGTTTGTAAACTTTTTTTTGCATGTTTCAGGCAAGAGAATCTCTTGCGCTCCTCCTCTCGAAAATTAAATCCGGCGCATACTGGAAACTTGCTTTTAATCAGTAATATATTCTATGCTTACCGACAAATTCCTTCTTTTTACTACAAAAATTAAAGATAAAAAACAAGAGTTCAAATTTAAGAGTTTTGATGTATAATTAAGACAATTCCTTGTAGGAGATGATTGCATGAACACTCAGAATTATCAGGTACTAGTTATAGATGACGATCCTAATATAGGGCAGCTTGTCAAGATATACCTTGAAAAGGAAGGTTATGGTGTCAAGCATTGTTTGAGTGGAACGGAAGGATTAAACGCTTTTAAGAAACATCAGTACCATATTGTGGTGCTCGATATAATGCTGCCGGGGATGGATGGTTGGGAAATATGTCGCGAGATTCGCAAAATTAGCGATACGCCGATAATTATGCTTACTGCCAAAGGAGAGGTGTTCGACAAGGTACTTGGATTAGAGCTGGGAGCTGACGACTACATAGTTAAGCCTTTTGAACCGAAAGAGCTTATAGCAAGGACAAGGGCGGTATTACGAAGATATAAGGGAGGGACTGAAGTCGAAAAAAAAGCGACTTTCAAGAATCTCACCGTCAGTCTCGCCGACTATTCCGTTACATATTGCGGAGTATCAATTGATCTTCCGCCTAAGGAACTGGAGTTGCTTTATTTTTTGGCAACGCATCCAAACAGGGTATTCACAAGGGAGCAGCTGCTCGAGCAGGTGTGGGGTTTTGATTATTTTGGAGATTCAAGAACAGTTGATGTTCATATAAAGAGGCTTCGGGAAAAATTCACGGAGCATAATGACACATGGCAGATTAAGACCGTATGGGGCGTAGGGTACAAATTTGAGGTGAAATAAATGTTTCGTTCGTTGTTCGTTCGCTTGATAGTGACTTATTTTGTTATAATACTCGCCACGCTTATCGCTTTATCCTTATTTCTTACAAGCTTTTTTATGGAATACACTTTCGATACGAGAACAAGGCAATTATTGCGTGAAGCGAGAGCTTTAAATGAACATGTGGAAATGTATGCTATTGGATGGATAAGCCGTGAGTACCTATATAACCATTTCAAAGTGATAGACCGATTCTTAAACACAAGTATATGGATAACTGATGAATTGGGATACATCTGGTTACCGTACAGTCCGGCAAAAGAACAGGAAGAAAGATGGAGGGAGCAAAAACTTACCGAAGAAGAATTCGTCCAAGTTCTAAAGGGCGGCACAATAATCAAGACCGGTAGATTCGGTGGGAGATTCCAGAATCCCGTTTTGACTGTAGGAGTTCCACTCGATATAGCGGGAGATATCAGGGGAGGTATATTTCTCCATTCGCCTGTTGAGGGAATAAGGAGAACTCTTTCCGATGTTTATGGCAATTTGTGGCGTGCAAGCATCATGTCGGCATTCGTGGCGATTGTCCTGGTTTACTGGATTTCACGAGTAATTTCAAAACCTCTTATACAGATAAATGATATTTCCCGGGAATTTGCATTGGGAAATTTTAAGCGACGGGTTAATGTTACGACAAAAGATGAAATAGGGCAGCTTGCTAAAAACTTCAATGCTATGGCGGATTCTCTCGACAAACTTGAGCAAATGAGAAGAAATTTCGTGGCGAATGTGTCCCATGAGCTTAGATCTCCGCTTACTTCGATTGTAGGATATATACAAGGAGTGATCGATAAAACGATACAACCGGAAGATCAAAACAAATATCTTACGGTAGCGCTTGATGAGTCAAAAAGATTGAGTAAGCTTATAAGCGAACTTTTAGATTTGGCGCATATAGAATCGGGGCAATTCCCGCTGAATATTTCCGTTTTTGACATTAATGAAAAGCTAAGGCGAATACTTGTATCTAAAGAGGAAAATATCAATAAAAGTACACAGCAAGTTGAGATATGTTTTGAGGAAGATCAGTGTTTTGTGGAAGCTGATCCCGATAGGATTGATCAGGTAATTCAAAATCTGGTTGACAATGCAGTAAAATTTAATAAACAGGGCGGGAGACTGTTTTTTAAAACATGGAGGTATCATGGGAAAGTATATATTATAGTTGAGGATGAGGGTCCGGGTATCCCTAAAGATGAGATTCCGATGATTTGGGAGAGATTTTATCAGATAGACAAGTCGCGGAATGCAAAAAATGGGGGTACAGGATTGGGATTGTCAATTGTCAAAAAAATAATTGAGCAGCATGACCAGAATATCTGGGTTAACAGCACAGTCGGTGAAAAAACTGCGTTTGTCTTCTCGCTAAAAGCTGCAAAAAGGGCTTACTAAGGTATGAGGACACATCGCTGCTTCGAGGGAAGGATTCTTGCGGTATGTCCCCAAATTAAGTATACGGGAATATTTACACTTTGTTCATCTTCTATTCAAAAACACAGGTTATAATATAGCTTGAGCAACATGATGTGGCTCTGGTCAATTCTATTGAAGGAAAGGAAAGGAAGGGAAATGAAATGAAGGATTATTATGAGTTTGACGAGCGTTACCATCAGAATAACGGCGGAATATGGAAGTACGTCGCAATTGCGTTGATCTTTGCTATTTTGGGTTCTGGAATTATGTTCTATTTGTCTCCTTATGTGTATGAGCGTCTTGGAATTTCGCACTCGCTGAGTTTAGGAGATCAGCCTTCCGATAAGCAAACCGATAATACAAACGAGGATACGCAACAAGATTCTGGATTGGGAACAAGAGGCGATCTATTTATTGATTCCGAAAATCCTGTTGTTGATATAGCATATAAGGTTAGTCCCGCTGTAGTCGGAATCACCAACAGAAGCATAATAGCCTTTAGGGACTGGTTTTTCGGTGACGTACAGGAACATGAGCAAGAAGGTTTTGGATCGGGGATCATAATAAGCGAGGATGGCTACATAGTCACAAACGCCCATGTAGTCGCCGGTGCGGAGGAGATATTTGTAATACTGCAGGGGGGGCAGGAAGTCCAGGCAAGACTTATCGGAGCCGATGAACATAGCGATGTGGCGGTGATAAAAATTGAAAAAGCAGACTTGTCGGTTGCTGTGCTTGGAGATTCGGACAAGGTAAGACCGGGTGAATTAGCTGTTGCAATAGGTAATCCATTAGGTCATGATTTGTCCGGTACTATTACAGCGGGTGTCATTAGTGCCGTCAATAGAAGACTGTTAATAGACGACAGATATTTGGATTTAATTCAAACGGATGCGGCCATAAATCCCGGTAATAGCGGCGGACCGCTAGTGAACTCAAGAGGCGAAGTGATCGGAATGAATACGCTTAAGGCTACCGGCGCTGAAGGGATGGGATTTGCGATTCCGACCAACGTGTTTCTGCCTCTGGTGGAACAATTAAAAGAAACCGGTCAGATTGAAAGGCCATGGATTGGAATAATGAGTCATGAGCTGACAGAGCAGGAAGCTTCCGAGAACGGTTTTCCGAGAGGAATATTGGTGCGCGCTGTTGTTCAGGATAGTCCGGCTTCAAGAGCCGGAATAAGACCGGGGGATATCATAACGGGAATGGATGATCAGTCAATTGAGACTTTTGCCGACTTAAGGAATATAATTGAACTCTATAAGGTTGGCGACAGAGTGGAGATCGCGATATGGAGGGATGGCGAAGTCTTAAATATGATAATTCAGTTGGCTCAGATGAGAAACTAAGAATATATGAATGGGGCAAGCACTCTTACCATTCCGTTGTGATTGCCCCATCTGTTGCCAAAAACTCGGATTGACTCACCGGGCTCGAATTCAAATGTTCCCCAGTATTCGACCAGTATAAATTGAGGGTTTACGGCATTACCGGAAACATTAACGGTGAACACGTTTTTGTCGCCATACAAAAGCACTTCCGCAACAGTGCCGATAAAAAGAAAAATCTGTCCGTTATGTAGGGTTGGATTATCAGCAAGCTCGGCAAAATCCGGTTTCCATGCGCGTCTTGTATATTCGGCTTCGGTTATTGCGCGAAATATTACGATATCAACCTGTGATATCTGACCATCGGCTGAAGTGGACGTCAGAACACCCGCTTGAAGCCCCGGTCTTCCGGATTCTACTTCCATTGAAAATGCTCCCGTTTCCGGGTTGACATTCGGTTCTCCGATGAGTGCTAAATCGGTTGTAATTACCGCTTCGGGATGTGTAGCTCCGCTGATTCTAACGGTATCGCCCTCGGCTTTTATGGGTAATTCCATTTCAAACGTAAGGGGCACGATCTGCTCTTCCCGTTTTAAAACCACATTTACTGTCGAGTCTTTGAACCCTCGTTTTATTACGCGTATTTCATAGGCGATCTCAGAAACATCCGGAACGGACAAGTCTTTTTGAAACCTTCCGGAATCATCTAAGAGATCAGTGAAATCATCGCCGTTTATGAATATCGCCGAGTCTTCCGAAACTTCAACAATCAATCTGTATGTTTCGCCTGCCACGGTCGCCTGACCATGTTGAGGCTGTATCAAAGTCAGCGGTGCGGATGGCATTTCCATAATGAAATTTAAAGTCTCCATATACGCGGCCGCTCCTTCTTTGTAAACCGTTATCTCAAGAGTGATTTCTATGCCGTTTTGACTTTCAGCCGACGGGAACCGGGAGTGCAGAAAAGCGTTTTCAAACACCATTTCAGCTTGCCCGTTTCTTACCGGGAAGCGTCTGTCGAGGGTTTCGACAACTTCGCCTGTGTTTGTATGGACAATGATTCTCTGCGCCGGGTTGCCTTCAAATATCGTGGATTCAACGGTTGCCGTCGCAGATACTCGTTCGGTCGTTTCGCGAGAGACTATAAACATATCGTTTAAAAAAAAGAACAAACGGTATGCACCGAAAGACAACAATCCTAAAACAAGCATAAATGTGAAAAATTTTAGATAATTGAGGGAAAACCTGCGCGTTGCAGTCTTCGTATATCTTTTAAGGGGGATCTGATTATATTCATCGTTATCATCATAGCGGGATGAAAACTTGTTCGCATGCTCGGCGGATGAATCTTTCTCTAGCTGCGAAGGCAAGGCTTTGCCGCAAAAATAGCAATAATGATGATAATAGTTGTTTCGCGTTCCGCATGATGGGCATTGCATTTTAATGCCTCCTTAAAAGAATCGTTCCCTCGAAGCAGCGGTGTGTCCTTGTATATAATATATTCTCATATTTCAACAAAATTCCTTCTTTCTCGTATAAATATTTTCAGTTTTAAAATACACTCAGACATGTTAGAATAGCTAAAAAGGGGGTTTGATGCGCATGGATTATTTTCATGAAGAATCGGTCAGCAAAGCTGGCGCAACTGCTCGCGGAGCACTGTATTTTGCTTGTTACGGAGGAATGATTATATTCGGGATACTCGCATTGCAAGGTCTTATGGCTTTAATGGGAGGGAATTTAAATTTGATAAGCGTAGCGATTACGCTGATATGCGGGGCTGCTGCCTATGGCATGTATATTTTGCGCAATAATCAAAATATTGAGTATGATTATACATTCACCAACGGGATGTTGGATATAGCTAAAGTGATTAACAGAAATAAGAGAAAGAAACTGCTTTCGGCTGATATTAAGGAATTCGAAATAATAGCGCCGACAAGCGATGCAGGTTTTGAGCGTATGTTAAATCACAAGGCTATTGTAAAGAAATACAATTGTTTTCTTAACAAGGGAAAGGGATTGTATTACGGAATTTTTGTCCTCGAAGGGCAAAAATCCATGCTGGTATTTGAGCCGAGCGAAAAGATGCTTGGTATTTTTAAAAAGTTTAATCCGAAGGGAGTCAAGCTGTAACAAGACATTTGTGATGGAAGAAATTTATCTTGACAACGCTTCCACTACACAGGTTATGCTAAGTGTAACGGAAGCTATGAGCAATTGCATGCTTTATGATTATGGGAATCCTTCGTCGACGCACTCTTTAGGCGAAAGGGCTGCGAACAGGCTTAAAGAGGCAAGAGAGGAGATTAGCGTTGCTTTATCGGTTAATTCTTCAGAGATAGTGTTTACATCCGGAGGTACTGAGGCAAACAATATTGCTATATTTGGCGGAGCGTACATAAAGAAGAAAAGAGGTATGCACTGCATAACGACAGGTATTGAGCACCCGTCAACCTTAAATGCTTTTAAAAGGCTAACCGAGGAAGGCTGGGAGGTAAGCCGATTACCGGTTGACTCTGAAGGAATTGTGAAGATTGAGCATCTTGAGCATTTATTGCGAAAAGACACTGCGCTTGTCAGTATTATGCATGTAAATAACGAAATAGGTTCCATACAACCGCTAAAAGAAGTCGGCAGGATATTGAGTAAACTTCCAAACCAGCCGCTTTTTCATGTTGATGCCGTACAGTCCTTCTGCAAATACCCTGTTAACCCGATTGAATGGGGGGCTCAGTTGGTTTCGTTGAGCGCACATAAAATACACGCTTCAAAAGGAGTCGGAGCGTTATTTGTTAAAAGGGGCGTTAAACTTAAAACTATTTCTACGGGAGGGACTCAGGAATCCGGAATTAGAGCGGGAACTGAGAATATTCCGGGTATTGTGGGTATGTCCGAAGCGGTACGATGCTTAAAACAGAATTTTCAATCAAACATAATGCATATTTTGCGGCTTAAGAAGATGTTTTTTGACGAATTGAAGCAAGTGATCCCATCAATACATTTGATAGGTCCGAGTTTGGAGCAAGGGGCAGGCCACATATTAAGCGTTAGTGTGCCGGGTATTCCGGCTGAGGTGTTGCAGCGCAGTTTAAGTACATGGCATGGTGTATATGTAGGAACCGGTGCTGCATGTTCGTCAAAAAAGAAACATGTAAGCCATGTGCTCAATGCGATTGGACTTGAGCCCAAATTAGCAAGTTCAGCGATTAGAATTAGCTTTTCGCATGTGAATACCGATGAACAAATTATGCGAGCGATAGTGGCGTTTAGAGAGTGTCACAGAAAGCTGACTAAGTAGAAAGGATTAAATATTGGAAAAAGTAATTTTATTGCGTTATGGCGAACTCCATCTAAAAGGACGGAATCGTCCGTTTTTTGAAAAAGCTTTGCTAAAAAGCATAGAGAAAACCCTATCCGATTTTCAGAATATAGAAATAAGCAATATAGACGGAAGAATATACATAAATGAAAAATCTTCCGGCTTAAAAGCACTTGAAAATGCTGATGCCATAACAGAAAAACTCAAGAAAGTCTTTGGACTTGTGTCGATAAGTCAAGCGTTCAGAATCAAAAAGGATTTTGATGTCATTAAGAATTGTTCGGAATATGTGATTGACAGTTTTCTGAAAGAAAATCCGTCTTGTACAAGCTTCAAGGTACAGTCTAAGAGATCGGACAAAACTTTCTGTATGGATTCGGTTGAATTGAACGCAAGCTTAGGGGAGCATATTCTCCATAAATTTCCGTCGATTCATGTGGATGTTCATAATCCCGGTGTCATACTTTACCTAGAAGTCAGGGAACATGCCTATGTATACAATGATATCCAACCTGCCGCAGGGGGTATGCCGTATGCGACCAATGGAAAAGCGGTGTTGCTTTTGTCGGGAGGGATAGACAGCCCTGTAGCGGGACATATGGTGGCTAAACGCGGAGTTGAGCCGATTGCGGTACATTTTTACAGCTTCCCTTACACAGGGGAACGTTCAAAACAGAAGGTGATTGATCTTTGTAGGATACTTTCTCAATATTGCGGACAGCTTAAGTTGTATATCGTTCCGTTCACGCGAATACAACAAGAGATTCATGAAAAATGCCCACAAAACTACCGTACTATCATAATGAGATGCTTTATGATGGAGATCGCGCAAAAGGTAGCCGAGAAAGAAAATGCAAAAGCGCTTGTTACAGGGGAGAGTATAGGTCAGGTAGCCAGTCAGACAATAGATAGCCTTTATGTAACGGATGATGCGGTATCACTGCCTGTTTTCAGACCTCTTATAGGGATGGACAAAGTGGAGATAATGGATAGAGCCAGAAAGATAGGTACATACGAAGTATCAATTCTTCCATACGAGGATTGCTGCACTATTTTTATGCCCAAAAATCCTGTTATCTATCCTTCTGTACAAAAAACACGGGAAGCCATTGATATGCTTGATAAGGAGCAACTAATTGATGATGCGCTTTCCGGTGTTGAAATCATGATGGTGAGGTATTGATAGTAAAATAACCGACCGTTGAACATACTAATGTCATGTTTCCGGCGGAGGTGTTTACTTGGAAAAAGATAAATTAAAGGCTGAGACTTTGATAAGGATTTTCTTATCGGTGTTTTTTTTGATTTCTATATCTCTGAATTATCGAACTGCGGAAAGCCGGAATGAATACGATATTTGCGTGGAATCATCTGCTTTGCAAGATGCGAGTATTATCAGTCCGGAAGAAGAATACAACATTTTCATAGATCTCACCGAATCGATGCTTTATTTGTTTAAATCAGATGAATTGATCAGAAAATATCCTATAGCTCAGGGTACGCCTGAGACTCCTTCGCCGATAGGGGTGTTTAGGATAATAAGGAAAGCAAGAGATTGGGGTTCAGGCTTCGGAAGCCGATGGCTGAGTCTCAACGTGCCTTGGGGAATGTACGGCATACATGGCACAAACGACCCCGGATCAATTGGATACAGGTCGTCAAAGGGATGTTTCAGGATGAGAAACAGAGATGTCGAAGAGCTTTACACCATAATCGGTGTCGGAACAATGGTTATCGTGTGGGGAGGACCATTCGGAAATTTGGGAGGCAGGCTTGAAAAACTGGCTCCCGGAAGCCGTCGTTCAGAAGTGTCGGAAGTCCAGAAGCGTCTTAAAAATTTAGGATATTACCAGGGGAAGATAGACGGGATCTATGGAGAGAATATGAAGCAGGCGCTTCTTGACTTTAAGCGTGACTTAGGGCTTCCGATTACTCATTACGTAGACAGCAAGACATATCAGGCTTTAGGCATAATGCTATTTGAGTGATAACGGAACAATCGTCTTACCCCGGTACATCGATTGCAGTTTCATAATCTACTGGAACTATTATTGAGATAGTCCCGGTAGGCGGACCTTGAAGTTGTCTGCCTATTAACCTTATCTCAGGATGCACGGGGATTACAAAATAACCATACTCGCGCCCGCGAGTGACGAAAGCATCCCTCCATTCAATTGAAGCGCTCTCTCCCGGTAAAGTCCGGTGAACAAGAACCGGGTGTTCGTTGCCATACTCAATCCTATACACATGATGTGCGGCAAACGTATTTCTTGGTCTGAATGAAATAACCGGCAACCCGAAAATGTCGGAGTTTACATTGAAATTGAGCGGTGTTTGAGGCACAACCCAGTAATCTGATGGTTGAGTCGGTGCGCTTTGTCTTGTGAAATACTCGTTTACAATATAGTCGGAAGGAGTAAGGTGTGATGCGAGAAGCACTTTTTGACGTTCTTCAAGAGATTTTGAATCGAGCATCACTTCCACTACTCCGAGAGGCTTTCTGAAATCAGACGGTTCTTTATTTTTGAAGAGCTGCCTAAAGATCAAAGAGGAAATATTGGCGGGATAAGTGCCCCCTACAGCATTCGAAGGAAGATAATTTTCTCTTGTGGCTTCGTCAAAGCCCATCCATACCGTTACTATGTAATCCGGATTATATGTAACAATCCATGAATCGCGGATTCCGTCAATTCCCGCAAATCTTTCTATATCCGGAAGCTGTACGGTTCCTGTCTTTGCGGCCAACGGGAAGCCTAAAGTGTTTAATCTTGAAGCAGTGCCCCAATTGACGCTTGATTTAAGTATATTGTTCATTATAAATGCGGTTTCTTCGGATATAAGGCGTTTCCTTTCAGGATTCTTTTCATATAATGGCAACCCGTTTGCATCCTCTATACGGCTTATGGTACTATAGTCTTTGTAAATGCCGTTATCTGCCAATACCGAATATGCCCTAGCGAGTTCAAGAGGGGTGACTCCTTTATGCATACCGCCGAGTGCTATGGATAAGTTATTGTTATCTTCAGGTTCAAACGGTATTCCGAGATTTTTTGCGAAAGTAATGGCACTGCCGACACCGATGTCATGAAGTATCCTGACTGCCGGAATATTAATCGAGTGAGCCAGAGAGTATCTTAAGGTAACCCATCCGCGGTGCTTTGCATCGTAATTTGACGGGGAATAATCGCCGAACGAAATAGGACTGTCTTCAATAAAGCTGACAGGGGTATAATCGTAATACTCAATTGCGGGTGTATATACCAAAATAGGCTTAATTGACGATCCGGGCTGACGACGACTATGTACTGCTCTGTTAAGCCCTTTTCGCACGGATTTGTCTATTTGTCTACCGCCTAAAAGCGCGCGAATTTCACCCGAGTTAGCATCAAGTACCACCAAAGCGCTTTCCGCGTAAGCATTTGAGCCGGGGCTTTTTGGGAAAAGACGGTCATCTCTGTAGAGTTTTTCCGCAAACACCTGAAGATCGGTATCAAGCGTGGTAAAGATTCTGTATCCGCCTGATATGAGTTCTTCTTCGCTTATATTGAGTATATCTGAGGCTTCATCAAGCGCCATATCAAGGAAAAATCTGTGAGGATATCCTTTGTTCTGAACTTCAGCCAAAATCAACTTTTCTGATGAAGCTTTCTGAGCCTGATCATCGGTTATAAAACCGTGTTCCTCCATTAGGTGTATAACAAGATCCTTTCGCTCTAATGAATTATCTAAATTATTAAAAGGAGAGTATCTCGAGGGACTTCTGGGAATACCTGCTAATAATGCGCCCTCGGCTATTGTGAGTTCGCTCACCGGTTTGCCGAAGTAAGTCATTGACGCCGCTTGCAAGCCGTATGCTCCTCTGCCGAAATATATGAGATTCAGATATAATTGAAGTATCTGATCTTTTGAAAAATCATTTTCCAGAAGATATGCAAGATAGATCTCCTGAAGCTTTCGGGGGATTGTTTTTTCTTTAGACAGAAGACTATTGCGGACTACCTGCTGAGTTATGGTACTGGCACCTTCTGCGAATCTTCCGGCTTTTATGTTTTCAATAAGTGCACCAAACATTCTTTTTACATCAAAGCCGGGGTGAGTATAGAAGCGAATATCTTCAACCGCAATAAATGCGTGTTGAACATGTAAGGGTACGTCATTGAGCGAAACTTTTATTCGGTTATACAACCCATGTATGTCGGTTATGAGGTTGCCTTCAGAGTCGTATATAAACGAGGTTTGATAGACATTTTTTATGTCTTCTGGATCGAAATCCTGCCACCTATCAGTGATAATAACAAAATAAGCCGATGCGGCTACCAGCATGACAATGCATGCGATGATTGTTGTTATAAGAAACTTTCTTATGAGATTAAGTATAAGCGCCTTCGATTTCCGCCTACTTTTACGTGAAGGGAGAGGTGATTTCATTTCCACATGCGACAGCCTCCTGATTGGGAATCATTTACCACGTTATTATCCCCAAATCTTTTTAGGCTAAACATTTTTATGCAATAATGGGGACGGTTCTATCGATGGGACAGATCTCAATATACGATCAAGCTCGAGTACCTGCCAAACAAAACGTCCCGGTGGTTGCGTCCCGGTGGTTGGTCTGTCTCACTGGTTGGTCGGACATAAAAAAAAGGCTTTGGTAGTACAAAAGCCTTTTTTATCTCAATTTATGCGATTTATGTGCTTTTTTTAAAATCGTTGACCACAGTCATCTCTCCTAAGCCGCGCTCTACATTCATTTCGTATACGCGGTTAGCCTTTAGCTTTTCCGCAATGATGAGTGCCGCTCCCTTTGGGTCGATGCGTGTTCCGCATGTGAACACATCGATGCTTGCGTATCTGTGCTCAGGAAAAGTGTGTATCGCAAGGTGCGATTCAGAAATTATAACCACTCCGGAAACTCCTTGTGGCGCAAAGTTGTGAAATGCCACTTCTCGGACTTCGGCTCCTGCCTCAAGTGCCGCCTCGACCATAGCCTTTTCAATATGCGGCCTGTCGTTTAAAAATTGTACATCACAGTCCCAAAGCTCAAGAATACAATGCCTTGAATAGGTTTCCATCAGCAATCCCCCCCATATAAAATTTTTCATCCACCACGGGGGAAGGTTAGTACAACCAATGTCCTAATCCCCGAAGGATAGTTAGTCCAGCAGATGTCCCAACCCTTTAAGCGGATAACCTAAATGTTCGGTGATTAACCCGAACCGATGTATACTTTAGCATAAACCGAATAGAAAATCAATGATATAAAAAAATTTTTTTGTGAGACTTTTTTGTGTATAATAAAGATGAAGAGGTGCTGAAATGGAAAAACGAATACAGGATGAGTTAAATATTCTCACAGATATTATTGTCGATACAGTTCCCGTGGAGCAGATATTCCTGTTCGGCTCCTATGCAGGAGGTACGCCTAATGCTGATTCCGATTTAGATGTTTATGTAGTAATTTCCGAAGAAATAGATATTAGAGAATTAGATGCCATGATGTTGATACGTAAAGCAATCAGGAGTAAAAAGACAATGCCTGTCGATGTGGTAGTCAGTAAAAAGAATAAGTTTGATCAGCGCAAATCTGAACTTACCATTGAGCGGCAAATCGCACAGGAGGGTTTGGTGCTGTATGGATAATTTAAGACAGGCAAAGGAATGGCAGAGATTTGCAGCGATGGATTTAAACAGCGCAGAGTATCTTATGAATATGTATCCTGTTCCTGTTGAAATAATTTGTTATCACTGCCAGCAATCTGCTGAAAAACATCTTAAGGGCTACCTTGTTTTATGTGGAATCAACCCGCCAAAGATACATGATCTGGATGAGTTGTGTAAGCTTTGTTTGAAATTCTCCGATACTTTTGAAGATATAGCAGATCGATGTTCAGAGTTGACTGCCTATGCTGTCCAACCAAGGTATCCAATGGAACTGCTGATAGAGGAACAGGATATGCGACAAGCGCTGAATGATTCAAAAATTATTAGAGATTTTGTTTTAGCGCTTGCACCAGAAATGGCACAAGAAGAATAAATTTCTTATACAGGACAATCTAACTATTAGAACTCTTCATCAATGCGCTCCAGTTTGAAGATGACCGGGCGAGTACCGTCATTACAACAGGCGATCATCATCTTCTCGTCATTTGTCCATCCTTTCATGATAGAGCCCCCTTGTAGCGCAGTGTAGATGTACCGGCTGATAGAATCCCATGCTTCGGAACAGAACTTACCATCAAGCATATGCCAGAAATCGTCACGCTCTCCGTTTCGCTCTAGAATGAACTCTTGACCGACTTCAAACATAGAGCATGCACCTGAATTGGGGTTTGCAAGATATTCTTCCTGCAAATCCTGATAGCATTCCTTACGTAGTAGGGTTATTTTACATTTGTGTTGTGCCGGCATCACTCATACCTCTTTCTTTATATGTAGCTATTCTTTATTATATCATCAACGATTGGTACTTCTACAGCTGTTATATGCTCAGTTTCAATTTTATTTATAAAATTCTATAGTGCTCTTTTTAAGAGAGCGGAATCATCGTGTTTCTGCCAATAAAGAGACTAACTTGGTTGACTTGCATAATTTATAACCAGTCCTTTCGCGGCTCTCAGGCACAAAACGTTATGAAAATTGTTGCCTGTGTGCTATTCTTAAATTAGTCGTGCAAGTATACTACAGAGCACAGGGAGGTGAGTGTGTCACCATACCCTTCTTTGGGGAGACCGCATAATTATATGTATCGCTCAGCCCAGTCAAGCACAAATAAGTGTGGCGTCGACCACGTAGATTTATCTTTGTATAAACAACTCCTTTGTTTGTAAAGGGCGAGCAGTCAATGCTTGTGCGACCACTATACCATCTGAGAGAGGGAGTGTTTATGCTCAAAATTGTATACCCTACCTGTTGCGGCATCGACGTTCACAAAACCTTCGTCGTTGCTACTATCGCGACCACCGATCTCGAAAATATCACAACCTACAAAACCAAACGCTTCTCCACCTTTACCAAAGATCTGAGAGCTTTAGCGCTATGGCTCTCAAATCATCAGTGTGTATATGTCTGCATGGAGTCTACAGGCAAATACTGGATTCCTGTCTACGACATCCTGGAATCTTCCTGCTGGATCACCTTAGCACATCCAAAGTATGTCAAGGCGATCCGAGGCAAGAAGACTGACAAAAAGGATTCCATTTGGATCTCAGACCTTCACAAACATGGCCTGGTTCCCGGTAGCTTCATTCCCCCGGCAGATATCGGCGAAATTCGCGACCTGCTGCGTTACCGTTCCAAACTGGTTTCCTTTATATCCAGCGAAAAGAACCGGGTACAAAATTCCCTAACGGTTTCTAATATCATGCTTTCAAATGTGGTGTCTGATACCTTTGGCAAAAGTGCTTCGGCTATTCTTTCGCATCTGTTGAAATATCCTCCTGAACAGGACTTTGATTTTCGGCCGCTTTTACACGGCTCAATGCTTAAGAAACAAGACGATATCGCTTTAGCCATTGACGGCACCATTAGCGAAGTTCAGGCTTGTAAAATCACCCGTTGTTTAAGCCATATGGATGCTATTAAAAGCTATATCACTCAGATTGAAGTAATTGCTATGCGGTTGGCTGCATCTTATTCTAGTGTTATACAGATTATCCAATCTGTTCCCGGTATTAACCAGCTTTCAGTACTTGTAATTCTTTCTGAAATCGGTGCAGACATGTCCGCTTTTCACTCAGCCAAGCATCTTTGCTCTTGGGCGGGACTTGCTCCCTCCAACGATCAAAGCGCAGGCAAGAAGAAATCGGTTCGCATCAGTTGTGCTGGCGCTTACATCAAACCCTTACTCATTCAGTGCGCTAATGCGGCTATAAAGGATAAGAAGTTCACGCACTATCGCACCCGCTATGAAGAAATTAGGCACCGTTGCGGCCACAAGAGAGCTATTATCGCCATTGCTCGGATGATTTTGACAGCCATTTATCACATGCTTTCAAATGATGAATTGTTCAATCCAGCACTTTACGAGAAGTCACAATGTAAACCCGGCTTTATATCTTCGTCAGAACAACATGCGGTTAAACTATTACAGCGTTTGGGTTAATCGGTTGTCAAAGTACCTGAGTCTGCATAGGCTCTAATTGCTATTGTTTCTTTTTTTCCACCTTACTCACAGGTCTATTTAAGTACACCCATTTTTTGAGATTTCGGTTTTTTCGGCTTTCGTGTACTTTTCAGATTTCACCTCTATACCATAAAGAGAAACTGCTTTTGCTGCAATTTGGGTAAAAATCTCACGGCAGCCTGCTTCGTAAAACAGGTCCAGTAATCCGCCAAACCGAACATCATTGAGCTGATCCAACTGTACCGGATAATGAAATAGTCCTTCTAGGTCGCTATACTCGTAGTATTCTGCTAATCTGGAAAGAGCTCTGTGGTCATGGCACATGTTTACCATCATGATCATGGCTGAAACACCATAAGGTATATACACCGGTCGTCCGTCTACTGATTCGAGAGCCTGATTGATTGTTTCCGGAATCCCTAAGGATTCACATAAACCGACTATAAAGCCTTCTTTCCCCACTATGTAGGTATCTACAATTTTAGGATCAACCATCTCATTACCTCCCTCAATGCATTACAAGGAAGTATTCGACACGAAATGAAAAAATCCTTTTGGTATCAATTGGTAATTTAAATACATTTTTAGAAAGAAAAGTTAAGCGGAATATGAGTTAGATAACAAAATCATCGGTAATTAACGGTAATAAGCTCGTTATAGGCATCAATTATATAGAATAAAATGATCCTTATAACAAAAAATTGATTTCCCTAAAAATAAATCACAACAGTATATTATTCCGCATATACTGAAATATATACTACAGTATATTGAAAGATATTGGAAGGAGATATATCATGTCTTACACTTATGGGACAGCGCTGGCGGGAAATGGAGTTAGGTTACATTTCATGAAAACGTCACCTAATAACACGACTCTCAATGTAATAAAAAACCGGGTGCCTGCATCCGGCTTTTATGGTGTAAATGGAGGCTTCTTCGATCTCAATAACATTAATACACTGCTTTCGATTGCGGTGATTAATGATCAACCCGTCAATGGTATAAGCGGTAATTATGGTTCTGGGTGGTATAATGTTTGGTTACCGCCCCAGCCAGCAAGAGGCACTTTAGTATGGGACTCCATTACTAGAAGATATTCTGTGCCCATTATTAACCATGCCGGTGAGATTTCTGTTACAAGCAAAAGTAACTATTGGGCGCAAGGCGGAATTAGCATGAAACTCCCGGATGATTCAGGATGGTCGAGTCAAGCCGCAACAGAGGGAATTCCAGGGGGTTTGTCCCACTCAGCCCGTAGAACAGCGCTGGTATACAATGATCAACTAAACATCTGGTATGTAGTTACTCCAACATCTTGTACCCCTGGTCAATTTAGAGCAGCTATTAAAGAAAGAATAGGCTCAGGTACTTTGGTTGATGGTATTTTCCTTGATGGAGGCAATTCCACGCAGATGAAATGCGCAGAATTCGAATTATCGACTTCACGTAATGTGACTCAGATGGTTGCCACAATAAACATCTAATATTGGTTGGTGAAGAAGAATTGTTGCAGGACGATTGAAGAATCGTCCTGCTTTTCTACACTTCGTACGATTCAATGTCTCGAGGTTATGACCTATACATCGAATAACACAAGAATTGAACCAAGTATTATGGCGCGACAAACGATTCGTTGACGCCAAACCACTTTGCCCTGACTCTCCAGAAATTATACAGAGTTGCCAACATTTCGAATTTATCAGGGTCATCTATTTTCAGATGATAAGAGCTGCTAAAAGCGGATACATTTGAAATTTTGGAGATTCGCCAAGTATTATTCACTTTTTTAAGTTCTATGTCAAAAAAAGCCGGGACAAACGAAGCTTGCGCGAATAAATCAGCCACAAGGCTTAACTGAACTGTATTTTCAGTGGAAACCGATTGCAGGACTTGGAAAAAGAGGTCATAATGGGCTGTTATTTCTAAAAATGAATTCCAGCCGGAACTGTTTATAACTTCGGGTAGGAAAAGGCTTTTCTTCTGATAATATTCTACCTGTTGTTCATGCGGCATTGTTTCCACCGGACCATCAAAATTATGTGATGCATAAATCAAACGAAAAGCTGGTTCTATCAGCGTCCGATTCAATTCCAGTATTTCTTCCTTGGTATAATAATTATTACGCTGCCAGTTACGTTCTAATGCAGTAGTTTCTTCCGGGTTCAAGACATATCTGGGCAGATCGGAGTGATGACGACGCTCTTCTCTAATGGAGTCGATCACCCATTTGTCTTTTTCTTGGATAATTTCATACACTTCCTTACGCCAGATGTTCAGACCCGGATTTGTAGGATGGTGAGGAAAGTCTAACTGGTAGCTGGCCGTAACTAAAATTGTTCTGAAGTGGGAGCTAGCAGTGCGATACCTCCATGACAAGACTCGCGGATATGAGATAATATAGCTGGTATAATGTTTTTCCATTTGTGACCCGCGAATGCTTGTTAATGCAGACTCAGAAAATACATCACGCCATTTCTGTTCAGAAATATTTTCCGTGGATGCTCGTTCCAGCAGTTGGAGATAATGAAGAACAAGCTCTTTCGCTTTTGATGTATTATCATTGTTATAAAGAATATGCACTTGCTTGATCTGTAGATTGGAGTCAACTTCGGCATTAAATGCTTGAGAAAATAATGAGGATGGAACCAGTACTCGGCTATCAATAAGCGAGGGTGAATGGGATAATACAAACTGCAATCCGTTTTTTATAGCAATTCTCTCCCCAACGACAAATTCTACACTGTTTCCTTCAATAGTAGCTGTTACTCGTCCTCCCCTATGCCAAGCAACTTGTCCTCCCATAGACTCAAGTACTGACCGTAAAGGTATAAGTATGTCATCATGTGCCTGAATTGGCAATACATCAAAATTTAGTTTTTCTCCATTTAATACTACAGAAAATGTATGTTCAGCCATTCCTTTTGTTACAATACAACTCAGTATAAATATCATAAGTAAAAAAATCGCAACCCACTTCTTTTTCATCGATATCCTCCTGTTATTCTAAAACTATTGAGTAATCTTAAAAGTTCTTACCATAGCTTACATGTGTAATAAGTTTGATGTTATGCTCGAATTGATAGATTAAACCTGAACTCCCGTTAAAATTTATAACTACGTTTGAATTCAGACACATATAGCCTAAAAAAACGCATGAAATCAGCAAAATTTCATATTTTTCGCTACTTTTCTCTTGCAAAACACCAACACATGTAG
>Ga0209316_100123_pt1 | contig 28429 bp, 34 predicted proteins | sample 3C3metaG_FD_184150 | JGI IMG/M metagenome (GOLD analysis project Ga0209316, IMG submission 184150) | Freshwater bacterial and archeal communities from Indian Creek, Illinois, USA - 3C3 metaG (SPAdes) (version 3) | ecosystem: Environmental > Aquatic > Freshwater > Unclassified | place: USA: Indian... | reverse complement strand
AAAAAGAGGTGTATTGAATGGATATAGCAACTTTAGCTGGTATTATCGCAGGTGCTTCATTTCTTGTAATAGGAATATTATTATCGGGAAGTTTGAGTAGTTTTTATGACGCTCCTTCTGTCATGATTGTAATGGGCGGCACTTTGGCTTCTACCTTGATTGCCTATCCGCTTAATAAAGTGATCGGCATTATAAATGTGGCAAGAAATCTTTTTTTTGTAAAAGAGTTGAATTCTCAGGATGTAATAACAAGAATTATTGAGCTTGCCAACGTTGCCAGAAAAGAAGGATTGTTGGCATTGGAAGAAGCTGCGAGCAATCTTAATGACCCATTTTTACAAAAGGGCGTCTTGCTCATTGTCGACGGTACAGACCCGGAACTGGTAAGAAATATAATGGAAACCGAAATATCGTTTGTTGAAGAACGACACAAACAGGGGCAGGGTATTTTTGAGACAATGGGTGCCCTTGCGCCGGCTTTTGGCATGATAGGCACTCTGATAGGCCTAATAAATATGTTATTGGCACTTGATGATCCGGATATGTTGGGACCAAATATGTCAGTTGCTTTAATAACTACTTTTTATGGTTCTGTATTGGCTAATTTTCTTTTTATTCCAATGGCCATCAAGCTCAAACATAGAAGCGGGCAGGAGCTTTTGTATAAAGGGATTATGCTGGAAGGTTTATTATCAATACAGGCAGGAGAAAACCCGAGGATAATAGAGGAAAAACTCAAGGCATTCCTTTCGCCTTCCGAGCGCAAAAAGGAAAAAGACAGAGATTCTGATGGAGGAAAGTAATTGTGGCAAGGAAACGTTCACCCGATAATCCACCGCCGGGAGCTCCTGCTTGGATGACCACATATGGTGATCTGATCACATTATTGCTTGTTTTCTTTGTATTTTTATTCTCTTTTTCAACAATTGACGCCGAGAAGTGGCAGGCTCTTTTAGCGTCGCTTCACGGTAATGTCGGAGTTATGGAAGGTGGTAAGACAGTGAGCGAGTTGCCTAAAGTTGACGACGCCGCCTTGCAGGATCAGATCGATGAAGTAGTTAGGCAGAGAACACGAAGGCTACAAAAAAGTGAGCTGGCTAGTGAACAAGCATCGGAAACTGAAGAAGTCGATGAGTTTGTAAGACTGTATCAGATGATAGAACAGTATCTTGAACAAAATAATGTTCATGCGGAAATTGAGATTTCACCCGCTCATACCGAAATTCTTGTCAGGTTTCAGGAATATGTGCTTTTCGATACCGGAAGGGCGGATATAAAACCCCGGTCGGCAGAGATTTTGGATACCATTGCCCAGATTTTGTTAGCACATATAGACGCTATAGACAGGATCAGAGTCGAGGGACACACGGATAACAGACCGATAAGCACTCCTTTATATCCTACAAATTGGGAATTATCAGCCGATCGCGCAATAAAGGTTGTAAGGTTTTTTCAGGAAAGACACACAATTCCCGGAAGCAAGCTTGCCGGCAAAGGCTTTGGGGAGCACCAGCCAATCGCTGATAACGCTACGGAAGAAGGAAAGGCAAAAAACAGAAGGGTGGATATCCAGATAGCACGAATTGTTGGAATGCCGGGAATTATTCAGGCTGAGGGGAGCAATTAGCATTTATGAGTAAAACCTTGATAATTATTTTACTTGTGGTTGTTATTCTGATTATAGCGGCAGGCGCTGCATTTTATTTTTTTATGTTAAGAGGACAAGATGCCGAAGAAAGTCAACCACAGGAAGAAGTAGGAATAGTATTTCATACGGGAGAGGTATTTGTTACAAACCTTAGAAATAGCGAGTTATTATTAAAAACGGATATTTTTATCAGCGTTCCAAACAGAAACCTAAGGATTCTGCAGGATAACGTACAATTGGTCAGAGACAGAATAATAAGGGTATTAAGAAGTTTTACCGAAGAAGATATCCTAATGGGAGAATTGCAGGATATGGTCGGAGACAGAATAAAAAGTGATTTACAAAATACGCTAAATATTGATAAAATAATTGATGTGTATTTTACAGAGTTCGTGGTTCAATAGCAGTTTTTGATGGGGGGGGGATAAGTATAAATGCCTGATGTGTTGTCACAAAAAGAAATAGACAGTCTTCTGAATGCGTGGACATCCGGTGAAATTGACGTAAGCGAAATACAGGAAACCCCAAAAGACAAAAAGGTAAGATCTTATGATTTCAGAAGGCCGCATAAATTTTCAAAGGATCAGCTGCGTACCCTTCAGATGATACACGAAAATTTCTCAAGAGCAATGTCTTCGTATTTATCAGGAATTTTACGCATTTATTGCGATGCTGAGGTTGCTGTTGTAGAGCCGCAGACATATCATGAGTTTACTAATTCACTGCCTGAAATAGTTGTGCTCGGTGTAGTAGACTTTAATCCACTTAAAAAAAATTCTGTAATTATTGAATTTCCGCCAGACATTTCATATTCTATCGTAGATCGGCTTTTAGGAGGTTCGGGTGGGGCAATCAACAATACAAGAAACCTTACGGAAATTGAAATTGCACTCATCGAAAGAATAATCAAGCACTTGTTAGTTATTATGGGCGACTCTTGGGCTAATGTTTTAAAAGCCGAATTCAAACTGGTTAGAACAGAAACAAGCGTACAATTTGTGCAGATTGTGTCGCCAAACGAAACGATGGCGATCATTACTATAAATGTTCATATAGGCGATGTAGACGGTATTATAAATGTTTGCATTCCTCATCTTGTGCTTGAACCAATAATTGAGAACCTGAGCACAAAGTACTGGTATTCTTCAAGAGTGTCAGATGATGCAAACAATAAGAATGCAGGCTTGATTACTAAGCAGATCGAGTATGCGGGATTAGAAGTAAAAGCCGTGTTAGGCGGAACATCTATAACGGTAAAGGATTTCCTGCATTTACAGCAAGGTGACGTTATACGCCTAGACAATAAAGTCAATCAGGACATTGCGCTATTTATAGGAGATATAAAAAAGTTTAGGGGGAATATCGGAACAAAAGCCAGAAATCTTGCTGTTCAGATTACCGGTATCGAGAAAGGAATTGAAGGAGCATGAACCAATTATTATCTCAAAGCGAGATTGATGCGTTGCTTAAAAGTGACGATATAAAAAATTCTCAAACCGAATCGTTTTTGTCTGAGGAAGCTGACGCAATAGGTGAAATTGCCAATATAAGCATGGGCACGGCAGCCACTGCTTTATATACTTTGATAAACAGAAAGGTCACTATAACAGCTCCTGAGGTTTCTGTCACAACTTTACGAGATGTTTCAGGACAACATCCTATTCCATTTGTTGCTGTGGAGGTTGCGTATACTGAAGGCTTAAAGGGCAGCAATCTTCTTATTATAAACGAAAACGATGTGAGAATTATCACTGACTTGATGATGGGAGGGGATGGGAGCAATCATGATTCGGAACTTACAGAAATGCATTTGAGCGCCATTAGCGAAGCGATGAATCAGATGATAGGTTCGTCGTGTACTTCAATGTCTTCTATGTTCAATAAAAGTATAAATATTTCCCCTCCGCAAGCATTTAGGATAAATTTCGCGGATGGTATTAAAAATACGAGTATCAACATAGATGAAAAAATTGTAAAAATACGTTTCAAAATGGAAGTTTTTGGCCTAATCAACAGCTTTATAATGCAATTCATACCAATTCGATTTGCAAAAGAAATGATAGAAGAACTGCTTGGCCAACAAACGTCAAATGAGATTCAAATCAATAAGCCACAAGAAGCAGCATGGTCTGAAAAAGCAAGCAGTTTTGGTGAAATGGAGAGTAATTTTCGGAATCCTAATCCTAAACCTGAAGCCCAAAAACAGATTAACGTTCATCCTGTAACTTTCAGAGAGTTTGAAGACAAAATACAAACGTCACAAACAAAGGAAAACATTGATTTGATACTTGATGTACCGCTTCAAATATCCGTTGAATTGGGCAAAGTCAGGAAATTGATCAGAGATATTCTGGAACTCAATCTGGGGTCTATAATTGAGTTGGACAAGATGGCCGGGGAACCGGTTGATATACTTGTAAACGGTAAAATGATAGCCAAAGGGGAGGTGGTTGTTATAGAAGATAGCTTTGGCGTTCGTATTACGGATATTTTAAGTCCCGAAAAGAGAGTCATGAAACTCGGCAAATGACTGGTTAAAATAAAACAGGAGGATATTGCATAATGCCAAAAAAAGTCCTTATTGTGGATGACGCGGCTTTCATGAGAATGATGATTAAAGATATATTGTCAAAAAATGGTTATGAAGTTGTCGGCGAAGCTGAAAATGGAGTAAAAGCGATTGAAAGATTCAAAAATACCGAACCGGATCTGGTCATAATGGATATAACCATGCCTGAGATGGATGGTATTCAGGCTGTCAAAGAAATAAAAAAGGTTGACAAAGAAGCAAAAATTATAATGTGTTCCGCCATGGGGCAACAAGCAATGGTTATTGAGTCTATACAAGCCGGAGCACAGGATTTTATTGTAAAACCTTTCCAGGCGGAAAGAGTTATAGAAGCCATAAAAAGGGCTGTAGGATAGAATTCTATGGAGCAAATTTTCCATTTCATTTTTCTTTTGCTTGGATTTGTTCTGATATTACTTGCAGCCCATTTTACTGCGAAATGGGTGGGGGGAAAAAAGGGGCGTTATGGGGTTTATAAATATTTTAACATCATTGAGCGCATGTCGCTTGGCGGTGAGAGTTTTTTATACCTGATGCGCATAGGAGGTAGTATTTACATTCTCGGAGTAACTAAAGAAAGCATCCAAGTGTTGGATAAGCTTGAGGAGAGTGATTTAACTGTTTTATCTGCTACTGGAGTTCCCAACGCTTTTGCTGGAGTTTTAAACAAGTATTTAGGGTTTAAACGAACTGATGCTGATGAAAAGACAAGGAATGAAGAGCATGAGCAAAGTTAAGGCGACATTTCTTATTGCTTTCATTGCTTTGATTTTGTTAGCGTCTACGGCTTATGCTCAACCTGATGTACCTGTGCCTAGATTAACAATTGGAGTTGATGCAGCTCAAACTCCTCAGGAAGTTGTTGATACGTTTGAGATTCTGGGCATACTGACTGTTTTGGCTTTAGCCCCATCCATTCTGATAATGATGACTTCGTTTACCAGAATCATCATTGTGTTGTCATTTGTAAGAAACGCACTGGGGATTCAGCAGTTGCCTCCGAATCAAGTTCTGATTGGCTTGGCATTGTTTTTAACTTTTTTCGTAATGGCGCCTATAGGAACTCAGATTTATGACAACGCTATTGAACCGTACCTTGAAAACCGAATAGAGCAACAGGAAGCAATGGATCAGGCGATGTCGCCTATAAGGGAATTTATGTTCAGAAATACAAGAGAGAGCGATATGAACCTGTTTTTGCAATTAAGCGCTCAAGAGAGACCGGAAATTTTAGATGAAATACCAACACATGTTTTGATTCCTGCATTTATAATAAGCGAACTTAAAACAGGTTTTCAAATCGGGTTTTTGATATTTCTTCCATTCATAGTAGTGGATATGGTGGTTGCGAGCACATTGATGTCAATGGGCATGATGATGCTTCCGCCGGTAATGATATCCCTGCCTTTTAAAATATTGCTGTTTGTGTTAGTGGATGGCTGGAATTTGGTTATAAGGAATTTAATAATGGGCTTCAACTAATAATGGGGACGGTTCTATCGATGGGACAGATCTGCAAATAAAACTTTTTGTTATTTCTTCTGTCTAACCATCAACTTCTTATTTCTAGCCTTTAAAAGGAGATGACATGAGCGAAATCGATGTGATCGAAATAGCGCGACAAGCTATTTATACCGGGGTGTTAGTATCTGCGCCACTATTGGGACTAGGACTTCTGGTAGGTATGGTGGTAGCAGTTTTCCAGGCAACAACTCAAATCAACGAGCAAACGCTGGTGTTTGTTTCAAAGATTCTTGCAACAGCACTTGCTGTCGTATTGTTTGGAACTTGGATGATACAGATGCTTACAAATTTTACGATAAACCTGTACAATAACATAAACACATATTTAGGGCTCTAGGAGAAATATGACAACTTTACTTGAAAGAATAATTCCGGAGTTTGAGCTTTTTTTATTGGTGTTTATAAGAATATCAGGCTTGTTTTTGATAATCCCGGTGTTTGGTGTTCGAAACGTTCCGGCTGTTTTCAGAATAGGACTTGCGTTGTTTCTTGCGTACATAGTAATAGGGTTTCAAATATTACCTTTCAACGTGAGAATGGATACTTATTTGCATATTGCTTATTACGCCTTTACTGAACTCCTGATCGGCTTTGTACTGGGATTTATTGCAATAATTGCATTTTCAGCGATCAGCATGGCCGGTCAATTGATAGATACGCATCTTGGGTTTGGGCTTGTACATATATTTGATCCACAAAGTGGCATGGAAGTTTCTCTTATGGGTAAGTTTAAAAATATTTTGGCTATTATTATTTTCTTTACTATCGATGGTCATCATTCTTTGATAAGAATTCTTATTAATAGTTTTGATATTATATCTGCCGGAAACTTGAGGATTGAACCCATTATCACTCCGGAAATTATTGAGCTTTTTGTGAACTATTTCATTTTAGCTTTAAACATTGCGATCCCTATCATTGCCGCATCAATTATCGTGGAGATGGTTTTTGGAATTATTGTGCGAACTGTACCTCAGATGAATATTTTTGTTTTAGGTATACCGATTAAGATAGTAATAGGCTTAATCGCGCTTTATTTGCTTATACCTGTTTATGTTTCCGTAATGGAAGGAATGTTTGGCGATATGCTGGAAACGATGCAGAATTTCATAAGGAAAATGGCTGTGCGATGATAAAGTATAGAAAAATTGAACTGCAGCTCTTTGCGACTGAAAAAACTGAAAAAGCGACACCAAAAAAGCGTAAAGACGCACGGGGAAAAGGACAGGTTTTTAAAAGCAATGAGTTCAGTTCTACACTGACGCTGCTTGTATTGTTTTTCGTCTTAAGGCTTCTTTTTCCCCACATGATCGCTCAGTTTAAGAATGCGTATTTTAGATTTCTTGATGTCAGACCACCGTTTGATGAGATTTATTCCATGGGAGGCATACAAATGCTGGGAATGGATGTCTTGGTTTCGTTGACTCTAATAGCAGCGCCTATCTCAGCAGTCGCGCTTGTCTTAGGTTTGATAATAAACTACTGGCAGGTTGGCTTTTTGTTAACAGGAGAGACCTTAACACCTAAACTTAGCAGACTTAATCCGATAGAAGGTTTCAAAAGGATGTTTTCTTTGAGAACCTTGACAGAGCTTTTAAAGTCTGGTCTTAAAGTGATAATTGTGTCAGTTATTGCTTATCAGGAGTATATGGATGTCGCGAGGGAGCTCCCAATGCTGATTGATCTTAATGTTGCTCAAGGTGCAGCGTTCATAGGAGAAAGTCTCTTTAATCTTAGCGTCAGAATAGGGATAGGCTTACTTGTTTTAGCCATTTTAGATTATGTTTATCAATGGTGGGAGTATGAGAAGAGCTTACGCATGTCTAAACAGGAAATAAAGGATGAGTTCAAGCAGATGGAGGGGGATCCTCAGATTCGCTCAAAGATAAAAGAAAAGCAGCGCCAACTGGGATTAAGAAGGATGATGCAGGATGTACCAAATGCGGACGTAGTTGTGACAAATCCGACACATTATGCCGTAGCGCTGAAATATGAGCCCGCATTAGGCGACGCACCGGTTGTAGTAGCTAAAGGGCTCGATTTGATAGCCTTGAGGATAAAGGAAATTGCGACTAAAAGTAAGGTGGCTGTTGTAGAGAATCCGCCTTTGGCGCAAGTACTATATAGTTCAACCGAGATTGGCCAATCCATACCGGCAGACTTATTTCAAGCGGTAGCCGAAGTATTGGCATATGTTTACAGCATTAAAGGAAAGAATCAGAGTTGAGATTACTGTAGAGTGTTGTTAGAGTCGAAATATTAGGGGGTGTTGATGTGAAATTTTCTGATTTTTTTATTGCATTTGTCGTTATAGGGATTATACTTTTGATAATATTTCCATTAACGCCGTTTTTGCTGGATATTCTTTTGATAGTCAACATTTCGCTTTCTATTATAATTCTTCTTACTACGCTCTATACTAAAGAACCGCTGGAATTTTCTATTTTTCCTTCCATGCTTCTTTTGACGACTCTTTATCGATTGGCATTAAATATATCATCCACCAGGCTGATTTTGAGCGAAGGTTACGCGGGGCAGCTAATAGAAACATTTGGTAATTTTGTGATTCAAGGAAATGTGGCAGTAGGATTTGTTATATTTATAATCATCGTCATTGTACAATTCGTAGTCATAACCAAAGGAGCCGAAAGGGTAGCCGAAGTAGCGGCACGCTTTACACTGGATTCAATGCCGGGTAAGCAGATGGCGGTTGATGCCGATCTCAATTCAGGACTGATTGACGAACACGAGGCTAAAAAAAGAAGACACAGAGTTCAACGTGAAGCCGACTTTTATGGAGCGATGGACGGAGCAAGTAAATTTGTTAAAGGCGACGCGGTTGTAGGTATTATTATAACAATAATTAACATAGTCGGTGGTATTATTATTGGTATGCTTATGGGAACTATGACTATAGAGCAAGTTATTCAGCGTTATACTCTTCTAACAGTCGGAGATGGATTGGTGAGTCAAATACCGGCTCTCATGCTTTCTACCGCAGCCGGTATAATAGTAACCAGAGCAGCGTCAGATTCGGACTTAGGAACCGATCTTTTAAAGCAGATTACCGCTCAGCCGATAACGCTTAGTTTTTCGGCTGCTTTGCTCGGAATTATGGCTTTTTTACCTGGCTTTCCTACATTGTTACTGCTGTTAGTAGCGTCCGTTCTTGGATACTTTGGGTATACACTTTCCCGTGCAGCCAAGCAAGGAACAATAGATGAAAAGGAAGAACCTACATACAAAGAGGCAGAAGATTTAAGAAAGCCGGAGAGCGTTTTCCCATTATTACAGGTTGATCCAATAGAAGTAGAGTTTGGTTATGGCTTGATCCCATTGGCGGATATTTCTCAAGGTGGCGATTTGTTAGACAGGGTAGTGATGATGCGAAGGCAAATTGCTATGGATATAGGATTAGTTGTGCCCGTGGTGCGTTTAAGAGATAACATACAGTTGGGACCTAATGATTATGTTATTAAGATAAAAGGTGTAGAAGTATCAAGAGGTAATGTTTTACCTGACCATTATATGGCAATGGATCCGGGTACAGGTGAAGGTCATATCGAAGGAATTGAAACGATTGAGCCTGCTTTTGGATTACCCGCAAAGTGGATAAGAGAAGAATTCAGAGAACAGGCTGAAATGAGGGGCTATACAGTAGTTGATTCTCCTTCGGTAATTTCTACCCATCTGACAGAGATTATAAAGCGATTCGGGCATGAGATGCTTGGAAGACAAGAGGTACAGGCAATACTTGATGGGATGAAGCCCAAATATTCTGCGCTTATTGAAGAAGTAGTCCCTAAAGTTATAAGCATTGGTGAGTTACATAAAGTACTTGCCAATCTAATAAGAGAAAATGTTTCAATTCGTGATATGGCGACAATACTTGAAACTATTGCGGATTACGGAAATATAACAAGGAATACGGACATACTTACCGAATATGTAAGACAGGCGCTTTCGCGAGCTATAACCGCACGTTTCATGCCTGAACGTAAAGGCAAAGTGCTGACGATTGACCCGGAGCTTGAAAAAGCAATTGCGGATAATGTTCAACAGACCGAACATGGCTCGTATCTTTCGCTTGATCCTATAAAAAGCCAGAGAATACTAAAAAACCTTGCCAAAGAAGTTGAAAAAATGGCTTCTATCGGACTTCAGCCTATTGTTTTAACTTCACCGCTAATAAGGGCTTATTTCAAGAAACTGACTGAACAAGTTCAGCCTGGACTTATTGTTTTATCGTTTAATGAACTTGACAACATAGCCGAAATACAATCTGTAGGCATAGTAAGAGGGTAATCGAATGAAGGTAAAAAGATACATAGGTAAAACCACACATGAAACAATACAAAAAGTCAAAGATGATCTGGGTACTGAAGCTATTATATTGAATACGCGCAATATTCATAAAAAAGGTTGGCTTAAGTGGTTTAGCAAGCCATTAGTTGAAGTAGTCGCGGCAATAGATGAGTACGGCCTTGTAGATACCCGCTTAGCGACTAAACAAATGGATTTAAGATTTTTGAACCAAAATTCCAATGGTACGATTTCTCTTGAACGGCTTGAGAGCAGAATGGACGCAATGAATGAATTGATAAAGAATCTAATTGTCTCAAATTCCAATGGGAATAAATCCCATAATCCATCCGAAGGTGAATACTCGACCTATTATAAACAACTGACAAAAAACGAAGTGCAGGATGATATAGTACGAATGCTTATTGACAGAGCTAACGAGCTCTCCCGCAATGGCCATGCAGGTTTTAACGATTGCCTTGAAAAGCTTATGTTACAGATTATTGGAAAACCACAACCAATATCTGTAGCTTCGAATAAAAGAAGAATTGTATTGTTTATCGGTCCGACCGGTGTAGGTAAAACTACTACTTTAGCTAAGCTGGCAGCAATTCTTGCGCTTAAACAAAAAAAGCAGGTAGGACTTATAACAGCGGATACATATAGAATAGCGGCTGCGGATCAATTGAGGATATATTCTGATATATTGGGAATTCCGCTTATGGTAATATATTCTCCGAAAGAAATAAAGGGTGCGCTAAGTGTTTATGCCGATAAGGATGTCATACTCATTGATACGGCTGGGAAGAGCCTTAACGACAAAGCTCAGCACAAAGAAATTGAAGAGTTGATAGCTTTAAGCGGAGCTGATGAGGTATACATTACAATCGCTTCTAACACAAGTTATATGGGGTATATGAATATAATTAATAACTATAAATTCATACCGGATTATAAATTAATTTTTACAAAAATGGATGAAGCTGCTGCGTATGGGATTATACTTAATTGTTGCTGCATGGCAGGAAAACCTGTGTCATATATGACCATCGGACAAAACGTGCCGGACGATATTGAGATCATCGATCCTGAAAAAATTGTTAATATTTTGATGGGAAGGCAACCGCAATGAAAGATCAGGCTGAAAAACTAAGACTGATTGTTAAGTCAATCAAAGAACAAAGAGTATCGGCAAATGCTGTTCCCGTACCTCGAATTGTTACTGTTACCAGCGGCAAAGGAGGCGTAGGGAAAACTAATTTTACTATCAATTTCGCTATTGCGTTAAGCGAACTCGGACAAAGAGTCGTGATAATCGACGCGGATTTCGGATTGGCGAATGTAGACGTGATGCTTGGTGTTTCGCCTAAATACGATTTATCTTATGTTATGAGGCAGGAAAAAACAATCGATGATGTAACAAGCATTGGTCCCGGAGGTATTAAGTTTATCTCGGGAGGAGCCGGACTAGGGGAATTAGTAAATATCCATCCGGAAAAATTGGAAGCTTTCATTAAAAGCTTAGAACTTCTGGAAAAGACCAATGATATTATCTTAATTGACACAGGCGCCGGTATATCAGACAGAGTTATCAGAATGGTTTTGGCTGCGAATGAAACAATACTTATAACAACACCTGAACCCACATCTATAACCGACGCCTATGTTTTAGCAAAGATGAGCTTATCGATAAACAGCAATTTACGTTTCAAGCTAATCATCAATAAAGCTGAAAGCCACCAGGAAGCCGAACTGATGCTTTCTAAATTCAATGGAGTTGTTAAGAAATTCCTTAACACTGAGGTAGACAACATGGGGTATATTCTCTACGACGCAAATGTAATTAAGTCGGTTAAGGAGCAATTTCCATATATTTTAGGATATCCGAAAAGTTTGGCGTCAAGGCAGATCAAGGAAATTGCCAAATCATTTGTAAGCGTGGAAGAGAATAAAGTTTACATAAAAAGAGGACTGAGAGGATATATTCAAGTTTTAGCCGGACTTTGGAATGTCAGGCGAGAATTTGTTAGCAAGGGGTATTGATAATAATGGTAAAAGGTGTACTCCAAATCGGTGATAAAATTGAGGTCGTGACACATTGTGGGCATGTTTCGAAAGAAAAGTCAAGTTACAGTTTAGTGCAGGACATACCCGATAATCGCTCGCTTTTAATTACGTTGCCGATGGCTGCGGGTCATCCTGTTATACTTGAACCGAATCAGATGGTGAAGATAAATTTCTTTAGAAACGATGGGGAATTTTATTTTTCTGCACGGGTAGTGGAAAGGATAAAACTCGAATCAATACTTCTTGTCAGGATAGTGCAAATTTCTTCCCTAGAGAGGCTTCAGAGAAGGACGTTTTACAGATTTAGAACTATACTTCCTGTTCTTTTCACTTTTGAAGAAAGTGCTATGCCGAAAGGTCAATATTTTAAAGGATATGCAAAGGATATCAGCGGCGGAGGAATACGCCTTTATACCGAGAAGTTCATACCTACTAACAGCCAAATTGAATGCAGGATTAAAATGGATGATGGCCGAGAGATTGTTTTAAGCGGGAAAGTGTTGAGAGTGAGAAAAGTTCAAGATGCCGAAAAGCAGTATGATGTCGGAATTTGTTTCGTTGATATACCTGAGAAAATAAGAGACAGGATCATAAGTTTTATTTTCGAAGAGCAAAGGCAATTAAGGCAAAAGGGGGAAGTATAAAATGAGTGTTACCCAATACATGGAGTTATTCATCGAGGAGAGCAAAGAACAACTACAAATGCTCAATCAATTTCTTCTGGAGATTGAGTCTGACCCACATAGCTTACACGGAATAAATGAGATTTTCAGAGTAGCGCATACGCTTAAAGGGATGGCTGGAACTATGGGCTTTAAATCGATTACATCGTTAACCCATGCGATGGAAAATGCGCTTGATGCCATAAAGTCACAAAAGCTTAAGCCTGCTCGAAATGTTACGGATATCCTGTTTGAATGCCTGGACGTGCTTGAGAGTTTAATCGAAAATGTTATAAACACCGGGTCAGACAATGGTATTGACATTAAGATGCTTATATCCGGTCTCGATTCATTGACAGGAACTCCGGTTGAACAACAATCGGAATCAAATGATATTCAAAATCAAAACGAGATGTGGTTTGATATATATCAGCTAAAAATAATTGAGGAAAGTATAACAAGGGGCTTCATAACGTATTTCATAAAAGTACAATTAGATAAAGCTTGTTTGCTAAAATCCGCAAGAGCATATGTTATATTTAAAACGATTGAGGGATTTGGCGATATTATTCAGTCTAACCCTTCGGTGCAGGACATCGAACAGGAGAAATTCGACTTGAGTTTTTCTACAGTTGTCATATCAAGAACTGATAAAGACGTCATTTTGAATAAGTTATACAATATTTTCGAAGTTGACAACATTTTCTTAAAGCAAATCACTAAAGATGATTTGGACAAAGTCAAAAGCACGACACGTAATTCAGAAGGTGCCGAAAACTTAAACCAATCTCAAGATTCGGCATTAAGCAAGTCGACACAAACAAATCTGCGTTTAGGAAAAAGCATCAGAGTTGATACTGAGCGTCTTGATCACCTTATGAATCTCGTAAGCGAGCTCATCATTATAAAAAATCGCATACAGGGAACTGATCGCCACAATGATAATCAGGTTTTAACTGAAGCAGTTGAATATCTTGGCAAAGTGACAACAGATATACATGACGCAGTTATGAAAGTTAGAATGGTACAAGTGGAAACGGTGTTTAACCGCTTCCCCAGGGTAGTGCGTGATTTAGCCCTAAGTACAGGCAAAGAGGTTAAATTAAACACATATGGCGCAGGAACCGAACTAGACCGAATTATTGCGGATGAGATAGGGGATTCGCTGATTCATCTTATACGCAATGCCGTTGATCATGGGCTCGAATCTACCAATGAAAGAGTTGCAGCAGGTAAATCAAGAATAGGTAATATCGATCTGATAGCTTATCACGATGGGAATAACGTAGTGTTAGTGGTAGGAGACGACGGCAAAGGGATTGAAATTGATAAAGTTCTAAAGCAGGCTCTTTCAAAAGGGTTAGTCAAAGAAAGTGAAGCCAATAAACTCAGTGAACGCGAGATCATGAATTTTCTATTCGATCCTCGGGTGAGCACTGCAGGGAAAATATCAAACATTTCCGGAAGAGGAGTGGGAATGGATGCTGTGAAGTCTAAAGTGGAATCGCTAGGCGGCATTATTGAGATAGAAACAGCTAAGGGCAAGGGTTCAAAGTTCATAATTAGACTACCCCTTACATTATCAATTATTCAGGCTCTCGTAGTAAAAGTTTCAGCAGAACACTATGCTATACCACTCAATTCGATAAGAGAGATACTAAATGTAAAATCGAGTTTTATCAAACGTTTACGCGATCAAGAAGTAATTAATTATAGAGATGTCTTAATCCCTCTTGTTCGACTTGATAAAAGGCTTAATACATCGAATTCGGAGCGGGACGATAAACATGATGGACCGATCACATTGGTTATACTAAGCAAAGGTGAGAGGCTATCTGCGATAGCGGTGGACGATTTGGTGGGTCAACAGGAAATAGTCATAAAATCACTCGGCAAGTATCTTTCCGAGATTAAGGTGTTATCGGGAGCTACCATTTTAGGGGACGGCCGGGTTGTGCCAATTCTTGATATTAATCATTTGATATAGCGAAGGAGGGAGAAAATTGAACGACAAAAATAGTACTTCGAGCAATATAAACGATAGTCAATTCATAGTTTTCGAGCTCGAGAACGAAAGATACGGATTAAGTGTTGTAAAGACGGAATCTATTGAACGTATGACACAGATAACAAGAGTACCTGACAGCTCAGAATATGTTTTGGGGATAATAAATTTAAGGGGTGATATTATACCTGTTTTAAGTCTGAGGCTCAAAATGGGACTCAAGCCCAAAGAATATGATTCCGATACAAGAATCATTGTAATTGACACCGGAATTTTTCGTGTAGGAATTGTAGTTGACAGTGTAATCGAAATAATAAATATATCTGAAATGGGGATCCAATCGACTATAGAAATATTAACCGACAGGGAATCGCAGCTATTTAAAGGCGTTTACAAGTCCGGCAACAGTGTTATAATGCTTCTTGATATGGATACTGTTCTAGGCGTTGAGGATTCAAATCCTAAAAAGGAGATAAAAGATGCCGCTATCGTTTGAGCAGATCAATGATTCATACATGGATATACTGAAGGAATTGGGGAATATAGGCGCGGGTAATGCGGCTACATCGCTTTCCGTTATGCTTAACAGGCGTATTGACATGAGTGTGCCGAAAGCCACAATAGTTGGATTTAACGAGCTCGAAAGCATTATAGGGTCTGAAGATCTTTTGGTTGCGGCTATCTATCTTGAGTTTACCGGGGACATACAAGGTACAATAATGTTTGTATTAAGCCAGGATTCAGCTAAAAACCTGATTTCTTTGCTGATGGGATTTGAAGTCAATTCTGAAGAAAGCGATGTTTTTTCGGAGTTTGAAATATCTGCGCTGCAGGAAGTTGGCAATATACTGGCTGGAGCGTATCTGGGTGCGGTTTCGATGTTTACAAAGCTAACTATGAAACTATCTATTCCAAGTTTTGCTTTTGATATGATTGGCGCGGTGCTAAGCGTACCGATGATTGAGTTTGGGCATCTATCTGATAGAGCATTGTTTATTGAGACAGATTTTATGTATGGTTCCAATAGCATTAAAGGGGATTTTTTAGTTATACCTGATTTGGAATCATATTCAATTATATTAAAAGCATTGGGAGTTATGTAAATGGATGGTGTGATTAAAGTTGGCATGGCTGATCTTAAAGCTACTTCCAGTCCCGGAATTCTTACTACACTCGGTTTAGGATCATGCGTTGGTATTGTGTTATATGATGACAAAAGTAAAATCGGTGGCATGGCACATATAATGCTTCCATCGAGCCGTATAGCTAATGGGAACAACATTAATGATGCAAAATTCGCAGATACAGCAATAGATAAGCTTTTGGGAATAATGACTGGCATGGGCGCGAAACTAACCAATATAACTGCTAAGTTGGTTGGAGGTTCACAAATGTTTACGAGTAAAAACGGTTCAAACGATGTTTTAAAGATTGGGCAAAAGAATGTGGATCAAACACTTAAGATACTGCAGGAAAAAGACATCAAAGTTGTGGCTCAGGATACCGGTGGCAATTATGGAAGAACGATTGAACTGTATTCCGAAACCGGAGTTCTTCTGATTAAAACCATAGGACATGGAGTAAAGCAAATCTAATGCAAGACAGTTTATTACTTGTTAAGGAGGATAAGATGGAAGATCCAATTAACAAGGAATCAGAATATCTATGGATTGATTATTCAAAGACAAGGGATGTTAGTGTAAGGAATCAGATCATCCTGAAGTATGTTTATTTGGTCAAACATATAGTAAACAGGATGTGGGGAAGTTACTCGCACTTAAAGCAGATGGAAGATCTTGTGAGCTGCGGGGTGATAGGCCTTATAGATGCGATTGAAAGATATGACCTCTCAAGAGGTGTTAAGTTTGAGACATATGCTTATTTTCGGATTCGCGGGGAGATTATAGACCAGATAAGGAAAAGCGACTGGATACCTAAAAATATCAGAATGCAAGCCAAAAAAATTGAGCAAACTATGGCTCTTCTTGAGGATAAACTGGGAAAACAGCCAAGCGAGCAGGAGATAGCAGATCAAATGTCAATGAGGATTGAGGATTTTCAGAAGATCATGGGTCAATTTCATTCACTATCGATGGTATCTTTAGACGAGCATTTATCGGATGCGACATCGAGTTCTACTTTAGTGGCGGATAAAACCGAGTCGCCTGAACGATTTACCGGTGACAATGAGATGAGGGAAGTTTTGACTAATGCCATTGAAACGCTTCCTGAAAAGGAAAAGATTGTTTTGAGTTTATATTACTTTGAAGAAATGAATTTGAAAGAGATAGGGGCGGTTTTAGGAGTTTCGGAGTCCAGAGTATCACAGATTCATACAAAAGCTCTTTTTAGGATGAAAAACAAGCTTGTGCGCCATAAAGAGTCTTTTTTTGAGGAGGAACGCGATTAATGTATCTTTTAGAGTTCAGGGATGATGGTGTTTATTTCAAGCTTACATCTAACCCGTCAGATTTGATTGAATCTGATAAAAGGAAAATGATTCAACGTTTAAAAAGAAAAAATCTGGAAGGGCTGCAGCTAAATGCGCTTTTACAAGCTATTTATAAAAGCGATGCACCGGAAGTGAAGATAGCGCACGCTCAGCCTGATTTACCTGTAGATGAGGAAATGAATGTAAGAATATCAAATGACCAGATGCAGGCTTTTATTACTTTTTTACCTCCTGAAGGCGGTAAAAGTTTGCTTGAACAGGATATAATCAGACTCTTGGAAGATGCTTCTGTAGTTTTCGGGATCAAATTCGATATTCTAAAAGAAATGGTTCTAAAAAAATCATTTGAAGAGGAAATTTTAGTCGCTCAAGGAACAGCACCTCAAAACGGCCAAGATGCAATTCTTAAATTTCACATTGAACTTAACAAAAAAGCTACGCCTAGGATAGATGAAGACGGTCAAATCGATTATCGCTTACTTGATACGATTGAAAATGTTAAAAAAGGGCAACTACTCGTTTCAATGATACCCCCTACTTTGGGAGTTTCCGGAAGGACAGTTTCAAACAAGGAGATTCCAGCAAAACCTGGCAAGTCGATAAATTTACCAAAGGGTAAAAATACGGAAATTAGCGAAGATAAACAAAGTATGTTGGCTTCAATCGATGGTAAAGCCGAATTGATTGACAAGAAAGTGCATGTTTTCAGCATGCACGAGGTCAAAGAAAGTGTTGATAATTCGACCGGTAACATTGATTTTGTCGGAAATGTTGTAATTAACGGAAATGTTGTCGGTGGTTTTGAGGTCAGGGCGGGAGGATTTATAGAAGTAAAAGGGGTAGTGGAAGGGGCTACTTTAATGGCTGGTGGCAATATAGTTTTAAAACGGGGAATGCAAGGAATGGGGAAAGGAGCTATTGTTTCCGGAGGAAATGTGGTGGCCAGATTTATTGAAAGCGGTAACGTTTCGGCAAAAGGAGATGTAATTGCTGAAGCTATAATGCATAGCAATGTACGGTGCGGGGGGAAGATAAAAGCAGGGGGAAAAAAAGGCTTGTTAGTAGGCGGAAAGCTTCATGCGGGACAAGGAATTTCAGCTTTTACAATAGGCTCTCCAATGGCAACATATACTGAACTTGAAGTAGGAATCGAGCCGGAAATCAGAAAAGAATATGATATTCTCAAAAAAGACTCGGAAGTTATGGGAAATGACCTTAAAAAGGCAGAGCAGATATTGACCTTGCTGAACAAGATGGAAGTGTCGGGACAGCCGTTACCGCTTGACAAGCAACTTTTAAAGGTCAAGGCAAAAAATACTGCAAGCGCTCTATCTGCCAAACTCGATGATACCAAGATTAGAATCCTTGAGTTGGAGGATACGATACTTTCTGTTTCGGAAAGTAAAGTAAGCGCTAGCAAGACAGTATATTCGGGTGTGACCGTAGCGATTGGAGTATCATCTATTCGGGTTAAGGATACAGTTGAATTTGTAACTTTCAAAAGAGAGCATGGAGAAGTCAGGATAGTATCATATCAACCGATATAAGATCAGGTTTTGCAGTAAAATCTCATATCATAAGCTCTTCCTTATTCTTGAACACCTTAATTTCACTCGTAGTATGGAATCAAATTTAATTTGCCAGTCAAAATGCAGTATGCTATAATAAGCCTTGTGTTTTGAACTAAGTGATTTTTCTATGTTTTTATGCCCGCAGAGGAAGGAGGTACAGATTATGGACTTAATTCGTTTGATTGAGAATGAACAATTACGGAATGATATGCCTGAGTTTAATGTTGGAGATACCGTCAGGGTAATGGTTAAGGTTGTCGAAGGCAGCCGTGAAAAACTTCAAGCTTTTGAAGGTATAGTGATTAAAATGCAGAATGGCGGACCCAGAGAGACTTTCACCGTTAGGAAAATTTCGTACGGAGTAGGAATCGAAAGGACATTCCCATTGCATTCGCCACGGATTGACAGAATCGAAATTGTTCGCAGAGGAAGGGTGCGCAGAGCCAAACTTTTCTATTTGAGGGAGAGGTTGGGTAAGGCCGCCCGTGTAAAGATTGCAGTTGAAAAAAAATAGGCAACATGGGACTGAAAGCAGTCCCATATTTGTTTTATGGCCTGCACTAAGACTAAGAATAGGTGGATAGTTTATGTCTGACAAGTATAAGGATGTTTTAGAGTGGTTGCAAGCTATCGTGATAGCGATAGTTTTATCCGTTATAATACGCCTTTTTCTTTTTGAAGTTATTCTTGTTGAAGGCTCGTCAATGCTCCCTACTCTTCATGAGGGCGATAGACTTATAGTCAGCAAGGCGGAATACAGATTAACAGATCCTGAGACAGGCGACATTGTGGTTTTCAAGAACACTGAAGGTTTAAGGGAAAATTATATAAAACGAATAATAGGCGTTGCCGGAGATCAAATCGAGATTAAAGACGGCTTTGTATACATAAATGAAAATCCATTGGATGAACCATACGTTTTGGAGACATTCTTTGATAGCTTCGCAGAAACCACCGTACCGTACGGTTTCGTTTTTGTGCTGGGTGATAATCGCAATCACAGCAGAGACAGTAGAAATCCTTATGTCGGATTTATAGCCATTGATAATATTATTGGTAAAGCCAGATTAAGAATATGGCCTATTTGGAATGTAGAATTGTTTAATTGAAATTTCCCTGATTTAACCTGAAAGGGGTGACAAGATTGCAGATTGGCTGGTATCCCGGTCATATGAATAAAGCGAAAAAAAAGATTTACGAGAGTCTAAAATTGATAGATTTGGCCATAGAGCTTCGGGACGCCAGGATTCCATTTAGCAGTGCCAATCCTGATATTGAATCAATGTTAAAGGACAAAATGAGGATTTTATTATTCAATAAAAGGGATTTTGCTGATCAGGGCAAAACTTTAAAGTGGCTTGAACTTATGTCTTCAAAATCCGCAAATGCCGATGCTTTAAGTTGTATGGATAATGCAGACATATTAAGAGTGAAATCTCTTATATCAAAAATTTGCCAAAAACGCAGGCAAGAAATAAAGGTAAAGCTGGGTATCGAAAAGACAATGCGACTTATCGTTCTTGGCATTCCAAATGTTGGGAAGTCTACTTTTATAAACAGATTAACAGGTGAAAAAAAAACTAAGACAGAGGATAAACCCGGGGTAACCAGAGGAAATCAATGGATTAGAATTGATAACTTCACTGAAGTTTTAGACACGCCTGGAATATTGTGGCCTAAACTTGGAGATGAAGTGACTTCTTTGCACCTTGCATATACGGGTTCTATAAAACAGGATACACTGGATTCGGTTTTTATAGCTAATAAATTCCTGGAAGAGATAATGCAGCTTTATCCTAATTTTATAATGAATAGATACGGTTTAAATGAAACTACCGTAGATACGCAAGAATTGCTTGATAAAATAAGTATCAGAATGGGTTTTTTACAACCAGGAGGGTCTGCAGATTTGGAAAAAGGCGCTATACGACTTTTAAGAGATTTTCAGACCGGAAAACTTGGTAGAATAACCCTTGAAACACCTTGAATAGACAAAAATTAGGTTTAAGAATTTGATAGACAAAGGTTATCAAAATGGATCCAAGGTTTTTTAGGCTTACTTATGAAGAAGGAAAACTACATGCCGAAGGCTATGAGTTACTGGCTGGAATAGATGAGGCCGGGCGAGGACCATTAGCCGGTCCGGTGGTTGCCGCTTGCGTGATTTTCCCAAAAGGTTTGTTTTTAGATGGAGTTGATGACTCAAAAAAACTATCTGCCTCCAAAAGAGAGAGAGTATACGGCGACATAATGAACAATGCATTGTCGGTTGGAGTTGGAATTGTTGACCATGAAACAGTAGACAGTGTAAATATTCTGAATGCTACCCGTGACGCTATGATCAAAGCTATAGTTCAATGCTCGGTGAAGCCTGATTTTCTACTCATCGATGCAGTAGAATTAAAAAATTTCTGTTTGCCGCAATTGAGCATTATAAAAGGAGATCAGCGTTCGCACAGTATTGCCGCAGCCTCGATTATAGCAAAGGTGACGAGGGATCGCGAAATGCTCGGATGGCATGATATATTTCCGCATTATCGTTTTGACAAGCATAAAGGATACGGCACATTTGAGCATATTGGACTTATAAAAGAATTTGGGCTCTCTTCGATCCACAGACGAACATTTTGTTCTAAATTTATAAATGGTTATGCGGATGAACAATAAAGAACTCGGCAAATGGGGAGAACAGATAGCTGCCAAATTCCTTAAGAAGTCAGGTTTTGTAATCATTGAGCGAAATTATCGATGCCGTTTAGGTGAAATAGATCTTATTACCTCCGCCAGGGAACAATTGATATTTGTCGAGGTCAAAACCCGTAGTTCATCAAGGTATGGTTTACCAGGTGAAGCTGTAAACGCAAAAAAGCGATCGAAATATTTTCAAATAGCGGCTTATTATGTTAACTATAAAAAACTTTATAATTTTGACTTGCGTTTTGATGTGATCGAGATCATGCGTGAATCTGATGAATCTTATAGCTTAAATCATATTCCGAATGCATTTTAGGGAAACGTTTTTATTGCGAGGTGATGAATATGTTTGCTAAAGTAAAGAGCACAGGACTTTTCGGGATGGATGGATATGTAGTCGATGTTGAAGTAGATATATCAAACGGGCTTCCTGCGTTTGATATAGTTGGTTTGCCTGATACCGCAGTAAAGGAATCAAAGGACAGGGTGAGATCGGCTATAAGAAATAGTGGATTGGAATTCCCGATGAAAAGGATCACGGTCAATTTAGCTCCGGCTGATACGAAAAAAGAAGGTCCGGCATATGATCTTGCTATAGCAATAGGCATACTTATAGCAACAGAACAGCTATCTCAGAAATGTGTCTTAAACTGTGTGTTCTTAGGCGAGCTGTCGCTAGATGGGGGGATAAAGCCTATTCAAGGCGTATTGCCCATGCTTATCTCAATCGATGGAACTGCGGAAAAAGCGATTTTGCCCGTTGCGAATGCTCCTGAAGCGGGTAATGTCAGCAAAATGAAGATTATACCTGTGAATTCTCTTTCGGATATGATGGCTATTTTCAAAGGCGAGATATTGCCGGGCATCTATGAAGAAATCAAGCAGTCATCTCATACTTTACCTCATTATGAAGACTTCTCCGATGTAAAAGGGCAGGATAAAGTCAAACGAGCTCTTGAGATTGCCGCCGCAGGGGGACACAACGCTCTAATGATAGGACCACCCGGCTCAGGCAAGACTATGCTTGCAAAGAGACTTCCTTCAATATTGCCTGAGTTGACACATAATGAGGCTGTAGAGATCACCAAAATATATAGTGCTTCAGGATTGCTTCAACCCGGCAGCGGATTAGTCAAAACACGTCCATTCCGTTCTCCGCATCATACTATATCAAACGCAGCTTTAGTCGGAGGTGGGAAATTTCCAAAACCCGGAGAAGTCTCCCTTGCACATCACGGTGTTTTGTTTTTGGATGAATTGCCTGAATTCAGAAGGGATGTTCTTGAAGTATTAAGGCAGCCGCTTGAAGACGGAAGCATCAACATATCAAGGGCAAATGGGAAAATCATGTTCCCTGCAAAATTCACCCTTATAGCAAGTATGAATCCGTGTCAATGCGGATTTTTTTCCGATTCGTCAAGGCAATGCACGTGCACTCCTTTACAAATAACCAGATACCTTTCAAAGATTTCGGGACCCTTGCTTGATAGAATAGATATACAGGTTGAGGCTTCGGCCGTTCCATTCGAAAAACTGAGCGGTGCAAGAACACATGAAACTTCGGAGCAAATTCGTGAAAGGGTTAACAAGACAAGAAATATACAGCTTAAAAGGTATTCGGAACTAAAGATATTCTGTAATGCGCAATTAAGCCCAAAAGACATAGAGCGTTACTGCCAGATAGATGCTCAACAAAAGCAGCTTCTAAAAAGCGCGTTTCAGTCGCTCGGCTTAAGCGCAAGGGCATATGATCGCATACTAAAAGTAGCACGAACAATTGCCGATATTGAAGAAAGCGAAAATATAGCAAGCTATCATTTAGCGGAAGCCATTCAATACAGGAGCATGGATAAATACCGGAAGGGGACTGTTTTTGCGTGATGCGCAAAAGTACCGACAAGAAACTGCATGAAGGACATCGGCAGAGGGTAAGAGCCAGAGTCTTGGCTGAGGGGCTTGATGCGTTTGAGGAGCATCAGGTGCTTGAGCTTATTTTGTTTTACTGTATCCCCATGAAGGACACGAATGAAATCGCACATACGATGCTAAAGGAATTCGGATCGCTTTCTTCTCTTTTCGAAGCACAGCCTGAAGATATTGCAAACAGATGTAAAGTCAGTCTTAACACCGCAATATTTTTATCTCTTATACCATCGCTTTCGCGAAGATATTCTAAGGGCAAATGGGGAGATAAACCACTTCTTAACAGTTCCACAAAAGCAGGAGAGTATGTGCTATCGCTTTTGTCAGGACGTACATATGAGGTTTTTTACGTAATCTGTCTTGATTCGCAAAACAAAGTAAACTATGCAGCATTGGTGCACGAAGGCACGATAAACGAAGCGGCAGTATATCCAAGACTTATCGTTGAAGCGGCTTTACGCCATAAAGCTGCAAGTGTGATATTAGCGCACAATCATCCCGGTGGAGGTATGCAACCTTCTAAAGCGGACATTGAAGTCACACAAAGGATAAAAGAAGCCCTAAAGGCTATATCAATAGGCACAGTAGACCATGTTATCGCGGCGGGGGATAAATATTACAGTTTTGCCGAGAATAATCTATTGTGATGGGATTAAAACAATAGCAAGAGTATCATTTTAATTATTGCTCTGCACGGTTGAAATATATGACTTACTTCGGTCTGTTTGATGAAAGTGAATTGCCGATGCTGAATTTCGGCTTTATTTTTTAAAAAGATCATGAACGTTGTTAATTGTTGTTTACTTTCACGCCCTTATGAATTATAATAGGAGTACGAAAGTTAGGTGATGATATGAGTAAATTTGAGATGCTGGATTTACTGCTTCAAAAAAATAAAGGCTATTTAAAAACATCCGATGCTGTCGTAGCGGGAATTTCCAGACCTTATTTTAGTGAATATGTCCGAGAGCGGAGCTTGGAGCGTATCGCTCATGGACTGTATATGTCGCAGGACGCTTGGAATGACGGCATGTACATCATTCAAACAAGATATTCCCTTGCTGTGTTTTCTCATGAGACAGCCCTATACCTACTTAATCTCGCCGAGCGAGAACCCATCAGATACTCGATTACACTAAAAGCGGGAACAAATGCGACCAGGCTGACTAAGCAGGGTGTGAAGGTTTATAAAGTCAAGGAAGAACTCTTTGATGTAGGCGTTATTGAAGCGAAATCCCCCGCCGGTCATATGCTCAAGGTTTACAACCCGGAACGGACGATCTGCGACCTGGTACGCAGCCGAAGGAAAATTGAAATTCAGGATTTGCAAACCGCAATCAAAGGCTATGTGCGATGCAAAGAAAAAAACCTTCCGCTTCTTATGCGCTACGCCAAATTTTTCTCCGTAGAAAAGTTCGTGCGCCAATATTTGGAGGTGCTCCTATAATGATACACACATCAAGGCAGCTAAAAGCCCTTGTTCGCAACATGTCAAAGGGCGATAGTGCAAAGGCGCAGATCATTATCCGAAATTATGTAATGGAGCGTTTTCTCGAAAGGCTGTCCATCTCATCATTTCGTGACAACCTAATTCTAAAGGGCGGTACTCTTATTTCCGCTATGGTCGGGCTGGATAGCCGTTCCACAATGGATATAGACGCGACAGTTAAAAACATTCCGCTCTCTGTGGAGAGCGCTCGAAAGATAGTTAAAGAAATAACATCTGTACAGGTTGATGACGGGATGACGTTCGAGATAAAAAGTGCCGTCACAATCATGGATGAATCGGACTATTTCGGAGTGCGGGTTATGCTGAACACGATGCTTGAAACGATGCACACTCCACTTAGAATTGACTTCTCGACAGGTGATGTTATTACGCCAATGGAAGTTGCTTATTCCTTTCGACTCTTATTTGAGGATCGCACTATTTTGCTTCTAGCATACAATCTAGAAACAGTGCTTGCGGAAAAGCTGGAGACACTTCTTACACGCGGTACGGCGAACACCCGCATGAGGGACTTTTATGACATCTATGTCATTAAAACCGCACAGATGCACAACATTGACCATATCAATTTACATAATGCTTTTTCCAATACAAGCACAAAACGAGGTTCGAGGGCAGTGATCGGTGATGCTGCCTTAATTCTGGACGAAATCCAAAACAGTTCTGAAATGGCGATATTGTGGAGTATTTACCAAAGCAAGTTTGAATATGCCGCTGTTATTGTCTGGGATGACGTAATTGAGTCAGTTAGACAGCTTTGCGAGATTACTGTGTTCAAAACACAAGACCGGTGAAATGTATTGGTTTTATCCATAATTGAAATCGTGGGTTTTCAGGCTATTTTCTAATAAAAGTAACGTATGAAAAACGGGACAAAACACAGTCGATAAAAATGCACCTTGAAAATGGGTATTTGAGCCTTCTTCGCTGCCGTAGTCGTTAGTAATTTGATAAGAGAACTTGAATGTTCTGTTGAGGCTTCAATAATCTGCTTCAGCCAGCGATATTCACTAGAGATAGGGTCATCGTTGGTAAGTCCGATCACTTGAATAAGATTAAAGTCCATATTCTGCAGCATAAATTGCTGTTGGGCAAGCTTGTAGGCAGTATAGCCATCGGCAGCGAATTTCAGAGTTTTTCCTGGGAACTCCTTGAACTTGGAGAACGCCATACGCATTGCTAGAATGCAATGACCAACATCACGGGAATCAGATATCTGGTATCCTAGTATGTATTTCTTAATAGCATCCATGACGAACCAGACTTAATGGCGAACACCTTTGACTTTGGTATAGGTTTCATAGGCAGCTAGGTAGTTAGTGGGTTTGTAGTCATAATTATCGACATAAGGCTTTACGAGGACTGCGGCAGTCTTTGCATAGTTGCTGACCATGACATGGGAAATCTTGACTTGGTGTACTTCCCAAAGAGCTCTGGTAGTCATCCGAGTGGAAAGACCTAGGTTTACATGATAAGTAAGACAAATGCCCATGATGTGAGGCGAGAAATTTCTGAAAGTCAGACTGGTAGCACCTTTGGGCAGGGAAGACAGGTCTATCTTGAAGAAGTCGATATTGAATTCGCGATAGATAAAGTGTAACTTGAACTTATGCTTGTCTTACCAGTATTCGGCAAAATCTTCCTGAGACAGCCTTTTGAGGTTATCGAGATAGAATACACAGTTCTTGTTGACGCATTTGTGGATGTTGAAGTGCTTGCGGTCCTTTTTGACAAGTATATGCCCGCAGTAAGGGCATACTAGGGCGCCTATCTTAAAGTCGGTTTTGTCCTTGTTGAATCTGAGTCCGCAATCCTTGCACATGTACTGACCTCGGCCGCCAGTGTTGTCATAGAGGTAGTCATGAGGAGCACCGCAGCGATGGCATATTGTACCGGCAGGGACTGGGTTACTGCCACGCGACTTGACAGACTTGAGATTTTTGCCATGGCTGGTTTTGTATTCGATGATAAGAACCTTGTAGTCGAGACGCTCAGGTTGCTTAATAACAGGGATTTTATCAACTGTGAGCTTATTGTACTTGGGGCTTGCGGTATAGTGCTTTGAAGACTTTAAGGGTATATTCTTCACAATGAAAAGAAGTAATTGCTGGATTTGTGAAAGTAAAAATTAATTACATGCTACTAAAACTGTTATAATTGAGTTCAAATAATGACCTGTCTTTCTCTGAGGTATTTGGTTTTTGGCGAACTCAATTATAACAGAAAGAGGGGGTCATTGTTTTTTTTATATCAAAAACCATTAATCCCTTGATAAATAGCATATTTCAATATAAACGTAGTGTAATTAGCTTTACACAAAGTATGCTAGCATGGATATTATCAATATGGATATTATCAATATTGGAATAAGAATGATTGCTATCAGAATCTTGTCAAGGCCGTTGTCCTTTCGCTTTTGGATGGTAGGGATCTTTGCATCGGAAGGAATGGGTTCTCCGCAATGAGCACAGTTTTGCCAAGCGGAAGCTATTGCATTCCCGCAATTGGTACACTTAGCCTTCAAGCTAGTGCCGCATTTAGGACAAGAAGAATATTCTTCAAGGACTGGGGCATTACAATTGGGACATTCGAAACTACTAAAATCTGATCGCACCACCAGATAGATGATCAAGCCGATACCTGATGGGGCTAAAACGGCAATCAATGTCCAAAGGACGGCATTCATGCCACGGCTGTTGGCATCCCGATAAACATAGACTCCAATAAGGATGGGGATCACCAGAAACAGTGCTGCCACGAAAATAAAGTAAAAAGGTGCTACAAGCATTTTATCCATCTTCCTTTCTGATTTAGGCGTTCAGTGCAAAGGGTACAGCAGAAGCTTTGCCGTAACGAGCAATAAGTTTTTTTGTGAGCAGGACTGTCAGAATTCCACTCCCAGAAATATAAATTCCCAGGAATACGAGGCAGATGACACTGGCCAGCATGGAGTAGGGGGCCACTGCAAGAGCCAGCAGGGCAAGGCTGATCAAAATCAGGTTGGACGCTGCGGCAAAAAGGAGCATCCGACAAACATCATGCCGTTTTTGAAGAACAGCATTGAGCCTCTGTTCAGTGAGCTTAGGCGGTTCGTGTTGTTCAAAATCATATCTCAATCTCATCGTTGATCATCTCCTTTAACAGAATTCTTGATTTACTTAACCTTGACTTGACGGTCCCTGGGGGAATGTTTAAAATCTCTGCGGTTTCACCGATGTTGAGTTCTCGGAAATAGTACAGGACTACTGCCAATCGAAGCTTTTCAGGGAGTCTTTGAACCGCAGCATGAAGATCACTAAAGTCCTCTTTTTCTTCTGTGGAAGAATTCTCCAGCACTGCACCCTTTGCCTCATGGGAGTCAAAGAGGTAAAAAAATAAACTGAGCTTCTTTCGCAACTGGTCCTTGTAGGTATTGACGCAGATCCGGGTCAGCCAGCCTTCGAATTCATACTCTGGATTGTACTGAGCAAATTTCTGATGGACCTTCAGCCATGTCTCCTGG
>Ga0209316_100122_pt1 | contig 28626 bp, 27 predicted proteins | sample 3C3metaG_FD_184150 | JGI IMG/M metagenome (GOLD analysis project Ga0209316, IMG submission 184150) | Freshwater bacterial and archeal communities from Indian Creek, Illinois, USA - 3C3 metaG (SPAdes) (version 3) | ecosystem: Environmental > Aquatic > Freshwater > Unclassified | place: USA: Indian... | reverse complement strand
AAGCAGCGCATCCAGGAGATCGGTACCCAGCGCATCATATTTCCGGCAACTAAAGAACAGCGGGGTATATATGCGGCTTTTGATTTAGAAGTTCCTATGTAGTTATAAATTTGGACGGGATTTTAGGATTAAATTCTACAACAATTTAGAATAGATTTCAAGAGAAAGAAAACATTTAAAATTTATCGTGCCGTATGGATTATTTAAACCAGGCACAACAAGCCACCTCAAATATATAAAACACAATATCGTCGCACTCTACATATTATGATCGTAAACTATACCATTTCAGGAGGCGAAGCCATATGAACCAGTATGCCTGGGGAATGACGCCTATGCGCGGATTGATGTACCCGGCTGAATATCATGGAATGTACGGGCATATGTACCCTACTTTTGAACCTGAAATTTCCGAAGGAATGGCCTATGCACCGATGTATCCGGAAATATATTACAAGGTATATCCTTATGTGTCCAGAGTATGCGATGAAGGTGATAATCAGTTTGCGATATATCTGTCGCAGGTTCAGATTGAAAGCATGATTAATGAGTGCTATGATCTTTGTATAAAAGCAATGCCTGAACTTGAGGAATACTCAATACCAAGTGTGTCGGGCAAAGAGGATTTGGAAACAACTCGAATGGAACGTCCGAGAAGGCCGATTTTAAGGGATCTCATAGCAATAATTCTGCTGTTTGAGCTATTCAGACGCAGAGATAATCGAAATTGCAGAGGTTTTCCGTTTGACTGCGGAAACGGATGGTTTAATTACTAAACAGTGAAAAAAGCCCTCTCGACAATAATCGGGAGGGTTTTTATATTTTACATATTAAAATAACAAGATTATCCATATTTCGATGAAGGAAAAATTTAAAAGATGAAGAATATATTGAGCATAAATATCAGTATGTAAGGGGGAATCTTTTTGCTGATTGCAGCTAATAAAGAAAGTGATACTATTGTTGTGCAAATTGACGGGGAGCTTGACCATCATACAGCCGTGTTGGTTAAAAACAAACTGGATGACATGTTAAACGATCAAGGCATTAAAAATATCGTAATTGACATCAGTGATTTGAACTTTATGGACAGCTCAGGCGTAGGCCTTTTCATTGGAAGATTCAAAACTGTCTCATTAAGGGGAGGAAAACTGGCTGTTACCGGAATAAAGGCGAATTTGCACAAAGTCTTTGAGGTTTCCGGACTTTACAGGATTGTAAGGGCATACGATACAGTGCGTGAAGCGTTGGAAGATATAAGGGGTTAACAACAGTTAAAGAATTTTTATAAAACTATAGAAAACACTATCGTTATACATTAAGATATGCTATAATGATTTTGAGGTGTTTAGCGTGAAATATTATTCAATCGGAGAATTTGCAGAATTAATAGGAGTTACTCAGCAAACCCTTAGAAATTGGGACAAAGTTGGTAAGTTGAAACCGAGTCATAAAGGCAAAAGCGGTTATAGGTATTACTCCCAACAACAACTCCGGTATTATTTAGGTTTAAAAGGTGGGGATGCAGCCGAAAGAAAAGTTGTAGGTTATTGCAGAGTATCGAGTAACAAACAAAAAGATGACCTTGAAAGGCAGATTGAGAATGTAAAAACCTATATGATAGCTAAAGGATATTCTTTTGATATTGTTGCAGATATAGGCAGCGGTATAAGCTACGATAAAAAAGGGCTAAATCAGCTAATTGATATGGTTGTAGCTTCTGAAGTTGAGAAAATCGTTGTTTTGTATAAGGATAGGCTGTTAAGGTTTGGATATGAACTTTTAGAAACTCTGTGCAGCAAATACGGAACAACGATTGAGGTTATTGACAATACAGAGAAAACCGAAGAGCAGGAATTAGTTGAGGATCTAGCCCAAATAGTAACTGTATTTAGTTGTAAACTACAAGGCAGGAGGGCTAATAAAGCCAAAAAGATGATAAAGGAGTTGTTGGAAGATGATAACAGCCCTGAAAGTCAGGCTTGAGCCTAATAATAAACAAAAAGGCAAGCTGTTCCAAAGTGCAGGAGTAGCTAGATGGGCATACAATTGGACGCTTGCCAAGCAAGAAGAGAATTATAAAAACGGTGGGAAGTTTATATTTGACGGGGATTTGAGAAAAGAATTAACTCAGTTAAAAAAGACGGAAGAACTGAAGTGGCTTAACAACTACAGCAACAATATAACAAAACAAGCGGTTAAGGATGCCTGCGACGCCTATTATAAGTTTTTTAATAAGTTTTCTGACAAGCCAAAATTCAAGAGCAGAAAGAGAAGCCCTCCGAAATTCTATCAGGATACAGAAAAGATAAAATTCAAGAATGGTAAAGTAAGGCTTGAAAAGATAGGCTGGGTAAGGTTATCTGAAAAAGACAGGATACCCGAAGGTGTGAAGTATACAAATCCAAGGGTAAAGTTTGATGGTGTACACTGGTATGTATCAGTAGGTATCGAGGCGGAGCAAAAGGCGGTTGAATTGTCGAATGAAAGTATTGGTATTGATGTAGGTATAAAGAATCTGGCTGTATGCTCTAATATTGATACGCCATTTAAAAACATCAACAAGAGTAAAAAAGTAAGGAAGTTAGAAAAGAAATTACGTAGGTTGCAGCGTAAGGTGTCGAACAAATACGAGAAAAATAAAGAAGGGAGAAGTTACGTAAAAATAAGCAACATTGTAAAACTTGAGAGAAACATTAGAAAGTTACACAGACGTCTTGATAATATCAGGGAAGATAATATGCATAAAGTAACTGCTGCGATAGCGAAAACCAAGCCGTCAAGGGTAGTTATGGAGAACCTGAATGTTAGCGGTATGATGAAAAATAAGCATTTATCCAAAGCGATAGCAAAACAAGGCTTATACAGATTCAAACAAACAATGCAGTATAAATGCTCAAAGTACGGTATTGAATTTGTAGAGGTTGACAAATGGTTTCCATCATCGAAAACTTGTTCAGAGTGCGGATATGTGAAGAACAAGCTATCCCTTTCTGAAAGAGAATTCAGATGTGAATGTTGCGGTATTAGTATAGACAGGGATAAAAATGCTGCCGTTAACTTATCAAGATATAAGGCGTCATAGAGCACTAGACGAATTATGACGTTTAGTACCGTGAGTTACACGGGAATTTAAGCCTCCGGAGCATTACACCAAACGAAAGTAGGTTCGCCGAAATCGGATGCGTTGAACGAGGAAGTAAACACAAACTTTTGTAATATTTTTATAGAGTTTTATTAGTTTTATGTAACGGGTGCTAAGGATAATGGAAGTTAAAAATGAAATGAAGCTTGAATTTATGAGTAAATCACAGAATGAAGCCTTTGCGAGAGTTACCGTTGCCGCCTTTGCCGCACAAAATGACCCTACACTTGATGAAATTGCGGATATCAAGACTGCTGTGTCGGAGGCGGTAACTAATGCAATTATACATGCTTATGACAATAATTACGGGATAGTTGAAATCATAGCAAGGCTTTATGATACAAAGATCATAGTGGAAGTGATTGATGAGGGCAAGGGGATAGAGAATGTAGAGAAAGCAAGAGAACCTCTTTTTACATCTAAACCCGAGCTTGAGCGCTCAGGAATGGGATTTACCATAATGGAAACATTTATGGACGAGGTGGAAGTAGAATCGGCTCCGGGCATGGGAACGCGGGTTAAACTGGTTAAGTATTTTAAAAGCTTAGTTCTTGAGCCTGAGAGAAGGTATTGAAAACATGAGCGACGGTTTTGATGGTACTAAAAGCCTGCTTTCTCACGATGAGACTTTAGAGCTGATTACCAGAGCTCAGACGGGTGCGGAGGATGCCAAAGAAGAATTGGTCAGAAGAAATATCGCGCTTGTTAAAAGCATTGTAAAAAGATTTTTGAACAGAGGGCACGAATATGAAGATCTTTTGCAAATAGGAGCAATAGGGCTGATTAAAGCGATAAAGTACTACAATCCTATTTATAATGTGCGATTTTCAACATATGCCGTGCCGATGATAATGGGTGAAATAAAAAGATTTTTAAGGGATGACGGACCTATAAAAATAAGCAGATCTCTTAAGGAACTCGCCAATAAGGCTTTATTTTTAAAAGAACAACTTAAAACCAAATTGGAAAGGGAACCTTCCATTCAGGAAATTTCAAGCGTCGCCGGAGTGCCTGCCGAGGATATTGTCCATGCGCTTGAAGCGGGTAAGCTCCCTTTTTCTATTTATGATGTTGTGTACGAAGATGAAGATAATCCGATATTATTGATAGACAAGATGTGTGAGCGAAGCAATTTTGCTTCGGATATGACAGACAGAATGGTTTTGAAAGAGGTTTTGTCCAAGCTTGAGCAGCGCGAAAGGATTGTAATTTTGCTGAGGTATTTTCAGGATAAAACGCAGAGCGATATAGCGCGTGAACTGGGCATATCTCAAGTGCAGGTCTCGAGGATAGAAAAAAAGGTATTACTTAAAATGAAAGAAATGATGTAAAAAGCATCCTTAAAAAGAGGATGCTTTTTTTACGCAGGATAAAAAAATCACTACAGCATATAATAATCTGCGTAATTACGTCTAAAGGAGGCACACAGTTGAGATCGGCTGTTAAAACTAGGGTGTATGTATTTGTTTTGCTGGCATTGATTTTTGGGGCGCTTTCCTTGCTCGTCATGTGGCTTTACGGGAGTTTAGGGTATGAGGGGAAGCGGCATAGAGCGCAGTTCGTGCATAGTATTGTTTGTGAAGGATGTGAAGAATACTCTAATGCACCATCAGATTAGATTCAAAGAAATTGAAGGTCATAATGTCGAAGAACATGAAGAGAGATTTAATATAGTGCGCAAGCTTTCGGGAATTCCGAAACAAAAAGAGGGTTTTCAGTTTCGGGATGGAAGGAAGATGATTGATGAATCCGAGGCAGCAAAAAAAGAATAAACAGTATCAGGATTATGTAAAGCATAAATCACCTGCATCGAATTTGCTCAAGAATTCCATATGCGCTTTTTTAGTAGGCGGAGGTATTTGCGCCGTAGGTCAGCTCATAGTCAATGTGGGTATGACTTATTATGATCTTGATAAAGAGAAGGCATATATCGTAAGTGCGATGGTCATGATTTTTCTGGGCTCCCTGTTGACCGGTCTGGGAGTTTATGACGATTTAGGGAAGATCGGCGGAGCAGGCTCGATAGTGCCAATAACAGGTTTTGCCAATTCGATTGTCTCTCCTGCTATGGAAGCCAAGCGGGAAGGGTATATATTCGGTGTAGGTGCGAAACTATTTTCAATTGCCGGACCCGTTTTGGTATACGGGATATCTTCATCGGTCGTTGTGGGATTGGTTTATTACTTTTTTGTGAAATGAGGAATAATAGTGAGAGTTGTCCGGATGGGCACACAGACAGTCAACTTGCTCTATCCCCCCGGCATTGTTTCCTCAGCTACCATAGTCGGCAAGAAAGAAGCCGAAGGGCCATTGGGTGAATATTTCGATGAAGTGATGCCGGACAGCCTTTGGGGAGAAAAAAGCTGGGAGAAGGCCGAATGCAAAATGTTTCAACAAGCTGCTGAGATGGCTCTGGAAAAAGCGAATAAAAAGCCAACGGATATAAACTATCTGTTCGGAGGAGATCTTCTCAACCAGATTATAGCCGCAAATTTTGCGGCAAGGGCTTTGGAAATACCTTTTTATGGAATGTACGGAGCATGCTCCACATTGGTGCAATGCCTGTCCTTAGCGTCGATGCTTATAGGAAGCGGATGCGCACAATGTGCGCTTTGTGTCACCACAAGCCATTTTTGTACGGCGGAAAGGCAATATCGTTTTCCTCTTGAACTGGGAACCCAGAGATGTCCGACGGCACAGTGGACGGTTACAGGCGCAGGAGGATTTGTTCTTCATGAAAATAGCAGCGGTCCTTATGTAACGCATGTTACAACGGGAAAGGTTATCGATTTCGGTATAAAGGATATAAGCAACATGGGAGCGGCTATGGCCCCTGCGGCGGCTGACACGATAAATGCGCACTTTAAAGATACCGGAAGGACAGCAGATGACTACGATCTCATAGTTACAGGCGATTTGGGACGATTTGGCGGCGTTTTGGCGGAAGAGCTGCTTTTAAAGGCAGGTCATGACATAAGCGGTAAACATATCGATTGCGGATGCGAAATTTTTAGCATTAAGCAAGATGTTCAGGCGGGAGGAAGCGGATGCGGATGCTGTGCCGTTGTTTTTGGAGGATATATTTTGAGTCGGATATCAGATTCGACATTTAAGCGAGTTCTCTTGTTATCAACGGGAGCACTGCTAAGCCCCGTGAGCAGCCAGCAGGGAGAATCCATACCGGGAATTGCCCATGCAGTATGTATACAAAAGGATAGGTGATCAAAGATGGATTATATAAAGGCTTTTATTACCGGAGGATTTATATGTGTAATCGGACAGATCCTTATTGACAAGACAAAGTTTACTCCGGCAAGAATTTTAGTTGCATTCGTGACTGCCGGAGTGCTACTAACCGCACTGGGCGTCTATGAGCCTTTGGTAAATTTCGGAGGTGCAGGCGCTACCATACCGTTGCCCGGATTTGGGTATGCGCTGGCAAAAGGCGTCATAGAGGAGGTAAAGGAAGAAGGCTTGTTAGGTGCGTTTACGGGCGGAGTCAAAGCTACGGCAGGAGGAATAACGGCGGCGATACTATTTGGGTATCTAGCTGCCGCTTTATTTAATCCAAAGATGAAGCGATAACAAATTATGATTCCACTACAGTAAGTGAGTTTGCGGCACAACCCGTTATTGCATCACAATCAATTAATCGTTTATAGTTTGACTCTGCTCAGCTTCGATTTCCGATCTTATGCTTTCAAATATGCTTCTGTTAAGCTCCCATAGTGTGTTTATATGCGACTGTACTGAAGATGAGTCAAATATCGGGATTTGAGTCGGAAACGACCCTGTTTCAGGCGGGGTTTCCGCAGTTCCCTGTTGAAGCGAAGTCTGCAGCGCAAATATAAGTTCATTCAAGCGGTTGCGATCTTCTATCCTTAATCTTACCGCATAAACCTCGCTGTTAATATTAGAATTAACTTCATATATGAGCGCCTGAGCTTGTTGGGTTAAGGCGGTTCTGCTCGCTTCCGCATTTGCCCACACCTCGGTATGCAATGGGCAGAAAAAATGTCTGTGAGCGGGATTAAAATAATCAAGAGTCGTTAAATCCGTTATGCCTTCTATTCCTCCGCGGACAGCCCCGGGAATGTACTTTGCAAGATCCTCATCGCTTAGCTGCGCAAATGGCGAGCCCTCAGGCAATATTAGGACAGATCCTTGCATGGCATGTTCCGGGGGGCAGTATGGGCTCAAAAGCTTACCGGAATATCTGCAAACTATTGTCAACTGATGCATTGTGCATATTTCTCTGGGGATGGCGTCTCTGGGAAACCACTCAGTTACTAGGTGATCATCACAAAGCGTTCCGTTTGGCAGCATCCCGGATATTCCGCAAACCTGCATTTGAACGACTCCTTGCGGCACTTCGGCAAAGAAAGGTTTTGGATCATGTTCGGAATGAATAGGTTCCATAATTTCGCGCCAAAGAGGTGCGGCATATCTTCCGGCAGTCGCACCGGCAAGCGATTGAAGCCTGTCGTGTCCTATCCAGACCGAAGCTGTGTAATAGGGAGTAAAACCTGAGAAGAAAACACCTCTAAAATCCTGATTAGTACCGGTCTTTCCGGCTACAGGCATGTTTGGCATGTTTGTGAACATCGCCCTCCTGGCTGTTCCGCTGGGAGATGCCGCTTCCTTAAGCCACTCCGTCAGGATAAATGCGGTAGATTCCCTAAATACTTCGCGTCTTATCTGGAAATCGGAACTATTTAGAATCTCATTGCCATCTCTGTCAAGTACCCTTGTGAACGAAACAGGCTTTTGGTAAACGCCTCTGTTAGCGATAGCGGCGTATGCGGCGGTGAACTCTATCATATTGATTCCATTACTGCCCAGCGCAAGATCGGAAGGATTCTTTTGCTCAATGTAAAATTCGCTTGTGATCCCAAGCTCCTCAAGTTTTTGGGCCGATAGCTCCGGTGTTACACGAAATAAGGCTCTTGCCGCAGTTGTATTGAAAGAGCGGGCAACAGCTTCACGCGCTGTGACAGGACCCGTATAAGTTCCTTGCTCGTCTCCCATTGTAAAGTTTCTGGGATATCCCCATCTTCCGCCGCCTATGTCCCATCCGACTATATCACCGGGCACGTTTTCCAGTATAATCCCACCCGGATAGCCTGCTTCGATGAAAGGTGCATAAATCGAAAGAGGTTTTATCGCCGATCCGACGGGCCAAGCTTGGTTCGCGCGATTAAGCCAGAAGCGTCCTTGAGGAGTAGTTCTTCCGCCTACCAGCGCCCTTATTTCACCCGTTGTATGATCAATTATGACAACTGCTGCCTGAGGCTGCGAGATCTCATTGCCTTGTTCGTCTCTGAGGATTGCGTTATCGTCTACCGCCATTTTCGGGAAATCCTCATGTGCGTACACAACTTCTTCGGCTTTAATTTGTATTGCAGGATCAACCGTTGTATAGATATGCAAGCCTCCTTCGTGTATCAGCTCGATGGCTTGCTGCCTTCCGTCTTCGCCTTCCCAGCCGTTTTGTTTCATGAGGTGCTCGACGACATCCATGATAACGTATTCAATGAAATGGGGCATATCGTATAATTGCTGGTTTGTACGTTCTTCAATCACTTTAAAGCCGTCGGCAAAGACTCCTGCCAATTCGTCTTCTCCGAATCTTGCGTCTTCAAACTCTTGTTGGCTTATAAAGCCGTTCTCATACATAGCATTTAATACTGTATTAGCTCTGTTGAAAAGAATCTCCCTTCGATCAGGGTCATGCATATTCCTTCTCGGATTAAAACGTGCCGTGCTTCTTGCCACTCCCGCCAACACAGCGGCTTCTCTTAAGGTTAAATCGGCTAATTCTTTCCCGAAGTAATCAAGAGCGGCGGTTTTGACGCCGTGGTTACCGTTGCCAAGATAAATAGTGTTAAGGTAGGCTTCAAGTATCTGGTCTTTTGTGTATTTTTGCTCAAGCTGGATCGCAAGATATGCCTCCTGTATCTTTCTTTTATATGTTCGTTCCGGGGTTAAAAGAGTGTTCTTGATAAGCTGCTGAGTTATAGTGCTGCCGCCCTGGAGCGATTCGTTCAGGAGATTATTTACAAACGATCCCGCGATTCGTTTTAAATCAATTCCGTTATGGGAAAGGAAACGGACGTCTTCAATGGCTATGAAAGCATTCTCTAAAACTGCGGGAATTTCGTCAATTGATGCCCATATGCGGTTTTCGAGGCCATGATATGTGGTTATAAGGTTACCGTGCCTGTCGTAGATAAAAGAGGCTTCCGCCTGTTCTTCGATTTGCCTTATATCCAGCACAGGAGTTGATTCCATATATCCGGTCGCAATACCTATGATTGTTCCAAATCCCGCAAAAGCCAAAATCAAGGCGAAAATTAAAAACATTTTAAGGGTAGTCACAAATACGGATAACCCAAAATGAGGCATTTTCGTACGCTTTTTAAAGTGCTTTCCTAAATTAAGTTTTTTAAACATAAATTCCTCCATGTAAAGTTCTGCTGAAACCAGAAACCAAGAATCAAGGGGACGGTTTCCCTGGTTTCCCGCGTTACCCAGTATACCCCCTAAATAATTATAGCATTAGGGCAAACCGTTTTAGTTAAATAACAATTACAATTGTATTACGAAAAATGAAAAAAGTAAAGACTTGGCTTAATTTGGCGGTTTGTTTCATAAAATCTATCAGGGGTGAATTTTTTATGGACAGGATAAGTATGCTCAGAAGGCAAGGGATGATAAAAAAGGGTTTTGGTTTAACGCTGGCGGTAATAATGATTGTGATCGTTCTGATTTTTATATTTGTGGATCAGGCGGTTACGCCTACAATTGTTGTTATGTCGGAAGCAAAAGTAAGATATATCACAGTAAGCGCCATGAACGAAGCTGTAAAGCAAATATTGGGTGATGGAATAATATATACCGACCTTATAAACGTCAGAGTGGATAATGAGGGTAAAATTGCCATGATGCAGGCAAATACTATAAAGATGAACATACTGGCTACCGATACGTCTAGAATTGCACAGGAAAAAATCAGTACAATGGGAGCGGAAGGTATACGCATACCGCTGGGAGCAATATTCGGAAGCGAGTTGGTGGCAGGATTAGGCCCGAGAATCAATGTGGAAATGATACCTATAGGAGCGGTAGCCACAGATTTTGCCACCGAATTTGAGCATGCCGGTATAAATCAGACTCGACACCTGATTTATCTGGTTATGAATGCGCAGGTGAGGATAGTTGTACCATTAGGAAGCGAATTGATAAATATAAGTACGAGAGTTCCGGTCACCGAAACAATAATAGTTGGGGAAGTGCCGCAAAACTACTTTAACACAGATATGATGAACGAGGGGTTTCCGTTAATGCCGGATATGCAGTTACCGGCCCCCGGAAACTAATAAGCGAATAGTGAAATCAATATTGAATAGCGGATGCAATATATGGAAACACTATGATTTGAAATTGAAGCTGGAGGGATCATGGTGTTTCGTCAGAATAGACTGTTTGTCAGATTGATGTTTATCGCTGTTTTTGTGTTATTGGCAGCAGGCGCACAGTATTTATCCGATAACAGGGAAAGCTTGCCTCAGGAAGCAGAAAAAGAAGGTTTAGAAATCACAAAGCTTGGAAACGGTTCATATTCGGATAATACGAATGGTTTCGCAACTGGCGATGTAAATGCGAAAGAGTTTGTAATAAAAGAAAATGAAGGATTAATTGCAATATATGAAGTGACACCTATTGGCTTGCGCCTTGTAAAACAGACTGACTTTCGAATTGATGGGTTGGAGCTTGAGCTTAGGGAGCGAATCATAACAGGTATCCCAGTTGATACTCAGGAGAATATTGAGCACTTGTTAGAGAGTTGGGACAGTTAAGCGATTAACTTACAAATGAAATAGTTCTTTCCAGCACATTTGACGCTATGATAGAATAAGCGGGTAAATGACGGAAGGGACAGTGGCAAGATGAGTGATTTTGTAAAAGGGGCAGTTAAGGCGACAGCAGGAGTAATGATCATAACTTTAGTAAGCCGGCTTATGGGTTTTGTTAGAGAGATGTTCATTGCTGCCACATTCGGTGCGGCTATGATTACTGATGCATACAGAATGGCAGCCCTAATCCCGACTATATTGTTTTCAGCTATCGCAGCCGCCTTGGGTGTTACTTTGATACCCGTGCTAAGCGAATATGTGCATGGTAAAAGCACTGCCGCTACAAACCGTTTTATTAACAATACCCTAAACATTTGCCTTGCTGTATCTGCTTTGGTGATGATAGCGGGAATCGTGGCGTCAGAACAGCTTGTTGGCTTAGTAGCGCCGGGGTTTTCGGATGAAGCCGCCAATCTTACCGTACGCCTTATAAGGATTATGTTCCCTATGGTTCTGTTTAATGTTGTTGCTGTTATTGCTACGGGATATCTGCAGACATATAACAGATTTTTCATACCTGCGCTTAGCGGGTTGATGTTTAACCTGGTTATCATAACGCAATTATCTTTGTTTGGCGGATTAGGGGTGGAAGGATTAGCTGCGGCAACTATTATAGGCATGGTCGCGCAAGGCTTAGTACAAATTCCTTTTATGTTTAAAACGGGATATCGTTACGAGTTAACAATGGATTTAAGATGTGAAGGGTTAAAAAAGGTTTTTGTCCTCATGCTTCCTGTGCTTATGGGGACAGCCATATCACAGGTCAATGTTACGGTGAATCAGATTATTGCATCGGGGCTTCCGGAAGGCAGCATATCTGCGCTTGATTTTGGCAACCGGATCAATGGGATGGTTAACAGCTTATTTGGACTTTCGATAGCGACAGTACTCTACCCTTCGATGGCGCGTATGGCTTTTGGAAATCAGATAGAAAAACTTAAAAAGATGGTTAGCACAGGGATAAGAGTGGTATCATTCATCATAATGCCTATGATGGTTGGCATCATGATTTTAAGCGTTCCTATAGTAAAGCTGCTTTTCGAGAGGGGCGCTTTTGATGCGAGAGCTACTGCAATGACTTCCCAAGCGCTTTTCTATTATGCGTTAGCAATTGTTCCGATTGGTATAAGCGGGGTTTTAAGCCGCGCTTTCTTTTCGCTTCAAGACACAAAAACACCTGTAGTTGTAGGCCTTTTATCAGTAAGCCTAAATATTGTGATGAATTTGATTATCGTTCGATACATGGGACATGCAGGATTGGCACTTTCGACCTCGATCTCATCTTCGTTTTCAATTGTATTGTCACTTTTGCTTTTCCGGCGCAAGATGGGGCTTTTAGGTGGAAGACAAATTTTTATATCCATTTCTAAGCATGTGGTCTCAGCCGCAATAATGGGGATTTCTGTTGTATGGATTAGTTCGGTATCAGAGGCTTGGTTTATGGGGGATACGGTTATTTTTCAAGCATTAAGACTTATGTTAAGCATTTCTATCGGTTCAATAGTGTATTTTGTCTCAGCTTACTTATTAAAAATCGAGGAAATGCGCATGGCTTTGGGAATGCTGAAGAAATTCGATCCAAGAAAGTTCTCAAAAGTATGATTACACTTATCGCAGCTTGTGATAATGAAAGCGCGATAGCAAAAGATGATATTATTCCATGGAGTATACCTGAGGATCTCAAGTGGTTTAAAGCTAAGACTTCAGGACATACGGTAGTTATGGGCAGAAAGACCTTTGAAAGTATTGGGAAACCGCTTGCAGGGAGAACGAATATAGTTCTTAGTAAAAATACTTCATATAAGGCTGAAGGTTGCAGTAGCCTCCATTCGCTTGAAGAAGTTTTAGCCAGATATAAAGATCAAGACGAGATGTTCATAATCGGCGGAGAAGAGATTTATAAACTCTTTTTGCCAATTGTCGATAAAATTTTGCTTACGCAGATCGAATACCGATTCGGAGGAAACAAATTCTTCCCCGTTTTGCTAAATGATGAGTGGGAAGTAACAAATAAGCTAAAAGGCATTAAAAATGAAGAAAACCCTTATGATTATTGGCATATCGAGCTTGTGAAAAAATAACCAACCAGGGGGACGGACCAACCAGGGGGACGTTTTGTTTGGCAGCCTGCCAAACAAAACGTCCCCCTGGTTGGTTGGTATGGTTATAGATTTAGTCCCTTATCGTTTAACTCATCATAATATCGTTTAAGCATGCTGTCCTTATATGTGCGTTCGCACATTGCGCTTTGAGTTATATCAGGCACGGAAAGCTTTATTCTACCTTTTTCGTTCACTATTTGCTCAATGTCCGAGTGGGGAGAGTCGTTCCAATAAATGAAATCTTTCGTTTCAAGTTCAGAAATGCGCTTGTATTGAGGTGTTAGGCGAGCTATTTCCTGCCTGAGCTGTGCTATGGAAGCTCGTTTATGGCTGAAGTTTAAAGCATCCATCAAAGAATAGAGCATATCTAAGTTTGAATATCCCGATTTTGGAGGCAAAGCAGGTAAGAGCTTCTGTATTTTCCTTCCGCTGTTGGTGTAGCTTCCTTCGGATTCCGAAAAGCTTGCGGCAGGAAGAACGCAATCGGCAACCTGAGACAGTTCTGTCGGAAGCTTTTCGTGTACCGCAAGTAATTCTGCTTTGCGCAGTGCTGCAAGCGTTTTAGAGTCAGGATTCTCTCCGAACACAAATACTGCTTTGATGCTCCCGGCATTTAGCCCTTCGATTATTTCTTCATAGCTAAGACCCGTCTTTGGATTTAAATGGACATTCCATTCAGCCTCGAATTTTTTTAAGGAATCAGAGTCCCCGACTTTCTGATATCCGGGCAGATTAACCGAAGATATACCCATATCGCTTAAGCCCTGGCTGTTGCATCGTTCCCTCATTAAGATAATACCGCGTCTTGGAAGGCCGATTTTGCCGATAATCGCTGAGATAGTTGTCAATATTTTTGCGGATTCTGCACAAAGCCTTTTTGTTCCCGCAATTATAAGTGGATTTTTAGCTTTTATGAGTGATTCAGCTATATCAGCTATATCTTTCTCAGAAACATTGCTGTTTTCGATAAGAGAGCCGATATCCTGAGAGGATGCCCACAACTCGAGTTCGTTATATCCATCGGTATATTTGTCAACAAAAAGCTTGTTTGCATTTTTGTTTTTAATAATATTAACAAGTATTGCGGCAAAAACGCCGTTTGAAGAATTTTCTGCAATATTTAGGAATCTGTGACAGTCTTTTGAAAGTAAGGAATCCCTGTTATCAACAAGATACAGCTTTGTGCCAAGAGTTGAAGCTTTGCGAAGTTTCATCGCCATAACGGGGTAATCCTTAATGTCAACACCAGCCGCAAGTATCATGTCTGATGCTTCGATTTCATCATAGCTGTTAGTTGAAATATTAAAGCCTGTGATATCTGAAACAGGTGCGTCATGTTCGCTCAAACTCGCTATATTGTTGGTTCCCAAAACAGCTCGGGCGAACTTTTGAATCATGTAAAGCTCTTCGTTTGTATAACTCGGACCTGCCAGCACAGCTACCGAATTGCTACCGTTAATAGCTGCGATGGTTTTTGTTTTTGACGCTAAAAAGTTCATTGCATCTTTTAAATCGACATTCTTGAGAATTCCATTAGTCCGGATCATCGGCGAAGCAATTCTTTCGACATCATTTATATGAGAAAATCCAAAACGCCCTCTGTGGCACAAAAGCCCGGTAGGGGATTCGGGTACTACTCTTAATACCTTGTTGCCTGTTGTTTCTATCTTTATCCTGCATCCTACCCCGCAAAAGCCGCAGGTGGAAGATACCTTGTCAAGTTCCCATGCCGCAGGTTTGTCGACAGGCAGGTTTTCGTTAAGAGCGCCTGTCGGGCATATAGAAACGCATTGTCCGCATGAAATGCAAGTGGTTTCTGCTAAAGGACGATCAAGCGAAGGACCTACATAAGTTTCAAAACCTCTGTTGACAAGTCCTAATGCTTCAGCGCCTACAACATTTGCGCAGATCTTAACGCACAATCCGCACAGTATGCATTTATCCTGTTCTCTTACAATAAAAGGATGCATAGCCTTTTTGTATTCATGCATGCTCCCTTTGATTCTATCAGGCTTTGCGCAGTATACATCTGAAAATTCGCGCAGTTTACATTCGAAAGCGTCAAGACATCCGCATTCTAAGCATCTTGAAGCGTCTTTGAGCGCTTGCTCGGGGGTTATGCCAAGCTCTACCTCAATAAAGCCCTGAAGGCGAATATCAGGTTCAAGAACAGGCATGGATGCTTTAGGATGCGAAGGGATTTCTGTCAGCGTAGATGCTGTAATACCTTCGGTTTTACTGTTAAAATTGCCCGGCAACTCTAAAGACTTCGAATTAATGTACTGGTCTATGACGATAGCAGCCCTTTTACCGGCAGCGACCGCAACGATTGCGTCATCCGGTCCCGTTACCGCGTCTCCGCCTGCGAATACTCCGGGAAGACTGGTTGCGAATGTTCTTTTGTCAATAGATATCGTGTTATATTTATTAAACTCGATTTCTTCTTTTATGTTTTGAAACTCCACATCCTGCCCGATCGCGGCTATAATGGTATCGACTTCAAATTCGACAAAAGCGTCAGGAACTGCTTGAGGTCTGCGGCGACCGGATGCATCAGGTTTGCCTAACTCCATCTTTTGGCATACAATCCTTTCGGCTTTTCCGTTTCCTTCAATTCTGACAGGTGCGGTAAGAAGATGGAATTCAATGCCTTCTTCTTTGGCTTCATGAACTTCAATTGCCTGCGCCGGCATTTCTTCAAAGCTTCTGCGGTAAATGATCATAGCGGTCTCTGCGCCGAGCCTTTTTGAGGTTCTGACAGCGTCCATAGCAACGTTTCCGCCTCCGACAACCGCAACTCTTTTACCGATCGATGTGGCGTTATTTAAAAACATGGAGCGTAAAAAGTCAGCCCCGCCAATAACCCCGGGAAGATCTTCGCCGGGCACGCCCATTTTTTTGCTGTTTTGCGCTCCTACAGCCACATAGATGGCATCGTATCCCGCCTTTTTGAGATAATTTATTGTGAAGTCCTCGCCAAGCCTCAAATTTGTTTTGATTTCGACACCAAGGCGTTCTATAAGGCTTATTTCCCAGTCTAACACTCTTTTTGGAAGCCTGTATTCGGGGATACCGTAACGAAGCATTCCTCCGGTTTGAGGAAGCGCTTCGTAGATAGTAACGCTATGGCCTAAGCGTCTTAGGAAGAATGCCGCAGTTAAGCCTGCGGGACCGGAACCGACAATGGCTATTTTTTTATGAGTATCAGGCGCTATTTCAGGCATATAAGGCTCTTTGCTTTCCATATCGATATCAGCCAGCAAACGTTTGATGTACCTTATTGACACCGCACCTTCAAGTAAGCCGCGTCTGCAGTCTTTTTCGCAGGGAGCCGGGCAGACTCTTCCGATCGAACCCGGAATCGGCATGAATTCCTTGACAAGTTTTAAAGCTTCTCTGAACATACCGTTTGCAGCTAATGCCACATACCCCTGAGCGTCGCAGTTTGCAGGACACGCCATAACGCAAGGCCCGCGGCAATCCCCGCGGTGATCGGATAGAATCAGTTCCAATGCTAATTTGCGTGCCTTTTTTATTTTTTCGGATTCTGTTTTGATTATCATACCGTTTGAGATAGCTGTCGCACACGCTCTTAACGGACGCGGGAACCCTTCGATTTCAACCAAACAAATGCCGCAGGAGGCATAAGGTTCGAAATGCTCGCTATAACAAAGAGTAGGGATGTATACATCGTTTTCACGCGCCGCTTCGAGTATGGTTTGGCCAGGATTTGCCGCAAGTTCTCTTCCGTTTATATTAAGTTTAAATTTTTCCATCTAACATTTTCGCCCCTTAACTTAAATCTTATTCAACGAGTATCGCGTCGAATTTGCATGCATCAACGCAATTTCCGCATTTAATGCATAACTCTGAAACTATAGTATGGAGTTTTCGCCTCTCACCATTAATTGCATTTACAGGACAGCGCCTAACGCAAGCGCCGCATCCGATGCATTTCTCGTTTATAGTGTAGGTTAAAAGCGCCTTACATACTTTGGATCGGCACTTTTTGTCGGATATATGTTCTTCGTATTCATGTCTGAAGTATCGAAGAGTCGTGATAACCGGGTTAGGTGCGGTCTGTCCTAATCCGCAGAGCGACCCTTCTTTGACATTAACCGCGAGTTCCTCAAGTAGTGAAAGATCTTCAGCTGTAGCTTTGCCTTCGGTAATCAAAACAAGTATTTCAAGCATTCGTTTTGTGCCGAGGCGGCAATGAATACATTTGCCACAGGATTCATCTTTTGTGAAGTTTAAGAAAAATCTTGCCATGTCAACCATACAAGTTGTTTCGTCCATTACGATCATGCCGCCTGAGCCCATCATTGCGCCCTTTTGTATGAGCGTATCATAATCAACCGGCGTATCCAGAAGGTTTTCCGGCAAACATCCACCCGAAGGGCCTCCAAGTTGTACTCCTTTGAATTGCTTTCCGCCTTGTATACCGCCTCCGATGTCAAATATGATTTCACGAAGCGACATACCTATAGGAACTTCAACAAGTCCGCCCTTGTTAATTTTTCCGGCAAGTGCGAAAACTTTTGTGCCTGAGCTTTTTGCCGTTCCAAAAGAAGCATATCTCTTCGCTCCTTCACTTATAATCCACGGTATGTTTGAAAAAGTTTCAACGTTATTGATAGACGTCGGTTTTTGCCATAAACCCTTTTGAGCGGGGAATGGAGGCTTAAGAGTAGGCATGCCTCTTTTACCTTCAAGCGATGCGATAAGAGCGGTTTCTTCGCCGCAGACGAATGCGCCTGCACCCTTTTTGATCTTGAGGTTGAAGGAAAAGTTTGAGCCTAAGATGTTTTCGCCGAGAAATTTACTTTTTTTAGCGTCTTCAATGGCTTTCTGTATTCTTAAAATAGCGAGGGGATATTCGGCACGAATATAAATGTGTCCCTCGTTAGCTCCAATGGCATAGCCGGCTATCAACATGCCCTCTACGACGGAGTGAGGGTCGCCTTCTGCGATGCTTCTGTCCATGAATGCTCCGGGATCCCCTTCATCAGCGTTGCAAACCACATATTTCTGATTTCCGGGGCTTTGCCTTGTAGCGCGCCATTTGAATCCGGTAGGGAAGCCGGCTCCGCCTCTGCCTTTTAAGCCTGAAGCTGTAATTTCATCAATGACTTCGTCCGGTGTCATTGTGCTTAAAACCTTATTTAGGGCTTTATAGCCATCGTTACTTACATAATCTTCAATCGAATCAGGATTGATTAATCCGCAGTTACGCAGCGATATTCTGACCTGCTTTGCGGTAACTTTATCTTTATCTTCATTGATGAGAAGACTGTTAACTACGCGTCCGCCTATAAGATGTTCGTCAACTAGTAAAGCGACATTATCTTCTGTAACCGCACCGTAAGAAAACACATTGCCATCGTCAGTCAATATATCAACCATAGGTTCGTGGTAACACAAGCCGATACAGCCTGTCTTCTCAAGACTGACATTAAGGTCAAGTTTTGATATTATCTCGTTGAATTTTTCATAAGTTTTATTTCCGCCTGCGGCTATTCCGCAAGTGCTCAATCCAACTCGCACTGTTATCTTTTTTTCCATTCCAAACTCCTCCCGGAAATATAATTAGCTAGTGCCTTGACATATAAATCCTTACAGATGTACGGTAATTAGGCAGTTCATTTCCTTACGAATCAAAACAACCATTCTAGACGGCACTAGGTTTAATCTTTGCTATGATTTTGCGAGTTTTATCCGGTGTCAACTTTGCATGTGTTTCACCGTCAACAATTGCGACCGGAGCTAAGCTGCAACAACCTATGCATGCCACTTTCTCAAAAGTGACCAGCCCGTCGTCGGTGGTCTCGCCGCCTTTAACGCCAAGTTCCTCGGTTATGCTATCGGATATTTTTTCAGCCCCGCCCACATGGCAAGCCGTGCCAACGCAAAGCATAATGCTGTGTTTTCCCCTGGGCTTAAGTCTGAATTGAGTATAAAATGTGACGACTCCATAAATTCTTGCAGGAGCTATCGATAATTTCCCGCCGATGTACTCGATTGAATCTTTGGGGACATAGCCTAGTTTTTCCTGTATGTCCTGCAGGATGGAAATAATTGCATTACCGTCATAGGAGTATTTTTGCATAACTTCATCTATGGCACAGTATGAAAAGCCATTTTTATCATTGCAAGCGCAATTCGTTGACATCGGATCATTCCTTCCGGATATAAATTCATTTTTAACCTGTTCCATTATAACAGCAAAACGACTTAAGTTAAATACCTAAGACGTCTATTTGACAAAAATTTATCATTGAGAATAATTTTCAATTGAATCCTGTATTTTTGTTCTGTATAATTGACTCAGTGTTTTGATAAAAATATAAACGATTGAATGTTTTTAAGCAGGTGTAAGGCAATGGATATCGATAAGCAGCTTTTGAAGTTAAAAGAGGACTGTAAAGCTTTTTTCAAGGATATATATAAATTTCAGGACAATTTGATCGTTTTCGGACAAGGCAACCCGAAGGCTTCCTTGGTACTGGTAGGGGAAGCGCCCGGGAAACAAGAAGTGCTGATGCAAATGCCTTTTGTAGGGAAAGCGGGAGAAAATCTCGATGAATTTTTACATATACTGGGCAAAGACAGACGGGATATTTATATTACAAATGTAGTTAAGTTCAGACCTGTAAAGATTAAAGATCAAACGGTAGCAACCGGACGCATCTCTAACCGTGCGCCTAACAGAGAAGAGATTGAACTGAGTCGTGGATGGCTATATAAAGAGATCAATATCATAAAACCCGATGTGCTGGTGAGCCTCGGAAATATAGCGCTTAAGGCCTTAGCACAAGATGAGTCGCTGACTATAGGCCAAGTGCACGGACGGCAGATTGAACCTAAATCAGGAATTTTCATTGAAGATTTAATGCTTTTTCCACTATATCATCCGGCCAGCGTTATCTACCGACGCGATTTAAGAGAAACTTACATTGAGGATATAGGAAAGTTAAGAATATTTTTAATGGATAAAGACAGGGGGACGGTTCTCTTGTCTCGGTCTTGAGACACAGACAAGAGAACCGTCCCCCTGTCTCTCTAGGCTTATGCCTGCATTCCCTTTTTTAGCCACTGCGCAACTTGGAGAACTCTCTTTGTTTGATGTATAACGGCATCTCGGACGTCTTCTTTCATTGCACCTTCACTATCAACGCTGACGCTTGTCCCGTATGGGTTTCCGCCCGCTTTGAAAATTGAGGAGTCTGTATATCCCGGTGCTACAACGATTGCTCCCCAGTGATACATTGTGGTGTAAAGGGATAAAATCGTTTGCTCCTGGCCGCCATGAGGATTTTGTGCCGAAGCGAATGCGCTTACGACTTTATTTACGGTTTTTCCCTCAAACCAAATACCGCCTGTGGTGTCTAAGAATTGTTTCATCTGTGACGCAATATTTCCATAGCGCGTCGGAGTGCTGAATATTATCGCATCCGCCCAGGCAATATCGTCTGGTGTAGCAATCGGTACATCTTTGGTCGTATCAACATGGGTACGCCAAGCTTCATCGTTTGCTATGACTGTTTCGGGGGCCAGTTCTTTAACTTTCAGCAATTTTACCGTTGCGCCCGTCGACTCTCCGGCTTCTTTCGCCCACTTCGCCAATTGGTAATTAGTACCATACGCACTGTAATAGATTACAGCAAGATTTAACATGACCTTACCTCCGTTCATTCATAAATAACAGCTTACGAAGCTCAATCACAATGTTCGAACTTCGTCTGTGTTATTTTGAAGTATATACTTACTAGAAAAATATTGCAAATAAAAATCCTTATTAAATAGTAAAGGTTAAGCATTTATTTTGAAGACTACAATAGGTATTTGGATTTAAAAGTAAGACATAATCGTTATTTCTTTACATAGTAAGGCTTCAATGCTAAAATATTCATAAACTACACTGAGAAGGGACAAAAGCATGAAAGCAAAAAGAAGAATATTCAGCGGTATCCAGCCATCAGGAGGCTTAACAATAGGAAACTATTTGGGGGCGATAAAGAACTGGCTAAAACTGCAAGAAGAATATGACTGTCTTTATTGTATAGTAGATCTTCATGCACTGACGGTAAGGCAAGATCCTATTGAACTACGGCAAAGGACTATGTCTTTGGCTGCGCTCTATATCGCAAGCGGCCTTGATCCTGATAAAAACACCTTGTTTATTCAATCGTCTGTGAGCGCTCATGCGGAACTCGCATGGATTCTCAATTGTTACGCTTATGTCGGTGAGTTGGGCAGAATGACTCAGTACAAAGAAAAAGCCCAAAAACACAGCGATAATATCAATAGCGGATTGTTTACATATCCTGTACTGATGGCTGCTGATATATTGCTTTATGATACAGATCTTGTCCCGGTAGGAGAGGACCAAAAGCAGCACCTTGAGCTTAGCCGGGATATCGCTTTAAGATTCAACAACATTTATGGAGATGTTTTTACTGTTCCTGAAGCATATATTCCCAAAGCGGCGGCAAAAGTAATGGATCTTCAAAATCCTTTGAAAAAGATGTCTAAATCTGATGACGATGTTAACTCTTACGTGCTATTGCTTGATTCTCCGGATTTAATCATGAAAAAATTCAAACGCGCCGTTACGGATTCCGAAAGTTGTATCGTGTATGACAAGGAGAAAAAGCCGGGCATTGCAAACCTTATGGAAATTTATTCGGCTATAACAGGCAAAGCGTTTGAGGAAATCGAACATGAATTTGAAAACAAAGGTTATGGGGCATTTAAGACAGCGGTGGGTGAGTCTGTTGTTGAAATTCTAAAACCTTTACAAGCAAAGTATAAAGAGATAATGAGCGATAAGGACTCTTTGGAGAAGATAATGTTTGAAGGCTCTCAAAAGGCAAAAAGCATGTCAGCTAAAACTCTTAAGAATGTTTACGAACGGTTAGGACTGTATCATAACTCCTGATGGGGGGTGTATGCATTGGGCTCTGCTTTTTTAAGAAGCATTGTAAAGTTGTCGAGAGAAGTTTTGGGTTTCTCGGATATAGGGATAATTTCTTTGAACGAGAATTTGATCTGTGATAATGATCATGCCTTGAAAAACAGAGAAATTTTTGAACACCTTAAAGTGACTACTATAAATAAGCATGATTGGGCAAGAACCGTGATAGTGCTGATTCGTCCGTATATTCCACACAAAGTCGATTTTCCTCATGGTTTTGGATACTATTCCGCACATTATAAACAGTATCCTTTGGGCAGAAAAGCTACGCAGCTTTTAGCGTCCTTCATTGAAGATGCCGGCTTTCGCACCACTTTTGATTCCGGTATTCCTGTCAAGGCTGCGGCGTTTTGTGCGGGACTAGGTAAATATGGCAAGAATAGTCTTGTATATACAAAAGAATATGGCTCGTTTATTACAATCCATACTGTTGTTACCGATGCTTCGTTTGACTGTGACAATATTTTAGCAGGTGATATTAGCGATTGTGGGAATTGCAATCTTTGTATTGATGCCTGTCCGACCAATGCGATTGCAAATGATGGCGGATTAAGCAAAGGCCGATGTTTAAGAGAGCATATGCTGCCGAGAAATTATATTCCTCTTGAAATGCGCAAGTTATTGGGTAGCTGCATTTTAGGCTGTGATATATGTCAGATTGTCTGTCCTGCGAATAAGGACAGATATGCAGAAGCGGTTATGCCGCCGGATGAAGAAGTGAAAGCATTTGATATTGAAAAAATTCTGTCCGATTGCAATGAGATGGATGGGATAGCGGATTATATCGGGAGCATAATCGGCACAAACTATGCAAAGAAAGAACAAATACTGTCAGCAGCCACAATAACAGCAGGCAACATGAAGGAGATTAAGTTAACGGCATATCTTACAAAACTTTTGAAATTTCCGCATCCTTCGGTAAGGGCACACGCCGCATGGGCTTTAGCCGAAACCGATGCGCAATCGGCCAAGGATGCGCTTAAAGATGTGATTGCCGAAGAAGCCGATGAAACTGTTAGATTCGAGATGGAGAATTTGATATCGTTAAAAGAGGCAACATGTACGTAATAACACTTTTAGTGTTTTTACGAGTTTTTGAACTTGGAATTTGAAACGCCGCTTAGTTGATAAGGATCGATTAAAAAAAGTTTGTGAAAACACGTTTTTTTAGAAGAATTATTTTAAATTGTGAAATAATATGATTAATCGAAGTACCCGATTCAGAAAGGAGATCGTAATATGGCAATATTTGAAGATCTGAGCAAAAAACTCAAAGAGGTAGTAAAAGTAGCCGGTGAAAAGACAGATGAGCTTATCGAAACCGGAAAAATCAAATATGATATTTATAAGGAAGACGAAGCGATCAAAAAGCTTTTCTCGGAAATAGGCAGAACCGTCTATATTGACTTTCAAAAAGGAATAAATTACTCGTCGGAAATGGAAAAGCTATGCCGACAAATAGCATCACACCAAGAATCGATTAGTCTTCTCAAAGAAAAAGAAGAAGAAGTTAAAGGTAGAGGACAAGATCAAGAAGTTCAAAGGAGCGATGAGGAAACAGGAAAGCAATAAGAAAAAGCAACAGGCTGCGTCCCCAATGCTTTTGATTGACTTTTTACTCATGATTGATTAAGCTATACCAGTTAATTGTGTATAAAAAGTCAGGAGGAAGCACAGCTTAATGCTTAATGACATAGAGATAGCCCGAAAAGTCTTGTTAAAGCCAATAAAAGAGATTGCGAACGGTATAGGTATCGCCGAGCAACACGTTGAGGAATACGGTAGATTCAAGGCTAAAATTAATTTAGAAGCCTTTGATGGCTTAAAAGACAGACCTGACGGCAAACTGATATATGTGACCGCTATAACTCCCACTCCTGCGGGAGAGGGGAAAACTTGCACTGCGGTTGGAATTACACAAGCTTTAGGGAAAATTGGCAAAAAGGTTATGCTCTGCTTAAGGGAGCCTTCGATGGGACCTGTTTTCGGAATAAAAGGAGGAGCTACCGGGGGCGGTTATTCGCAGGTGTTGCCTATGGAGGACATTAATCTTCATTTTACCGGTGATATTCATGCTGTTGCGGCGGCGACCAATCTACTTGCCGCAATAGTGGACAATCATATTGTCAACGGAAACGAGCTGAATATTGATCCCATACGCATATTTGTGAAGCGAGCGCTTGATGTAAACGACAGACAATTAAGAAATGTTGTGACGGGTTTAGGTGGTAAATCCGATGGCTATCCTCGGCAATCAGGCTTTGATATAACAGCGGCTTCCGAGATAATGGCAATTCTATGCATGTGTGCTGATTTGACGGATCTGAAAAAAAGAATCGGCGATATACTGATAGCGTTGACATATGATAAACAACCTGTTTATGCAAGGGATTTTAAGGTGGAAGGCGCTCTGGCGATGATTCTTAAGGATGCCGTAAAGCCTAATCTGGTTCAGACCATAGAAGGGCAACCGGCATTCATACATGGCGGTCCGTTTGCCAATATTGCTCATGGAAACAATTCGGTAATAGCGACTAAATTGGCGCTTAAGCTTGCTGATTATGTTGTTACCGAGGGCGGATTTGCCGCAGATTTGGGTGCTGAGAAGTTTTTTGATATCGTATCTCCTGTGACCGGTATTACTCCTAATGTTGCGGTTCTGGTAGTTTCTGTACGTGCATTGAAATGTCATGCCGAAGTTTCGCCGGATACTTTGGACAAAGAAGATACAGATGTTGTAAAACGTGGATTTGCAAATATGGACGTGCATATCGAAAATCTTACAAAGAGATTTGGATTGCCCGTAGTGGTAGCGATAAACCGTTTTCCGTCCGACAGTGCTGAGGAATTGGAATGTATCAAAAGGCATTGTGCCGAAATGGGAATTAAGGCTGCGGTATCGGAAGTAGTAGCGCAAGGCGGTGAAGGTGGAATTGCTTTAGGAGAGCTGATATTAAAGGCGCTGACCGATAAAAACAGTTTTTCTTCTCTTTACAGTTTCGATATGTCGATTAAAGATAAGATTGACACGATAGCAAAGGAAATTTATAGGGCTGACGGTGTATCTTACAGTAAAGAGGCGAAAAAATCGATTGACCTTCTAAGTGGGATGGGTTTTGGAAGTCTGCCGGTTTGCATAGCCAAGACACAGATGTCTTTGTCTGATGACCCTGCGCTAAAAGGAGCGCCTAAGGGATTTAAGTTGAATGTGAGAGATGTCAGGGTATCGGCAGGGGCAGGTTTTGTCGTAGCTATGACAGGCTCGATTATGACCATGCCCGGGTTGCCGAAACGTCCCGCTGCGGAAAATATTGATATCGATGCGCAAGGAAATATAACCGGATTGTTCTAAACCGGTTATATTGGCGGGTGCGCTTGCTTGTTGCAGATCAAAACCGCTGTATTATAGGCAGGCGGAAGTACTTCATGTCATCATTAACAGTTTTTCACCTACAACATGCACATCGCCTGCTCCCATAGTTATTACAAGATCGCCGGGTTGAGCGTTTTTATTGAGGTGCTCGGCGATTTCGTCGAATGAAGATATGTATGCGCAATTTTCACCGGCATTTGATATGGCGTCGGATAGATGGCGAGAGTGGATTTCATGTGTGTCTTTTTCACGGGCCGAGTAAATATCCGTTAGAATTACATGATCAATTCCGCTTAGTGAGGAAACAAACTCGCTAAACAGTTTTTTTGTGCGTGTATATGTATGGGGTTGGAACACGCACCATATTTTGTTATAGGACAAATTCTTGGCGGTTGAGAGGGTAGCAGCGATCTCAGCAGGATGGTGAGCGTAATCGTCTACTATTGTTATACCATTATAGTTCCCCTTATATTCAAATCGGCGCTTTGTTCCGGTGTATTGTTGTAAGGCCTCGTTTATTTCGCTTAAAGGTATTCCCATTGCTTGAACTGTGGCTAAGGTGGCAAGCGCATTATAAATGTTGTGGCGTCCGGGAACTTTCAAAGATAAATTGCCTAGAATATGGCCTTTGTACCTGGCTTCGAATGAGGCGCAGGCGTGCAAATCAAACTCGATAGTTTCGGCATTTAGATCCGCCTTTTTGGTTATCCCATAACTTATGGTATTGCAGCTAACCTCACTCATAAGCTTTTCAACTAATGGATCGTCCGTACATCCCACTATATACCCGTCAGGTGGCACTAGTTTTGCAAACTTCATGAAAGTATCATATATGTGGTCGATATCTTTAAAGTAATCGAGATGATCCCGATCTATGTTCAATATGACTGCTATGTGTGGATGAAAATGCAGGAAACTCCCGACATATTCGCAAGCCTCCGTTATAAAGTAGGGACTTTCCCCTATACGTACATTGCCTCCTAATTCATTTAATTCGCCGCCTATTAAGACTGTAGGATCAAGCCCGGCTTTTAACATAGCCATCGAAATCATAGAAGTGGTAGTAGTTTTACCATGACTACCCGATACGCCTATTGATACAGGAAATGTTTGCATGATCTGTCCGAGCAATTCGGCACGCTGCAATAAGGGAAGATTCTTGCGCAAAGCCTCGTTCATTTCGGGATTGTCAGCTTTGACAGCGGCAGTATATACTACGACATCGGCATTATCTACGAAAGAAGGATCATGGCCTATGTGAATTTCTGCTCCTTTAGCGGCTAATCTTTTTAGCAAGTCTGAATCGGATATATCGGATCCACTGATGATATAACCTCTTGATATAAGTATTTCAGCCAAAGCGCTCATGCTTATGCCCCCGATCCCAATAAAGTGCACGTTTTTGCCACGATAATCTTTTATGTGTAAGCTATGGGAACATTTAGCTGCGGTATGTCCCCGATTAATAATCTCCATTTATAAATATCCTTTCAATCAAGTATAATAGTATTATAACCGGGAAATACATACCATACAATTGATATATACCTGGTTTTAAAAGAAAAGGCGGAGCTTTATGCAATCATCGTTATATAAAGTACTAAAGTTATGAATGCTTATGGAGGATATAAGAGCGAAAGCAGGGGGATCCACCTGATGTAGCGATATTGATATATATTGCCTTAGTAAAAATTACCAGTTCAAAATTAAAGTTAAGGAGGCATTTAACATGCTTATAAAAAAATTAATTGCTGTTTCGCTTGTAGTTTTGTTGCTATTGGTTTCAGGATGTGCTCTATTGGAGGAGCCTGAGAGAAATCTACCTCAAACACCGCCTCAGGAAAGGCCCGAGCCCGAGCCGGAGCCGGAGTTGCCCGAAAAGCCAGCCGAAGCGCTCGAAGAGCCGGGGCTTGCGGGGTTAGGGGGGATATCTTTGAGAGATTTACCGGAACCGGTTGCCTCGTGGTTTGAAGAACGTAAAGATATTAAAGGCGCATATGTTTATCAGCACCCAAACTATGTGTATATAATGATTGCCGCAGGTGAAAAACCTACGGGCGGACATAAAATAGACGTAAAAGACATGAATCTCGAAGATTTCCCTCGGGTAATAACTGTCGAATTTGTTTCCCCTGCCCCGGATACAGCTGTCACACAAGCCATAACACACCCTTCTTTTGTAATGAGTATTGTTACGGACACAATAGCTGATTACGTCGTTAAAACCGTTGACGCCCAAGAGCTTAATGTTGAAGATAAGATCATTGTTGCGGCAATAGATATTCCCAAAGGAGGAGAAATTGTAGGTAATCCTTTGAGGCTGAAAGGGAAAATTGCTGCTTTTGAAGCGATGTTTGTCGCAAGAATTTATGATGCCGGCGATAATCTTTTGAAGGAGGAAATTTTGATGGCTGACGGCGGAGGTCCTATGTGGGGGAAATTTGATGTAGAGATAGAATATCAAAAGTCCGATACAGATACCGGCAGAATAGAGATAGGGGAATTCAGCGCCGAGGACGGGTCTTACAAGTTAAAGGAATCAGTTGAGGTACACTTTAAATAAAAAAATTGCGAGTAATGCCATTTTAGTGTATAATGGCATAGATTCAATCGCATTAATATTTGAACCAAGATACATTGGAGAATATGAATTTAAAAATGTCGGAGGATTAAGTCATGACAAAATGGTTATGCACAGTATGCGGTTACATTTATGACCCCAAAAAAGGGGATCCGGAGAGCGGAATTGAGCCGGGTACTTCGTTTGAAGCTCTGCCGGAGGATTGGGTTTGCCCCGAGTGCGGTTTAGGAAAGGAATTTTTCGAGGAGGTATAGAAGCCCCAAATAATTCCCGAATCTACAAGCTGTAAATGTAAAAAAATTTTACAGAACTGTACAAAAATCTCTTAGCAAAATCGAGTGATTGTGTATGCTGTAAGCAGCGACCAATGGCGTTTGCTTGAATGTGGCTGTTTCAATGAGCTTTTGAAGCTTAGGAGTAGCTGTTTTTGTCAGGGATACATTTAGTGTATAAGTCATTAAAGCTGATGCTATCATTAAGAGATTAGACAGTTTGTTAGATCATTGATCATTACAGATTAATACAGTACAAT
>Ga0209316_100121_pt1 | contig 28697 bp, 19 predicted proteins | sample 3C3metaG_FD_184150 | JGI IMG/M metagenome (GOLD analysis project Ga0209316, IMG submission 184150) | Freshwater bacterial and archeal communities from Indian Creek, Illinois, USA - 3C3 metaG (SPAdes) (version 3) | ecosystem: Environmental > Aquatic > Freshwater > Unclassified | place: USA: Indian... | reverse complement strand
ACAGGCGGAAGCTGTTTTAATTACGGACACTGAAATATTTAAAATATAATTTGGATGGGCGTTTGAATTTGAAGTTAACAGATTTTGGTTTGTTAAAAAACCATGGGTATTTATTGGTTTTAGCATTTCCTCGTGCAGGTTTAAGAACAATGGGTGTCCGCAATTATGTTGTGGTGCGCAAGGACGATATTAACCAGAGAGGTGGATGTCGAGGTTGGTGTAGAAACACCAACAACGGTAGAAATAGTTACCGGACTTGATGAAGGTGAGCAGGCACTCCTGATTTTCCGACGGAAATACCTGCATCCAGCCAGTATTGGAATGAGGAAACGTGATTACTAGGGCATGCCCTTCCCGCACCTGTTTCATATTTGTTTGGTGCTGGCACTGGCTTTTTTATTCTACCAGCAAGGGTGCTGACATTTTCGAGCTCATATGCTGCATTTTTAATATATCAAAAACAGTCTACAACCATTAAGGTTTTTGACTTCTTGTTTAAAAGAGCAAAAAAGACTAAATTTCCGGTACAGTCAGAACTATTCTTTTATTTTCTAGTTCCACTTTTATCTTATTTCTTCCTTTTAATCCCAGTGAATCCAGATACTCGTTGGGTATCTGCAGGCGACCTGCTTTATCAAGCACTGCAAACTCAACATGCGAATCTTCATTCTGTTCGTCATTCGAAGGTATATGTTTTCCTAATTCAGTCATTTCTTCGGCATATGTCTTTTTACGTATGAATTCGCTGCTGGTACGACCGTCTCTTATAGCCACAACCCGATCGACTTTTCTTGAAAGCTGGCGATCATGTGTGACTATAACTACCGTCACTTTGTATACCTTACTAGATTCCCTAAACACATCCAAAATATGATCGGTAGTTTTTGTGTCGACCGAACCTGTTGGCTCATCTGCCAAAAGAAGTTTTGGCTTATTTGCTAATGCAATTGCTATTGCCACGCGTTGCTGTTCTCCGCCTGAAAGCTGGTTTAGCTTATGTTTTTGCCTTTTATGCAATCCTACAACATCAAGTAGTTCTTTAGCTCTATCTGTCTTGGCTCGTCCTGTAAGCAACATCGGTAACTCCACATTCTCAAGAGCTGTAAGGTACGGTATAAGGTTTCTTGCATTGTTTTGCCACACGAAACCGACAGTTTCCCGCTTATACTTAACAAGAGACTGATCGGATAGTTTTAAGAGATCTTTACCATCAACAAGAAGTGTTCCTGCGGATGGTCTGTCAAGTCCGCCAAGCATATTGAGAAGTGTTGATTTACCGCTACCACTGTTGCCTATAATAGCCATTATTTCTTGATTTTCAACGATCAGATCAAGACCTTGTAGGGCGACAACCTCTAAATCAGCTGTTTTGTATATTTTAACTAAATTCTCGCAGAAGATCATGTCCAACTTTCTCTCTTTCTTTTAAGTTAATTTGTATTAACTACTTGTCCGTCTTCAAGACTATACACCATATCGGCTATTTCTATCATATTGATATCGTGTGTAGCTACGACTATGCTCATTCCTTCATCCTCAACCAAGCTTCTAAATACCTTCATTACTTGTAGTCCCATATGCGTATCAAGCTCTGCCGTTGGTTCATCCGCAAATACAACCTTTGGTCTATGGGCTATTGCTCGGGCAATAGCAACACGCTGTTGTTCGCCGCCTGATAGTTCATGCGTACGGTGATGCATCCTGTTTTTCAAGCCGACAATATTAAGGCATTCTTTAGCCCTCTTCTCCCTATCCTTAGGATTAAATCCGGCAACTCTAAGGCCAAAATCTACATTCTCATATGCTGACATAAGCGGCATAAGCGCTATAGATTGAAAAACAAAACCCATATGATGTCGTCTTAGTAAATCTCTTTTCTCTTCAGTAAGATGTGCTATCTCTACGTCGCCGAAATATATATTTCCGTTATTTGGTTTATCAAGAGCACCCAACAGGTTGAGCAGAGTAGTTTTACCAGAGCCTGAACGACCTCGCAAAATTGTGAGGGTTCGAGAAGGTATGTTTACCGATACATTCCTTAAAGCATATATGATCTCTTTACCGGATTGAAATTGACGATAGACATTTTCGCTTTTAATACAACCAGACATCGAACTACCTCCAAAAATTATTTATATTCGCTTACAAAAAATAATTAGCATGCTCAAACACCTGCCACATCATAAGAGTTCAAAGCAAAGGTAAGTAAAAGAAAGAACTTTACATGGAGCCCCAGAAAAACGTTTATATAATTCTGCAATACAAATCAGTTTACCAAATTCATCTAATCAGAAGTCATCAATAAACTGATGCCTATATACTGAATCATTAACTTAACATTATCAAAAAGCTGATATCTTGTCAATCTCCTCCGAAGAATTACATACTAGTTCTTGTATCGATACTCTTTCGGTGTCATATGGAAAAGTTTGCGAAATTGCCGGGTGAAATAATTACTATCATTAAAACCGCTTTGAAAGGCAATTTCCGATATAGTTAATGAGGTGTTTTTTAAAAGAACGCATGAATGTTGCAGTCTCAAATGTAATATAAAATTGCAAGGTGTCGTTTGATAAGCCTTTTTAAATACTCTGGAAAAATGTCTTTTTGAAAAGTTGCATTGATCTGACAAATCATCCATGGAGATGGGGTCTTTATAATGTTTCTCAATATAGGAAACCGATTTAGCAATATTAATCAAATTAGACTCACTCTGAGTGCTGGGGAAGTGATATAGTCTAGATAAAAGCACAACCAATTGGATAAACCGTGCATATAACATAGTCTGAAAGCCCTCTTTTTTTTGTTCGAATTCGGATAGCATTGAGATAATCATGGTGTTGACTTGCTCGAATTCAGTCAATTGCAGGGTTAATCTACCTTGGAAGCAATTGGATTTTGTGAGATAAGGCTCAATGACAAAAAGGGCGTGAAAGCCGGGCGATCTACGAATATCAAAATCAGTAATAAAATGTCTTTCGGGGCGATACATTATATTGCATATATGTAATTCATTAGTATTTTTAAATCCATGGGAGGTATTGTTGTTGATGATAAAGACATCTCTTTTTTTGATAAAATAGGATTCGTTGTTAACTATGTGCATGGCATTACCGTTGAGAACAATGACCAATTCAGAATAATCTGCATGGGTATGCATGAAAAAATCGGTATCATGCACTCCGTATTGTATAAAGAAAGGAAAATCCTCGTTTTCGGTGAAGTATCGTAAATACATTTCAAACATTTGAAACACTGTCCTTTCGGTATGTCCGTATTGTGCTATGATATGTCTGATTCATCATAGTAATTTTTCACTAAAATGATTATACTAAATTTGTTACAAAATAAGCAATATGACAGATTAAATTAAATATATATAGATTTTTATTGATTCATAAACTTGTACGACATCTCAGATGCTTTGTAAAATCTTCCTGCTCGCCTCACTTCTTGAGATTATATAAAGGGGATGATTTTTATGGGAAAAATAACACCACAAATGTTTACAGGTACATCGGTCCACTTTGCTGAAAATCCAATTATCTGGGCGGATGTACCCGATATGTCAATAATTCGTGTAAATGGTATGTTTTATATGAGCAGTACAACCATGCACATGAGCCCGGGACTTCCGATAATGAAATCGAAGGATTTGGTTAATTGGGAATTAGTGAGTTATGCTTATGATACGCTGGCAGATACTGCGGAACTGCGATTAGAAAACGGGAGAAATGCTTATGGTGGTGGTTCGTGGGCAAGCTGCCTACGTTATCACAATGGTGTTTTTTATGCCTCGACTTTTTCATATACTACGGGTAAAACTTATATTTTTACAACTGATGATATAGAGAACGGGTCGTGGAATACGATTTCCTTTACGCCGGTTTTGCATGATCACAGTTTGTATTTTGCTGATGATGGAAGAGTCTTTATGGTCTACGGCGGCGGCGACATCCGAATTGCCGAATTGAACAGAGACTTATCAGGCATTAAACCTAACGGAATTAATACGTTAATTATACCTGATGCAGGAAAAATGGCAGGTGAAGATTTGATGCTGCATGCTGAAGGTTCTCAGTTGATCAAACACGAAGGATATTACTATCTGTTTAATATTACATGGCCACGAAACGGTATGCGCACAGTTCTTGTTCATCGTGCCGATAACATTTTTGGACCGTATGAAGGAAGAGTAGCTCTTCGGGATCGGGGTATTGCACAGGGTAGTATTATCGATACGCCGGATGGCGGATGGTATGCATATATGTTCCGCGATTTTGGCGCTGTTGGGCGTATTGCATATATTATTCCGGTTACATGGGAAGATGGATGGCCAATTTTGGGTATTGACGGGAAAGTTCCTGCCACGTTGAATATACCGGTTAAGAACATTGGAGTTTCAGGTATTGTAACTTCAGATGAATTTAATAGGAATCACGGAGATAATTTCCTTCCGCTCGCGTGGCAGTGGAATCATAATCCCGACAATAGACTATGGTGCCTTGTCGAAAGAAGTGGATACCTGAGATTGACCACCGGACGAGTGGATACTGATGTGTTGCAGGCACGTAACACTTTGACTCAACGAACTTTCGGACCAAAAAGCGAAGCAATAACCGCCATTGAAGTGAGTAATATGAGGGATGGCGATTATGCAGGTATTATTGCTCTTCAGAGAAGATACGGTTTTGTTGGCGTTAAGATGGAAAATGGTATTAAATCCATTGTAATGGTTAATGCTGGGATAGAAGTGCCAATTGAGATTGAAAGCATTCAGTTAATGCAGGACAGAGTATGTATAAAGATTGTGTGTGACTATGTAAATCGAAATGACATAGCATTTTTCTTTTACAGCCTTAATGGCGAGGATTGGATACGAATTGGCGATACATTGCAAATGTCCTATAATATGCCTCATTTCATGGGATATCGTTTTGGCTTGTTCAATTTTGCAACAAAAATACCGGGGGGATTTGTGGACTTTGACTTCTTTAGGGTATCGGTTGAAAAATAAACGCAGTAAAGGTTATTTTGATATGTCTGGATCGTGCTATGGTATGTCCGGTTAACTCTTGTAAGTTTCAGCTTGAATTATTATAATAATCAATATACTGCAAGCCATACAGACATTCTAACATAAACTATCAGGCGGTTTCGTGCTTAAAACGTTATTGTATATAAAGTGTGTCGTTTTTTCAGAGAGGTTTAAATGCAAAACTTAACGCAATGGAGGTTTTAGATTGAATCATAAGAGTTTAGAGTTGTTTAAGAGGGGTCTATATTTAATAGCTCAGTTAATGCTTATTATTTTTATACTAACCGGATGCGCTTTGTTACCAGCTGACCGTGAACCATTGCCGCCTCCGTTGATAGAGCCGCCGAGAATCAGGTTAAACTTACATGCCGTAGAAAGAGGAGACATAGTACATCAGGCACTTGGGGCTGGCACATTTATCACTGCAAAAGAATACAACTTATCTTTTCTAAATAATTCAGGCAGATTGGATGTAATTCATGCAACGATTGGAATGCAAGTCGAAGAAGGACAAATTTTAGCTGAGTTGGAGACTGAGCAAATAAAGTTTGATATTACTCAAATGGAAATAGATTTGACGAAAATGCGTTTGCGACATGATGCAATGAAAATGGAACATGATAGACTGATCGACTCAAAAAAAGATCTTAAACAGGCTTTTGAAACAGAAGCAGGTGAACAAAATGATAGAGAACTTGAAAATGTGCTCCATCAGATAGCCAGATCAGAAATTGATTTGAGAATACACGAACTTAGTTTGGAACAGCACACAATGCATATTAACAGAGCCAAAAATCGATTAAATGCAATGAAGATTAAAGCGCCCATTGAGGGGACGATTGTTTTTATGGAGAGACTTGCTGTCGGAGCTTGGATAAATGCTTATCAGATTCTGTTTACAGTAGCAGATCCCTCTGAGCTGTTTTTAAGATATAATCCTGCTGTTTTAACCGGATTTGAAGTAGGGATGAGAGTTAAAGTCGATGTCGGAGGAGTTGAACATAGTGGAACAATTGTTATGACTCCCTATGGAGAACCTGCAGTTGATGAGGAAAATCCACGCTTTGAAGACTCGATAATAATAAAAGTTGAAGAATTGCCTGATGGCGTAGACCCTGGGGATAGTGCAAGCATAAGGATTATATTCCAGGAAAAAAGTGATGTGATCATAATTCCTCGTGCCGGCCTTAGAACTATGGGAGCGCGCAACTATGTTATTGTACGTAAAAACGAGATGAATATAGAAGTGGATGTTGAGGTGGGTGTGGAAACGCCTACGATGGTTGAGATTGTTACCGGTCTTGAAGAAGGCGATCAAATCATACTGAGATAGGAGGATGCCATGTCTTTTCTGGTTATGATATTTCGCAAAATGATGCGCAATAAGCTTATGACGATCAACCTTGCTTTCACATGCACCCTTTTTATTGCGCTGATGTCTTCTGTACCCCTTTATGCGGATGGGGTGCTGCAAAGCTTACTAATCGATGAAATGGAGTCATTTCAAATCGAGAGAAATGTTTTTCCGGGTAGTATTACAGTAACGAGTGATTATGGATTTTACGCAGGCGGACGTGAAGCTCATCACCGAGTCTTCAACAGAGTAAATGATCATTTAAGCGATACTTTTATAAACACGATTGACTTACCTGTTGTTGAAAGGTTTACATTTCATCAGACACTTTCGTGGAATATTGATGAGGATTTACGGAAGAGGGAAGTGCCTGACAGGGAATTTCATTTCAGATTCACATATATTAGTAATCTACAGGATCACATTGAGATAATCAAAGGTAGTTTACCAAAAGCTGAACTTTCGAACGGCAAGCATGAGATAATGATTTCTGAAGAAGCAATGTACGGAAGGCATATAAATATCGGCGATGAGTTTAAAGTTAGTCATCCGAATGATAATTCTTTGGAACCTATGCACATTGTTGTTGCTGGTGTATTCAGGCCGATGGTACGAGATGAGCTGCTTTACTTGTTCGGCGATCCCGGACAAATTGTCAGAATTTGGTTAAATGAATCTCTTTTTGAAGATGCGTTTCTAGATGATTTTTATATTGATGAGACCGTTTGGTATTTGGCTTTAGACTACCATGCTATTGATGTTCACAACATTGTAAGCGTTTTAGATGTATCAACAGAACTAGAAAAATGGGTAATGGACAGAGGCTTCAGTATTGTTATGCCAATAACGAGATTACTTCCAAGATTCCAGCAATACAGAGAAGAACTTATTCCTCTTCTGTTTTCATTATACGCGCCTATTATCATAATGCTTTTTGTATATTTATTTATGATTTCATCGATGGTCGTTGACAAACAGAAAAACGAGATAGCCGTTCTAAAAAGCAGAGGTGCGGGTCGCCTTCAATTGATGTTCGGATATCTTGCTGAATCGCTGATTCATGGGATTATAGGGCTAGCTGTAGGACCATTTCTGGGAGTAACAATTACAAGAATCTTAGGCTCTACAACAGGTTTTATGGAATTTGCAAACAGAACTGCATTAGAAGTAGAGCTAAATCATACTATCTATATTTACGCTCTTGCAGGGACTATATTTTCTATTCTTGCTATTTTGCTTCCTGTGCTTAATGCTACTAAATCTGACATTTTGGAACATAAGAAGAAGACAAGTCGCTTTGCCGATGTTCCTGTCTGGAAGAAATACTTTGTAGATGTATTAATGCTGGCAATCGCTTTTTATGGACTATACCAGTTTAACCTCATGAGACGCGATATGGTTGCTGCAGGCGATGTCAGATTGTCGATAGATCCGCTTTTGTTTGTTGTTTCAACGTTGTTCATTATGGGTGCAGGTCTTCTATTTATCCGAGTGTTTCCGTTTTTGATAGAAATGTTTTATAGAGTCGGGAAAAAATACTGGCCACTTACCGTTTACTCGAGCTTGATACAGGTTGCCAGATCTATTCATTCTTATCAATTCCTAATGATTTTTATAATAATGACGGTATCTACTGCACTATTCAGCGCTACGGCCGCCAGAACCATAAATCAGAACTCTTATGACAGGGTTCGCTATCATGGCGGTGCGGATCATATACTGATGGCTCAATGGCATGCGGAGGGCACACTGATGCAACCACCGACTCCGGGGCAACCGGTTGATTCTGTTGGTGATGAGGAACAGGAGCCGGCTCATGGCGTCAGATTAATTGAACCTCCATTCCGGGTATTTACGGAACTTGCAGGAGTAGAATCCGCCACAAAGGTTTTGAATACCGTTGGCAGCTTACATCATACCGGTGGGGTTGAGACTGTAAGAGTTATGGGGATAGAACCCAGAGAATTCGGACTTACCGCATGGTTTCCAATTAGGCTTCTGCAATTCCATTGGTTTCATTATCTAAATAGTTTATCGCATGCTCAAAGTATGGTTTTGATTTCTCGTTCGATTGCAGAAAGGATCAACCTGAATCTTTGGGATGTCTTCAGTATGCATTGGGAACCAAACGGCAGAGCTGAGTTTATGGTTGCCGGAATTATAGACTATTGGCCGACATGGAATCCTAATCACACTTTGGATGTGGCAAATAATAGATTTGATTCATTGGTAGTTGCACACATTGAGTATTTACAGGCACATGCTTCTTTAAGACCATACGAAGTGTGGCTCAACATGAAGCCGGATGCATCAACAGATGAATTATATAACGATATGCGCAATCGGGGCATGAGACTGGAAAGAATTTCCGACACAAGCCAATACTTGTCGGCCCTATCCCGTGATCCGGTGCATTTGGGTATAAATGGTAGTCTTACATTGGTTTTTATAATTTCAATAATTATAACGTTTTCTGGGTTTATATTGTTCTGGATGTTGGCTGTAAATTCCAGACAATTGCAAGCGGGAGTAATGATGGCAATGGGAATACGCTTCAAAGAATTGGTCGTCATGATTTTATGGGAACAAACATTAACATCAGTACTTCCAATGATTTTCGGCGTAATGATATGGGGAGCAGGCGCAACTTTTTTCATTCCGGCTCTTCAAGTGTCGTTTAGCGCAGTTGAACAGATTCCTCCTTTCAGGACGGTTTCATATCTTGGCGATTATATTAGTATTTATGTGACTTTGGCCAGTCTTCTGTTGATTGGAATTGTAATCGTATCATATATGCTTTCAAATTTGAAGATATACAGCTGTATTAAACTTGGAGAGGATTGATTATTTTGGAGGGAATGGAGAATTGTATTGACATTGGTCAGAAAATGCATATAATCAATACTAACGAATTATTACACAAAAAACTAGTAATTATTAGCAAAACTGAACTGGTCCGGTGGGTCGGGGCTTCACTTTTATTTTAGTGGCTTTTAGGATGCTTTACAGCATTCTCAAGTAATAAATCAAATGAGGAGGTTTTTTCGATGTCAAAAGGTTTTACAAAATGGGTGGGGGTAGCATCTGCACTATTAGTTTTCTTGATGCTAACGACTGGTTGTGCTGCATGGTTTGCTCCTGAAGCGGAACCTGTAGAGGAACCGGTAGGTCAGGAGCCGGAACCAGAACCAGAGCCGGAACCAGAACCAGAACCAGAGGAAGTAGTAGATTTTGGCGGCAGAACAATCAAAGTAGCCACATGGTGGGATCAGACTCCGGAAGCCGGAACGGTTAGTGGAGACAGAGCGCTTGCACGTTTGGCTGAGCTCCAGGAGAAATTCAATTTCACTGTGGAGTGGGTCAATATCCCTTGGGGTGAATTCAGCGAAACTGTCACAGCTTCTATTTTGGCGGGGGATCCCGTAGGGGATAAGGTATGGCAAGATGCTTGGTGGTATTTTGGTATGGCTATGAGAGGATTTTTACAGCCGCTTGATCAATTCTACGATTTAACAGATCCGGGATGGAATCCAACGGTAACCGAATTTGCCACAATCGACGGGGTAACATATGGAGTTTATCATGGAGATAGAGTTCATGGCTCGATTCTATTCTTCAATAAGGCCATATTCGAAAGGGAAGGGCTTCCCAATCCTTATGAACTGGTGAGAAACAGACAATGGACATGGGATAAGTTTGTCGAAGTAGCAAAGCAAGCCACAAGAGATCTGGATGGCGATGGAGTGATAGATCAGTGGGGATTTGGCGCTATTAACATGCCCCTTAAAGTGATCTATGCAAACATGGGTTCTAAGATAGAGATAATTGATGGCAGGCCAACGATAACATTTGGAGAACCTGCCGCAATGGAAGGAATTCAGCTTTGGATTGACTTAATGCATACGCATAGAGCCGAAGATATACCACCGGCGGATTCTCCTTGGGATTATGCAATAACTCGTTTCAGAGATGGGAAAACAGCAATGTTTTCAGGAGTTCACTGGATGACAGACAGATTCGCTGAGATGGCTGATGATTACGGAATCACGCTATTTCCAATGATGCCACGAGCAACTGAATTTGTTAGTCAGGGCGAAGGACTGAATGTTCTAACGATTCCTGTGGGTGTCGAAAATCCGGAGCAGGTGGCTATGTTCTGGGAGAGATGGGTAGCTCCACACCCGGAAGAATTGGAAGATCCGGATTATTGGGTGCCTGATTTTGCCCGCTCACTTAGAGATGAAGAATCGCTCGAAACTTTTCGTTATATCTGGGAAAATGATTTAACCACGCATAGCTTAGCAAGAGGTTTTCAGACATCCAGAGAAGCATGGTGGGATCTTGGCTGGGGTGTTGTACATGAAGGATTAACGCCATCGGTAATAGTTGAAGAAAGAATAGCTCCGATACAGGCTCTTCTTGACGATGAATTTACTGCTTTAAGAGCGGAGTAAAGTCGACTTCAATTTACTTTGATTAGCTAGAAGTAGCATTGTAAGTACATTGGTTTTGATAAATGGGTCTGTTGTGTGGTGCGAGGGGTTAAATAAGTAGCTACTCGCACCACATAAAAGTAAACTACTGTATATTGCTGAAAATTTCGGATTGGGAGGGGGTAAAAATATGAAATTAGTTCTAAAAATTGGAATTTCTCTAGCTTTTTTGATTGTTACTGCGTTTACTATGTCAATCATGTCCCCTATGTCATTTCAGGCTCAGGATAATTTTGAGGAAATTCAATTTATAAGAGGAATAACATATGAAGATTATTTGAGTCAACATTCAGGTGCGTTAAGACCCAATGAAGAAGTGTTAGTTCCATTGCACAATTACACTGATAGGGAAATGCAATTGCAGACGCTAAACAATTTTGAAGGATATACAGGAACAGTATTGGTCACGGATGAAGAAGGTTTTGTTGAGTGGGAAATCAATGTGCCTGAAGAGGGTTTATATAACGTATTTATAGAATACTTTCCGGTAAAGGGGAGAGGTTCTTCGATTGAGAGAGAAATTTGGATAAACGGTGAAATGCCGTTTCGAGGTGCTAACCGTATACTTCTTAGCAGGGTTTGGGCTGATGCCTCAGGAATTTTACGCGACAATAGAGACAATGACATAAGACCGAGGCAAATTGAAAGACCAATCTGGCGCCAGGATTACTTTAGAAATCACATGGGCTATTTTGTCGAACCTTATAAATTTTTTCTGAGAGAAGGTATAAATGTAATACGCTTAATTTCTGTCAGAGAACCGATGGCCATAAGAAGACTCAAGTTCAAGCAGGCTGCCGAAATATTGCCGTATGATGAGATATTTGATAAGTATCAGGATAAAGGGCTTGAACCGGTACAAGATAGACTCATAAAAATTCAGGCGGAAACTCCTTTGATGAAGTCAGATCCAACCCTTCATGCTATAACCGATCGCACATCTCCTGCCACTATGCCATCTCATTGGTCAAAGATAAGGCTTAATACCATAGGGGGACACCGCTGGGCATTGCCGCGCCAATGGATAGCTTGGGAAGTTAATGTAGAGGAAGAAGGTTTGTACCAAATCGCTTTAAGGGCAAGACAAAACATAACGAGAGGACTTTTCAGCAATAGAAAGCTTACCATTAATGGTCAAATACCTTTCGAAGAAATGGAGAACATTACGTTTAGCTATAATAATGCATGGGGCATGCATGTTTTGGGCAGTGATGGAGAGCCATATCTTTTCCATTTTACAAAAGGCCGGAATGTTATCGAACTAGAGGTTGTTTTGGCACAAGAATTGGCGAAAATTCTGAGGGTAGCCGAAGAGAGCGTGTATACTCTGAATGAGGTTTACAGAAGGATAATTATGGTGACAGGGGCAGTTCCAGATCCTTTCAGAGATCATCAGCTACATCACAGAATGCCAGATATGTTGGTAACCTTACGCGAGCAAAGCGATATTATGAGATCTTTATCAGATCGACTCGAAGAGTTTACCGGTCAGAGAAGCGCTCACAATGCTATTTTTGAGAGACTTGCCATACAACTTGAGGATATGTCTGTAAGGCACAGAACTATACCTGACAGATTAGATAGTTTAAGGGCAAACATTGGCGGCTTGGGAGCATGGATACTTTTTACGAGAGAACAGCCGCTTGAAATTGACTTTCTGATAGTTTCTTCGCCTGATGCTGTGTTACCCAGAGCTGATGTGGGTTTTTTTGAGAGAATTATACATGAAGTCAGAGCCTTTGTGGCATCATTCACAGAAGATTTTGACGCTATCGGCGATGTTCACGATGAGAGGGAAGCCATAACAGTATGGATTGCCACCGGCAGAGATCAGGCTCAGATATTAAAGCAGTTGATAGATGATTCATTCACTCCCCAAACAGGAATACCTGTTAACCTACAGCTTGTCATGCCCGGTGTTCTGTTACCTGCTACTGTGGCGGGAAGAGCGCCGGATATTGCGATGAGTGTATCAAATGGCGACCCTGTCAACTTTGCCACAAGAAATGCTGTGGTTGATATTTCGGTTTTTTCCGATTTTCGGGAAATTGCTGAGAGATTCCATGAAAATGCATTGATACCGTATAAATTTGACGGAGGAGTATATGCCATCCCCGAACAGCAGATGTTTCCGATGCTGTTTTACCGAATAGATGTTTTATATGAATTGGGGCTTCAAGTTCCTGATACTTGGGATGATCTATTCACGATATTACCCGAGATACAAAAAAATCACATGCAATTTGGCATGCCTGTGTCGACAACCGGCGATACATGGGGAGGAATGCTTAGCTATGGGATTAAGCTCAAACAATTGGGAGGGGAACTCTATCATGGCGACGGCATATCAAGTGCTTTGGATACTGAAGAGGGGATAGAAGCTTTTAAACGTTTAACAGAAATGTATACGCTCCATGGGCTGCCAATGGCATTTGATCTTGTGAATCGTTTCAGAACAGGTGAAATGCCGCTTGCTATAAGCGATTATTGGCTTTATAACGTTTTACAAGTGTTTGCTCCTGAACTGCGCGGCCTATGGGGTTTTGCTCCAATACCCGGGATAAGGCAGCCTGATGGCACGATTAATAGAAGCGCTCCGAGCGGAGGTACCGCTGTAATGATGCTTGAGCAGACTGAACCCGATAAAAGGGATGATGCATGGGAATTTATGAAATGGTGGACTGATATGGATGCTCAGGTAAGATTTGCAAGAGAGATGGAAAGCATAATGGGTGCGGCTGCCAGATTCCCGACTGCCAACATGGAGGCTTTAGCGCATTTGCCCTGGCCAAGGGAGGATTATAGAGATCTCCTAGCGCAGTGGGAGTGGTCACGCCCGAATCCCGAGGTTCCGGGAGGGTATTTTACATCAAGGCATTTAGATAACGCATTTAGGGCAGTTGTCTTGCGAGGTACTGATCCTAGGGAGACTTTGCTTGATTTTGTTCGAATTATAAATGAGGAAATAGACGCCAAGCGCAGAGAGTTTGGCTTGTTGCTAAGACCTGATGCATCAATTGATGGGAGGTAAAGAGATGGCAGTCGTTGTTGATTATTTAAAACCTAGGGCTATAACCAACACAGTTCTAAGAAGAGGTGAATACCTCTGGTCTGAGATTCGTAAGAATAAAGTATCGTATCTTTTTCTGGCGCCCTATTTTTTAATATTTTTTACTTTTACGGTAATACCGGTCGTTATGTCTTTGGGACTGAGTTTCACAAGCTTTAATATATTGGAGGCTCCGCGCTGGGTTGGGTGGCAGAATTATATAAGGTTGCTTCTTGCGGATGATATATTCCTTAGAGCTGTGCAAAACACGTTCCTGTTTGCTGCGATAACGGGGCCTATCGGCTATTTTATGGCGCTTTTATTTGCATGGTTTATAAATGAGCTTCCACCAAAGATTCGTGCGGTTATGGTTCTGATTTTTTATGCGCCGTCAATATCGGGCAATGTGTTTATGATTTGGACAGTTCTGTTCAGCGGCGATGCCCACGGATATATAAATTCCGTGCTCGTGAGACTTGGGATTATAACAGAGCCAATTCTCTGGCTTCAGGATCCCGCTTACATGCTCTCAGTTATTATGATTGTTGTTTTGTGGATGAGCCTTGGCACGGGTTTTTTAGCTTTCGTAGCCGGCTTACAAAGCATCGACAAGACTTTGTATGAAGCGGGATTGGTTGACGGGGTAAAAAACAGATGGCAGGAATTATGGTTTATAACCCTTCCTTCGATGAAACCGATGCTAATGTTCGGAGCAGTAATGGCAATAACCGCTTCTTTTGCCGTAAGCGATGTAACAATTGCTCTTGCGGGTATGCCAAGCACCGATTATGCCGCACATACAGTTGTTAATCACCTAATAGACTTTGGCAGCATAAGGTTTGAGATGGGTTACGCATCAGCAATTGCCACCCTTTTATTTCTTGCTATGATAGGCGCTAATAAGCTGGTGCAAAACTTGCTACGAAAGGTGGGACGGTAATATTATGAAGTTTAATTTTCTTAAGAGAAGACGCGCTAACCGTTCGGTGGGTGGAGATGTCTGCAATATAATTTTACTTGCCTTTTTCGGCGCATTTATGGCCCTGCCGATGGTCTTTGCGATAGGCAACGCTTTTAAGCCATTAGACGAGTTCTTTATATTTCCACCGAGGTTTTTTGTTATCAACCCGACTCTTGATAATTTTACAGACTTGTTTATATTGATGGCACAATCATGGGTGCCCTTTTCAAGGTATATTTTTAACACGGTTTTTATAACATCAATAGGCACGGCAGGACATGTGATAATAGCTTCAATGGCTGCATTTGTTTTGGAAAAGCATAATTTTCCGGGCAGGAATGTTTTATTCAGCATAGTAATACTTGCGTTAATGTTTTCGGCTGCGGTTACCGCTATTCCGAATTTCCTAACAATGTCGGCATTAGGATGGATTGACACCCATCTGGCGCTTATAATACCGGCCTTTGCCGCTCCGATAGGGTTGTTTCTCATGAAGCAGTTTATGGTAACAATACCTGATTCGTTGCTTGAATCTGCCAGAATTGACGGCGCGAGCGAAATTAAAATATTCTGGGTCATTGCAATGCCTACCGTCAAACCGGGTTGGCTGACCCTCATTATATTTTCGTTTCAAGGCTTATGGGGAGCAACAGGTGGGACTTTTATATTCAGTGAGGAATTGAAAACCTTGCCGTTTGCGCTTAGTCAAATACTTGCCGGGGGTATAGCGAGAGCGGGCGTGGGTGCGGCTGTTATGCTAATAATGATGATAGTGCCTATTACTATGTTTATTGCAACACAGAGTAATATAATACAAACGATGAGTACTTCCGGAATAAAAGAATAGGAGGGAGATTATGTTTAAAACGATTGTTGTTTTATTTGTTTTCTTGTTTTTGATTTCTGTAAGCATACCTGCAAGAGCACAGGAGCCTTTCTTCAGTTATACCTACGATTATTGGGGAGAACCTGTTGCAGCGCCGCATGCTTATTTGCCGACTGAAAGACTTGACGGTTTATCTTTGGGAGTCGGTTGTTTCCGAATTCCGCGAGATCTTTTTGTTTCGGATGACGGAAGACTTTTTGTTGCCGATACGGGAAACAACAGGATAGTCATTGTGGGAGAAGATCTCAAAAGTGCGACAGTTATTGAGAACTTCCAGACTCAAGCCGGAGTTGAACAGTTTAATCAGCCGGAAGGAGTGTTTGTAACAAGAGGAGGGGATATTTACATTGCCGATACCGGAAACTCAAGGATTATCCATCTTGACGGTGAAGGCGGTTATGTGAGGACAATAGGTGCGCCCGTGGCTGACATTATACCTCCTGATTTTGTTTTTCAACCATCAAAATTGGCTGTGGATGAAGCCGGAAGAATTTATATTGTTGCAACAGGTGTTACCCAAGGTATTATGCTGCTTGATGCCTATGGTATATTCAGAGGATTTATGGGTGCAAGCCGCGTAACGCCGAGTCTTATCGAAATATTTTGGAGAGCGGTAGCTACAGAAGCGCAACGGGAGAGAATGCTTCTTTTTATTCCTACCGAATACAATAACATTACGATTGATGATGAAGGGTTTTTGTATGTGACCACTGATAAGCTTACGTTTTGGGACATAAACCACGCTATAAGCGCAAGATCGAGAGATGACAGAGTTGCGCCTATAAGGAAGCTCAATCCGACAGGTGTAGATGTTTTGCGAAGAGAAGGATTTCATCCTCCGGTTGGGGATATTGATATAGATAACTTAAGACAATCTTTGTTGGTGGATGTCAGTGTGACAGATTATGGTATATATAGTGTTCTGGATCGCAGAAGAGGGAGAGTTTTTACTTATGACCCTGATGGCAATCTATTGTTTATATTTGGCGGAACAGGGGGATCACGACTCGGCACATTCAGAGATGCTGTTGCCATTGAGAGAATAGGGGATAGAATTTTAGTTTTGGATTCGTCGAGGGCGATTATTACTATTTTTGATATCACCGAATATGGAAGGTTGCTTAAAGATGCGGTAATATTGCACCGGACAGGGGAATATGAAGCCTCAACTGAAAAATGGCGCGAAGTATTAAGACGAAATTCGAATTCGGATTTAGCTTATGTTGGAATGGGTATGGCTTACATGAGAAAGGACATGTTTTCGACTGCACTAAATTATTTTAGGCTCGGCTCGATGAGAGAGAGATACAGCAGAGCATTTCAATTATACCGAAGAGTAGTTACAGGCCAAAATTTCGGATGGATTGCGGCAATGCTATTTATACCAGTGGGAACATTTTTGTTTGTACGAAGACGTAATGGTAAATTAACTGGAAAGAGGCAGTAATATGATTGAAGTGTTAAACAGTTTAAAATATACGTTTCATCTTGTTTTTCATCCATTTGACGGATTCTGGGATCTCAAGCATGAAAAGAGAGGAAATATTAAAGCGGCACTGGCCATTATCGCTATGCTTTGTATTACTTTTATAATGAGACGGCAGCTGACGGGATTTATTTTCAATTTAAATGATCCTCAGGAGCTTAATATTTTCAGTGAAGTTATCTCTATATTATTGCCATTTGCCTTATGGTGCGTATCGAATTGGAGTTTCACAAGCCTCATGGAAGGGGAAGGAGGCTTTAAGGACATTATGATAACTACTGCGTTTGCCTTGACACCGATGATAATAATAAATCTTCCCCTTATACTTTTCAGCAATCTGATAACGATGCCTGAAGGCGCCTTTTATCGTTTTTTCGATTCATTGTCTATTTTATGGTCTGGTGCCCTTTTAATACTTGGCACAATGGTTGTTCATCAATATACGCTTTTGAAAACTTTATTTACTTCAGTGTTGATCGTAGTAGGTATGGCTGTGATCATTTTTATCGGATTGCTATTTTTTAGCATGTTACACCAGATGTATGCATTTGTATATACTGTTTATCTTGAAATCAGCCTAAGAATGTAAGGGAGGGATAAGTCCATGAAGTTGAATAGAATAATTGTCTTTGCCGCTGTGTTATGTTTGGTTCTTTTAAGCATTAGCATCCTGAGTTATCCGCAGGAATCAGGACTTGAAGCATATGCCCAGGCACAATCCGAGGAAGCTGTCACAACAGAAGGTAACGCTGATAAAACTCAAAACAACACAGTTCCGGAAGGGATGGTTAAGGTTGCGGAAAACGAATTTCTTGAGATGTACATCGACAAAGCGAGTACGGTTGTTGCAGTAAAAGATAAAAAAACCGGAGCGGTTTGGAAGACAAATCCTGAAGGACGCAATGATGACCCGTTGGCGAGTGGGCATGCGAGAAACTTGTTAAACTCCCAGATAGAAATTTCTTACTATAATATGGCAGGTCAACTGCTATTTATGAACAATTATTTTGACAGCATACAATATGGGCAGTTTGAGATTTCTGAAATACAAAACGGTATTAGAATAACGTACACAATAGGTCGTCAGGAAAGAATCTTCGTAGTACCGAGAGCTATATCTGTTGAACGTATGGAATCGGAGATATTGAATCATATTCCGGAAGACCAACGCAGACCACTGCTAAGAAACTATGTTTTAACGGATCTGGACAAAATAGCGGACGAGGGCAGACGAACTCAGCTGCTTGAGCAATTTCCTACTCTTGAAGAATATGATCTTTATCTATTGCCCGAGGATACTTCACCGATTATAAAAAACAGGATTGAGGAAATCATTCTTTTAGCAGGATATACAATTGAAGAAATGAATGCAGAGCATCTTTTGCACAATATACCTCCTGATGAACCAAGGCGGGATATTTTCACCATTCCGCTAGAATATACTATAGACGGTGATAATCTGGTTGTAAGAATTGCAACTGGTGAAATAGTTTATCATGAAGACTTCCCGCTTTACAGTATACGGCTGCTTGAATTTTTCGGAGCGGCAGATACCGATCAAGAAGGCTATATGCTAGTCCCGGATGGTTCAGGAGCGCTGATTAATCTGAATAATAACAAGCAGCACTTTGAACCCTTCTCAGTTCAGGTGTATGGCAGAGATTATTCAATTCCGCTTACGGAATTGTCCGAAATGTCATATCAGGCATATCTTCCTGTTTATGGATTAGTCAAAGATAACAGAGCTTTTTTCACGATTATTGAAAGAGGGGCGCCATTAGCTACCATTAGGGCAAATGTAAGCAGGAGGATGACTTCCTATAACTCAGTATTTTCAGAATTTACGACTATTCCGACGAGTGTTTTGGATGTTGGGGCTTTTTCGGGTATAAACATAATAAATGTACATCAGGAAAGGATCTTTCAAGGCGACATACAACTGAGATTTTCTTTCCTTTATGGGAATGAAGCTAGTTATGTAGGCATGGCACATGAGTATCAAGAATATCTGATAAAGAGATACAATTTAGACAGGATAGATACTGATGAGGATGTACCTTTATTCATAAATACTGTAGGAGCTGTTGATTTAAGAGGTTCATTTCTCGGCATGCCAATTAACCGGGTGACAGCGCTGACCACTTATGATCAAGCCATTGAGATACTTCAAAGTTTTAAGGACGAAGGAATAAATAATCTGAATCTGAGATTTACCGGATGGTTTAACGGTGGCGTAAGACATACGCTGCCCATGAGATTAAATCATATAGCTGCTATTGGAGGAAGACAAGGCCTTCAAAGATTGCAGGATTTCACAGCTCGAAATGCCATTCGATTTTTTCCTGATGTAGCTTTGAATTTCGTACATGCCGATGGATTATTTGATGGCTTTAATCCAAGGAGTCATGCATCAAGGCTTTTATCAAGGCCTATAGCGCGTATTGAGGGCTTTAATCCCGCCACTTTGGATACTGACGGAGATCAACCGGTGAAGCATGTATTAAGTCCTGTGAATTTACCAAGAGTAATTAACTCAATTGTGTATGGTTTTAATGACATGAACATCACCGGTATCAGTGTGCGTGATGTGGGGTTCAGTTTAAATTCGGATTTTAAGTTAGGCGCACTCGTGGATCGTCAGCAGGCATCAGACATTCTGGCAGCTGGGGTTGAAAGGTTGAAAGATGTTGGTCTTAACATCCTTTTGTCAGGAGGTAATGCGAATGTTCTGCCCTTTGCTGACGCTCTGGTAAATATGCCAATGCGATCAAATCAACGCGATATAGTTGATCATTGCGTACCATTTTTTCAAATTGTATTCAGAGGCTTTCTTGAATTTGCGGGAGCACCTGTAAATTTGACTGGAAATCCTAGAATTCAACTGCTCAGAGCGATTGAAACCGGGGCAGGCTTACAATATACTTTTATCTATGCTGATAATGAGCTCTTGAAAAGATCTGATTACCAATATATGTTTTCGGCAAATTTTAGAGATTGGTTTGACTCGGCAAAAAAAGATTTTGAATTAGTGAATAGAGTTACAGGGGATATTCAGGGCGAGCGAATAACAGGTCATAGTATAATTGCGCCGGGCGTTCACAAAACGACATTTGAAGGCGGAAGACAGATCATTGTCAATTATACAACACATGCTGTCGAATTTGAAGGGAGATCAATTGAAGGAGAAAATTATCTCATTTTTAAGGAGGGAGATTAAATGAGAAGAAGTGCCAATAAACGAAAGATGACTTTGATGCAGAGGAAGGCATTGATGGGATATTTGTTTGTGATGCCGTTCATAATAGGTTTTTTGACTTTCTTTGTGTATCCTTTGATTAATTCGTTTATATTTAGTATTAACAGGATTGAGCTGATAGAAGGAGGATACCGACTTATCCCAATATTGTTTGCTAATTATTACTATGCGTTGTTTGTACATCCGAATTTTACCAGAATGCTTATTGAATCAATTCAGCACATGGGGCAAAGTATACCATCTGTAGTAATATTTAGTTTATTTGCGGCAAACATTTTGAATCAGAAGTTTCGAGGACGTTTTGTGGCCAGATCCATATTCTTCTTGCCGGTAATATTGACATCAGGCATAATACTTGCGGTTGAAAGAAATGATATGCTTCAGAATATGGTAAGCATTATGGCTGACCCTGAGTCAGGAATTGGTGGCGGTTTGGCGCAGATGGGGCTAGGATTCAGAGCTGTGCTTATGCAAAGCGGATTACCACAGCAGCTGGTACTTTTTGTAGTGGCAGCGATAGATCAGATCTACGGTATAATCGTGGCTTCAGGCGTTCAGATTCTGGTCTTTCTCGCAGGTCTTCAAACAATACCACCTTCTCTTTATGAAGCATCTAATATTGAAGGTGCGACAGGTTGGGATAATTTTTGGAAGATCACATTCCCTATGATCAGTCCCCTAATTCTGGTAAATACACTGTATAGTGTAATAGACAATTTTACGCATCCGGACAACCAGGCTATGCAATTAATCAGAGAAACGTCATTTATTAGAATTGACTATGGCTTGAGTGCGACATTTGCTTGGATTTACTTTGTTGCAATTTTTATTATTCTGGCAATAGTCATGTGGATAGTTTCGAAGGCTGTATTTTATCAGGAATAAGTATATGGAGGTTAAGATGAAAGTGCTAGCATTGAAATTTAGGAAAAAGCCAACTTATAGAGTAAGACTTCTAAGAGACCGCTTTTCACTGCATAGAATAGGAAGCATAGTCTGGACTATCGTGAGGGCAGTTATAATAAGCGGAATATGTTTTACGATACTATATCCCACATTATTGAGGATATCTGTAACATTTATGCAGGAAAGGGATCTTTTTGATTTTACTGTACGATATATACCTCGTAATTTTACATTTGATAATATTGCGTTGGTTTGGCGAGCTATGAGAATGCCCGAATCACTTTACAATACGTTTAGACTCAGCATGCTTACCAGTAGTTTGCAGCTTTTATCTTGTACGATTATAGGGTATGGCTTTGCAAGATTTAACTTCAAAGGTAGAGGTTTATTATTTACTCTTGTTCTTATAACACTTGTCGTACCACCTCAGACGATTATGATACCTTTATTTTTGCATTTCAGATTCTTTGACATATTTGGACTTTCATCTTTATGGGGTGGTCGTGGTGTGAACCTTCTTGACAGCTACTGGCCGTTTGTTCTTATGTCTGTAACCGGTCTGGGTTTAAGAAACGGTTTATATATTTTTATTATGCGTCAATTTTTTAGAGGTATGCCTAAGGAGCTTGAAGAAGCCGCGTATGTTGACGGCGCTGGATTATTCAAAACTTTCCATACGATTATGCTGCCGAGTGCTGTCCCTGCGATGGTTACGGTTTTTCTTTTTTCATTTGTTTGGCAGTGGACAGATAGTTTCTATGCTCCGCTCTTTTTGAGAGATTTGAGTGTTCTTTCAAACGCATTGAGTGGATTGACAGAGAGGATCGCTCATTTATATTACGGGCACTTAGGTTCGCTTCCACAATTAAGTCCTGCTGTTGGTTCCATGTTCAATAATGTTGGCAGTTTAATAATTATAGTTCCAATAATATTTATATATGTCTTTGCACAAAGACACTTTATACAGAGTGTGGAGAGAGCTGGTATCGTAGGATAAGCACTTTCTATTCGAGTGTTTCAATATATATTTTTTAGAGCAAGTGCATATCCGTATACTTCAAAGACTTAATCTTTTTAGAGATACGAGAGGAGGGATGTCTTAGATGGTACGAAAAAGGCGAAATTTCATTTTGGTGGTACTGGTTGCTATGTGTTTGATAGTGGGTATTGTCGCAATATCTGTAAAGATTCGAAGTGAACAGCCTGAAGATAAAGATGAACAGGCAATTGAAGGTGCATCGGAAAAGATGTCTGCTCCGACTACGACTGCAGACCAGAAACAAATAGTTTTGCGAAGTTGCTATATTCCTGATTTAGTGTTTAGAACTGATTTTGAGACTGGCGACATTTTGAATTGGGAAGGCCGAGTGGGCTCTGAGAAGGTTGAGATAACTGATGAAACATCAAGAAGTGGAAATCACAGCCTTAGGGTAACAGGAAGAAAAGGGTCATTCCATGGACTGGCGATTGATGTGCTTGATAAAATGCTACCAAACAAATGGTATGATGTGTCACTTTGGGTAAAACTCTTACCAAAACAAAATCCGCTACAAATTACTTTAAATGCCCAAAGAACGCAAAACGGAACTAATAGCTTTGATAGCATAGCAACCGGAGTAACGGTAACTTCAGACGAATGGGTATTGCTTTCGGGAACATATAAGATTGATGAAGGTGTTGAAGAATTACGGTTCATTATAGAAACCGACGTTGGCAGAGCGTCATTTTTTATTGATGACTTCATACTTAAGCCTTTTGATGAGCTGTCTATTCCCAGGCAAATTCCCATATCAGCTGTCGGCAAGCTGCCGCCAAATGGAAACCCATTGATATCGCATAGATTTGGCGCTGATCCTCATGCTCTCGTATTTAATGATCGCATATATATATTTATGACAAACGATGTGTTAGAGCGCGATAACTCTGGTAATGTGATAAACAATTCGTTTGGACAAATAAACGAATTGTTGGTTATTTCCTCCGATGACTTAATGAACTGGACGGATCACGGAGAGATTCACGTCGCAGGTACTCAGGGAGCAGCGCAGTGGGCGGGAAATTCATGGGCGCCTGCAATCGTACACAGAGTAATCAATGGCGAGGATAGATTTTTTCTGTACTTCTCCAACAGTGCTAATGGCATAGGCGTTTTGACAAGCGACAGTCCGTTGGGACCATGGGAAGATCCAATAAACAGACCGTTGATCTCTAGAGCTACACCGGGGGTTGAAGGGGTTAGATGGATTTTTGATCCTGCCGTGCTGGTAGATGACGATGGCAAAGCTTATATATATTTCGGAGGCGGAGTGCCGGAAGGACATGAGGCAATGCCGAATACCGGTCGCGTGATGCGGTTAGGTGATGATATGATAAGTGTGATTGGTGAAGCATTAACCGTTCCTGCTCCGTTTATGTTTGAAGCTTCCGGCATTAACAAATATAACGGCATGTATCATTTTACATATAGCTCCAATTTCTATTCCGGAGCTCGAACGGAGGGAAGTCCGGGGGCTGGTGTAATAGCTTATATGATAAGTGATAACCCTATGGGACCATGGCGGTATGTGGGAACGATTCTCAGGAATCCGTGGTACTTTTTTGGAGTCGGGGGCAATAACCACCATAATATATTCAGATTTCGAGATACTTGGTATATAGTGTACCATGCTCAGACATTAGCCGAATCGCTGGGAATTGCGCTGGGTTACCGTTCTCCTCATTTGAATCAGATTTACTTCAAAGATGGGCTGTTTCAAGAGGTTCAAGCGGATTTGAAGGGAGTATCACAGATTAAGCCACTTGATCCGTTTAGGCGTGTTGAAGCTGAGACATTTGCGTGGTCTGCAGGAGTGGTAACGAAATTTATTGAGAATGTCGATTCACAAAAGAGGGCTTTGACAGATATCAACAGTGGTGATTGGATTGCGTTGTCAGATGTCGACTTCGGGGATGGGACTGCATCCACGTTTACTGCTGTTATAGCAGATGTTAATGCAAGCAGTCTCATTGAATTACGTTTGGGCAGTGCGAAAGGTGAATTGATAGGAGCGATTCAGATTTCTAAGGATAATAGCGGACAGACAGGTTGGTTTAAAGTAACGACCGAAATATCTGACGCCAGTGGAGTGCATGATCTATTTATAGTTTTCAAAGGAATACCCAATGCCCATTTGTTTGATTTTGACTTTTGGGAAATTAGCAGAAGATAGATTATTAAGAAGTGATGGAATTAACATAGGAATGGGAGGAAGATTTGGAATGGTTAATAAAAGCAATAAACTCATTTTGGCGATGATAGTTGTCGTAGTTTTGATTGCGGGAATAATTACAGTTGCAGTACAAATGCGACGTGAACAGGATGTTGAAATAGTAGAACAAATGCCTGACCTAGCGCCTGATGAAGAGGTGGAAGAACAAGTAATCCAAATACCCGAGGATCCTGAATTATTGTTTAGGAGTGATTTTGAAAACAATGATCTTCATGGTTGGAAAGGTAGAATTGGCTCTGAGAAGCTTGAATTGAGTGATGCAACCGCAAAAAGTGGGAACCAAAGTCTTAAAATAACGGAACGTGTCGGAGCTTTCAATGGTCCTGTAATAGATGTTAGTGATATAATTCAACAAAACAGATGGTATGGAATTTCTTTTTGGATTAAGCTATTACCGGACAAGAACCCGGCACAAGTTATGTTGAGCGCTCAAAGAACGAAAGCTGGAAATCATTCATTTGATAGTATATCAACGGGGGTGACGGTAACTTCAGATGAATGGGTACAGGTTGCGGATACATATAAGTTTACTGAAATTCCGGAAGAGCTGCATCTGAATATTGAGACAACTATGGGGAGGGCGTCTTTTTTCATAGATGATTTTAGAATAAGGCATTTACCTGATAAGCCTGTCAGGGGATATGTGCCATCACTTAAGGAAGTTTTCGTTGACATGTTTACTATAGGAGCAGCGGTTGAACCTCATATACACCTTGAGGGGGAAAACCGCGAGATGCTTCTTAAACATTATAACGTTATTGTAGCAGAAAACGCAATGAAACCAGTTAGCCTTCAACCTACCGAAGGTAATTTCAATTGGGCTCCAGCTGACAGGATCAGGGATTTTGCGCAGGATAATGACATGAGACTTCGTTTTCACGCTCTAGTCTGGCACAATCAGGTACCCGAATGGTTTTTCATTGACAGGGAAGGCAATAGAATGGTTGATGAAACTGACCCGGTCAGAAGGGAAGCAAATAAAACATTACTTTTGCAGCGTCTTGAAACTCATATAAGGGCAATTATTGAGCGATACAGGGATTATGTGGATTATTGGGAGGTAGTCAACGAAGTCATTGATCCAAGCGCTCCTGATGGTATGCGTAATAGTCAGTGGTACCAGATAACGGGGAAAGAGTTTATTAAGACAGCTTTCAGGGTAGCAAGAGAAGCAGCAGGCGAGGACGCCTTGTTAGCAATAAACGATTACAACACCCACCAGCCGCGAAAACGTGATTTTCTCTATGATCTTGTTATGGAACTTAGAGCAGAGGGAATACGTGTAGATATAATTGGACATCAGACACATATAAGTATAGTTTACCCGAGCATGGCCCTCATAGGCGAATCTATAGAAAAGTTTGCCGCTGCAGGCTTTAGAAATCATGTAACCGAGCTTGACATAAGTGTGTACGCGTACAGAGATGAAACCAGCTACAACGTAGTACCTGATCACCTGCTTGCCCAGCTGGCTATCCGCTATAGAGATCTTTTCGATATATTCAGAAGGCTGGAAGCGTATATTGATGATGTGACATTCTGGGGGATAGCTGACAATCATACATGGCTTCACAACCGTCCTGTGCCTAGAAGAGACGCACCATTATTGTTTGACGAGCAATTTCAGCCTAAAGATGCATTTTGGGCTGCGATAGATCCGGATTGGGTACCTTACATATGGGTACCAGGCGCGGAATAGATTTTTAAAGCCTCTTCATAATTAAGAAGGGGCTTTAATAAAATTTTTATTAAGGAGTAACCAATTATGCACGACAAGCTTTTTATAAAAGGATTTACTTACGGTTTTTGCGCAAAAAGGGGTGATTACAGAAAGCCTGAAGCTCATGATTCGATGCTTAAATTGAAACAAACAACAGGAAGCGAATGGATCGCATTATCATTCTGGACTTGGCAAGATCATTTTTATTCGACTGACATTCATTTTGATTACGGGTTTACTGTTACTGACAGGGATATTGAGATGGCGATAAAAAATGCTCATGAAATGGGGCTTAAAGTGTGCTTGAAGCCCGTTGTAAACTTAAAGGATGGCGCATGGAGGGCAAGGGTGGACTTCCCTGAAATTGAAACCCTAGAAGGTAGGGACAGTTATTGGGATAAATGGTTTCGATCTTACACTGATTTCATGTGTCATTATGCAGAACTAGCTTCCGAGCTTAAATGCGAAATGCTATGCATAGGTTGTGAAATGGTAGGTACGGAGAAGAAAACTCAGCATTGGATGAAGCTTATTGAAAAAATACGGACTATCTACTCAGGTCCCCTTATTTACAATGCAAATCATGGCAGTGAAGATGGCATTGAGTGGTTTGATTTTGTCGATGTAATAGGTACAAGCGCATATTATCCGGTTTCGAACAAAATAGATTCAAGTGAAAAGACCATGATTCGAAATTGGGAGAGAATAAAGAAGAGAATATCGCAATTGCATGAACGGTTTAATAAACCGGTTGTGTTTATGGAAATAGGCTGCCGTAGCGCAAAAGGCTGTTCTTCAATGCCATGGGATTATTTGCATACAGACTTACCATTTAATGAGGAGGAGCAGGCGGCATTTTATAGTTCCGTCTTGAAAGTTTTTTGGGATGAACCGTGGTTTTCAGGTTTCTTCTGGTGGGATTGGATGACAGATTTGTACGACGTCAAAGATGCTAAAAATGACACAGGCTTCAATGTCTATGGAAAAAAAGCCGGAGAGATTTTGAAAGAATGGTATACGAAAAAATAAATTCCTTAATATAACAACCGTATCATTGAAAAAAGCTTTAGTACATTTGATCTCGGATACAAAAGGGTTTTTGGTTTAATTTTGGAGGTTAATGTGAAAAAACTTTTCTTGTTTGTTATTCTCGCATCGACATTGATTTTTGGTTTTGGATGCATATCGGAACCGGTAATGCCGGAGAAACCCGATGCACAGCCTGAACCTGTTGAAGAAATTGAAGAACCGAAAGAGGACGAGCAAAAGCAAGAAATAGGTGAGATTGCTTTGGTGGAACGTGTTGATTATGATTTTTCACTTTTTCCTGGACCTAAACCCTTTAGCAGAGGAATCAATATGGGAAACGCTCTTGAAGCTCCGGTTGAAGGTTCATGGGGAATGGTGATCAGGGAAGAATTTTTTCAAATCATAAAAGAAGCTGGATTTGACCATGTGCGTATCCCTGTGAGATGGTCTGCTCATGCGAGTACTGAGTATCCTTATAATATATGGCCGGGATTTTTAAGACGCGTTGATCAAGTCGTAAGTCAGGCTTTAGCACAAGGTTTGACGGCAGTTATAAACATACATCATTATGAAGAATTGATGCATGATCCGGAATTTGAGAGGGAACGCTTTTTGGCGATTTGGAGACAAATAGCTGAGGCATATAAAGATTGGCCCCCTAATTTGTATTTTTCCATTCTCAATGAACCAATGGGTAATTTGACTACTGAGATATGGAATCAGTATCTCGTCGATGCATTGAAGGTGATTAGGGAGTCTAATCCGGATAGAATGGTTGTAATTGGACCTGCTAATTGGAATGCAATTAGCCATCTGGCATTTCTTGATTGGCCTGAAGGAGATGAGAATCTCATGGCTACATTTCACTATTACAGTCCGTTTGAATTTACGCATCAGGGAGCTGGTTGGGTAACTAACCCTCCTCCTATAGGAACGCGATGGACTGGCAGTGAAGCTGAAATAAGGGCTATTCAGAGAGATTTGGATCGTGCGGTAAGATTTGCGGAAGAAAATGATGTAATGGTGTGGCTTGGGGAGTTTGGTGCGTACAGCACAGCGGATATCGAATCTCGAGCATTGTGGACGGCAACTGTTGCCCGTGAAGCTGAAAAAAGAGGAATTTCATGGTCATATTGGGAATTTGGTTCAGGATTTGGAGCATTTGATAGAATTGCGAACCAATGGAACCAAGAGTTACTTAATTCTCTTATATCGGATGATGTAACATCTTATGTCACAATTGATGAAAC
>Ga0209316_100120_pt1 | contig 28919 bp, 27 predicted proteins | sample 3C3metaG_FD_184150 | JGI IMG/M metagenome (GOLD analysis project Ga0209316, IMG submission 184150) | Freshwater bacterial and archeal communities from Indian Creek, Illinois, USA - 3C3 metaG (SPAdes) (version 3) | ecosystem: Environmental > Aquatic > Freshwater > Unclassified | place: USA: Indian... | reverse complement strand
GGGCAATGGGGGTGGCGGCGGATAACCTGCGCTGGGTGGCTGCGTCCCATAATACACCAGGCCATCCGCACGTACACCTGATGATCTGGGAAAATACGCCACAAAAAATGAGGGGGAAAATCACTGACAAAAGACTTAAAAGCGTACGGCGGGCGTTCGTGAAAGAATTTTACGGCGCGGAGCGGCGCAGCCTGCTGGCGGAACGGACTGTTCTCCGGGATTCAGCGCGCGAAGCGGCGGTGGCTATATTAACAAACCAGACCAAGCTCAATCCTTATTCCGTGGAGTTGGGAAAGCGCCTGGTACGCCTCAGCCGCCTGATGCCCGGCAGGGGGCGCGTCAACCTGGCTTTCATGCCGCCGGAAACCAAAGCGGCAGCGCGGGATGTAGCAAGCTGGCTCCTGGAGCAGGACGACCTGCGCGGACTAAAAGAACAGTACTTGGAACGGGTACGCGGGCTGACTAGGCACTACACGTTGGACAAGGACAAAATCAAAGAAGCCGAGGAACGGGCTTTGGATGACTTGCAAGACAGAGTAGCCCAAGTCGTCCTGCGGGCGGCGGTAGAAATCCCGGATATTCCCGAGCAGGCACAGTCTATACGTGACGCCGCCGTCGGCCTGCTGTCCGGGCTGGCAAGTGCTAGGCGGGTTGACGCAAACAGGGGCGATGACACAAGCGGAAAGGCACTGAAAACGCTGGGCGAAGAAAAGTACTTTAAGCACAAGCTCAAGGAATGGACCACGATGGAAAGATAAATCACCAATCATGGTGCCGATACGCATCAAGTAGGTGCATGATCATGCACCTATGGTTATGTTTTTAGGTTGGCGACAAGTCATAATACCAGCGATACGCGTCAAGTATGTGCATGATCATGCACCTATGATTAGGTTTTTATGCTATGGAGTTGCTATGTGGTGCGCGGCTGTAAACCAAGGAGGTGATGCTGTGACGGACAAAGGGCAGTTCTTAGATAATTTGAAGAAAGACCTGGATGCGGTGAAAAGCGATCTAGACACCGTGAAAAGCGACCTTGCTGAAATGAAAGCCTATACGGTGGAATTGCTGGATCTCATGAGGCGAGCCTGGGGCGCGGAAACGCTTGATAATGCCGCCAAGGACTTACGGGAAGTATTAGACGGGCTTATTGACTTCGGCAGGGTTGCGGCGGGTATAACTGCCATGAAACAGCAGCTGGACGATGTTGCTAATTTCAGTGAGAAGTGCGACAGGATCACGGATCGCATGGATCGCGTCTCTGGCTCGATGGATGCTCGCTACGGTCGGAAATGGGCAAACCCGCTCCTGCGGCATGCTGTCAAAACCGGTGTGATCGTTGTCGTCACGCTGGCCGGCTTTGGTATGTATCATGTTTACCTGGTGATACAGGCAACGCTTAAGTAGAAAGTGAAATCTCTGTACCAGGGACACCTGAAGGCTAATTTGGTCTTCAGGTAAAAACCTTGGCACTACGATTCCCCGTGAGGGTCAAATTGGTCTTCACGTAAAAACTCTTATTGATGTCGCCGATGCGATCGGCGAAGACGACTGAGGAAGTAGAATACTGTTGATTGCCGATAACGAAGAGCGGCGTCAGGGCGATGATAACCCGATGCGAAAAGCGCGACGAGCCGAGTTTTTGAGGCAATACTGGAGTATCAGGGAGGGCAGGTCGTTGAAATGGGGACAAAATGTCCCTATTAAAACCTTGTTGGTGAAGAAACGACATTGATTGCTCCATTGCAAACCCTAAGAAAAAAACAAACTAAGGAGTGATTTTGATGAACAACATTTCTCTAATGGGTCGCCTGGTGGCGGATCCGAACCTCTCCGTCACTGCGGCGGGGAAGCAGCTATGCAAGTTCGCACTGGCTGTGGACAGGCCGAAAAGCAAAGAGACGGTGGATTTTTTTGACCTGATTGCCCGGGAAGATACTGCGGAATTTGTTGCAAAACACTTTAAGAAAGGCCAACGGGCGGCGGTCGTCGGTTATCTTACAGTCGAAAAGTGGACAGACAAAGACGGAAACAACCGGAAAACGGTTGAGATTGTGGCGGTTCGCGCTTATTTCGCAGGTGGCGGCGCAACGCCGGAGAGGGCGGGTGATGCCAAGTCTGCATCTGAACCCGAGTGGGAATCCTGCGGCATTACCGACGAGGAGTTGTTTGACCTATGAGGAAGGTGGTTAAAGCAAGAGCTATCGCAATAGCGGTAATTGCGGTAATTGATTTCCTGGCAGCTCCCGTGGGGCTGCATTTTCTCTACCTTACCGCACAAGGCGGTGCGGCAACAGCGGCGGAAACGGTCAAAACGGCAATTTCGGCTAATCCGTTTTGGGGACTCAGCCTGATCTTTGAGCCTCATATCATCGGGCCGTGGCTGTGGCTGCAGCTGCCGGCTGTCACGTTTTCGCTGCTTATTGCGCTTGGTATGTTCAAAAAAGGCGGGCTCGGCTATCAGGAACGATCCGCATTTAACATTGCGAGCGCAGGGCGCGGGGAGCATGGCACCGCACGCTGGAGGACGCGCAGGGAACTGAAAGAAACCCTGGGAAGCCTGGATTCTCCCAAGGGCGGCTTCGTCTGCGGCGTAGAAAAGGGGCGCTCTTTTGACGCTTACATCGACACCGCAGACACGCACTGCCTGCTAATCGGCGCGACGCGGAGCGGAAAATCCCGTCGGATCGTCATCCCGACAATCTGGGCACTGGCAAAGAAACACGAGAACATGGTTGTGACCGACCCGAAAGGGGAACTATACGCCAGATGCGCCGGTTATCTGGAAAGCGAGGGTTACAAAGTTGTAAGGATCGACCTGCGGAATCCGTATACCGGCTTGCGCTGGAATCCGCTGCAGCCGATCAGTCGGGCGATGATCCGCAGGGACATGGATGCCGCCAGTCAGATGGCGTGGGATCTGGCGCATCTGGTGACTAACCAGCGGCCGCACACCGGCGACCCGATCTGGCCGCAGGCGCAGGAATCACTGACCGCCGCGCTGGTTTTGGCCACAGCTTCGCCGTCCGTGCCGAATCTTAGGGGTAACGGCGAGACTGCGTTGTCCCCCGCCGGGATTAGGGCGCACATGGCTTCAGCGTATAAATTACTCTCAACCTACGGCACAGAGGACGGCGAAGACCTCGACCTGCTGCTTCGGAATTTTCCAGATGGCCACCCGGCCAAGACGGCTTACGGCGTAGCCGGGCTGTCGTCGGAGAGACTGAGAAGCTCTATCTTCACTGGGACTGCGGCGCAGCTGCGCCTGTGGGCCGAGCCGGCCGTTGCTTGGCTGAACGCAGAGCACGAGACTGATCCCGGCCTGGTCGGCAGGGAAAAAGCGGCTGTGTTTCTTGTTATCCCCGACGAACGGGGGACAAGAAACGTCCTGGCGGCGCTATACATCGCGCAGTGCTACCAAGAGCTGGCGGACATCGCCGTTAAAAATGGGGGTACGCTGGACAGGCGCGTCAACTTTTTACTTGACGAGTTTGGCAACATCCCGGCCATACCGGATTTCGACAAGAAGCTGACCGTGGCCGGCGGGCGCAATATCCGCTTCCTGCTGGCTGTGCAAAGTCTGGCGCAAGTCAAAGCGATATACGGTCAGCGGGAAAGCACAATCACAGGCAACTGCGCGACGTGGATCTACCTGTCCACCGCCGACGTGGAAACGGCCAAGCTCCTGTCGGTCAAGACTGGGCGGCATACAGTAAAAAAAGCGAACTATTCCGCGCAATACAGCGGCGGCGGGAGCGTCAGCGAAAGCACAACCGGCCGGGAACTGCTGATGCCCGACGAAGTGATGCGTTGGCCAAAAGGAGACGCGCTGCTGCTCCAGACAGGCCGCAACCCGGCGCGGCTGCCGCTGGCCGACTTTACCGAGTGGCCGACCGGTGAAAAATTCGAGATGGCCGACATCATAGAAAGGGGTGATGTAAGCAAAACAGTTGAGCTGTGGGAACTGCCGGAAATGCTATACATTTCACAAAAATAATGTCTGAAAGGAATGTTGAACATGCAACAGCCCGAGTTTATCACGAATGCCTTGAATTTGCTGCGTGCGATCCTGAACTGGATGCTGATCCTGATCCCTGTCGCCGCTGGTGCGGCGATAGCCTATCACGCTTTCATGAAACAAATGGAGGAAGGCGATTCGAGCCATTCTGCGCAGCATACCCGCGCTATCAAAAATATTCTGATCGCAGGGGCAATTGGCATGAGCGCGTCAGTGATCGCCACCACGGTGCTGGGATTTTTCCGCTAATGGCGGGGGCGCAATACTTCGCCGGCATTTTTCTGGGAGGGGGATCAAGAAATGACTTTTTTCAGTGATCTGGTTACCGAAGGTATTATGGGGTTTTTTCAGCGTCTGCTGACCGATCTGGTGGCCTTTGCCGGCGGGACTATGGCTCGTGAGCATATGCTTGCGATCGGGATTCTAAACGCCCCGTTTGTTGTTAACGCGACAGGAGCTATGCAGACCGTGGGCGGCGCTTTGCTGGCCGTGAAGCTGGCTATCGACGTAACGAGACAGTATATCCTCTTTGCATCAGGCGATGCAGACGTAAGCCCCATAAAGGCCGTCAGGCGCGTTGCTTACGCCGCCGCGATGATGGCGGGCGGACCGTGGATCGCGCGGGAAGTATTTACCTGGGGCGCGAAGCTGTCAATCATGGTAGCGCAAACGCCCGCCGTGCCGGAGGTTGAGCCTCTGGCCGATGTGGTCGCCGCATTTATGGTGGGGGCGATCCCGGGCACGGTAGCAATTTTCAGTTTCGGTGTTGCGATTATGCTCTTGATTATGCTTGTGTTCTGGATGATCATTGTGTTTCAGACCGTCGTGCGAGCTGTGGAGCTGGCGTTTATTTCAGTCGCCGCGCCGGTTATGGCGGTGGGACTGACACAGCAGGATGAGGGCACTTGGGCGGTTTGGTGGAAAGAACTGATTGTGCTTTCGTTGTCGCAAGCTGTACAAATGTTTTTCCTGACCGGTTTCTTCGGTGCGATCGCCACAATAGCCGTAGGCGCGGCGTTCTCTTTCCACGGGTTTCTGTTACCGCTGGCCTGGCTGTTTGTGGCGTACAAGTCGCCGGCGGTCTTAAGACAGATGGCTTACCATTCAGGTGTTGGCCAGGCAATGGCCAGCGGGGTGAGGTCTTTTGCAACACCGGCGATTAATAAGGTGATTTTAGCCCGGATAGGCAGATAGGGAGCAAATGCTACGTCAGCTATGGAGTTCAAGTGATAAGAATTATCCCTCGAACCAGAATGGCGTTGTCCTCCTCTGCTGATACTCCAGTCAGCCATGGCTTTAAGCTGGGATACCGGCGATATGTATCAAGTAGGTGCATGATCATGCACCTATGTTTGTGTTTTCAGGTTAGCAACAGACCATGATACCGGCGATATGTATCAAGTAGGTGCATGATCATGCACCTATGTTTATCTTGATTTTAACGGCCTGCGTTTTTGGTTGGATACTGGTATGTCAACCATAATTAAAGTTTTGCTGTGAAGACCAATTTGACCTTCACGGTGACGTTCTTCGATAAATTTTGGAGAAGAAAGGAGACAATCCCATGGGACATGAGAAAACCAAAGAAGTTTTGAAACAATTGGAACAGGGCGTCAGAGGAGTGTTCGAGAGTGAGCGTTACAAGGATTACTTGCGTTTTATGGCCAAGTTTCACCGGTACTCGTATCACAATACGTTACTGATTATGCAGCAAAAACAGGACGCTACGATGGTCGCGGGGTACAATGCTTGGAAGAACATGGGGCGCAACGTCAAAAAGGGCGAAAAGGGCATCGCGATATTGGCCCCGTCTTTTAAGACATCTAAACGGCAGGTAACGGACAAGGACGGCCGGTCCGTGACGGACGAAAAGGGCGAGGCTGTACTGGAGGTTGAGAAGTATTTGAGCCGTTATATGCTTGTGTATGTGTTTGATCTCTCCCAGACGGACGGGAAACCGATGCCTGAGCTGGCCGCGCCGCTTGAGGGCGAAGTTAAAGACTTCAAGAAAGTGTTCCGGGCGCTTGAAGGGCTGTCCACGTACTCGGTAAGGTACGGGGAGATGACCGACGGAGCGCATGGGTGCTGCGACTACAAAAAACAGGAGATCGTGCTTTCCAGCGAAAACAGTCCGCTGCAGACCATCAAGACACTTGTTCACGAGTTGGCCCATGCCAGGCTGCATCACAAAGACCATGCCGAGTCCGATCCGAAAAACAGGTCGGATAGAGAAATCGAGGCAGAGAGTATCGCCTTTGTGGTGAGCCAATACTTGGGGCTTGATGTCGGGAGATACAGTTTTGATTATATCGTGGACTGGAGCAAGGACAAAGAAGTGGACCGGCTCAAGGCGGCGCTCGGGACGATAGCCCGTGAAGCGGACGCTATGATCGCCCAGTTTGATATTGCCTTGCGGCGGGAACGGGGACAGGAGCAGGAACGTGATCGATCCGCATGACAGGCAGGCCGAAACAACAACGATACGGGAGGGATAAACTGATGTTCACTCATGAGGAAATACTGGTGTTAAGCGAAATCGGGGCGGGATCGCTCTCCGACTGCAAAACGGCGCTGGCAAAAAACTTGGCCATGGTCGATGATCAATTCACGAGGGAGTTCCTGGCGCAGCTCATCACTGCAGTAGCAACCTTGACGGAGAGGGAATACAGGGCGGCGATGAAGTCGGGGCGCAAAACTCTCTGGCGGTGGTGGGAATGAAAGGGGTGGACGAGAATGTACTTTGTCCCTGTTAACGTCAGCGTCAGGTTTGAAATTTTGCCGGGCTTCGGTTTGAAAGAACTGCTTTTGTGCGGAATAGCCGCAAGTGTAGGGGGCGGACTTGCGTTGCTGGGCGGCGTGTTCGCCCTCTCGCCTACGGTCAGGTTTGCGCTTGCGGCAGTCCCGCCGGGGGTGGCTTTTATCGCGGGACGGCCTGCCGGTTCGGGCGGGGAGAGCCTGCTTGACCTCATCCGGCACTACAGAACCTGGCTGGCAGGGCAAAAAATGTACCTGAATATGTACGAAGGGAGCGAGTAACATTTTAAGCGATATCTTTAGCGGCATCAAGTTTAAAAGAACGAGCAAGGCAGACAAAGAGCGGCGGCAGACAAGCGTCAGGGACTGGCTGCCGCTGGACGGGATCAGGGGCTATACGGCCAAGACCCGCGACGGCCGTTATTTGGCGTTTTTGCGCGTCGCGCCGGTCAACCTTTCACTGAAGAGCGATAACGAAAAAAAGCGCGTCGTCTCAGCGCTGCACGAGGCCGTCAACGGCTTCAAAGAGCCGGTTCAAATCTTTTCCCTCGGCAGGCCGATCGATTTAGATGGGTATATCCGGCACATCGGCGAGAAGATCACGGCTGAGACCAACCCCGTCAAGAAGCGCTTGCTGAAGGAGTACTTGCGATATACATCAGGGCTGGTATCCGAAGGGGAAGCGCATGAGCGGCGGTTTTATTTCGTTCTGTCCAGAGAAGACGAGAAGACGGTGCTTGCCGCCGCAGGCGAACTGGCCGGCGATCTGCGGGCCGCCGGGCTGGAGTCGCGCCTTTGCGACGCGCAGGAAATCATGGACTTGCTGTTTTGCTTTTTTAATCCTGATAAGGCTGCGGCAGAAAAAATAGGATCGCCCGGGAAGGCGTTGCCGGCGGTCTATTCGTGATGGGAGTGGTTCAGCCCTTTCAGCGCACGAATCTGGCGACGGGTACCCCAATATCCCCGGCTATCTGCCGAAGCAAAACAGGCGAAATATCTCTTCCCGGGTGAAAGGGTACCGTTGTACGGCGACCGTCCGGGTGGCAAAACTGCTTATGTGATCCCTTCTGCCGTACTTCCTTAAAACCCATGTCCTCTAATATGGCAACAACCTCTCGTGGCTTTAGAACGGGAACTTTTGGCATGATTACCCCGCTTGCTTTCTGTCGCTGCCTACAACTATATTTTGCGTGCCAACGAACCCATGTTCCGGCTCGGGTTCCCCGTCTTCCAGCAGCATTTCAATTACTTCTCTTAGATTTTGGTTTAACTCTTCAAGCGTGTCGGCCTGTGAGTGCGCACCCGGAAAACCGGGAACGTAGCCCACATAAAGACCTGTGTCTGAGCATTTTTCTACTACAGCCGTGAAAGTCCTCATTTTTTGCCTCCTTAAAAAGCGTCTGGTCACAGACAAGCGTTTCTCGTCACAGGGCTACCTGCCTATATTGTAGCATAGGCGGAAACCGCCGGCAACCGCTTGCAATATGTACGGGTGCAACATGCCACGGTGTGCATTACGGCCAAGGTTATAACCTTGCCCGGCCCGAGTTTCCTAAGCGGCGGATATGCCGCGAAATAAGCGAAAATGAAAGGAGATGTCTGGAAAAATGAATGTCCGTAAGCTAATCAAAACACTCTTAGATATTGATGTTAACACCGACGACTTAAATGAGCTGAGGTTCAATCCGGAAGCTTGTGTTGGTTCGAATACAGACGCACAGAAGCTGAGGGAGCTGTTCCTGCTTATTGAAATGACAGAAGATATGGGGGGCGATCCTGATGCCAACAGATGACCTTCGCTATGTCCAAGCTTATGCCAAAATCATCGGCGTGAAGGAGAGCAGGGTCCTTGAGTACGCTCAGCGCAAGGGTATTGCGGCTTTAGTGGATAACGCTTCGGAGCTGCTGACCACGCCGGCACAGCGGGAAAAGCATCAGGCTTTTCTTGACATCTACAGGATGAGCGCCGCTGTCAACACCAGGAACCCGATCATCAATTCGCCGGAAAAAGCCGCTGATTTCTTCCGTTCGGTGATGGGCGAGATCTTCGACAAAGAGACCTTCGTTGTCGCTTTCCTCAACACTAAAAACCGGGTAATCGGTCATGAGGTCGTGTCGGTCGGCAGCATTGACTCAGCTATTGTCCATCCCAGAGAGGTTTTCCGCAATGCCATCGTCAACAAGGCTAATGCGGTGATACTTTGCCACAACCATCCTTCCGGGGATGTTACTCCAAGCAAGGAAGATATCAGTATCACAAAGCGCCTGAAAGAGGCGGGAAATCTGCTGGGGATCCAGATCCTTGATCATCTGATCATCAACGGCGTGAACAGGGAGGACGTCTTCTCTTTTAAGGCCCGCAATGTTTTGGAGAGACGCGGTTGCTATCGGGCAAGAGAAAATACGAGGGGGCTGGTAAGGTGACGACTAAAAATGTTTTGCCGGATATGTTAGACATCGCGCTGCCGGCTGCGCTCAATTTCTTGCCGCGACACATCGACATGGGAGACCAGACAGCGCGTGTCCTGGCGGTAACCGCTTATCCGCCTAAAGTCGGGGCGGCGTTCCTGGCCAGGCTCGCTTCAGTCTCCGGGGTCACGCTTTCCATGCATATTGAGCCGACTGACGCGGCGGCGCTCATCAAGGGTATCAACAGGGCTGTGGGCGACTACGCCGGCAGGCTGGAAATGGGCGGGAACGCCTTGACCGTCCAGCGGCTGGAGCGGTCGCTGGACGATGCGCAGACCCTGTTGCGTAAGCTCGACCAGGAACAGCAGCAGGTGTTTTTCGTGACGGTTTTAATCATGGTCACGGCCGTGGAAAAGGCTGAGCTGGACAAGCGTGTGAGGACGATTGAGGGGATGCTTGCCGCGTCAGGGATCAGGGCGCGGCCGCTTGTGTTCAGGCAGGAAGCGGGGTTTAGGGCCGGCGGACCGTGGCAGGCGTTGGACTTAGACATCAAAAGGCCGTTTGCCAGGAATATGCCCGCTGAGACGGTCGCGGCGGCGTACCCGTTTACCGTGGCCGGCTTAAACGACGGCGGGGGCGTGCTGTTCGGCAGGGACAGGGATAACGGGCTGGTGCTGCTGGACATCTGGAAACGGGAAGGGGACAGGACAAACTCTAATCTGACCATTCTCGCCAAGCCGGGGGCGGGGAAATCATTCGCCGCAAAAATGCTGATCATGCGGGAGTTCCTGATGGGCAGCCGCGTTATAGTTATAGATCCCGAACGCGAGTACAAGGAGATGTGTTCGATGCTGGGCGGGGACTGGGTATGCTGCGGCAAGAACGGGAGGATCAACCCGCTCAGGGTGCGCGGGGCACCCGGTGAAGGGGACGAACCGGAAACGGTGTCTGTTTCCTCGCATCTGCGGACGCTGCGCACGTTCTTTGGCCTGTACCTCCCCGGCCTCAGCGACCTGGAAAAAGCGTTGCTGGAGGACGCGCTTGTCGAGACGTACTCAGCTCATGCAAAAGAACATGGCGATGGCTCATACCCGACCATGAAGCGTCTGCACGGGTATATAGCGGGCAGAGCCGAGGTGGAAGGGAGCGCGTCCGCTTACGCCAGGCTCGCTGTTCTGCTCCGCCGGGCGGCAGACGGAGCGGACTCGCAGCTTTGGGCAGTCGATGAACCGGAGGGGGCGGGGGCGGACTTCACGGTGCTTGATATCTATGACCTGAAGGATGCGGAAGAATCAGTCAGGAGGGCGCAGTATTTTAATGTGTTGTCTTATGCCTGGAACATGGTGGAAAGAGATCGGGCACAGAAGGTGATCCTGGTCGTGGACGAAGCTTGGCTGCTTGCTGACCCGCAAACGCCACAGGCCCTGGCGTTCCTGCGGGATACCAGCAAGAGGATCAGGAAATATATGGGTAGCCTGGTCGTGATCAGTCAGAACGTCATAGATTTCCTTGCGCCGGAAATCCAGCGGCACGGGCAGGCTATCCTGGATAACCCGACTTACAAGCTGCTACTGGCGCAAGGGGAAAACGACCGGCAGATACTTGCCGGCCTGATGAATCTCTCTGAGTCGGAAGAAGAGTTCCTGGCGACGGCCAACAGGGGCGAAGGCCTCCTGGTGGTCGGGGCGCAGCGGGTGAGGGTGAAGATAGAGGCGGCGCCGCATGAGATGCAGTACCTGACAGGGGGCGGGCAATAAATATGTCTGCGGCATATGTTTTATGCGGCGGTTAATCGCCGCCACCTATCTCGATCTCCAGCCAGAAGATCTTTAAGTTAGCCTGATGGTATAGGCTGCCTGATGAGAGAAAGGTGTTCACGTTTGCAGCCCCAACAAAGCGCCAGCTATACCTCCAGCGATACTGAACGTTATTAACAAAGTCCTAGTTGTTTTAGGTGTGAGGTTCAATGGCGGTATCATGCAGTATAAGATGCCAATAAAATCAAGGGTTTTTGGCTATGGAAGTATATCCCATTACATAGAAATTCGCTCCCATTGCTACAGTTTTGCTACAGTAAAAAGGCCATCCGCTGGAGTGATCTGTTATGCGGTCCTCGGCTTTGAAGGCAATTATTTTTCGTTCCACCAATCATGAAATGAAACAATCAAAAGCATCCCAAGTTGAAACATCAGGTGGTTTGGTTTAGGTGGTTCCTTTGGAATTTTTAAGTTAAGATTAACAAAACACCAAGAACTTATTTGAAAAGCCCACAATTTAGTGAATTCATCAGGGGGTAGGCTCATCATTTCATCCTGATATTTTACCATCCGTGTCATGAGATCAACCAGTGCAAGCTCACCGTTTTTGTCCCATTCTATTATTTTTTTTGATAGTATCTTTGTAAGCCTATTGTATTCGGATTCATTTGTTACATTGTCGGCCAAACCCATTAGGCCGACGGAAATTCCTGCCACCGTGACGAAGAAATCATATTCCTTGGGATCAACTGTCCACAATTCATTATGGGCATCGAGGAACATTGTAAAGGAGGAGATTGCAAGAATGTTTGCACTTGGAACTAGTTTCTCTACCTTGTCATCATATTTTTTTCGGGAGCCAAATATTCTCATTCGGTTTTCCCCTACCTTTCATTAAAGTTCGGTTTTCCAAATGGGTTCCGCCCATGCTTCAATTTTTAACACCCATAACGCGAGCGTCAGCCAGAGACAGCTTTATCGGCGATTGGCTGCACGCACATAGAGAGCTTCCGTCGTTTATCATACTACTTGAAAAATCTTATCTTTGCTAAAGGATATAATCCATATGCCTTTGTCAAATGGATTTCGGCTCAAATCTAGCTTTCCTTTGATCTGGTCTAGAACTAGATCCCAATCCCAACACAGCGGCAACGAGTCGCGATTAACAAGAGCCACATTGGGACCGTAGTCCTTTTGCAGTTTAGGTGATATCCTTTTCACGACCATGTCGCAGACGTTTCTTTGCAAACAACTCGTCCACTCCAGTGGATTAGCTTTACCCGCCCGAACATCAGCGAGATGTTTTTTTAATGCCTCTATGCTCCTGTGGTCGGAACGGCCAAGCGCGGCTTGGATGTCCCTCGGTCTATCTTCAGTGAGAGTAATCTCGAGGTTCAGGATTCTTCCAGTCAGATCCTTACATCGGATGTCCGGAGCGTCTGAGTATTCGACTATCGAAAAAGCCGTCCCCATCTTACGGTTATAGAGTTCTATGAAAGCTTCAGCCGTGGCCCTCTCGATGGCTTCTTTCTCGCTCAAAATTGTCTCTATGCCTCTATTTCTTTTAGTTTTAACGCCAGGCGTGAACTGCACACAAAAGAGGGAGCGCAGCGGACGCTGTAGGCCGCCAACTCACGCCCATGTTATAGATAGTACGGTGCCTACAACGAATGATAAGACTGCAGCTCCAAAAACCTGCCACCGATTCCTCAAACCTAGGATTCGGAAGGTGCCACCAAAGATACCGGCAGCGAAAAGAAGGTACCCCAAGGCGCTCATGCCATAACCAATCACCATAGCAGAACTGGCTGGAGTGGTAGTGGCGATGTAGATGGTGGCACTTACTGGGTAAAGCAGTGCGACTGCGCTCGTCCACGGGAAGCTATCACGTGCAATCCCCATGAACTCACGCATCTTCTGTTGGTCACATGCGCTGTACGCGTAGTTTAGAACCACGATGTTGAAGAGGTTGAAAGCAGCTTCGTCGTCCGTTGCGAGACCGAGTGGGCGGAGAACACTTCGCGCATCGTCGATAATCTCATCGAAGACATCCGCTGTGTCCCGCTGCCAGAAGTCCCGATCGTAGGCGCGGGTGTTCCATCGGTCGATAAATTCCTCAGCAAGAGTGCGTGCAGCTTCGGGCAACAGGGCAATGATCCCAAAAACTCCCTGAGTTCGCTCGCTCTGACTCTGTCGACGTAGGAGATGCTGCACGAATTGACAGAAGCGCGTTCCCGTGAACTGGACTCTCAATTCGGCCGAATTGACAGGTTTCATCCGGTCACCCTTCCCTAGATGCCTAACGACGCATAGTAAGATTCTTTTTATTAATATAGTTTCGGGCTTCTTGCGGCCCTTCTGCGTTCGGTCAAAGTCGGCGTCGAAGCTAATGAGGATATACCCGTACTTCACCACAGCCCCATATTTAGTAGGCATCATCAAAGCTCAGTTGGTGTGTTCATTATACTTCCATCCTGCTTTCATTGCAATGGGTTTGCTTATGGGTTGGCGGTGAAGGCCGCCAGACAGAACCATCAGGTAACGCAACGTTAAACAGCTCAGGAACAGTAGGGGGAAAAGTATGCTGAAAAAGATTGCCTACGCCAGACCGCTTATCGCCATGGTCGTCCTTGCCGCCGTTATTTTTTTCGGCTGCCTGGCTGCTCAGGCAGACCGGGCACAACAGCAGGACGCGCCTCAGTTGATCCGGGCGCGCGTCACGTCCGTCACCGATGGCGACACCATTCGCGCCACCGCTAATGGCCGCACTGAGCGCATCCGGCTGATAGGCGTCGATGCCCCAGAAATCGGGCGCAACGTTCAACCGGGCGGGCGTGAAGCGCGTGACTTCGCCCAGCGGCGTCTCAACCGGAAAACCGTCTGGTTAGAGCTGGACGCACGGGAGCGCGACCGCCATGGGTGACTGCTTGCCTACGTCTGGCTGCGGGAACCAGACTCCGCCGGCGAAGCGCAGGTGCGCGAACACATGTTCAACGCGCAGCTCTTGCTCAATGGCCACGCGCAGGTTATGACCGTGCCGCCGAACGTGAAGCATGCGGAACAGTTTGTCGCCTTCCAACGGGAACGGCAAAGATAGGCCGCGCCATGTGCCGGATGCTGGAAGGCGACAAACTGATATTCCCAAAGTAGTGGTGTTCACCTGAAGGACAAAACGTCCTTCAGGAAACTAGCCCATAATCTCCCCTGGCGACCCGTGGTCGCCATTGTACACGTAAAATAAAGTTGTATATTGATCACCTGCCAAAGGGTAGCCGCTAATCTTTCGTGTACGCGTCCAAAACGCTGTAGGGAATACCAAGATAACCGTTACATCAAAAATCAACGCTAAGGCCTCTATTTTGCCCTAGGAGCGGTTGCTCCCAAAATCTAGGAAATGAGGTGGCCGTATGTGGGCCAAAATCAAAATCGCCGCGTTCGTAGTCTCCAACCGCCGCCTTTTTTTGTACGTTGTTGTCGCTTTCCTGTTTCTGCTTGCACTGCCGGCGCTGGTCGCGATCTCGGTGCTTGCCCGCTTTGTCTCTATGCCGATGGCAACGCCGTCTATGATCGATATTTATATCCGGGGGACCGACCAGGCTGAAGCGCTGACCGCCGGCGGCTGGGGTGGACCGGTTCAGATTGATCCGCTGGATGTGCTTGTCGTTTCCGCCGTCCGGCGCAGGCAGGACTTCTCTTCCGCATCCGTGCGGAAAGCCCGGGACTTGGCCGGGAAGTTCATCGAAAAGACGGGCTACCATGAAGTGACTGAAATCATAGGGTATGCGGAAGGAGCGCCCGTGTACAGCACGCGCAGATACCCCGTTTATCGTGTCAGGACGCTTGCGGAAGTTATGGCCGCGCCGGGGTTCACGGAGGACGATCGCCGGTGGGCGCTGCAAATGAGAGGCGGCACCGCAGGCATGGACGTGGCCATCGGCACAGGGGACGGCGCGGCACTTAACTGGACGGAGATTCAGCATATGTTCCCGCGAGGTATGGAAGTGACGGTCACCGATGTGACCACCGGCCAATCGTTCAGAATGAGGCGCACGGGAGGGGTGAATCACGCCGATGCCGAGCCGGTCACGCTCACCGACAGCATGACCGTGTTCAATATCTGGGGAGGGTGGAGCTGGCAGAGGAGACCGGTCGTCGTGGACATCGGCGGGCGGCAGGTCGCGGCGTCCATGAACGGCAGGCCGCATGGGTACGACACAATAGCGGACAACGGAATGCAGGGGCATTTGTGCATCCATTTCCTGCACAGCCGGCTGCATGGCTGGTGGGGCGGTGGGCGTGAGTGCCGAGAACACCAGGCGATGGTCCTGCGGGCCGCCGGCGTGATCCATGAGCGTATAGCCGGGGACGCGGAAGGCGGGTTTGATTTCAATCCTTATGCCGAGCCCGGCAATTAACTTTGAAAGCGAGTGGTTTATTTTGAATATCGCGGTCGTGTTGTCCGATGGGATGCCGAATGAAATAACCGAGGCCTGCAGAGGCAAAGGCGATGTGCTGTACGAGTGCGCCGGCACGTTTGACGCGGAAGGACTCAAAAAAGTGTTCCATTCGGTGGCCAGGCTGCCCGTCGATGTCCTTGTCACTGATACTGATGCGTCTTCCGAAAACGGCCTGCTGGCCGGATTGCACGCTTTCCGGATCGTCCGGCCCGAGGCCCGGGTCATACTTTTGGTCAACCGCCGGCGGCCGGGGGACGATCTCGTCTCCGGGGCTGTCAGCCTTGGGATTTACGATGTGATAGAAGCGGACGCCGAAAACAGGTTCCTGCCTGAGTTCGGGAAGTGCCTTGCGCAAGGCTATTCTTATGCCAAGGCGGCGGCGTGGCACAAGGGGTTCAGGGGAGAAGCCGACGCCGCTAAAAAAGCGGAGGTTCGGGAGAAAGTGATCATCGAACGCAGGCCGGTAGGGAGAGTGACGGTCGCTGTCGCTTCCATCGCGGCGGGGGTAGGGTGCACGCATACGGCCCTGATGGCGGCGGCGTTTTTGTCCCGGTATGGCCGGACGGCACTCGTTGAGGACTCGCAGCGTCCGGTCTTCGAGGGGATAAGTGGTATCGGCGAAAACAGTCCGGATTCAGACGGTTTCAGGGCGTACAACACGGACATTTATCCCGTGAAAAGTCAGTTTACAGATGCCGCAGGGTTTCTTTATGACAAAGTTATCTCCGTGCTCGCCGGGTACGATTATGTCGTCCGGGATCTTGGGGTGCTGGACGAGGACAGACTGAGGGAGATGCACAGGGCGGAGTACTCCCTGCTTGTCGTTTCAGCGTCAGCCTGGCGGATCATGGATTTTATCAGGGCGCACAACTCGTTGAAGGACGATTTTTCCAGGTTCAACATCGTGTCCGCGTTCGGCTCCGAGAAAGACGTGCGCCTGTACAGGCAAACGACCGGTATTGCGCCGGTCATGCTGCCGGCGTGCCCGGACCCGTCCACTGATGCCGCCGGCGTTGTTTTTGAAAAGCTGCTCGGGGTTTTTTTGCCGGAGCGCAAGCCCAAGCGCAGGTTCGGGTTTTTCTGAAGTCGCGATCCGCAGCGATGCCTTGCCTGCGGTACAACAGCCGCCTCCAGCGCAACGTACTCAATCCTAACGCTGGATTTCCGGCGTTAATTTTTTTGAAAATTTTTTGAAAAATCTTAAAATATGACAGGAGTTTTTTTTTTTTTGCAGAATTGACCATTGTTACAGAAAATATCCATGGTAAGATTTAGAAACTTTGGCACTGCATGTAGTCTAGGCTTAAATATTTAACCCGGAATAGCCGGAACCGAATCGATGTTCATTATAATTTGCGATGTTTGAACATAAGGGGCTAACCCATGAAATCTTGTCCTAGGATGTGAGGGAACGATACAATGATAACCCTACAGCAGTAATTGTTTTTCCCAACCCACATAACAGTGCGCCAAGAATCTCAGTATTATACAGAAATTTGTCGGTAACGCACAGACCTAATCCATTGTTTCTGATGGAAATAGCTGTCCCCATCGGCAGCAGGGAGATCACGCAAGTGAACTATTTTTTGAGGGGATGTGCACAAGTGTTCAATTCGCCAAGATTGCTTGCGCAACTTTGGACAGCCAGAACGACAAGAGGACTAATGATGGCTCTTGGTACGATTCTGTTAGGAGTATTCTTCAATGTAGTCATTCCATCGTTGATTTACGCAGCGAACCGCAGGACAGGAATCATCGCGATAGTAGATGCCACTTGGCTTACGGTCGTATTCACTGGAGTCGTTCTTTACTATTTTTACCTTTTTTTCCTCTGCCGCCGGTGGCGATCGCCAATACAACAGCAAGGGGATGTTTACGAGCCCTACTTTGTTTTGGTAGTTCCGGCCAGGAACGAAGAAGAAGTCATCGAGAAAACCTTGGAGAGCTTACTTGCCCTCGACTACAATGGCCCCTTCCGGGTACTCGTCATGAACGACGGATCGACTGACCGCACGAGGGAACTCGCGGAAAAGTATGTATCAACCGGGAAGGTCGCACTCGTCAACAGAGATGCTGCCATTGCCGGAAGGGGTAAAGGGGATGTGCTCAACCATGCCTACAAGGTTATTTTGGAATGGAATTTGCCGCATGAAGATACAATCGTCACGATCTTGGACGCCGATGGACGTCTGGACACAAACGCTTTGTCTGTCGTCGCGCCCTATTTCATCAGCCCACAGATTGGTTCCGTTCAGGTAGCGGTGAGAATATATAATGCTCGGGAGAGTCTTCTCACTAGACTGCAGGATTTAGAATTTGTTGGGTTTTCAATGTTCATGCAAATGGGGCGTGACGCCCTGGGAAGCGTGGGCTTGGGAGGAAACGGGCAATTTGTCCGGCTTACGGCATTGCAGTCACTTGGCGATCTGCCTTGGAGCAGATGTCTTACAGAAGACCTGGACATCGGGATCAGACTTGCTTTAAAAGGGTGGAAACTGCGCTTCTGTGCGCAGGTATTCGTTGCTCAACATGGGGTATTGAGCTATAGGATTCTACTCAAACAGAGAACCAGATGGATGCAGGGAACATTCCAGTGTTGGCAACACATCCCTGCTCTTGTTCGCTCAAAAGGACTTAGCCGCAGGATGCAAACCGATTTCACCGTTTTTTTACTTATGGCATCGTTTATTTTTCTAGCGGGTATTAACTTAGCAATGATTGGTATGGCCTTTGCGGGTGTGAGTTTTAGCAACGCAATTCTTTCGTTTCTCGCTTCAAGCAGCCTGCCTGCCTTTTACTCTGTAAGTGTTGTTTTAAGTTTCGGACCAATGAGTCTGTTCTTAGCCACCTATGCACGTAAGTACCGCGATAGCCCGCCACTAACATACGCTTTTCTTTTGCCTGCAGCTTTTATGGTGTATGCCTATGCCGCTTGGATGCCGGCAGGAATTCGGGCGCTTTCAAATATCGCAAGAAACAAGACAGGGTGGGTTAAAACCCCGAGAAATCAACAGGCGTGACGTGGCAACGTTCTTGTTGCCCAGTCCGTTGTTTTGAAGCAAAGCGTTAAGAACAAATTGCGGGTAGCTTAACGGATCAGGATAACGGGGGAGGCATTGAAAGATCAACTTGGCAGGGCTCACATAAGGAGGTGTTACGGGAAATTTACGAGTCGCTATCCCTGAGGGGCTTTCGGAATACGTTGTGACGCATCTAGTGTTATCCGGATCGATACGCGCATTTATGGAAGAGGAGGTTGAATGGATTGACTCTTAGAGTACGTGGAAAAGGAAAGACAGTAGTTGCAGCTTTGATTGTTTTGGCGTTTTTTACGTTTTTTCCCTCAGGGGGTTTGGCTTCTGACGCAAGGGGCAGGATGGTTGCCTACGTTCCTGTGCCAATTCCCATAATTGTCCCGCCCCCCGCCTTGGTTGAGCGACCCGTAGCTGTTGACAGACCTACTGTTGTAAGACTGGAAAGAGCAGCGGAGGTTACGGTGCCGGCAGGCGCTGTTACCGGGCCAGCCCCAAGAATAACGGCACGGATTCTGTCGACAGCAGATGCTCGACCATTACTACAAACTGCGGTCGGAGCAGGACTTACCGCAGCAAGTGAGGTTGTGGCGCTTGGCTTGACCGGGGGCGAATTTAAAGCGCCGGTGCAACTGACGCTGAACTTTGACGCAGCCAAGGTAGCCGCAGGTCAGGTGCCAAGCGTTTTTGTCTACAATGAGCGAACCGGGCGCTGGATTTTCCTTGGCGGCCAGGTTGGAATCGGCACAATCACTGTTACCGTTGACAGGTTCTCCAGATTTGCTGTGTTTGCCACAAGGCCTCTGCCGACACTGGCTGACATCGCCGACCACTGGGGCAGGGGCTCCATCAGGACGCTGGCCGGTATGGGCATTGTCAGCGGCTTCCCGGATGGTAGATTTAATCCCAATGCCGGAGTGACCAGAGCTGAATTTGTTAGTATGCTGACACGAGCTCTTGGTCTTGCCGCAAAGCCGGAAGCGGCAGCTAGGTTTACAGACGCGGCCGGCTGGGTCAGAGGCGCCATTGGCGCCGCAACGGAGGCAGGTTTGCTTGCCGGCTACCCTGACGGCACATTCGGCGGCTCCCGCCGGATTACCAGAGCGGAAATGGCGGTAATCCTGCAGCGTGTGATCCGTAAAGGCCTTGTGCCGGTAACCTTGACCGCAGGGACAGACTTTGCCGATGCGGGGGCTTTCCCGGCCTGGGCCGCAGATGGCATCAGGACGGCCAACACTGCGGGCTTGGTGCGTGGCTTCCAGGATCGTACTTTCCGGCCGGGAAGCGCGACTACTAGGGCGGAAGCGGCAACTAAGCTGTACCGGCTGGTAGCGGAAAGATAACAGTATTATGCCAGAGACCCTGCCTGTAAATTGGCAGGGTCTTTTTTTGGGGGGATAACGGTAAGCGTGAAGCGGACGCGGCTTGAGCCGCATCGCGAGGAAAGAAACCACAGGCCTTTGCTTGGACTGTGTCTGTTTTTCCTGGGTTTTCTGCCGTCAATTTGATGCGCCGTTGAGCGGTTTGCGCATGGCGGCAGGAAACCGCTTCTTTTTGCAGAATAACATGGTGGTATAAAATACCGGGAATGCAGGTTACAAGAGAAACACCTGCTTGCCCTTGGCGGAATGTTTCTCATACTTGACCCCACAGAGCCCGTGTTATTGCCGAGAACGCTCAGGGTATGGGGCACGACACAAACCATTACCAAAGGCCAAATCCTCGTCATCCTCGACGCAGAGAGCCGCCCTCTGGTTTAGTACCACTTGTGAGAGATTGCTCACCACAATGTAGTTTTCCAGTCTGTTCTGCTCGATCTTTCTGCCCATTTCCCGACTGCTGACTGCGGATATATTGTAGGTCTTAGCTGGGATGCCAAAGGTGGAATAATGCCCCTTGAGGCTGGGGTGCAAGTTCCGGTGCGCTTTCGCTAGCAAGACGTAGGGCGACATAACATAATCAGCATCGAGTGACAAGATTTAAGCGGGCGCTGTCGAACGACGGAAGCGGACAAAATGATTAAACCGGGCTGAGTACCATGCCGCATGGCTGCCTTGGAATGAGTTATCGCTGCGGCTGGACGGGCTGAATATGGATGCGGTGTATAAGGGCTTTATCCGGCAGATTGCCGGGGAAAGGCTGCAAGACAAATCCGGTGGCAAATTAGAGCAGGTGGTCGCCCGTGATAAACAGCGGCAAAAACTGCAAAAGGAAATCACCGCGCTGGAAAACAAGGTGCGCCGCGAAAAGCAGTTCAATATACAGGTCGCACTCAACGGAGAGTTAAAGAGATTGAAGAAAGAATTGGAGAGGGTATTGTGAGCGTCGAACAGACAAGAAGGTCATTAAGCCAGACAGACAAAGAACTGGCAGACTTAGAGAAAAAGCTGGCTGACCTTGCCAAAAAACAAGCAGACAAGACAAAGCGGATAAACGATGGCCAAAAGAGTATTACAAAGAACACCTCCGCTTCAATGATGTCATCAAAGCTTCGTCAGATACAGTGGTATCAGAACGAGCTTTCAAAAGTCATAGATGACAAGGCCGGTATAAATAAAAAGATTGCGGACAAAAGGAAGAAGCGTGCCGATATCGCTGTTAAGCTGCAACGGGAAGAAGCTGCTGAATTACAAAAGACAAATAAGACGCAGCAGGCAATACACATTGGTTATGAACGGCGCATAGCGGATTTATCTGCCCGAATAACGCAGCAATTATCCGCAAACAAACCACCGCGCCATATGTATGAAGAAAGCGGTCACGAAGAATACGATGTCTTTATCTCCCATGCATCTGAAGATAAAGCAGAGTTTGCGGACGCATTATGCAAGGAGCTTGAGAACAGCGGAATAAAGGTATGGTATGATGTATTGAGTATTGGGTGGGGCGACAGCCTGCGAGTCAAGATAGATGATGGTTTGAAAAAGTCACGATTCGGCATCGTCATTTTATCAAAGGACTATATCCGCAAAGGCTGGACGCAATATGAGCTGGATGGGCTATTTCAGATTGAGATGACCAGCGGCAAGACGATACTTCCAATATGGCATAACATCACGAAGGACGAGGTTCAATCGTTCAGCCCCACATTAGCCGGTAGAAAAGCCTTGAATACCGCGATGTTTTCTGCCCGAGAAATTGCGGAGGAACTTATAAAGATATTGCCCAGCGCCAGCTTAGCGGATGCGGCAGAAGAAACGGAGGATGTGCCAAATGGATAAGATGCGCTTTGAATCGCCGGATATAACCGCTGCGAACGTAGAGAAAATTGCCGCGTTGTTTCCCGGCATTGTCACCGAGGGCAAGGTGAATTTTGAACTGCTGCGCTCCCTGCTGGGCGACGAGGTATACGGCGACGAAGTCTACGAGTTTACCTGGGTGGGCAAAAGAGCGGCCATAGCCGAGGCGGGCAGGTCCATCCGCAAGACCTTGCGTCCCTGCGTGGAGGAAAGCAAAAACTGGGATACCACCGAAAACCTCTACATCGAGGGCGACAACCTTGACGTGCTGAAGCTGTTGCAGGAAAGTTATCTCGGCAAGGTGAAGATGATTTATATCGATCCGCCTTATAATACGGGCAACGACTTTGTTTATCGTGATAACTTCGCTCGTGACAAGGACGAGTACGACGAGGAAGCGGGTGTGTATGATGAGAACGGTGACCGCCTGTTCCGCAATACCGCAAGCAACGGGCGGTTTCACTCCGACTGGTGCAGCATGATGTACCCGCGGCTTGTTCTTGCGCGGAATTTGCTCCGCGACGACGGCGTGATTTTCATCAGTATCGACGACAATGAGGTCGCGCAGTTGCGGAAGATTTGCAATGAAGTTTTTGGTGAGAGTAATTTCTTTGCATGTGTAGCGTGGCATAAGAACTATGCTTCAGCAAATGATGCAAAGGCATTTTCTAATGTCTTAGACTATATCCTTGTCTACAGGAAATCCCCTGAATTTGCAAGAAATCTTTTGCCAAGAACAGAAAAGCAAAATAGACTGTACAAATATGACAGTAATGATGAACGCGGACGTTGGCGTCCCGATAATTTGTCGGTTAAAACATATTCCGCAAATTATGATTACCCGATAATTAATCCTAACACAGGAATATCTTACAATCCGCCAAGCGGCAGATGTTGGATGACAAATCGCGAAACCGTACAAAAATGGATTGAGGAAACAAGGGTGTTTTTTGGGCGAGATGGGAAAGGCGCACCGCAACTTAAACGCTATTTGAGGGAAGTCCAGAAGGGTGTTGTTCCTATAACATATTGGAGTTACAATGATGTCGGCCACAATGATGAAGCTCGGAAAGAAATAAAAGCACTTTTTGATAAGCCCCCTTTTGACACGCCAAAACCAACGCAGTTATTAAAACAAATAATTACAGTTGCATGTGGCAAAAACGACATTATTCTTGATTTTTTCTCTGGCTCCGCCACCACCGCCCACGCGGTGATGCAGCTCAATGCAGAGGACGGCGGCAAGCGCAAATTCATCATAGCTCAGTTGCCTGAGCCTTGTGCTCCTGACAGCGAAGCCGCCAAAGCAGGCTATGCCAACATCTGCGAAATCGGCAAAGAGCGAATCCGCCGCGCTGGGGAGAAGATCAAGGCTGACACCGCAGGCAAGGATGGCATTGATGTTTTGGACATCGGCTTTCGCGTCCTCAAGCTTGATTCTACCAACATGCAGGACGTGTATTACGCGGCGAGCGAATACACCCAGGATTTGCTCTCAATGATGGAGGACAACATCAAGGACGACCGCACCGATATGGACTTACTCTACGGCTGCCTGCTGGATTGGGGTTTGCCACTCTCTATGCCCCACACGCAGGAGAAAATTGGCGGCTTCACCGTGCATACCTACAACAACGGCGACATGGTTGCCTGCTTTGGCGAACACATCAGCGAGGCGGTAGTCAAGGAAATTGCCAAGCGCCAGCCGTTGCGCGCCGTATTCCGCGATAGTAGTTTCAGCAGTTCACCCGAAAAAATCAATGTGGAGGAAATTTTCAAGCTGCTGGCGCCGAATACGGGCGTGAAAGTACTGTAAGGAGGCGAGGCGAGGCGAATGGCAAAGAAAAAGAAAAACGAAATTACAATCCGCAGTTCCGCCGCTCTGTACCTGACTTTTGTTTCATCGTCGGGCGGTAGTGGCGATAACGTTGAAGTCCGGTATGAAGACGAGAATATCTGGATAACGCAAAAAATGATGGCGACATTGTACAATGTGGAAACGCACACGATTAACTATCATATCAAAAAGATTTTTTCGGATTCGGAGTTGCAGGAGAGTGCAGTTATTCGAAATTATCGAATAACTGCCGCCGATGGCAAGACTTACGACACCAAGCACTATGCCTTGCAAATGATTATTGCCGTGGGCTTCAAGGTCAACTCTGATCGCGCTGTGCAGTTTCGTAAATGGGTCAACCAGATTGCTAAGGATTATACGATAAAAGGCTGGGTTATTGATGTGGAGCGTATGAAAAACGGCGGCTCATCGCTGACGGAAAAGTATTACGAAGAACTCTTAGAACAAATTCGCGAGATACGTCTGTCTGAGCGGCGGTTCTATCAGAAGGTCACAGATATATACGCAACTTCCCTTGACTACGATAAGGACACGAAAACCACCAAGGAGTTTTTCGCCAAGGTTCAAAATAAGCTCCACTATGCCAGCCACAAGCAGACGGCGGCAGAGGTCATTTATAATCGCGCAAACGCGGACAAAGAACATATGGGACTTACCACATGGGCGAGTGCGCCGAGCGGAAAGATTATACAAACCGACGTTTCCGTTGCGAAGAACTACCTCACGCAGGAGGAAATGCAAGGTTTGGAGCGCATTGTTTCGGCTTACCTGGACTTAGCGGAGCGACGTGCCTTGCGTCGTATTCCCATGACAATGGAGGATTGGGCGAAACACCTCGATCTCATCCTGCAAGCGGACGGGAACGATTTGCTGACAAACGCAGGGAGCATTTCAGCGCAGATTGCAAAAGACCATGCCGAAAGCGAATTTGAAAAGTACCGCATTATTCAGGACAAACTCTTTGAGTCCGACTACGACAGATACATCCATAAGCTTGAACAGATACAGCAGCACCAAGAAAAGGACGAATCCAAATCAGATACGAAAGATGGTGACGGCAAATGAAACTGCAGTTTAAGCACCAGAAATTCCAAGCGGACGCGGCGAAGACTGTCTGTGACGTATTTGCCGGACAACCTTGTCTTACGCCCAGCTATATGATGGACAAGGGTTATGTAAAAAACGAGCAGATGACAATCGGCGAAGCGGAATGCTTTACCGGTTTTGGCAACTCCAGGCTCATACTGGAATTAAATGACGGCGTTATTCTGGAAAACATCAACAAAATCCAACGCGGCAATCAGATTGAGCCTTCCAGTCAACTGGAGGGTCGGTTCAACCTGACTGTCGAAATGGAGACCGGTGTCGGCAAAACGTACACATACATTAAGACGATGTACGAGTTGAACGAACGGTATGGCTGGAGCAAGTTCATTATCGTCGTGCCCAGCGTCGCCATACGGGAAGGCGTGTATAAAGCATTCCAGATTACAGAGGAGCATTTCTCTGAAGAATACGGCAGGAAAATCCGCTTTTTTCTCTACAATTCCGCGCAGCTGACTGAGATTGACCGCTTCGCTTCCGACAGCGCCATTAACGTAATGATCATCAACTCCCAAGCCTTTAACGCTCGGGGCAAGGCTGCGCGGCGCATTTATATGAAACTGGACGAATTCCGTAGCCGCAAGCCCATTGATATTCTTGCCAAAACGAATCCTATCCTAATAATCGACGAGCCGCAATCGGTAGAAGGCACGGCCACAAAAGAGCGCTTAAAAGAATTTAATCCGCTGTTTACCCTGCGTTATTCGGCAACTCACAAGAAGGACAGCGTTTACAACATGATTTACCGCCTGGACGCGATGGACGCTTACAACAAGAAGCTGGTCAAAAAGATTGTTGTCAAAGGCATTTCCGTCACGGGCAGCACAGCAACGGAAGGGTATGTTTACCTTGAAGGCGTCAATCTCTCCAAAGGCAACCCTACCGCCACCATTGAATTTGAGATGAAGGGAGCGAGCGGCGTCCGTAAGGCGAGACGCATTATCAGCGAGGGGGATAATCTGTTCGATAAATCCGGCGGGCTTGCCGAATACGAGGATGGATACACCGTATCGCGGATTGACGGTCGGGACAGTTCCGTCGAGTTTACAGGCGGCATTAAGCTCTTTGCCGGAGATGTTATTGGCGCGGTCAGCGAGGAACAGCTGCGCCGCATCCAAATCCGGGAAACAATCCTTTCTCATATTGAGCGGGAACGGCAATTGTTTTATAAAGGCATCAAGGTGCTATCCCTTTTCTTCATCGACGAGGTAGCAAAGTACAGACAGTACGATGCCACTGGGCAAGCCTGTAATGGTCTTTATGCCAATATGTTTAAGGAAGAATATTGGCAGATTGTCAGCAACCTTCAGCTTGAGAACAGCGATGAATACCTTAAATATTTGAACGGCATCAATACCGATGAGACTCACGCAGGCTATTTTTCCATAGATAGAAAAAGCCAGCGCTTAGTGGACAGTAAGCTGGGCGATAAAAAAGAGTGTACCTCCGATGATGCGGACGCCTATGACCTGATTATGAGAAATAAAGAGCGTCTGCTCGACCGTCAGGAGCCGGTACGGTTTATCTTTTCGCACTCGGCACTGCGCGAAGGCTGGGACAATCCTAATGTGTTTCAAATCTGCACGCTCAAGCAGAGCGGCAGCGACATCCGTAAACGGCAGGAGGTTGGCCGTGGCCTACGCTTGGCGGTCAACCAGCATGGCGAACGCATGGATACTCATCCGTTGGGCGAAGATGTCCATAATGTCAATGTGCTTACCGTTATCGCCAACGAGAGCTATGACAGCTTCGCCAAAGGGCTGCAAACCGAACTGGCCGAGGCCGTGGCTGACCGACCGCGCCTGATAACAGTGGACTTGTTCAAAGACAAGGTGATCAAAGACACAAGCGGCACTGAGCAGGTTGTTGATTTTGAGCTTGCCCAAACCATTTATGAAGGACTTATCACTAACGGATATGTAAAGAAAGGCGTCCTCACCGGCAAGTATTACGAAGACAAAAAGAACGGCAATATCGAGATTGCCGGGGAAGCCGCCGACTGTAAGGATGATGTAATAACGATTCTTGGTTCTATCTACGACAGTCGCGCCATGCAGCCGGAAAACGCCCGGAAAAATAATATCGAACTGAAACTGGACAAAACCAAACTGGGCTTACAAGAGTTCAAGGAACTGTGGGCACGGATCAACGCCAAGTCTGTATATGTAGTGGAATTTGACCAAGAGGAACTGATTCAAAAGGCAATATCGGCGTTGAATCACGAGCTTTGTGTTTCCAAGATATTCTTTACGGTCGAAACTGGCACGATGACAGATATCCGTTCACGTGAACAATTGCAGACCGGCGCGGCCTTTAGGAAAGAAAAAAATGAGGTTTTTAAAACTGAAATTACATCCAGCACGGCGGTGAGATATGACCTCATCGGGAAAGTCGTCGCCGAAACGGGGCTTACCAGAAAAGCAGTTGTGAGTATTCTGCGTGGAATCGAAAAGGCAATTTTTGGTCAGTTTGCGAACAACCCGGAGGAATTCATCATTAAGGCGGCGCGGATCATCAACGAACAAAAAGCCACAGCGATCATCCAACACATCATTTATGACAAACTGGATGCTGTCTATGACACCACTATTTTTACTGAGCCAACGCTAAAAGGACAGCTTGACGTCAACGCGATGGCGACAAAAAAGCATTTGTATGACCACGTTCTCTACGATTCATCCAATGAGAGAGCCTTTGCGGAAAGCGTTGATACCAGCAGTGTGGTGGCGGTCTATGTGAAGCTGCCAAACGGCTTTTACATCAGTACGCCGGTCGGAAAATATAATCCTGATTGGGCCATTACTTTCCATAAGGGCGATGTGAAGCACATCTACTTTGTCGCTGAGACGAAAGGCTCTATGTCTACTATGCAACTCCGCATGGTGGAAGAAGCGAAAATCCACTGCGCCCGTGAACACTTCAAGGCTATCAGCACGGGTTCTATTGTGTATGACGTAGTGGACAGTTATGCGGCGCTGATGGATAGGGTACTGAAGTGACATCGTTCAAAGAAGTAGGTTTGCTCATGTCTAGAAGAGGGACTGATATTTTGGCTTATACGCCTCCTTTTGTGCCTTGACGCGCAGCGGAAAGGAATGGTCATAAATTTGAAGGCAAAACAGGTTGATAGTTAGAGAGTAAGAAAGGGAAAGCACAACAAATACCAAAGTTGAAAGAGATATAACAGAGCGGAAAGGGGAATATATATGCCAGATTACTTGGATTATCAAAGATCAATAGTGGCAGAGTTCAAAGCCTTTGAAAACCGTGTGCGGAACTTAATTGATAAAAGTCATTGGGGTGAAGAAGGCCACTTTAAAGAAGTAGTATTGATGAATTACTTAAAGCGCATTCTCCCCAAGCACTTATCTGTGGGTACTGGATTTGTTCGGAATGAAGGCAAGATAACAAAACAAATTGACATTATCATTTACGACAATAATTTCCCGGTATTATTTTCTGAAGGTGACTTTATAGTAACGACAAGTGAAAATGTCATCGGTATCATTGAAGTTAAAAGCCGAATAGAACCATCTAAATTATGTGAAATAATAAAAACAGCAAATAATAATGCTGAAATTATTGTGGAACAATCAGATAAGCATTTATTCAATGGTATTTTTTCCTATAATAAGAGTTCAAGCCTGGTGAGATATGAAGATAAACTTAATGAGTATAACTTTATTAGTTTGGTGAAAAAGCATCCTTTTACTGAGATTGTTTCTAAAAAACTATTTTCTTGTGTTAACCATGTAGTATTAGGTGATGAGTGCTTAATCAAGTTATGGCCGTTAGGACAGGATGAAGAGGGAAAGGAAAGAGTTCTTTCTGAGAATCCAGCTAATTATGCACCTTATTACAGTTCCTACAATATGATTGACGGGTTGGCTTTTTCATATTTTTTATCAAATTTACAGGAGTTTATAATAAGAGTTGCTACAAACAATTACTTTAAAGGTCTTCCAAAGGAAATGCTAAGATTTCTATATCCGATCAAAGAGGGAAAAGAAATTCGCCTTTCAAGAAAAATCTACTTGGATAAAGATGCGGGATCAAAGTAACCAGGATATGAAACATTATATTGGTACCTTACGGTTTTGGAACTGCAATAAAAAACTGCGAAGGCCATTCCTGGGCAATGCAAAAGGAGGATGAGGTTAAAAATCCGAATGTCAACGAATATTTGAGCCACGTGATCATGAATATCTGAGCCACTTTGATCACCAATAAGTGAACCACTTAGCAATCGGTAAATTTCCTAATAGGTTTTTTATTGTAAGATGTGGTCACC
>Ga0209316_100116_pt1 | contig 29722 bp, 42 predicted proteins | sample 3C3metaG_FD_184150 | JGI IMG/M metagenome (GOLD analysis project Ga0209316, IMG submission 184150) | Freshwater bacterial and archeal communities from Indian Creek, Illinois, USA - 3C3 metaG (SPAdes) (version 3) | ecosystem: Environmental > Aquatic > Freshwater > Unclassified | place: USA: Indian... | reverse complement strand
TCCCGAAACATTCGAAGAATTTCGTTTCGTATCTTTTATCGCTCAATTCTTCATCCTCCATTAGTTCTTTGCGATTCTCGCATCCCTAATGAAGTTATTTCGACAAAAAAAGTAAAAATCCTTTTGGTATTATATGGTATTTATTGCTTTTCTTGCACTATATTCTCAGTAATGCAAAACGCACATATTATATTTTGTCTTCATGATTTTGCCGTGATTAATCGGTATATTTAAAGAATTCAGCATGTTCTGTGATGAGATGAAATTGATAGGCAAGGAAATAGTGGCGATAGATGGAAGTAAATTCAGAGCTTGTAATAGCAGGCGTAAGAATTTTACAAAAAACAAAATAGAAAAAATGCTTGAACATCATGAGCAATCAGCAAAAAAATACATAGAATTGCTAGAAAAAATTGATGATAGTGACGCCGAAAATAATGAGTTTGATAAAAATGAAATGCAGGAAAAATTACTCAAAGCAAAAAACAGGATAGAAGAACTGACCCAATTACAAAAAGAGGTTAAAGAAAAAGGTGAAGTATCAATAACGGATCCCGACTCCAGGCATGTGAGCGCATCAAATAACGGAACAGACATAGCGCATAACGTTCAAACAGCGGTTGACAGCAAATATCATTTAGTGGTTGCGATTGATGTAACAAGTAATGCAGCTGATAGCGGACAGCTGTACCCTATGGCAGAAAAAGTAAAACAGGAGTTGTGCGTCGATGAATTAACCGTGTTGGGAGATAAGGGTTATTACAATGGCAAAGATTTAAAAAGTTGCGAGGAGAATGGCATTACAGCTATAGTTTCCAAACAGAAGTTTGGGAGCAAAATAGGTGATGATAACTTTACAAAAGATAAGTTTATATATAATCAGGAAGAAGACATCTATGTTTGCCCAATGGGTAAAAAACTAAAACGAGTTAGTAAAATTGGCTCGAAGAGAACAAGATATAGAGGAAAGGAATGTAACGACTGCCCTCACAAAGAAAAATGTACAACAAATAAAAAAGGTAGAGAAGTCTCTCCTACAGAATATCAGGAATATTATGACAGAGCAGACAAATTATTTGCTGATAATTTGCAGTTATACAAGCAGCGGCAAATGATAGTTGAACACCCGTTCGGAACAGTAAAGCGAAGTTTAGGTTATACATATTTTTTAATGCGAGGTCATGAGAAAGTAAAGACCGAAACTTATCTACACTTTTTTGTATATAATCTTAAAAGAGTTATCAACATATTGGGTATAACTCCGCTTCTTGATGTATTAAAAGAAAAATACAGAAAAATTGCTGAACTAAAACTTTTATTATCAATTCAAATTTCCTGTATTTTGGCTTTTTTACTAAAAAAATATGGGGAAACGAGAAATTGGCAGGGAACGGCTTTGTTTAGTGCTTCAATTCTATAGATTTTAACACGGTCTGCCGTCCCCCTGTCACTCCCTTCTTCCGTCGGACTGGCATCAGACGCCATAGAATAACCAGCGGCTATAAGTACCGGATATAAGCAAAGAAAGAATGATTCCAAGACTTGATACTACTCATTTTATATTAATATAAAATTTCAATGCCATTGTATCAATTTGTGGTAAAATAAAACTACATCTTGTTAGAAGGTTACTATAAATGTTTGGAGGGTAATTCGTATGGACAAGCAGGAAAAATATTTCTACTGGGAAGAATATGCTCAATACGATCTTGAAACTGCTCAAGCCATGTTCGATACCGGAAGATACCTCTACTCGGTTTTTATGTGCCAACAAGCTATCGAAAAGATAGTTAAAGGCGTTTTTGTCCTATATACCGGAGAAGAGCCAGTCAAGACTCACAATATTGCATTTATATTCAACAACCTGTGTGAGAGGGATGAATTCCGTAAGAACGTAGATGGTGAAGATTCGAAACACCATAAAGATGAATACGTTCCATTATTCGTAAAACTGCTAGCGTTCTATATATCGGCAAGATATCCATCATATAAAGAAAAAATGTCGGCTATACTGACAAATTCAGAAGCACAGGAAATTCTGAACAAGACTAAGGAGGCATTCGTATGGATACAATCCCTGAAGAAATTCTTAGTGTGACTATAGACTATATTAATAAATTAAAACAGTCCATTCCTATTGAAAAAGTTGTATTGTTTGGGTCTTATGCAAAAGGTAACTACTCCAAAGACAGTGATGTTGATCTCGCGGTATTTTCTCCAGTGTTTGACAACATGAGTCGTGTAGATGGGCTAACCTTCCTTTTGATGCAAGCGTTGGGGTATCATATCGACATACAACCTCAGCCGTATACCATGAAGGATTATGTAGAACATCCCGGATTAGTTGATGAGATTCTTAAGACTGGTATTGAAATTGCTTTAGTGTGACACTAACCCCGTCCCCCTGGCACTGCCAATCTTGCTCTCAGCGCTGCTGCTTCCCTAGCAAGGGCAAGTCCAAGACCGCCCGCACCACCGGTTATCACGACTACCTTGTTTTCCAGTTTCAGGTTCATTCACATACTCCTTCTGATAATCCCGTTTCAGTCATCCTTTTCGATTGAGTTTTTTAGTTGGTAATTGTCAAAGCAGTATGTATATGTGTTTTAGACTCCATGATATTTAACATCAGATCTGCTACATCGCTTCTGGAAATTTGTGATGTCTTTGCACGAATATTTTCACCTACCAAATAAGTACTTGTACGCGGGGCATCTGTAAGCCCGCTGGGTCTAATGATGGTCCAATCAAGCCCACTAGCCTTGACTTCTGCTTCTTGCGATTCGTGATCCTCACGCGTTGCAGGCATCAGGATGGCAAATAACAGCTTGTTTACCAATGAAAGAGCCTTCCAACTCTCTCCGACACCCATTGCAGACATAACAATAAACCGCCGAACATCACATTTCTTCATGGCTTTGATTATGTTGACGGTACCGTTGGCTCTGATCTTGTTATTTTTGAAAAGATCCTTAGAACCCAAAGCACAAATGACAGCATCCTGACCTTTTACACACAGTTCAACGCTTACCTGATCATTGATATCTCCAGAAATGACCTTGAGAACTCCGGCCTTTTCCTGTATGCTTGACGAATCTCGGACAAACGCTGTAACTAAGTGCCCTCTTTCAATGGCATGATTAACTAGTTTAAGACCGGTTTTCCCTGTTGCTCCAAATATTGCTACTTTCATATATCCTCCTCAAGATTAAATCACTTCAAGGTGTTTACCTCTTAATTGCAATAATACAACACGACGCAACGTCACAATCAAGCACATTTTTTTCGAGACTTTCGGATTAGATTTAATGGACATTCTTGCTCAAGGCAGCTAGTTCACTAACAACCATCGATAATGTCACTTTCATTTTATGCATTTTTTTCTGGCATCTTAATATTATTCTCTTCTAAATAACATAAAAATGCTTTCTCTATGAATGTCTGTGCTTTCTGTTGGATCGTCTTGAATTCTTCAGGCCATTGATCTGCACTGTAATAAAAATCCACCATCTTGTTGATAATTTCCAGGTTTCCGCCACTCAGCTTCTGCATCTGCATCCACAATTGCTCTGCCAAACGCTGTCCTTCTAAGCTTTCTGGATGAATGCTCCTTTCTTCAAGAGCAATTGCACTTTCAAATATTTCCTTCCACCACCCCGAAGAATTGTTTTTATCTCCACCTCGTTGCTCCGATAGATGGTCGATGATTTTGTTGTCCAAATAATTGACCACCCAATAATATTCACTATTCTCTTGGATCAAACTCACCATGTTCGAATACTTGTTCCAATCTACTTCTTTTTTAATACTGATTTCAGTCTTTAGCATTTTAATGGATTCCAATACCTTTTGTAGTTTTTCAATTTTATTATTGATGATTTCTGATTGCTGATTTAATAAACTTACAACATCATTGGAATTGTTTACAGGGATAATTTTATCTTTGATATCGTCCAAAGAAAATCCCAATGATTTCAAAGACAGGATCTGATGTAGCTTCGTCATGTCTGTAGCTTTATAAATCCGTCTCCCGCTCTCGCTGATTTCAGAAGGCTTCATCAACCCAATCTGATCATAGTATTGTAGCGTTCGTACAGATATATTCAAATACTTGGCTAATTCTCCGATTGTTAGTTTTTCTTCGATCATTATAATGTTTACCTCACTATGACAAGTAATATTTTCGACTTAGTAATTTACGGGTATTATTCTCACACTGCGTGACCGAATGAAAAGTGATAATCTCAACTGTGGAGATTATAAGAGGGAGGGCGCAAATAAAACCACCAAACGCAGACCTTTTGGCGGATGTTCTAATCTTCGTAATGCCCTTTCAACGACAAAATGAAAACGTTTCCGCTTTCATCAAAGGTATAAACCAATCGGTGCTCCTGATCAATTCATCGCCCTGCTTAATCTGTTCCATACTTCTATCAATCATATCCAGATATCCTGCATTGTGGGTGGCTCTCATTATGTCATTATATCTATCGCGGCTCATATGGTAATGCAGAAAACTCCCGCAAACACTGTAAGAACAAGTGGTACTATTTTCTGTCTTTTATTAACCAGACAGTCACTATTTTGAGTCACATAAAAAGGCCTTACAATATACATGAACTGCAACAGCAAAGGTAAAAGCAAAATATTGCTTAGAGTGAGCAGTTGACCAGTGAGAAAAAAGGATATAATACCCAAAATTACACCGAGTAGTATCCCATGGGTTCGTTTCAGTACAAAGCCGAGCACGATATATAGGGGGATCATTAGAATCGGAAAAACAGCTTGCATTGAGAATAATAGTGCTGCACAAATTGCAATAACAGCGATTTCTTTAGCTTTCATTTGCACCTCTATATTGATAATAAATATCAACCTCAAATATATTACCACTTCTCTTAATCTATATCAACCAATAATTGCCTCTATGTGATAAACCTTTGAAATACTTGATCTCATAGGATATATGTAGTAAGCTATGATAACTTAGTAATGCGAAAGAGTACTTAAATAGTTACTCACTGAGAATCTGAAAGGAGCAATATTCTATGGGAATTCTAAAATTTAGCGTGAATGCAAAAAGTGAAAATCCTACAAAAACTATTGTTGAAGCTCGTGGGTTCAAAATGATAATTGACGAGCCGGAAAGTCTTGGAGGAACAGATGATGGACCAAACCCGGTAGAATATGTACTGGCAGCATTTGCTGGATGTTTAAATGTCGTAGGGCATATAGTTGCAAAGGAGATGGGCTTTAAACTAGATGGAATCCAATTTGAACTAGATGGAGATTTAGACCCTGCCAGGTTTTTAGGGAAATCGTATGCTGAAAGAGCAGGATATAAAGAAATAAGAATAAATATAATGCCTAACACAGATGTTGACAAGGAAACCTTAGATAAATGGCTTACCATAATAAAAGACAGATGTCCGGTTAGCGACAATATCTCAAATCTAACTCCAGTCAAGATCTCATTAGGTTAAAGAGTGTGCTATTAAAGTGATATAAGCAAAAACTTATATCACTTTTTTTATAGCTTATTCCGATTAATACCTGATTAAGAGTCAGGTGCTCTATGTGTTATTTAACATTATCTAATATTGATAATCCTTATTTATCAAGCTTTTTTAGTGTTTATCTTTTTAGTGTGACACTAACCCCGTCCCCTGTCACCGCTCCTGTCACTATGTGCCGTCATCGGCAACAACACAATCCCCTATCATCTTCTTCCTACCGGCATGATATAAAGTGGTATAAGCTCTGTGTCTAGGATACCTTTCACCTCGTCCTCACGGAATGCTCCCACGATGACTGTACCCAGTCCCAGTGACTCGGCCTGAAGATGGACATTCTGACCGGCTCCGCCAACGTCCATAGAAATGTAACGCTCCACTCCGCGGGTACCGTAAAATCTTTCGATTTTGCCGAAATCACCAACCCATACGATGTTTACCGGCGCTTGTTGTACAAAGCTCTGTCTAAGTGAGGCTGCCATCAGCACTTCGCGAAAATCTCCTTCCCTTATCATCTCAAGCGAGTGCTCACGCCATCCAAATCGATATATCCCATCAGCCAGGCCGGTTACATTGCCGACAACAAGATATATCTCAAATGGGTAAACCCCTCCGGCAGAGGGAAAAGCACGTGTTGCTCCGGTTACCCCATCGATCGTCTTTCCTCCGGCTGACCACAAAAGTTGGGATACTTCTTGTAGAGTCAACGGCTCATCAGGGAAAGATCGTATTGAGCGTCGCCTAAAAATTGCTTCTTCAACTGACAATTCGCCAGTATGCCGCGGAGAAGGAAGACTGATTAGCTGCTCTCTTGGTTCTGCTACTTGTACTTCTACTGCGGGTTCTGTGCGTCCCATCATGATTGCACCGACAATCATGACAAACAATACCCCCGCCATCACAATCGCCATCACTTTCTTCTTAACAGTCAAAATCACTATTCTTACCTCCTTGCTCATTCCCAAATTCCTAGCACGAAACGACCTGAAAAAGTCAGATTACTCATTAGCCACTCACTCTGATTTTTCAATTGATTTCACTACAACCTTGCCCCTCTTAATCTGTTTTTTATAGCTCCCAAACCTGCCATCACAACAGCTGTTATTGGAATCGCAGATATAAGTCCGATACTTCCAGCCAAAGCTCTCACAACTTCGGATGCTATCATATCTCGGTTGATAATTTCGCTAAAAGGTACATCATAAGCTAAAAACAATAACATCAGATGCAGCGATCCCCCTACATAGGCTAGAATCAGGGTATTTGACATTGTCCCCATCATATCTTTGCCTACATTCATGCCGGACTTAATCATGCTTGTGGGTCTGATTCCCGAGTTGTGTTCCCGTATTTCACTCATAGCTGATGCTACCGACATCGAGACATCCATTACTGCACCTAAAGCTCCAAGAATAATGCCGCTAAAGAGCAGTCCCCTGAAGTCAAACTGTACTTCCGAAGGGACAAACATTAGCATTTGGGCTTCCTCATTCCCCAATCCGGTAAGATTAGCCATAGACCCTATTGTCCAAGCAACTATTCCAGCCACCAGAACCCCTCCCGTGGTTCCTGCTATGGCGGCCCAAGTTTTCTTGTTAAACCCACTTACAATTAATAACGTGATTAATGAAATTAACGCACATACTCCAATCGATAACAAAATCGGACTATAGCCCTTAAGAAGTAGCGGAAGCAATATCTTAACTACAGCAATTCCGGTAATAGTGAGTGTAATTACGGTTTTTAAACCTTTAAGTCCCCCAACGATAACTAAGACCAAAACAAATGCGATCACCAAATACACAAGATATTTGTCCCTTGCTATCTCCATTATAAACGCACTAGCCAGAGCCCCGCCTTCATCTTCTTCCAAATATAGCAGAACTTCATAGCCTTCTCCAACCACCATGTTGTGAACATCGATATAATTTTCAACTTCTACAACTCTTCCCGTGAATTGTCCAGTAGTAATTTCAATTTCGACCAGTTGATATCTGACTTCAAAACCGCTTCCATCCGGGTCGTCAATAGATTCACCAAGGTTTATTTGAGTATCCTCGATAATTCTGATAATTCTTCCTCTCTCGACTTGAACTTTTTCTTCAGCAGTAATCTCTTCCTGCCCGGTTCCTATCTCGTTTTGTGCCATAACCACAGTATTGCTCATAATAAAAACAAATATAAAAACCAAGCATTTCCATTTTATTGCCATTTAAAAACCTCCATCAATCATGTGACCTAAGCTTGCGAATTGTTTTATGTTTAGAATAGAATTTGCAGCAAGTAATAATCTGAGAATCAACGCAGATACTCAAGCATACACAAAATTCTACGACAATTTCAAATATATTGCAAGAGTCAGCGACACATGAAAAATTGCTATTGGAAGTCTGATACTTCATGTGTTATTTAACATTCTAAGCCGTATACCATGAAGGATTATGTAGAACATGCTGAAAATAACTTGCGGTTTTTTTATGACTGTGGTAGGATATGTACGTAAAAATAACTTATCTGGGTGTAGCGCAGCTTGGTAGCGCGCTTGAATGGGGTTCAAGAGGTCGCAGGTTCAATTCCTGTCACCCAGACCATTAGAAATGGCTTAAAACCAACACTTTTGAGCCATTTTATTTTTGTATATCTGGGAATTTGTCGGTTACTGTAGCCTAACTGTAGCCAATGAAAAAATGTAGCCTAAATGCCCCCCACAAGTCGCCTCTTGTTTGCCCCTTCCTCCTTAACTCGCTTTATGTTCCCTTCGTATCGCAAGCTCCGCTTCAATGTATCGAATAAGTAATTCCGTTATATCATCGTCAATTGCCCTTGTCTTATCTAAGCAATGCAATAGTTCGCTTGTCGGCATACCTTGAAGCCGTTGTTCTAGTCTCTCACGTTCGCTCATTTCCTGCACCTCCTATAAAGCAAATGGCCGCAATATGTCGGTTTCATCTTCAACCTTTGCCCTTGCTTCCTCCCATATCTCCGAATAAGGCTTTCCGCTCTGTGATAGTAACTGGATAAGCGCATAGCCATCTTGCAGGCCTAAGAAATATGCTTCCTCTAAGCAGTCGTTTAACATACCCATTGTCGCTTCGTCTAATTTATCAGCGCTTTTCTTGTCAGTGTCCATAAAACGCTTTAAGGCTGTTCGGTATGCTTCTTCATTGCGTTTATACCGTGGTGATGTTGAAGCCTTTGTTACCGCCTCATGTCCCCGATTTGCGAATACAATTCCCAGCATATCAACGAAATTTTCCTTTGTGCCTATCATGTTAAGCCTCCTTCTTGTATCCAATATTAACGCTAAAACGAAGATCCTTATCGCAACCGTCTACCGTGATTTTCTCCCATCCGCTTGTTCCGGCAACTAGCATCATCTTGCCTGTGGAGCTTGCTTTGCCGGGGAAGTCTACCTTAAGAACAACCGTCAATTCATCGCCGATTAGTTTAGCTGATTTAATCATTTGTTACTGCCCCCTTCCGCAATCCTACAAACATATTTCTTCAGCTTCTTCTTCTGTGTAGTCGCTTAAGGTTTCAGACATAGCGGCGAATAGTTTATCAATCTGCTTTTCAGACATCTTTATACTTCTTGCCGCTAATAGCGTATAGCCTAATATTGCTTCAATCTTCATTGTCGGCCTCCTTCTCGAAGTCATAGCCAAATTTATCCCAGCATTTCTCACAATACCAAACGCCGTTACGGGTTGAAATATCGCCTTCTTTTTTGCATCCCACTGTTGCACACATTTCTATTTTGCCGTCCATTATGTTCATTGCTTTTCCTCCTTCTCAAATACTTGAGCCTCCAGCGCCTCAAAAGCTATCGCAAGCTCATTTATAGCGCTGATTAAGTCTTTCCGCAATATTGCCGCCCTCATATTCATCATTGCTTTTCTTATAATGGCTTTGTTGTTCATTGGGGCACCATCCTTTCATGTGATTCACCGGCAACACCGACAGCAAAGAATATTCAAGCTGCCAGTGTCGCCTTATGGTGATAATTAGACTTTAACGATGATAAGATCCGCTTCTGCTAGGGTTTGTATAAGCGCTGTTTGCAGTCCTTTGATGTAAAGTTCTTTCAAGTTCCAGTTTATCGTTGCCGGGAATGGGGATTCCTCAAGGTTTTCAAGTAGCAATTCAAAAAAGTCTTGGTTCATGTTATCGCCTCTTTCAAGCTTCTTCCGCTATTACGCCAAAGGCCTCTTCAAAAGAAATCTCTAGTTCCGGCAACTGCTCGTAATAGTCCCTTGCTTCTGCTTCGCTTATTGCCTCGATGTACTCCCTTTCGCCTTGCCATTGCGTGGTGTGGTGTAAGAAGAAGTTTCCCCGCTTTGTCTTGTAAAGAAAAGTGTTGCGTCCGTGTCTTTGCCAATTGCTGCCGTCCCAATACCGATTGGATGCCACAAGCATAGCCTTGTCCGTGTCGTACAGTTTGCCGTTGATGATTTGTTTCATTTTCTTTTCCTCCTATTTGTTTATTAGTGTTTATTAATATGTATAAGTATATTTTACATAGCTTTATCTGTCAATAGCTTTTTTAATATTCTTTTACCGTATATTATGCTATAATGTTTTCTAAAAGCAGAAGGGAATTGTATACATGGACGAATTTTATACACCGCAAGAAGTAGCTAAAAAGCTAAAAATTGATATGAGCACCGTTTACCGCTGGATTCGTGAAGGCCATCTTAAAGCTGTAAAAGTGGGTAGGGGTTGGCGAATATCCGAGTCCGAATTAAACCGGCTGCTAAGCGGTTCAAGGGAAGCGGCTGAATAGGCTTTCTTCTTCGCACCGCTGGAAACAAAGACGCTCGCTTTCTGCCGACAATTCGGATTTAGCCACGACAACGCCTGATTTCTGCCGCTTTCGGCATTTAAGGAGTGAAAACTCAAATTTGCCCTGTGTGCGCCAGCTGCCTCCATCATCCGGTATGTGATAACAAGTTTAAAACTGTTACACCGGGGGGAGTGCATGGCAACTTATTTCCCCTTTTTATGGCTTCCGTTAAGTCCGCATTCACACCAGCGAAGCTCGGCGAAATTATTTCGCTGACCAGCTCCCCCGCAATCTGGACTTCTTGCTGTATCGTCCGTTCGGTCACGCCGGTTTTGGTGGCGGTGTCGATAGCAAACGAAATTATTTCGCTTGCTATTTTTTCTCTTCCTCTGCCGCCTGCCTTGCCGCCTGCCACTCCCGCCTTCGTCTCCGGCCATCTTGCTTCATACAACTCCTTACGCCTGTTTTGGCGGCTGTGTCAGCGGCGAAAGAGGGTTGACGTAGCGAAATAGTTTCGCCACGTCGCACGGCACTCATGAATTCGCTACTGTCGTGCTTCGTCTCCGGCCATCTTGCTTCATACAACTCCTTACGCCTGTTTTGGCGGCTGTGTCAATAGTGAAACTGGTCGGCGAACGTTAATGACGTTCCTTCCCGTGGCGAAATAATTTCGTCACGGTATTGCTTTAATCCTAATTTTCGTCGTTCCTCAGCCTTCGTCTCCGGCCACTTTGCTTCATACAGTTCTTTGCGCCTTTTCAAATGTTCCGCCAGCACTTAGGCTTCCATATTGCCATATCCCGATAATAAAAGCCGTTTCTAGCCTTCAATCTAAAAAAATAACGGCTTAATATCAACACTTTTTAGAGGGTGTTTCTCAAACTAAAGCCCCAGCATCTCAGCACATACTCAAGGGGCTTTTTTTGCCGAGGTTTCGTCCTAGCCGATAAGGGAAAAGGGGGCAAAGCGAATTTTTGAAATATTTCCCTGCCCCTAACGCTTCGCCTGTGCATTCCTCCGGCTTATTATCTGCCGCACAACTAGCGCAATAATTCCTTACACGTCTGAAGTCGCTTACATCTCGTAAATTTAGAATGCATACTTTACTAACGCAATCTTTTATATTGAAGGTTGTGCTTTGCATACAGTGCCGACAATGTAAATTTATAGCCTCTTGAATTTTCGGTGTCATGTTGCCCCTCTTTTCTGCTTTTGCTGTGCCGCCGTCCATCTCATAGCGGCTTTTCACTTGCTCCGCCAGCACTTAGGCTTTATGCCTCGCATTTAACGCCATTCTGAGGCCTTTGAAATATAACGACAAGGCAAATGCCTTGTCCCGATAATAAAAGCCGTTCCTAGGGTAAAACCTGTTTAAAGAATGGCTAAATATCAGGCTTTTTTTATTCCTTCAATTGTTGCTTTGTATTAATACCAGCGGAAATAAACAACGCTTCCATTCCGTCGATCTCTTTCTCTGCTGGTGATACAGATAAGCGGCTTCGGCTTTGCGGATCCATACCGAAATGTGAAGCGTATCTGTCAAAGGCTACGCTATTGTCACGGAATATTTGCAAGGAAGGGTTTTTTATAAGCGTTTTGTCTTTAACGCTCGGAATAAGAAGCCCTCTCGCCTTTATGTCCTCAGACGCTTCAATCATTAACGCCCAATGAAGGCATAGTGTCGCTAGTGCCTCGCCATCTAGTTCCGTCAATAGCCCTAATGCCTCAAGCTTTGGTGAAAGCTCTTTCCATTTGCGTTTTGCCAGCTTTGGCAACCACGCCGGGCATTTTGGCGCTAGTGGAATTGGTTTCGGCTCGTTTGTCGGCAATGGACGCTTCCCGGGATTGCCCTCAAGGATTTTTAGCGCTGTTGGCTTCTTGTTGTGGCCACCTTTTGCCATTTTTTAACACCTCTTTCAAAAATTTCTCGTTTCAGGCCTTTGCTGCGAATTTTCGCGCGAGCCTGCCCTATCCTGGTTTGGGGCATTTCCCTGAAACCTTTAAACCACCCCTGCCACCGGGAACATCGGCGCATGGCATCCACACGCCGAGCCGGTGTTTGTTCATCGCCGTTTGTACTGCGATCCTGAAATAGTTCGTGGTTCGTTGCTTCGTTGTTCGCTGTGTGCCTGTTTAACAAGCCCATCAATCGCCGCCAATAGCTCAGGCACTTGACAAACTGCATTAACATAAATTGTAAAATCCCTATCAACTTTTGAGAATGCCGCCCTTCTTCGTGTACCATGTGCTACTATTGGCATGTCAAACTTGTAATCCGCTTTGTCCTCGCTTACTTCCTCAACAAAGATAACCTTCGGTGTGCTCAACTCTAAGGCTGCGGCTGTCTGTCTTGCCCACCGTTTAATCTTTTCTCTTGCTTCTGTCGGAATATCTACAAGCCTGTAAAAGTATTTCCGTTTGCCTGTGCCAGATATTGCCGCTGTTTCCTTTGTCATGATGTATACCTCCATAACGTTAATTGCCGTTCCCTGTGAGCGGCTTCTCTCAACCGCTCAATCTCGCTTACTGATGTAGCTGTGCCGGATGTCCGGCCGCTTGATGTGTATTCGTTGTAAACTTCTGCCGGCGTTCTAACGGCAACATTCGTTTGTGGGTAAGCTGGATAAGTGACAATGCTAATGTCAAACAGGTCACATTCTAGCAATGTCCGGACCGGCTGCGCTGAATGGTCCCAAGTATCAGATACTACGCAAAAGCCAAAACTCATTTGATTAAGGTCTTTACGTTTAAGTTTTGGGATGATTCGCTGCACATCCGGATCCGTTAATTCAAGTTCGGTTTCAAAGAATAGCCCGATGCTATCTTCCGAAAGTTTCAAAGTACCCGACTTCGTCCTAGCTAGCGGCAAGCCCTCATGATTTAGAAGAAGCCGAACATCTGCACCACGCATTAAAGTATTGGCAAAAGCACCCGGCATTATCTTTTCACGGAAGCCGCCAAGGTTCTCCGAAAGCTTGTTGAATACTGCCGCATATCCTGAAAGCTTGTTGCCGGAATATGCGTCAATTTGCGTCTTTGCGTTCCGTAATTCCATTTAAGCCATCCCCCAAAATTTTCTCAGGCTTTCCGGAATATCGGCCTTTGCCAAAAGTCCCCGTTCAATCAGGCTAGCGCACCAAGTAAAAAGGTGTGAATTAAAATCGCTTCCGTTGCTTAGGCTGCCTGGGAAAACGTGATCCAGTGATGCGTCAATCCCTGCCGCTCGCAGACTTAGCAGAAGCCCTTTATACTGTTGGCATTCAATAGCAACATCCGCATACTTGCCGATAAGAGTTGCTTGCCTCGCCTTTAGTTCGGGTTGCAGGCCTTGAAGCACTTCGGCCGCCTTGCTGCGCCTCGCAAAGTCATATTCGTTTTCGCCTAGCTTTGCGGCTTTTTGAAGTAGTACCGCCTGTTCCCTAAGCTTTGTCAGTTCGGTTTCCAAAGTAGCGAAATCATCCGAATCATCGCCGCCGTGAAGCATTGCCGATGCTAATTCGTTTGTTTCCCGCGTCCGGCTGGTGTCAATTTGATTCTGCAATCTTTCGATTTCGTTTGTGACCGCCTTAAGCCTATTCCGAACATTCGCCAATCTTTGTTCTGCCGCCACCACTTCGGGAGAGCCTGTGATTTGTTTGGCCAATTCGTTTGTGTCAATCTTTTTCATGTGTCTGTCCTCCTAAATTTGTTATTTTGCCATGTCGCCGTTGGGTTGCCTCACCTCCTTTATGCTCATGCGCTGTTGGGCCTGCTCATGTCGCTTAAAGGCCTTCCCTCGCCTGATGGCCGCTTCCCACAAAACTGGGTCTTGTGCCAATAAGCCGTTAATCTCCTGTTCGGTTAAGTATAACGTGCATTTGGTTAACTTTAACTCAATCATTTTTTGCATGGCCGCTTCCTTCTTCCCTATATCGTAGCTCAAGCAAGCAGTAACCTATAATATCCTTAATAGTATCTGCTGCCACCTCTCCCACGCTGTCGCCGTTCTTGTCTACTTGCTGCAGTCGTAGGATTTTATCCCATATCCGAACATAGAAGGCCACTTCGCCGAATTCATCCCTTAGCCTTTCAAAGCTGCCGCCATAGTCCCGCCGTTTGCGTTCCAGTGTTTCGATGATAGGAGTAATTATGTTATTGAAGTCAGTTTTCATAAAATCCCTCTCAATCATTGCCACGGCCAGCCTTCCGCATTTTCAATGTGCTTAGCCTTGAAAGCTTTCTTTATTGTATGGCTTCGCACAAAGGCATCACGGCTTACTTCCGGGAACTCATTGATTTCATTAACCGTATATTTTGGGTATTTTCTGCACTTGTCCGGGACTGATACTGAATCATTATTGACTATCAAGAAATATTCATTCGATAAGCTATCCCCAAGCACACAAAAGCCTTGACTTGCTAGTTTTCTATTGGCAGTAGATAACCAACCTTCGTTTTTCCTGAATAGCTTCATTGTTTCAATGTGTGCCACGTACCATTGTTTCAGCGCTTCACGGAACAAGGCTTCGTCTTGTGTTTGCCACACCTTTTCAAGTTCGTCATGAAGTCGGCATAGTTCAGCGTATTTGTCGGGATGATACAATTCTAGCCAGTCAAGCGATCCTGTTGCGTAATGCTTAGAAATAGCATCAACGGCCTTCTGAAACATGATGTGAAAAGCATCTTCCCGGCGTTGTAGCTCCATGATTAGAAGCGACTTGTGCTCACGAATCAATGTTCGTAATTCATCCGTCAAATTTCCGCTAACCTTTATTCTTTCGCCGTCTAAAGTTACTTTGCACCCTGCTTGTGTTAGTTCCTTTAATATTTCCGTTGCTGTCATCTTCGCTACTCCCTTCTTCAACATGGACAACCTTGTCCACCTTAATAATTCATCCTAGCTACGCATATTTCCGGATAACGTTGATATTTCGGGTTTCTTTAACATGGACAACCTTGTCTGTATTTTGGAATCCCTATAAGCGTATACGTTGTCCATCTTAATAAACCTCAAATAACGTTGATATATCAGGCTTTTATTAACATGGACATCACTTTTCATTGTCCATCTAAATAATTCCGCATGGTTAAGCCATTTCTAGGCATTTATTAACATGGACAACTTTTGCGCTTATAGGCATTAAAACAATGTCCATCTTAAAAAACTTCCTCCTCCGAATTTTTGGCTAGTTCCCATACCCAGAAGCCGCCACCCTTGCCAAATGTACCCATTCGGCATTTCATGACTTTAATTTTTCCCCCGTCCATCGCTCGCCTTAGGCTTTTTTCGTTTATTCCGGCGTTGGCGGCTTCTTTCAAAACTTCTTTTGCTGGTCTTCCGCCGTCTGCAAGTGCTTCACGCAAAAATTCTTCTGCCTCATCAACCGCTGATTTTTCTTCTTCATTTCGCGGCGCTGCGACAAGGTCTTCAGCCGTCAATGAACTAACACCGCACCACGCAAAACCATCGTTCGATAATTCAAAGGCGATAGATGCCCCCTTAGCGGCCAAACTGCTTTTGCAATGCGCCATGATCCGTTTTTGATTGTTTGACGGATCCTCGCCAACCAACAGAACACTTCTCGCTGCCGCTGCAAAGTCGATACTTCCGAGTCCCCGATACATTGCCCGGTCTTTCTGTGATTTCCCTAAGTGTCGTATACAAATCACCGCCACTTTGTATTTTTCAGCAAGTCCGGCCAATCCTGATAGTATAGGCCGCACCTCATTCGCCCGATGCATATCAACGCCGCTCCCAAGGAATGCCTGAATAGGGTCAACGACAATCATAACCGCTTTTGTTTGCTGTATTGTTGCTTCAATCATTGGTAAGTCAGATAATGAAATAGCACCCGTCTTTTCGTCGTTCATCCATCCCGTTAATGCGAAGATGTGATTCACATTCGCACCGGCTTTGTCGAGCCTTGGCCGTAACGTATCGGCTAAGCCATCTTCAGCAGTCATATATATAATTGAGGCCGGCTCCCGTCTAGCTTTCGGTATTCCATTATCACCCGAAAAAGGATCCCCATTTGATATAATGGCGGCTAACTGCAAGGCTAACCAAGTTTTACCTAGTCCTGGGTCGCCCTCGAGCAGCGTCAATTTTCCTAAAGGAATGTATGGTTCCCATAGCCATTGCACCGCTTCGGGTTCAACATCTGCCAGGCGCACAATAACGGGTGTTTTAGTGTTCTTTGCTTCTGCCTTAGCTTCCGCTTTCCACTCCGGGCATTCTGCGGCCAGTATAAGTAATTCGTCACGTTCCCCACCTGCGGCCAGCCAATCTGAGACATCACCTTTTGGCGGCAAATTGGGCAATTCCAACATCTTGACGCTTGCGGCCTTTCCGTGAAGGCTTCGTGCAATCTGTTCGGCGTGTTTGCGTCCGGGTTCATCGTTGTCAGGCAAGACAACCACGTTCGCCCCGGTCAAGTATTCAGCGAACGCTGGCCTCCATTTGCCTGCGCCCATCGGTGAAGTAGTCGCTACCAATCCTACCTTTACTAAATTTTCCACATCTTTTTCGCCCTCAACAATAAAGATTAAATCGCCGTTCTCAACCGCCTTAAGAATCTCTGGGAGCCGATAAAGCGTTGGGGACACTCCGCCAAGGTTGTTAATCCATTGTCCATTTTGCCCTGGTCGTTGCTGCCAAAACTTTTTGCTCGCTGTTCGAACAACCCGGTATAGAAAATTGCCCTCTGCGTCCCGATAATCATATGTTGCGACAATCGGATCGGCCTGTCCGTTTTGCCCGTGGTCATTGAATAGGTCGCTAACCTTTAGCCCTATGGCCGCACATATATCATTCAGGCTGCACCCAGCATGACAATGCATGAGAATTTTATCAGGCTTTTCAGAAATTGATAAACTGTGTTTTGCATCATCATGGCTTGGGCAAAGTGCAACCCAATTATCGCCGCACCGCTTGACGCTTTTAAGAAGTGAAAGAATCTCTTGTATTCTTATCGGGTTTGTGGTATTATCAATCATAGTTCATAAATCCTTTCTTAAGCCCCCCACAAGGGGCTTTTTGTTTTGCCCTTAATTTCCGGCCTCTCGGGAAATCGTTTTGTTGGCCATAAATTCCACCAACGCACGCTTCGGGATTCTCCGGGCGGTTCCTATTTTGGCGTATGGCAACACTCCCGTTTCCATCAATCCATATAAAGTAGACCGTCCCAACGCACTAAAATTAACGGCTGCTGCCACTGTTAAAAAACCATCGTTAGCTAGTTCATTTTTATTTTGCATCTTCGTTCGCCCCCTCTGCTGCAATCTTGTCAATAATCTGCACAATTTGCTTTTTCTGGTCGTTTGGTAGTTCCTGCCGTAGCCGCCTTGTAATGGAGCAAGAATTTATTCCAAGCTCTGCCCCAATTTCCCACAAAAAGACATTTTTCTGCTTTGCGTATTCACGAATTTGAAGATTCTTTTTTACTCGCATTTTGTTCAACCTCCCTAAAAATTGTTGTTGTACCTCCGTGATATATCTGCTATAATAAGTATAACAAGGCTAAACAGCCTCGTCAATCCGGCATAGTGGAGGTACAATCGATGTATGAAATGTTTAATCTTCCTTTAAAATGCGTCTATAAGCAAACTGTTTACAATAGGGTTGAATGGAAACAAGAAAAGTTTCCTAGCGAATACACTTCTTCGCCATCTGATCCGCCCCCTGAAATCCGGGACGAACAAGTCTTAATTGCCGATAGAAAACAAGAACATTCTAGCTTTGACGTTTTTAGTCGTAACGACTTAATCTCCTCAATCTATCTTTTGTTCAAGAAGATGCAAACTTCCAAAAACAAGCAAGACGACATCAAAAAATGGGTTGAAAAGTATGGCTTCTTAGGATGCAACATAATACCTCAGGAAAAGCGAGGAGGCTGGAGAAGTTATCCATCTTGGGAATCGTTGGCCGACTTCCTAAAAGAAGCCGGATGCCTAGCGGATTTGTGGGATAAATATAGGCAAGTCACCCAGAATGATTTGTCCTCTTTGCGTGAATGGATCCGCTTTGTTCCAGAGCCCGAACATGAAATTCATAGACAGCTTTTGCTTTGGCCTGAAAAAGCCCGGGCGAAAGCGGACTATTACCCCTTCACTCCACCAAAGACAATGACCAGAAATCCAAAAGATACTTTTTTCTATCGCACCTTAGACGAAATTGAGGCTAAGCCCCTGTGGCATTATCAGATTGCAGGGATCCGATACATAGCAAGGGTTATAGAAGATCGGCTTCAGGGCTTAAACATAATTTCTACCAACTGGGAATACATCGGCAACGAAAGCGATACTGTCTTAAAAACAGAAGCAGGGATAGAATGTCGTAACTTGCTTCAAGCAATGTACTTACAATTTTTTATGCTTATGGCGGATCCGGGAATCAAAAAGGTATGTCCTGTTTGCGGACACATATTCCCACCCAGAGAAGCCAAGCATATTTATTGTAGTGAAAAATGCGCCAATACCGCCAAAGCCCGAAGGTATAGAGGCGAAAACAAGATAAAAAGAGATAAAGAATTAGTGGGCTTCGTTTCACGTAATAGGGACAAGTCTAAAAACTGGGAACAAGATGCAATGGAACTAGTAAAGAAATGGAACGAACAACAGCCAAAACGAAAGTATTCAACACACCTCGAATTTGACAAAGCTTTTATGGCTGCAAAAGCGGCACGGGAAAAAAGAAAGGAAGGAAAAACAAATGGCACGTAAAAGACGGGGACGAGATGAAGGCTCAATATGCCAAAGGGAACAAGATGGACTATGGGTTGCGTCAATATCGCTTGGCTATGACGCTTCAGGCAAACGGATCAGAAAAACAGTTTATGGCACGACTAAAACCGAGGCTAAAGAAAAGATGCTCGCCATGCAACAAGACGCACTCAACGGGATACCGGTAAAGCCTGAAAAGCTAACGCTGGATCAGCATTTCGAGGATTGGCTCAGGGTTAAAAAGGCCGAAGTCCGGACAACCACAATCTATAACTACACTTGCGTTTATAACGCAAACATTAAGCTTGTGTTGGGCCATGTACTATTGAAAGACATATGCTATCGTCAAATCAACGCATTATATGAATCGCTTGACGGAAAGGGGCTTTCTAAGCGGTCGGTTGGGCTAGTGGCTTTTCTTTTACGCAGTGCCTTAGAGGACGCTGTAAGAAAGGGGATAGCGCCAAACAATCAAGCCAAACTTGCAGCGCCAAGAAAGATGGAAAAACTAAAAGAAGCACGTTATCTTAATCAAGAGGATATAAAGGATTTTCTTGAAGCCGCAGAAGGCGAACGGACAGAAGATGCTTTTATCCTGCTCCTGCATACTGGACTGAGGTTTGGCGAATTGGGCGGCCTATCATGGGATGCTGTAGACTGGCAGAATAAACGACTGACTATAAAGCAAGCACTTCATGAACAAGCCGGTAAGATATGGCTGGATAAGCTAGTCAAGACCGAAGCAGGCCGCAGGGTATTAAGCCTATCGGATATAGCCATAGCAGCGTTAAAACGTCAAAAGAAAAGACAGTCCGAAGAACAGCTTGCCGCTAAGCAATGGAATAACGCCGACAATCTTGTATTTACGAATATAAAGGGTGGGTTGCTAAGCCGCTTAAACGTCCAGAAGCGGGACTTGCGCCGTATGCTTTATAAGATGTCAATGAAGCGATTAGGCGACAAAGCGCCAAAGGGACGTGGTATTAAATATGATAACGTGATAAAACAAGCCGGACTTGACGGGATAACGCACCACACCTTCAGGCACACTCACGCAAGTATTTTAATCTTTCAAGGTTGCGATCCAAAAACCATTGCCGGACGATTAGGCCATACTGATGTAGCTTTCACGTTACAGACTTATGTTCACCTGTTCCCCGGAAAGGATGAATCAGCGGCAGAAAAGACGGATTCTTTCTTCCAAAACCTAGCGAAAAAATAGCCCTTGTGATTTACGTTTTACTGTAGCCTAACTGTAGCCAATAAGACGAACAAAAGCGGATATAAGCGGATATTGACGGAAAACACAATGCGGAATTTCCTTGAAATATAAACAAAAATGGACAATGGCGAATGTTAGCGGAAGGCAGTTTAAGGGAAATGGGGTTCAAGAGGTCGCAGGTTCAATTCCTGTCACCCAGACCATTAATATCAACAAAAACAAGGATTCGGTAATATGTACAATATAAGCCATTTCTCCTATAACACCGACTAGGTATGAAGCACCTCAATGAACTGTTCGGCAGAAACACCGGCCTGTTTAAGGAGGCCGACTAACGTGCCAACTTTCAGCTCACGATGATTTGGTACGACACACCCCATTGAGCCGCGACGCATTACAATATGACTACCACGTTTACGAACTGTACTGAATCCAAGGCACCCTCTAATGCCCGCACGACCTCTGTCCCGGACACAACAGGTAACTTAGGCATGTTTTGGCACTTCGAACGTAGTCAGCAATGGTCTACCAGAAACGGCGAGAGGAAATTCTTCCAGATAAAGTTCTGTCGCCTCACTTAAATTAGCCAAAGCTTCTTCGATGGTTTCACCTTGGGTTGTCGTGCCAGTTTCAGGGTTGAATGCGACATATCCCCCTTCTGGGGCTGGAGTCAAAATGGCTGATAGCTCCATAAATTTTCTCCCTTATAATTCTGTAATCTTCTAATAATGACCCTAAATTTACTTCGATGTTCCCCGAACAGATCTTTTCTCGAGTCATAAGGATTATTAGTTTGTTCGTATCTATGCAGAAAATTGTACTGTATTAATCTGTAATGATCAATGATCTAACAAACTGTCTAATCTCTTAATGATAGCATCAGCTTTAATGACTTATACACTAAATGTATCCCTGACAAAAATAGCTACTCCTAAGCTTCAAAATCTCATCGAAACAACCACCTTCAAGCAAAAACCATTGTTCGCTGCTAACAGAATACACAATTACTTGATCTTCGTTAAGAGATTTTTGTACAGTTTTGAAAAAGTTTTTTACATTTGTGCCGTTTTGAAATAATTGCGTTTACTAAAACCTCTGTTTTCCAGTAAAACTCAAAGTAAGTCTTTGAAGTTTACAGCTAAAAAAATATTTCTCGCAAAACTCTCCTGCACATAATATCTTATATTTAGTCAGCAAAGGCTCTGTGGGAATATTGCCCGCAACGCCTTTTATATTTTTTGGAGGTGCGTTTAATAAAGAACATTAACAGCTTTTTCGGTAGTATGGTTTCAACGACAACATTATGAAAGAGAATTTGCCCAAGAATACTTACCGCTCTTTACAGCGGACTATGGCTACAGGAAAACACCTTAACCTCGAAGTGGCAAACGTAGTCGTAAACGCCATGAAGAATTAGGCAATCGAAAAGGGGGCAACGCATTTTACTCATTGGTTCAAGCCAATGACCGGCATTACCGCCGAAAAACACGATAACTTCATATCCCCTTCTGGCGATGGAAAGATTATAATGGAGTTCTCAGGAAAAGAGCTTGTACATGAGGAGCCGTACGCATCAAGTTTTCCATCAGGTGGTTTACGCAGCACGTTTGAAGCCAGAGATTATACCGCATGGGACTCGACCTCCTATGCTTTCATAAAGGACGACACCTTATTCATTCCGACAGCGTTTTGTTCTTACAGCAGCGAAGCACTCGACAAGAAAACACCTCCTCTTCGCTCTGTGCTGGCGATTGATAGGCAAGCGTTTCGATACTTAAACTTTTTGGTAATGAAACCACAAAAAAAGTCATCACTATGGTGGGGTCTGAACACGAATATTTTCTCATTAACAAGGAACTATTTAAGAAGAGATCTGATCTGATTTATTGCGGAAGAACCTTTTAGGTTTAAAGCTTAAAACAAAGATTCTTACAAGACTAAGCATACTCTCCGACAATTTGGCGAATGCGCTTACAAATCTTGAAATTTCAATCTCGCAAATGAAAAGCTGTTCCGGTACTCTTGATTCGGCTAATTACTGCAAAGACAGTATACTTCCCGATATGAAAGCAACAAGGGAGGTCGTCGATAAGCTTGAATCGTTAGTCGGGAAAAAGTACTGGACTTTGCCGACTTACGGCGACCTCCTTTACAGCGTGTAAATTCGGGAACGATTATATCGGAGATCAGAAATCGAAATCCTACCTCTGGTTTCTGTCCCCCGGCATCTGGTCTCTGGTCTGCTTACGGGTACATTATTATGCCCTTAAATTCTTCAAACGATTCCCGAAAGAGTATAAGAAACAGGAATGTTTTTAAAAAATAGAACTTTTATGGAATGAAGATAGTTTCTCCCAACACATTAAAAACTCTGTATATCCAGCCTAGTTTTGGAAATATAGTTTTTTGGCTGTCAAAATACTGATATGTTTTGTCCAGTTTTTAACGGATACTCTTCAATGTAGTCTTTCCAATAGTGTGTTTCGTATATTCGGCTGAAAACTGCATTGTCCTATAGAATACTTTACTACAACTAGACATCATTCGACGAAATAACTCATCGACATAGAAGGGGGGGGGGGGGTATACTTGAGCTATGTTAGCTATCATGTCTTAACATGAGACAAAAAACATGATAGTTTGTCTCGCGAAAAAAATAATTATACCAGAAATCGGATGAAGGAGGTGAAGAAAATGCAATGGCGTAAACCCGAGTTTAAGGTTTCTTGCAATCGCTGGCTATGCTGGGGCAAAAAGGCAATACCTACGTAATCTGAGAGTTCTGTGCTTGGGGTTGGATGTGATATCCAACCCCAAGATATTAAGGATTATTATGGAGGGTATATTATGCATCTACTTCCTTTCCAGACAGACTTTGATATTACTATGTTGTGCATGTATAATTGCAAACACTGCAATGTTGATGCGGGAAGTCGAATGAATGATGAGATGAACACTGACCAAATTAAATCCGTGCTAGATCAGCTTGATGAAATTGGAGTCAGTGATTTATCCATTACTGGCGGTGAACCTCTCTTAAGAAAAGATGTATTTGAAATCTTAAGCTATGCCGGAGATAAAAAAGGATTTAAACTCACTCTTAACACTAACGGTCTGTTATTAAATGAATCCGTAATTAAATTCTTGGAAATAAAATGTCCGCAAATTTTAATCGCTGTGAGTTTAGACGGTTATAACCCAGAAACGTATAGTATCTTGAGACGAAATGCGAATGATCCAAAAAGAATTCTTAAACCAGAGTTCGAACAAATAATTTCTAATTTATCTATGTTAGTGAAAAGCAGCTTGCAAATCGGAGTTAATTATACTGTAACACAAAGTACAGTAGAAAATATTTTTAAAACATATGACCTTATTCAGCAGATAGGCATTAAGCAAATGCTGGCCATCAAATTCTTTCCTTATGGAGCAGGGCGAAGAAATATTGCTGAATTAGAATTACCATATAGACTTTGGAAAAAATTCATAGTTGCAGCAACCGAAAAGAAGAAAAACGATGAATACTACCATGGAATGCAGATATCTACAACATGTCCATGGGAAGTGTATCTGCCCTTACTCTCAGAAAGATACGACCGAGAATTTATTGAAGAAATTTGGGATTACTGTACTCCCTTGAAATCAGAATTTTACAGAAAATATCGTTCTTTAGGTTGCCACGCCGGGATAACTAGTTGCGCTATTTCCCCGAATGGTGATATCTACCCATGTGGAACAATCTCTACCAAATTTCCACCATTTATTTGTGGGAATTTAAAAGAAAGCAGCCTTCAGGAAATATGGAACAACTCCTCCGTTTTAAAATCACTTAGAGAAATTGACATTTCTCAAATGAAAGGACATTGCTTAAATTGCCATCTAAAAGAAATTTGCGGTGGTGGGTGTAGAGCACGTGCTTTTACTGAATATAATGATTTAACAGCACCTGATTATTTGTGTCCCTTACAGAATTCTTTTATGAAAGGTGAAGAATATGAAAATGTTTGTTATTAAAGATAACGGAAACAACTTTAGAGTAAGAAAAGAGGAAGAAGGGTGTTCAATCTTTGGCCCTAAAAACTTTATTGAAGGAAATAATTCATTGTTTGAAGTGCTACAGACTATTCATGAATTAGGGCTTGAAAACGGTATTCTTGAGTTAAAAAACAGGTATTCTAGTGGAAGTGACCGAATTGATGATGACCTTCTAGAGCTTGCAAGCGACTTCTTAAAACAAGACATTTTGACGAATTTATGTAGCCAAATAATTCTTCACATTAAGCCTAAGGAGTCTGCGTCATGAATTATCCGAACCAATGTTATCTTGAATTGACTAGAAAATGTAATCTTCGTTGTATCCACTGTTTTGCAAATGCTTCTCCAAATGAAATAACAAACGAAATGTCAATTGAGCAAGTTAAAGAGATCTATAAACAAATTAGTGAGCTGGGTGTCATTTATGTGAATATTTCTGGTGGCGAGCCATTGTTAAATAAAGATTTTTTTCAGATAATTGAATTCGCTGCAAAACAACCTTATAATACTTGTATTTTAACCAACGGAACTCTTTGGGATCGTAATTCGATTAAACGTTTATCTGAAGTAGATCCTGAAAGAGTTATCTTGATACAAGTTAGTTTGGATGGCAAATATGAGATTATGAAAGAACAACGACTTGTAACCCGTCAGGAATTTGATAATATTCTTGCATCGATTAATTCATTTAAGAATCTGGGGTTCACTGTTGGATGTTTACACGTCGTTGATTCGGTGACAGTAGACACAAGTTTGGATACAATTCATTATCTTTTATCCGAAATACAAATTGACGTTGTTCAAGTTGTTCCCCTTTTCCCATCGGGAAGAGCCGCAGAAAACAGGGTCATATTGGATAAATTTTGGGATAAATGGGCGGAATTGATCGTAGAAGTTACTAAGATTAAAAAATTTTCTTTGTGGGGTGAAAACAGTCCTAAATTCAATATAGGTTTCTTTACTTTATTTGAACTTGTTATACCTTTGGATAAGGCTGGTATGCACGATGATATTTTTAATGTTTGGGAACTTGATGTGTCTAGTAAAAAAGGTTTTTGGAAAAATACTCAGCGGGACTTTTTTTGTGAGAGCGGAAGAAGCGAACTCGCAATATCCGCTAATTTAGAGCTATTTCCTTGCGTGGCGTCTTTAAGAACTGAATTTATTGCTGGCGACCTTTCAAAGAACTCTTTAAATGAACTCTGGCTAAACTCCGAAATGTTACATTGGTTTAGAAACTCATTAAATAAAGTAATTTTAAAAGAGCCTTGCGCATCATGTAGTTATAAAGATATTTGCGGGGGTGGGTGTAGAATTTCCGCCCTAGAGATTACAGGTGATCGATACAGCCCTGATCCCCGCTGTCCAATAGTAAGGGAGGCGTTAAACCATGGAAAATTGTGACATCCTAATTATTACGCCTCCCCGTCGCGCTGTATTCATAAACACAATAGTTCATAATTTCCCGCCTCCCTCGCAGGGAATAGATTCAGTTCCTTTACGATTAGCGGCAGTTTTGCAAAAAGTGTATCATGTTGCTTTCTTGCCTTTTTATTTGCTTTTTTATAACTATCATGAAATCAATACGCAAAGTATTCTTAGCTACCTCAAAGCATACAACCCAAAAGTTATAATTTTTTCAACCGATTATTTGATATCCAATAGATCTACTGCATGTTTCCCGAGCTCCTTAAGGATTGCCGCAATTTGTAAGGAAATATTTCCAAAAGTTAAAATAGTCTGTACCGGTAAACATGCGTTAGCCAACCCTGAGAGCTTTTTTGCTTCAAAGAAACCGTTAGTGGATTTAGTAATAAATCAGGAACCGGAAGATTTTATTTGTGACGCTGTTGCAAAATTATTAAAGGATCCATTAGGTCAGTTACTTGAACTACCAAATATTTATCTTTATGAGAGTGGAGAAGTTTTTAAATCAAAATTTTCTGTCAAACCCCCAAACGTAGATAGTTTACCATCTCCTGCATATAATTTACTTATACCGCATATAGAAAGCATTTTAGAACACGAAAAACCTTATGACCGAAAATTATCCCTAACATTACGGACAAGCTATGGCTGTCCATATGAATGTCCGTATTGTGCTGGTATATCTCACTGGCGTAATTACAGGAAAAGAAGCGGTAAAAATGTCTCGCTTGATTTAACTGCGGCAATTAAGTATTTAGGTGATGACGCTGAGTTTACATTTTTGGATGATGAATTGTTCACCTTTGATCCAGAGCATGTCAAGGAAATTGCTTGTGTATTTATCTCCTATAAAATAAAATTACAGGGAGTTCTTACTCACGTTAAACATTTTGATTCCTCTATGGCTAAAATCATATCAAAATTTTGCCATTCAGTAATTTTTGGAGCTGAGAATTTTAACGATCAGATACTTTCCTCAATGAAAAATCAGCAAAGCTTTGATGATATAATTAAAGCGTGTCAGTTAGCAAAGCTTTATGGAATTAGCACCAGATTGGAATTTATTGCAGGTCTACCGGAAGAAAATTGGGAATCTATTGTTTATAATTTAAATCAAATATACAATTTAATATGTGAAGGTTTTGCTGACGAAATAATTCCTTATGTTTTGACTCCACACCCTGGAACTTTAATTGGTACTAGTCCGGAATTATTTGGGATGACAATAGTAAGTTCAGATTATGAAAAGTATATTGAAGAAGGTGGTTTCCCCGTTTGCTACACAAAGAATCTTAGCAGAGAGCAAATTTTTATCTATTACCTTCTCATCAAACAGATTTCCTCCATGAGCAGAAATATGAAATCGTACGCCAAGATTAACGACTTTGAGCTATCCAATGCAAATTACGATTCTGAGCTCTTTAAAAAGTATGTTTTATAGAGGTGAATCATGGATCTAAATTCAAAATTCTTCTTAACTATTAAAGTATTGGTTGGAATAATGGGTTCATTGAATTTAGGACTTTCCACTTCGTTTCTTCTTGCTAAAGGACTCTCGTTTTTAGAGCTATCGGTGATTTATTCTCTCATACTTGGCACATCTATGATTTTAGAATTCCCGTCAGGTAATCTTGCTGATCGTTTTGGAAGAAAGCTCGTTTATTCAATCGGATTATTGGCCATAAGTTTCCAATTTTTCTTTTATGCTCTTTTTTCCAATGTAATTCTTCTCTATATTGCCGCTGTAGTAGCCGGAATCGGTGATGCCTTTATAAGCGGTTCACTTGAAGCATGGCTTGCTCAAACAGAGGTAAAAGCAAATAAGAAAAAAGACTTTTATAAGATATTTGGGCTTAAAAGCAGTCTTGCGTCATTGTTTTCAATCATTGCAGGTGTTTCTATCGGCATTTTCCTTAAAACAAATATTACCTATATCTATATTGCGGCCGGATTTGTTTTGCTCATAACCTCTATATTTTCAATATTCCTCTTAAAGGATAACAAAGGAATCTCAAACAAAACCCTAGATTATACTTATCAAACCGTTATTGAATTTATTAAATCTCCAACTCTGTTATTGTTAGCTTTTATTTTATCGTCTGCCTTTGCTTGCTATTCATTATTTATTTTGTATTGGCAACCGATGGCTACCTCATTTCATATCCCTTTACACCAACTCCCGCTTCTCCATTCAGCCAATTTATTCGGGACTGTTATTTCGAGTTACATATTTTCGAAACATGCCCAAAAGTTAGGTTTGTATTATTTTCTGATTATCTCTTTTATTCTTTTAGGTTCCTCCTTTGGCTTGGTATTGCTTCTCGCAAATTTGTACACCCTCATCATTAGCCTATTTATTTTCGGTCTTGGTTATGGTTCTATTATTCCTTTATTCTTTAGCTGGGCTGCCAATACGATTTCCGCTCACAACGGGGCATCAATGCTTTCGTTAATGAGCAGTTTGGCTTCTTTAACCGCTGTAATTACAACAATCATTATTGGAGCGGTTATTGATAATATTGGTCTTGACACCTCTTTATTAATTGGCCTTCTCTTAAGTATTCTTATTTTAATTAGTATTACTGTATTAACTAAATTAATCCATTCTAAAGAGCTTCCGTTAGCTAAAGGTACTGAAAATGAAAATAGTATCCATTAATTTCTTAAATATTGTTGAACAGATTGACAAAGTATCATTAATTCATGGATTTACTTTAGAGGACTTCAAAATTATTGACGAATCCCCTTGCAAGATTGATATTCAAGCAATATCTGAAGTAATAAACATGTTTATGAGCGCTCTAAATTGCAACCCCCCTGCTCAACTATGGTTATTTGAGGGAGAACTAGCGAGGTTCATTTTAAGGGAGCTACCGGTTCATGGATGTACCTTAGTTGAAGGAAGAGACCCAGTAATTTCTTTAACCTACTATGAAAACATAAATTTACTCAAGAGAGTGCTGATTCATGAGCTATCCCATTCATATCGAATATCTTATCTAGATATTAAATCTCAAGGGGAGTATGCCAGATATATAGGAAATCTTTCGAATCTTCTTTATGAAGAATTGATGGCTATTTCCTTGGAAAAGTATTTTAATTCAAACCTAACTTTGGAGGATATTATTGGATTCACCTATAACCCGCAATGGAAAAACTGGTCTAGTTGCGATATATTAGGAGATTTCAAGTTTACATACCTTCTTGAGGAAGATTCGTTTAATAAGTACATGAGAACATTTGTGAACAATATGCCCGGGATTATATATTTCTTAGTCTATAAAATTTGCTATGAAACCCCAATTGTTGAACAAATATTTGAGTACATGAATAGAACCACGAAAAGCGGTTTTGAATTATTATTATCTGGATTTCAGCCAACTCATAAACTCGATTCCGTATGTTAAAAAATTACATTTTCATTGTTGTCAACTCAAGCATAGCTTTACAGCCTGAATTCCCATCGAAAAATTATAGCTAAATTCAAGGCTATAAAGCGTACCATATAATGCTACGGATTACTTCTTGATCTTAATATTAAGCGTAGCGATTGCTGGAGTTTCAAGATGGCCATTAATTACCTGCTTCGGCCTTATCCTTAAGTGGCAGATTTACAATATCGGGGACGGTTTTTGAATTCTATGCCTCCTCGAAAAATTCCTTTCCTAAACCGCACTCGGGGCAAACCCAATCATCCGGCAGAGCCTCAAACGAAGTACCCGGCTCAATTCCGCTCTCTGGATCCCCTTTTTTGGGGTCATAAATGTAACCGCATACTGTGCATAACCATTTTGTCATGACTTAATCCTCCGACATTTTTAAATTCATATTCTCCAATGTATCTTGGTTCAAATAATAATGCGATTGAATCTATGCCATTATACACTAAAATGGCATTACTCGCAATTTTTTTATCTAAAGCGTACCTCAACTGATTCCTTTAACTTGTAAGACCCGTCCTCGGCGCTGAATTCCCCTATCTCTATTCTGCCGGTATCTGTATCGGACTTTTGATATTCTATCTCTACATCAAATTTCCCT